>JAABUK010006690.1_pt1 | contig 17059 bp, 26 predicted proteins | sample 5559141 | NCBI WGS metagenome assembly JAABUK01 (sample SAMN10711869, study PRJNA513367) | rock metagenome | isolation source: Antarctica rocks | place: Antarctica: Victoria Land, Pudding Butte nord | collected 2016-01-03
GGTGGTGGCGGTGGCGGAGGAGGAGGAGGAGGAGGAGGAGGAGGAGGGAGGGATAAGGTGGAGAGCTATAGTTTCGCTTGGACGGCGGCGGGGGATACCGCGCCGTTGAGAAAGGCATCGTGATGCATTTATATGTGGAGAGAGTGCTTTCCCATAGGCTGCTCATATTTTTGATTTCGCGCCGGAGGCTTTGAAGAGCCGCCGGACTGTTCACGATGGCGGTGAGAAAAATGCATCGTCGCAAGCAGGGCGCCACTTCAGAATGGCTCATTCCGGGTACTCTTTCCGCCAAGTAGAGAACCCTTGCGTACCCCCCTAGCAGCCCCCTCGCGGTCTCCGAGACCCCCGCCACTTGCCCCATGACCCTCCTGACCTGCACCAAATCATCCACAGGAACGAGCCCCACCCTCCCCTCCCTCCTCACCATATCCACCATCCGCGCCAGCACCGCCGCGACCCAACACATCCCCACTCTTTGCGCCCTCACAGTCTCCCGCATCTCCTCGCCGTCCAACAAGATCTCCTCGAGCGCTTCGACTGAGAAGTCACCCTCCTTATGCCGCCCGACGATGAGTCTGGGGGTCCGCGAGAAGCTCAGTTGGGAGTACGTATCGGCGAGGTCGAGCGCGTGAGTCCATGTTCGCGTTTTGAGCTCGATGAGGCTGGATTGTGGGCGGGTGGGGGAGTTGTGAGGGGATCACGCAAATCGGGTTGGAGGTCGGTGAAGGGTGGGCGGTGAGGTGGTCATCATCTCGGGTAGGTCATGCGCCGAATCGGATTTTGAGCTCGAGTGATCCTCGGGCAACGCCGCATCGATCTCGAACTGACCAATATCTTCAACCCCCGAAAGCCGTAATTGACCAGCCGATGACACCCCACCGACCTCCCTCCAACCTTGACAGCGCTCTCCATCGCGGTCGCGTGAAACTCGTACCTCCAACCTCGGTTCGGCACCGCTTCTCCCGGCTTCATGACCACGTTCCTCTCCCATCGGGTGGAACAAGGCTGTCTTCCCGACGAGTTCCGCATCGATACGCCATTCGAGGGCGTCGCGCGAGGCTGGAAGGCTCCCGAGGGCGGGCACCGTTCTCTGCATCCACCCGCGACTTCAGCTTCAATTCTAATGGTGGGGATGAGGAGGAGGGACATACGATCGATATATCAGATACGATCGGTGATCTCGCGCTCGGGCCTCAATTTGCCCCAGAGATGACGCGGGTTCCACCTATCGGGTGCGCCTGTCCCTGCTCACTCTCAGAAATTGGAGCTACACGGCCAGGAGCGACGTTCCGGGTACACTGATGGTGGATACTTCCCCCTCGACTTGACTATATCCTCCAGCCACTGGCACGTGCAGAAAGCTCGCATCGACTTCGACGGATGAAGAAGGGGTTTGAGCGGTGAAATCGATGGTACCGATCACCTCGCCGTCGTTGAGTGCGAACTCATCGAGCGGGATAGTCTCGCGGATCAGAGCATGAGGGTAGGGGACTGTCCGAGGGCGAGTACGTTTCCAGACATGTTCTTTCGGCAGCATCGCTTGTGAATGTCAGGTCAGCGAACGTCTGTTCAAGGCAGTCAGGCAACCTTAGTCATCGAGCGAGGGAGCATGATTCCCATAAGAAGGTGTTGTAGTGTCCCATCTTGTTGATGAACGCTGTTGAAACTGATGGGGTTCATTCGAACAAGCAAAGGGGTTTTGAGTTTTTCCCCATTATTTGTTATTAGTTTGTCCCGGTGACTCTCAAACTTAAACCGCCTTCTGGAGCAGTTTATGATGCACCTGGTGCGCAGGACTATGCCGAATGAACGAGAAGAGAACGCCATCCCGTCTCGCCTCGCTACGATTCAAGTATCACCTTCGACACCCGAGGATGTGTGAGTCCCATCAATAAAGGCTCCCCATCATCCCATTACCACCTCCGATCTTGTATCCATGATGAGATCCTACCTACCAAAATATCAACTAGAAGGCTGTTGCTGAGCGTTGGCCTTGATCGAGAAACCATCCTCTGACCTCTTTGTCTCCTCCACATCTCCCAAGCCTCAGTCGGGTGTATCGGCTGACTCGTGACATATAGTGACGTCTCAAATGGTGCAAGGACATCACCGTGGAGAGCCGTCTTTCTATTCCTACACGGCGTTTCCATCTACGCGGCGTTGCGCATGCATCTCTTCCAAAATACGGCGCACATCTCAGAGGTGGTATCGAGAGCTCGCTCGGTGAGATTGACGGAAGACGCAGTGAGAGACCCATATGATGGAATCCTCTCCGCGCTGATGGCCCTTGCTCGCCGCACATCTGACACGCGTTCCTAACTTGACTGGAACGCAGAGGTCCTTTGGGAATGAGCTGTAAACTGCGTCTCGTGATCGTCCCAATCCTGCATGCAGCCATGCTAAGCCCAATTCTTCCTAGATGACCTTATGCTCCGCTAGACTACTGTCCGTCAGGCCTCGACTTGAAGACTTTTTGACCTCCGCTTCTCCGCCATGTGCGCTTAGCCTACGCCCATTGCACTACATTCCACCCCAACTGCGCCGCCAACCAGCTCAACATCGACGACGGCGCGACCTTCGCCTTCTTCGGCTTGACGAGGTGGAACTCCGTCTGTTGCCCGAACACCCACTCAAACGTCCCGGTCTTCTCGTCCCAATACACGTCCTCCTCCAGCTCAAACTGTTCCTATCAGCCTGTTGACAGCGCTACATCTTCAGAACGTACACGCATGTCGACACCCCATTCAGGGACATGCATATGCCCCTGAAGCTCTACCGAGGTCCAATAATCGTTCAACACCGGAAGTTGTCCACGTCCAGGGACGGCTGCTGCTTCAGCCTTTGACCACTACACGTCACTCACTTTCCTGCAGATTCGTCATCCCGATGACTGCACCGGCGCTATGCCCAAAGTCTCCGATCGGGTGGGAATAGATGAGCCCTTTCAGGTCGGCCTTCTTCATATCGTCTCGGATCGCGTGAAGGACCTCATCACCAGTCGTATCGGGTACCATCCGATGACGTGTGAAATCCTGCATCTTGTTGGCATCGTGTAGACCTTTGAGGAGCGATCTCGGGGGTGATGTCTCGTTGGAACGGAGAATGTAGCCGAGGTGCTGAGTATCGGTGTTCATCCCCATCGCGGTGATCCCGATGTCGACATGTATCATGTCTGGGAGTGGGGGAAGAGAAAGGGGGGGGGGGGGGGGGGGGTGTATCAGCATGCTATAGCTGTCTTATGATCAGAATCTCGACTGACCGCCCTCGCGCATGTGAGGATCCACCTCGACGGACGGCTCGGACGGGTGTCGATAGATGTCTAGGGTCGGATGGAACCATAAACCCGTCCCAAACTTCCGTACCACATCAGCATCCCTCGAGACCAGTCTCGTAAACTTCGTGACCAGTCTCGTGAAACTCACCCTCCACCTCATGACGTCCCTGAACCACCAGACCAAATCCTGCGACGTCGTCTTCCCAACCTCGATGACCTTTTCCGAGAAACCTTCCTGAATCATCGCCCAGATGTTCTCCATCATAATCTTGTACATGTCCAATTGCTCCTTCCCGCCGACCCGCTTGGCAATCACCTCCACTCCGATCATGCGGTGTGAGGATACGCGGGATGCCCAATGGGGATCGAGGTTGGACATGAGCACCTGACCTTCGCCGGTGTGCTATGGCTCCCATCAGCCCTGAGAGAAGGGAGCGTGAACCCCGTCGACTCACCAAACCATCCGAGAACGGCTCATCCGTGTCAATCTGCTCATCTGTTAGCGCCAGGTTGCGTAGGAGCGGGAGAGTCGTGTAAGAGCGGGAGAAGAACCCGACCTACATTGACCGCGATCTTTTTCGGATTGACCTCGTGCAGGGATTCATTGAGCATCGTCCAGATTTCCGGCTGATTATTCCAGTAAAAGACTGGACAGGGTACATCCGGATTCGTATGGAACATCCAGAGCATTCGACGATGAGCCGAGAACATCGTGGTGCTTCGAACGAGGGAACGGAACACGGTATCTTCGCCGTATTCCCTCTGCGTCACGATCCACGCGTCGTACCCGCTATTTCCCAATTCCAGCTCAAAAAGCATCTCCACATGACGGCGGAGTTGACGTACTATTTTTCCAGAACGGTGGGGATGAAGTCATATCGCTTCTGCACCCAACCCTTCTCCAGTGCGTCCTGCTCTCGAAGCGTCGGGAGGTCGCGGTACTCGGCGACAGGCATCTTGGCGAGCGTGACCACTACCGTCGCGAGCAGGATGTATAGGATAGCCCAACGCATTTCGAAGCGTTGTAAGATGTGTAAGCTAGCGAGAAGGGTAGAGGTATGGAAGCAGGATGAGACCGGGTGGTTTGCCCGGAGATCGGATTCCATCGGCGACGACCGAGAATCGCTTTGGTCCGATGCCGGCAGCGAAAGTACAGGCACAACGGGAGCAATTCGGCCTTGCGGTCACGTTTCATTGCGCGAGCATTCTTGTCTGGCACCGAACGTAGCGCTGACAGATGTATAGTACGTGCCAACATGGCGTCCGAGCTCAAGCCGGACCAGCGGATGACGGACGAGATGTTGTCCCAAATCCCGCAATTTGTCAATGATAACTCTTTCACAGATCGATGCCAGCTGACATCAGAGCCATGGCTGCTCGCGGGGAATCTCACGACTTCTTCCGCCCTTTCCTGGGGGCTATTGGAGCTATCGCGAAACCCATCAATGCAGGATCGTCTCCGAACCAAAGTCCTGTCCGTTGCAGACGATCAGCCGAATCTGTGAGCTTCTCTTTTCTCTCCTGGACCATTCTAACGGGTTCACCTCAAGGGACACCATCAACGCTCTCCCCTACCTAGTGGCCTTACTCACGAAGTCCTACGGATGTACCCACCCGCACCCGGCAATTCAAGCAGCCGATGACGGATACTGTGCTCCCGCTTGGGACGCCGGTGAAGGGTCGGGATGGGCGGATGATGGATTCTGTGCCTGTAAGGGAACGACGATCCTTCAACGTGAGTATGACAACCCGCCAGAGCATAAATCAGGGCTCAAGTCAGCATAGCGATTATGAACGTCAACATGTCCGACCGCTTCGGCGAGGATGCGACGATGTTCAACGCAGATCGGTGGATTGATTCGTCGATTGGAACGGACCTTGCCATTCCCGGACCATACGGAGGGATCCTGACGTTCGGGTCAGATAATAGGGCTTGCGTGTGAGTCTCTATCGCATATGGTCCTGCTTTTCTATCGTGACACGAAGCTGATACCTCCGGCCAGGGGACACCGCTTCGCCATGTTCCGAGTTCAAGACGGTGATTTTCGTCCTTGTCCGTCATCTCACCTTCTCAGAACCGTCGAGCAAGCCGCAATACCAGCACTTCGGCGGGTGAGTCCGTGCAACGTCAATGACAAGTGTCATGTCATGCTGATACGCGTTCGATGTCAGGATACAGGGACACCGCCCCAAGAGGAGTGGCGGGAGCGACATGTCTGTGCCGATTGTTGTCCGCCCGGTCTCTGTGCAAAGAAGTCGATCGAGGAAGTGATTGTACAGTTTGACGCCATTACGCAACGATCTATTTATTCATCAATAGACGTCGAGGGTGAGGTGTCCTTGGGTGGCATGTAAAGGCAAGTGAATCCTTCATGCACAGGCGGGAAGTGACAAAGGGCGTCCAGAGCATTTATGAAGCTCCTTCGCGAGTCTATTTCATCGAGGTATTACATCCGCCAAATTTCCGGCCAACACCATACTGACGCCCTCAAATCCTCACGCGAATGATCTCATCTGACAGAAGCATACCAATATCACACTCATTTGGACTTTGCAACGCTGCTCAACAGCAAGATGAGGAAGTTTGATTGAAGATATCCCGTATTATGAGGTATGGCTTGTACACGCAACAATGATTACAAAGCGGTCATAGATAAGTGGATTGGCTGTTTCCCCAATCTATGCATTCTAAAAATCAGGATTCACGTATGGTATCAAGGTATAATTTTACAGTACCTCTGTGTATTTCACAAACAACAGGTGTATCAGTGGTACTGGTACAAAGATTTAAGAACCATCCCAGCTCAATGCCTCAGAGTGAGGTTGCATTGTGTTTGGGCTGCCAGGGCTAACGGGGCCAACTCTGAGATGCCAAGCGTTTGCAACTTGCCTTCACAAGACTCGAGCTGTGCATCCAGGAAATCCACAAACTTCCAGGCAGCACACATCACTTTGTGCTGATGCTCATTGGACTTGTCCCAAAAAGTCTGACAAACTGACTGGCTTCGCACAGAGGCTTGGAGTGCATCCACCAAGGTGTAGACATGGTCTTCATGGACACCTCCACGCCCTGCAAAATAAGCTAGAGTCCCGATTGATGCTCCAAGGGCTCCCAGCGCCAGTGTACCGAAGGTTTTGTTTGATTGCCACCATGACGGTCCTGCTCTGGAATTGCTGTTGGCTGCCTTGCTTGAGTTTGGTGAGGACGTCTTCGCAGCACTCGCATGTCTCTTCTTGGATTGCTTGTCAGAATGGTGATGGTCAGTATCAGAAAGCTCAGAAATGATTGGCTTCTCTTCTCGTCTTTGAGGTATTTTGTGTTCACTGTTGATCCTCCAATCTCTGGTGACGCTGGAGGGCGCATTTGAAGCAGTCTTTGCTGGCTGAGTGGTCTCCGTAGAGTATGGATCGATGGACTGCTGACTTGCCATTGAGAACGCATTCCCAGAAGAAGGCATTTTAGCAGCTGTGCTCTGATTTGTGTGGGTTGGGAATTTGTCAGGCTTACATCAAGGTGTAGAGTGTAATGTATGGGGATTTAGAAGTGGCAAGCTGGACAGCATTGATCAGTGTCAAAGCGACGAGGTGACTGGAGGGCGAGAGAGCAAATGTAAGTAGAGGGAAGGCTATGTCTCTATGGATCCATCTAAGGAAGGAGATTTGCTTGATAACATGTGTGTCAAATATTGAAGATCAGATGCAATCCATTGTCTTAGTCAGAAGACCACATCTTGTCTCGGGATTTGCTTTCAACATTCTCGGACAATGGAAGAGGTATCTGGAGATAGTCAGAATATCTTGTCTCTCTTTCTTACAGATATGTCAGGGTGCTACGCCGACCAGTGATAAGGCCCGACGTCCAACTCCTACGACTGGCGATCGTGGCCGAAGGTGGCGATTAATAGGCAAAGAGGGTCCAGCGTCAAAGGTACTGTCGGGGACGTATGAGAACGTAGCCGAAGTAGGCACTGGTCGGGTAGCGCTATCGATGCAAAGACTAAGACAAGGGGGTATACTACTTCAATGACTTCAATGACTTCAATGACTTCAATGACTTCAATGACTTCAATGACTTCAATGACTTCAATGACTTCAATGACTTCAATCTCGAATCGCTGAGGCTATCCCTCAGCGATCTATAGTATATACTTCCATAGCTTTGTGTTCCATGTCTCGTCTTCCAAACATCGCGTCTCGATCTCTGCAGTGGCGCAAAAGGTGAATCTCGGCAATCTTGGGGTTCGGAACGCAATGAGGCCGAACGAGCGCGCGTTGCCGTTTTTGGGCGTCCTGTGATGTGCGACTCTCGGCGATAGTTGGCGAAAACGTGGTTCTGCCGTCGTTGTTCGATATGCGATCGTGACAAGATACTACGGGTCATAGCAATCGCTCCAATTTGCCATCAGGGGGTTTAACACCTGAGACGTCCATGACGCAGGAAAGTCTCTGACTTGCCTGCATGACTCATACTGTAGCCCATAAACGAGGACTGGACAAGAGAAGTGGTGAGGTAGAACCCCAGTCGACTTTTGATCCAGAGAGGACATATTGTGCACGGATCCTGTCACGGATGACGGATCTGATCAAGGGTTACCACACACTAAGACTGGAACTCGAAGTGTCTCTGACTTGTCACTGGAGGTATTGGGGCTGTGACCCAATGAGGTGGACTTTAGATTAGGACCACTGGGTACGTCTGTCACAGACCGTCGAGCGCTTGCACCCGCCGACTATATGACGTGGTTCTCACTTACGCTTATCAAGAGGAGATATCTCAAAGTAGATCTAGGTAATACGAGGTAAGTCAAGGTTGAGGTTGACTGGAATCGATCCAAGGAAAATATGTAGCTTGATCAATCGTCGGTGGGTGTAGCGCGATAACAAGAATGGTCTATGGAGGCTCAACACAGATGTGGGTATGATATGCATTAAGGACTATGGGGTGACAATAATTACACTCGGAGCCTAGGTAAATACTATGAGCGGGACCCTCTACTTATACATCTCCAGTAACCTCGGCATCCCTGCTGGAACCTCGCGGAACTTTGTCCTTCTCCTTCGGCCTTTCCCGAACATTGGTCATATCTCGCAAGTCCCGCCCGAGCTCTTTCGACTAGATCATTCGATTCCGACAGGTCCGACCTTGTTACAAGTGGGTGGAAAAGCGATGCATGAACTCGACTATTCTAGCCGCAGTCTTATGCAACTCTGTAAAACGCGTCATCCCGTTCTGCTCCATCCCGCGCGGGTACCTGATAGCATCCGCACTGCTACCCTGAGAGCAGCCTACGACTCTCCCGGCGTAACAGACCTGTCGGGTATACTTGGTTCCGCACGGCGTTATCTCCAACGGGGGCGGTTTCACAGATCAGGCGCGGTTGGGTTCATGACACAAGACAGGGTGGTGCCGGGCCGTAGATGTGACAGCACCGGGCCAGTGTTGGAGGTATGGTGATGCTATCATGACGGCGATGGTCCATGAGAGCACGAATGACGATAAAGGGTATGTGCCGTATCAAGCAGGAGAAAGGAACAGATAGAGTCAGGATTGTGAGATGAAGGATATAAAGTTGATGTAATGTCTAGTAAGAAGACACTGAAGTTAACGACAGGAAGAGGAGGAAGAGGAAGCATATCCTTATATGGCATACCCGTACGCTACACATCCCCTGACCATACTTTGCACACTAAATGCAAAAGTGCCTTGGACGTAATATTGTTCAGCTAAACCTAGCTACAGGGGATGACTCCTGCTGCAATGCTTCCATACAACCTCTTGCGAATAGGTCTGGTGTTTCGGCACAATCAAATGAAACTATCGGGCATGTATGCGGACGTAGCCAAATTAGCCACTGGTTGGGTAAAATCGATGCAGAGGCAAGCCCAGGCTACTACAAGGTGACTTCAGTCTCAAATCGCTGAGGCTTCCCCTGTCATGAACCAACACGACCGACATACCCAACATGCATTGTTGCACGGCCACATGCATGGTTTGCCTCTGGAGAAAGAAATCAGTCTCGTACCTTTGTTCCTGTGCACCCAACCTTCTTTCGGCTGAATATTGTACCTTTCGGCTCAGTGGTATCACGTTACCCATGAAGCGTGTTTATTACAGCGAAGTACTTTGTCTATATACGTATCTGGCTCTGTAACCTTTGTCATGTCCTACTGGCACATTGTCTCGACCCAGAGAGTTGCAAGTGGCTTAAATGACGACTTTGGAACGCCACAAGGGAAGAGAAGGTATGTTGTGTTTTGGTCGTATTTGGGCCATTTTGGCATATATTGGGCTCGCATCAATATAGCATCGTGACATATGCAGAGTTGTCAACTCCAGTGACGGTGCTTTGAGAGTCAGTGTTGTGTGAAATCATGACAGACCAATCAAATCACAAGTGATCTATTGGGCAGATTTAGATCATCTTGATGATATGACTTTGATGAAGTGATTTTGCGCACATCTTTGGTGGCGAGATTTCTTCCTTGCTGTGCTACATCTACCCCATTTGGCAACGAGCGCAGTTGGGTTTGGATGATTGCCCCGGCGTTTGCAGGAATATAGCTTGCTAGGAGAGACACATACCAGCTATCAGGCTCAGCTGATCTCCAGAAGTATGGATGCATTTGTTGCAAACACCCTGGCTCCTTCCTCGTCCGACCATCCAGCCCTTCGACCGCTGCTGATCTAGGGATCGCGGCGTGCGAGTGCACGACTAGCACCACATCCCCGCCCTTTTCGATGACTGAAAGGATGGCCGATCGGATGGAAGCGGTGTCATCGAGCAGACCGGGTCGAGGGTTCGATTCGGGATTCGAAGAGAGGAGGGACGGGGTCAGGTAAGGATAGGTCAGGTGGGGGAGTAAGGGTTTGAAGGACAAGGGCGATTGATCGCCGGCGTGGACGAGGATGGATGTCGGGGAGGAGGGCATTGGATTCGGGTGGACATGAGAATAGTGGTTTGAAGGAGTAATTTCTGGATGGGAGAAGCTCCGCGTTGAAATGATTCAGCAACTCCGCCGCAAAATCATGCGCGTCGTGCTATCTCGATCGCTCGGCGCTCCCGTTGTGATTGAATGACGGTGCGATGGGAACATCGACTGTTGTGGAGAACAGGGCATCCCGCGTGATTGTCGTGAACAGATCAGGGAGCGCGACGGTGCCAAGGTGGACAGAGAGGCAACATGCACGCAGCGAAGGTTGCGCTACTGGTCGTCATCACGTGAGCATTGCTCGTGCCATCCTGTTTCTCATATCACGCCTGGAGAGAGCTGACAGCTTGACAAGCTGTGATGCATTTCCAATCGTTCCGCACTCCCGTATCTCCTCAGACATACGCCCACAACTCCAACCCATCCAATTTACAACCCGTCCCACGTCGACCATACCAAGCGACCCCCGCGGGTAGAAACCTGGTCTCCTTCCGATCCTCATACGCCGCTCCCCTCTCCATCAAATACCGAACGAAAACATCGTCCCTCTCCAATCCGAATGCGCAGAGTGATTTTGGCCCCGGTGTTTGTTGAAGAGCGGAGATACGGTCGGCATGATGGATGACGTGAGGTTTGAGATGAGGGCGATTGCCATTTCGTCGGACTTGAAGCAAGATGGGAGGAATAGGACGAGTGGATCTCCGGCTGAGTATGGTGCCGAGGGAGATGAGCCGGGGCGGAGGTGGATCCCGGTGGGTGTGGTGGGGGAGGTTGGGAGGTCGATGCAGCCGTTGCATGTGAGTGCGTGGAATTCGAGGTAGAACAGGACGCCTGGACTCGCTGGATCAGGTCGGATTACCGTCATTCCTTCTTCGACGCTGGTATCTTCCAGCGCACGCTTCGCTTCGGTCGATAGGATGTTGGCCATACGCTCGAGATCACGGTGATATACCCAGCTCCAGTCCCAACGCTGATCTTTTGAATCCAACGTCGGAGCCGATACAATGGGTGTTGGCATCGTCCACGTGAGACGAGCATTCGAGGCATCATCGCACATGATCCAACCCAACCTCTCATTTCATCCGGACCAAGATACGCCTTCTCGTAAAACCCATCCGGCGCAACGCTCGAGAGGTAACTCGCCGCTGCGGGGAGTATTTTGATATCGGGTGAGAGGGTCGGCTCGCTCCCCCAATCGTTTGACCAGGGCACGTTGATTGGATTCAGAAGATGGTGGATCATTCGCAATAGTCGATGAGCATATCCTTTGCCTGATGAAACGTCGTCAAGCACGCCGCAAGACAGACGACTCGATACAAGAACCCACGGCAATGTCCTTCGGGCGTGATGACGAGCGTGATCGCGTACAGACTCACAGACTCTACCAACCCGCCGTCGCCCGACGATTTCGCAAACGCATCACGTCAAGTCGTCTCGACGAAGCTATAAGCCTGCCCATCTTCCTCGCCCCGTCTCACAAGCACCCTGATTCTACTTCATCAACACGCAAATTATAGTGGTGAATCGTGACGACTGACCACGGGATGGTACCTGCCGCTTCCAGAGTATGGAGCCCGTAACATATGATTCATCTGCTCCTTGTATACCTGTTATCGAATCAGGCACGGAAGGGCGATGATGGGCCAAACACACGCCCGAGTCAACCTCTGGTAGACGAGCTTCTCGCCATATTTCCCGGTGTTGATCACGTTGGGCCGGATTGGCGATGGCGATGGTATAATCACCGAGATTGGGGTCATCTGGCATTGCTGATTGTAATGTGCGGAGGGAATGGATGTCGAAGGGGTTGAATTCCAGATCCTAGGCTTGTCACTCATCAAGTCGCAATCGCATTTGTCATTCGTGATACGGGGAACGGGCGAGATCAGGTAAGGGAAGCTATGAGAGGTGCTCGTGTGGATGGCGCATCGTTTCGATCAGAGATCTCATCGGTCGAGTGTTCCTTGACAAAAGCCCCCCGTGACCTACCGCCGAATTGCCCACCTCCAATCAGTCGATGAAATGATCACCATCGAGGAATGGGATCAGGCTCATACGGATGCAATCAAGCCCGAACAGGGTGGCCGGAGAGGGTGGCCTGACCATGGAACCTCTTGGGACAGGTTCCAGATGTCTACACATTCGTCGTACTCATATCGAATGCCAAAGCCGCCCTCCGCCCTCCCCCCACCCTATCCGGTCATGCTGGTCGGTCAAGGCAGCATGGACTTTGCTCATCCTTGATAGCCCGGTCTACATCCTCAAAATATCCCTCGCCGTCTTACCCACCATCCCCGTCCCCCTTCCCGTCTCTATCTCCTTCCCATCCTTTCTTCCTCGCGCACTCTCCTTCGCCACCCCACCGTCCAGCACGAACTCCTCGCTCTCAAGCGTTGAGCGTCTCTCCTTCACTCCAGCGGGCCTTATCTTCGGTGTGGCCCCTCTTAGCGTGTCGGGCGACGAAAAAGCCAACAGCAGATTGGCAGCTTCTTCGGCCGGGATGTCCCGTGAGGGTGGCATCTCTGGCGGGGAGGGGTGTTTGGGGTGAAAGGATTGGGTTGGGGAAATATTGGGGTTTGAGTGGTCGAGATTGAGTGCTCCGCCGAATAGGGACATGTTCTGTAGTGGGGCGAGGAATGGGGATGGTTCGGCTGGGCCGGTTGCGGACGTGGTAGTGGATGTGGTGGAGTGATAGGTCAGGAATGGGGAAGTAGGGGACGGGGTGGGAAATGGGAGGTAGAGGGTGGGATTGGTCGCTTCGGGTGGTGGAGCGGGTTGGGAGGGGACCTGTTGAGATCGAGCCGAAGCGGCCGCGAGGAGGGATGCGATAGACGGTTGGCGAGGGGAGTGAGCGGGTTCTGAGGCGAAGGCGAGCGGTGGAGGGAGGTTTGGCTCGGGTTCGGTCTCGTCTGGATCGTCTTGATGGTCTTCTGGTGATAGGGTTGGGGTCGGCGGGGAATCTGATGATTTGATCGATGGGCCGGCAGGTATATCGATGTCCCTCCCCTCACTCCCATCTGACTCGAGCTCTTCCCTCGACGCAGGTCGTACTCGTCGCTTGGCCGCTTTGTGACTGGCCTCGCTAGCCTCGCCAAGCCTCGCCTCGAGATCCTCGATCCGCTGCTTCAACTCCTTCATATAGCCCACCGTCCTCTCCAGCACCTGTCACGCTAACCGTCAGCTCAATCACACCGACGGACACCAAATTCACCTCAAGCTTGAACTCCCCACCCTGCCCACCCCCCGTATCCCCAAGACCAGGGACCATCCCCCTCAACTCCCCCAACGCATAATTGATTTTCTCTCGCCTCCTCCGTTCGATCAACGAGTGATTCGCTTTCCTCAACGCCTCTCTCGAGACTGGTCGACTGCTCCCGCCCTTCCCGCCCGCTCTTCGTTTGCCGCGGGAGGGGGCGTACTCGGTATCGTCTGGATCGGGGGACGAGAGCGGGGCGGTGGAGGGTGAGGAGGGTTTGGACGTGGATGTGGATGCGGTCGGGAGATCGTCTCGAAGCGGGAGGGACTGTCGTTTGCGGGAGAGGGATTGCGGGATGATGGAATTTGGGGGTGGCATGGTACGGTCTTGGAGTGGGTGGATGCGGCTTGGTGTAGGAAAAGTCGGGAAGGGTGGGTAGTCGAGATGACTGAGCTGATCGGAAGGGTGAGTGGTGTCGAGTAGTGTCATTGGGCGGAAGTCAAGCGAGACATGGGCGAACGTGCGTTACGAGACAAGGCGAGAGACGTATGGAGATTTCTGATCGTCCATCCAAAATCGAGCCATCGGCTCTTCCTTACTTGCTGGGTACTTGCCTTCGCTCGACATTCCGAGGAAGGGAGTTTAAGCCGAAAGCCGTAGGTTTGGGCTCTGTTTGAGATAAGAAAACAGAGGAAGAATCCCAGCTTGATGAAGCCGATCAGAGCTGTTCAATGTGATTTTCGAGCAGTCACACGAGCGCACGGTCGTGTGAGCCACGGTCGTGTGAGCTACATGGAGACGTCGGCGTCGTATGTATAGGGAATAGACGGGACACTGGAGATCAAGCACGCACGTTTGTGATATCCAGGAGCTGGGATTTGATTCCGTTCGGGGTGGCCCGTGGCGGATGGGAAATCATCAAAGGCAACTTTGATGACAGGCAGAATGTGGATGCTCCTTATCAATTTCAGAGACTTCAAGTCTGGATCACACAGAGGCTATCCCTGTCATACTGTGTCAGGTATTGCAGGGTTGCCAAAGTTCCTGACTGTTGAGACTTAGTTTTACGGGATTGAGGGTCCACTTTGAGGTCTCACACAGAATTTTGGCAATCTGTCTCGCACCATTACCCAGATACTCCATTCATTCGACAACAAGCCTTGGTGGGTTGCAGTCCCCCAGACTTTAGTACCCTGGCAGGTTACAGTCCCACCATCTGACACCGTCATGGACCAAGCCACACCACAAGTCGCCACTCGACGAAATCAACGAGATTCGTCGAAATGCCGCCGACTCGCTCTGGGTACTTAAGGTAACTCGTAGATGCATCTTGCCCTTAACCGCTATTATATAGTCTCGCCTTGACTCGTATGCAACCTTGCCAGCCCTGTTAGACCACCCTTCCCCTGTATCCCATGACACCATCTCAGCAAAGTCCGGCCTCTCACATGACATCTCTTGTCAGTGCCGTTGCCTTCGCCTCTGACCTTGATTTAGCTCTTGTCCATGGCAGCACAATCACTGTCAGAAATCATCACGCAACTGAAATCATTCTTTTAATCTCAGCGGCAGAATCCCGATCAGCAATCTCAGCGGAAAATATCAGGCACGTATCCCAGTGGCAATTCAGGTGACTTTGCATGGCTGCATTGCTAGAGCATTGCATGGCAGCACCGCCAGGGCATTATAAAGTCACAGCGCCAGAGCACTGTTCATGGGCAAAGCTGTAGCTTTGCCTAGGGGATTTGCTCATGCTATGCAACAATGCTAGGTTTAGCATTGCCATGGGTGGGAAGGTGTATAAGCTTGCAATCTCAAACATCGCTACCGTGACGGGTACTGATCGGTCGTAGGTGGAAGTTTGGAGAACACGGTCTCGAAGGAACCCTGCAAGAATACTATCGCCAGAAGGGGGGGGGTAGACTTAAACCTGGCATCCGAGGATTGGGGGTGAGTTGAGCCAGTCGGACCCCGTTGACGAGGAAGGACGTTCGAAGACCGTCTTATCGATTTCGAGGAGTTCTTCGTCGTTCCCGATTCAACAGGCTCCGGGTGGGAGACGGAGTCTACCCTCTTCCCCATATTCTTCGGGATCGTTGATATCGTCAGTCCCAGTCTCTTCGCTGGTCAAGCCCTGCTGACCGATGGCCTCCAGTCTCAGCTAGACGTAAGCTTCCAGTCCAACTAGGGGGTGCATACTGATCAATTGCCATGCAGCGTATGGACCCCTCCGTCCTCCCCATCGAAGAGACCTGCGCCCGCTCAGCCTCTCACCTTTTCTCCCTCTCCCAACGCCTCCACTCCCTCGGCGCCCGTCACTTCCTCTTCCTCAACGCCCCACCCTTCCACCGACGTCCCAAATAATACTCCCTCCCCCACGGACTCGAACACGATATCCAAGATCGCGTCATCAAGAGTGTCGCGTTCTTCAACGATTACTTGGAACACGAGCTCGAAACGTTTAGGGAGGTCAACTGGGATAGTACGGTGTTGCGATTCGACTTGAATCGGTTCATGAATATGGTCCTTGACTACCCCGAGGCGTTCGGGTTGACGAATACGGAGAGGTACGTGATGAAGTTTGGGAATGAGACGGAGGATTACGCCAAGATGGGGTTCGCGTGAGTTTTCCCACCCTCCTCAATTAGTGCAGATGAGAAGTTCGAGGTCAGGTTCCGGGATTTCCAGCACCCCGAGTAGAGGTGTGCATAAGTGGGTTGGAGAGTCCTATAGGTGCACAGCTTATGGTATTGGTATTAGTCTGATAGCGAGGGCGATCAATGGGTTTCTGCTGAGGGAGTCTTGGTCGTTTCAGCGGAGTAACGCGACGGAGGAAGGGCTTTATGCTCCAGATGAGGAGGGTGGATGAATGTCTCCTGCTGCCGCTCGAAGACTGTCATGTGAGGTCGCTCCGTGATGATGCTAAGCTGTAATGTCATAAATTGAGAGCAGATCTCGTACCGTATATTTGCCCATGTTATGCCGGTCATCCATCACGTGGTCTTCGCATCTGTTTTCTTCCCGCTCGCATCCTTTCTTACCCTTCGATCATCCACCTTGACACCCGTCGCCATGCCCACATCCCCAGGCGACCGTTGTGGTTTCCTAAACTCCCATCTTCGTGCCCGCGACGAACACTTCCGCCGAGAAGAGGATCGACGGCGAGACGATCACTACCGTCAACGTCTGTCGCCCAAATTCGAAGACCGCCGTGCACACGAACGAATCGACGACAAGCGGAGTTGGGACGATCGATTCCCCGAGCACGGTGCGCCTTCGGACACGAGATCCGCACGGCGGAGTCGGAGTCCCCCTCGACGTGGAATTGTGACTTTGGACCGTCGACCGGCTTCTCCTCGCGCTTATCGTCTGCCTTCCCCTAAACGCACGGAGTAGGTCCTCTCCCTCTGGGTCAAGTCGACTAGAAGCTGATAGTGGGAGTAACAGGGCGTACCATGATTCCCCGGAGCCGGGCCAGATTGATATCCGGAAACGATCCCCCGAGAAGAGGGACCGTCCAGCCCAGCCGGTCGCACCATCATCATATCAAACCCGTTCGACATGCGCGCATGCCTCGTCGAGTTCGTCTCGCGCTGGCTCAATCAGGGCTCACTCAGCGAGCTCTCCGCGAGTTATGAGTCCCCCGTCTGGATCCGCGT
>JAABUK010006692.1_pt1 | contig 17051 bp, 28 predicted proteins | sample 5559141 | NCBI WGS metagenome assembly JAABUK01 (sample SAMN10711869, study PRJNA513367) | rock metagenome | isolation source: Antarctica rocks | place: Antarctica: Victoria Land, Pudding Butte nord | collected 2016-01-03
ATCTTTGAGACCCTGCTGATCTTGTCTGTCTTGCTTAAGGCTCATCCAGATCCCGCGCTCAGGTGGCGACCGCATGTTCTTCAACGTCGTCCTCGATCCATGGCTCACCGAGAATCAAGTCCAATTCTATGGATGGTTCCACGACCAGGCGCACACGGAGATGGGTGCCGCGAAATCTACAGCTGACGTCGAGGATTTCTGCTCGGAAACCGAGAGGCTGGCTCGAAAGTTTCGCTCAGATGCGCTGCCGGAGCCAGCAAAACCTGCGAGCTACATTGATGCTGTAGGCTTGAGCCTTATGGGCACCGACCACACTGATGAGGGGACCTTGATGCAGCTCCCTGCTAGTGTGCTCATCGTCGCACACGGCAACGACACGGTGAAGGGTGTCAACGGCTGGAAGCACTTTACCTCAGTTGTGCAAGCCCCAATGTTCGCTGGAGATTGGACAGAGACGACTCTCGACGTCCTGCCAGAGGATATCACGATTTCCGCCATACAAAGTCCTTACGACTATTCGAAATTGCACGTGGGCATTGTGGTCACTTTCAAATGTCCGGGCAACGACCAGCCTGAATGCGTCGTATATACACCTCACGGCATTCGACCCACGGACGTCTCTGCACTCGCCGAAGCATCACCACCAGTGAACGTTCTCGCTCTTCTGCACGGCTGTCTGCGAGTTGATGTTGGATGGCGTTTTGCCAACTTCACGGCCAACATGGGAGCACGTACCGGGCTGGAAGTAACAAGAGTTCTTCAGTCCAAGTATTGGATTCAGACGCATGATGAAGCTAAAGTTGAAAAAGGGCTTACGAGCTGGGTGCTGACACATGATTGGCAGCAGGTAGATCAGGTCGCTGAAGAATATGCCAAGGAGAATGGTGAAGAGAAGGCCGAAGTCCTGCAGAAGGCGAACTTTCATGATCTCGGGAATGGGGGCAGTCTTGTGCTGGTGTGAATAGCTTAGTAGAAGTCTGCTCTCGAAGATCTCTACGATAAATCTATCAGAATCCATGCAGTCCAACGCACTTTTGCGGACCAATAAGCCCAACGAGCCTACGATTCCGCAATCATATCGATGGTACGAATGGAATGGATTGCTGTAACAAGAACGATATCTACATGTACTTGGACATTAGCTCCCAAAAGTAAGAGGATCATTGAACATGCGGAATGTCAGGCAACAAGGCAACCTGGAAGTTAGCATTTGCTGCGGCGGTCGCGGCATCTTTGATCCACGAAACGCTCCACCTACAACTTCCAAACTGCTCAGTAGATTAGACACTCTTGCCGCCAGGTTGCTTCCACACATACCACGCAGAAACTCGACCTTGTCAGACATCCGACCACGATGGCAAGACCGAAGCGCAAGACTAGCGAGCCCAGCGAAGTCGACCGAAGAGTCAAAAGCTCGAAACAGGGCACAAACAGCAACTCCGCAGGCCTTGAGGTACCGACCGCATCGTCACAGGCTTCACAAAAGGCTTCCCGATTCCTCAGCCTGCCACGAGAGGTAAGTTGGACAGCCAGAATATCCCCGCTGACACTACGTGGTTTTTGCCTGAGACATACACTGATCCATCCATTCAAGCTCCGAGACCACATCTACAGCTTTGTTGCTCGAGACCTTACAGCAACTCTGTATACCCGTGGACGCGGCAATCTCACATGTCCTGCGGCTATCACGCTTGTGAACAAGCAGATTCGCTCCGAAGTTATGTCGGTACTGTGCCTTGAAGCAGGCAGCATCGTCGCAGAGGTGGTCAACTTCGATTTCCGGCACCTCGTGACCTTTTACAACAGACTATCGGAGAGGGAGCACAAACACCTACTCGGCATGTCACAGGGACAGGAGAAGCGTCACATCGTTGTTCGTCTTGCCTTCACGTACGGCTACTCTGAGTATACCGCGGAGGATCTCCTCAAGCGCTGGGTGAAGCGTGTTGCCCATCCAAACAAACAGGGCACAGAAGTGTACTGTTCGTATGAGGTGGCGAAGCCACACCATGGTTTCGGCACCAACGGAATGCAGGGGTGGAGATACATACGCCAGCTTCAACATGGCTCTATAGCTATGAAGGAAGGCGTCCAGAAAGAAGAGCTGGATAAAGTGCTTGCACCGGTCGTGATTGAGCACGACGCAGGATTCTCGCACTACCATTGTCTTGGTGTCTGACTTAAGGGCAAGGAAGAGGCGAATGTTGGATAACATCTGAGGGAAGTGGTCGATGGCACGTTGAGGAGACCGTGCAGGTCGGCATTTTCCTCTACCACGATTTCTCCTTGGGCTGATTGGGTGTGAGGCTACAAGAGCTCCCGATGACTATTCACACGGCGGTTTATAGCTTGGAGAGCTCGATTCACTTCTTGCACTCGGAGTCTGTCGTCGAATAGGACGCTCTGTCCAGTAGCACGTCAGAGGCGGCACGCCGAAGATGGGTCTGGTTTGTGTCTCCGATAGATGTGTTCATGTGCAATTGTCAAGAGGATGTTGAGCATGCCAACTCACCATGCAATTTGTGCCGAACTTCCGATCTCTAGGCAGAGAGCCACGATAATGCAGGCTTGTGGAGGTGCAAATCAGTGTTGCAAGAACTAAGCAGGGTATATGATAAGTACAAGTAGCAGAATCATAGCTCTCGTCGTTGCCGATCTCTTCTGATCTCGAATGTCCTCTCCAGCGTCGACTAGTGCTCTGCCTTCGCCAGCTTGTGCTCCCGGTCTTCCTCGTTGACCGGTGTCATGTCGGACCCGGTCTCGACGTGGGCGCTGGCCGGAGCTGCAACAGGCACGCCATGAATCGTAGACCCTCGCCTGTCGTGCCCGTCTTCGGTATCGTAATTACCCCACTCACCCACAACCTCGTCGTCGAACTGGTCCAGGTCCAGGCCAATCTCCTCAACATCGTCGCTCACCCGTAGGTGCATACCAGGGATGAACTTGAGGATCATCAGCATGATAACGCTCATGACGAACGACCATGAGAAGATTGCTGCAATCTCAGCGAGCTGCCTAGCGATCTGGATGCCGTTGCCATCCACCGCGCCATGGACTATGGTCGGAATGCCGTCGAGGGCGCTGATTTGAGCGGTGGCGAAGATACCAGTCAGGAATGCGCCGACCATGCCGCCTATTCCGTGGAGCTTGAATCTGGACACCCGAGTTCAGTAGTCAGCATTGTTCGCGCACAATCGACTCATGCTCCGCCAGGCGGTGTAGTCTTAACTTACACCTCAAGCCCATCATCAATTCTCAGCCACTCGTTAAGCTTCTCGAACAAGCAGATCACAATAGCGGTGATGAACCCAATGGCGGCAGCATACCAGACGGTGACGTAACCGGCCGCTGGGGTAATGCCGACCAGGCCGGCAATGGCGCCCTCGCACTGCACACAGTCTGTCAGTATATGTTTCACGTACTGAGACATGAGGAGCTGCTAGCAAACGTACCGCGCCAATGACTGTGAACTTCCGGCCGCGGAAGGCATAGTGGAACATAGTCCAACCAATCACGCCCATCGATGCAGCGAGGTTGGTGTTCCATATAGCAACCATACCGCGAACGCTGGCATTGAGGGCAGAACCTCCGTTGAAGCCGAACCATCCGAACCAGATAAGTGTCGTGCCGAGAAAGACTATTGTCACGTTGTGTGGTTTGTAAACGTGTTTCTCGCCATAGCGGCTACGCTTCCCAAGCACGAGAGCGTAGGCGAGGGCCGCAGCTCCTGACGAGATATGAACAGGGCCTCCACCAGCAAAGTCGAGCGCTCCGAATATGTACAGCCAGCCGTTGGCGTTCCAGGTCCAGTAAGCGATTGGGCAATAGCAGACGGTGACCCAGCAGAACCCGAAGATGATGGATGGCAAGACGCGACCACGCTCGAAGGAGCCTCCTACAACGATCATGGTTGCGCAGGCGGCGAACATGAGCTCGTAGAAGGCGAAGACAATGTCGGGAAGCACAGTGGAACCCCACGATGGTGCCGCCAATGTCTATACTAGTCAGTAACCCTCGCTATCTTAGTGTCGCTTCGTCTTACTCACGTTGATCATGCCAAAGTTGCTCATGTCACCGATGAACGGCCCGCCGGTTCTTGAAAAAGCCAGCGTGAATCCCCAGAACGTCCACTGGAATGTGACCACGGCCATAACTAGCAACGATTGGAAGATCATAGCAAGGGCGCTCTTGCGCCGTGCCATGCCGCCGTAGAGTAAACCAATACCGGGAATGATGAGAAAAACGAAGCAGCCCATGATGACTTGGAAGACATATTCCCTGCAGAATAGAGTCATAAACCATCAGCAGCGTCCGCGATCGTGAGGTTTGTCTTCCACTAATGCTTACCATTCCCATCCATAGTACTGCGCGTTGACATCGACGGTCTGCGGGTTGCCGCCAGCTGGATGCGCTGGGTTGAAGGTCGGCTGAGGAGGCTATGATCATTGTCAGTCTACATGTCGTACGATGAGAATTGCATGACCTACGGGGAACGAGGTGGCCATCTTGCGTGTCGCTGCTACGGGTTGCTGCGGACTTCATTCTCAGAAATCGCGGCAAGTGCACTCCATCTTAACACAATCCTGGCAGGGATGGTGGCCCCACTCCATCAGGAGCGTGGCTCAACGCCCTGTGTATCCCCACGAGTTGGTTCGGCTGCAAGACGAAACGATTCGCCGAAGGAATATCGTGGAACGCCTCGGCCAGTCCACCGAGAGATCAAGGATGTATAGAAGAACCATGTGCATCCGTTCGCTTGTGCTCGTGGAGATCTAGGCGGATATGGCTTATCTGAACCACCCAGCCTGAAGCGGCTTAGCGTCTGATAAGAGCCGTGAGAACAGAGATAAACAAGCGTGAACGAATGGGCACGAGTAGTTTCAAGCCTTTTAGCAAGACTAACCAAGCCACCGATGCCTACCGTTGAAGAGAGAGTGAAAGCTGCGGCAAAATCGGCGGCCATCCCACTCGCGTGGCACGAAAGTATCGATCGACGCAGGCGAGCTCGCAAGGCAGATGTCAGGAATTTGGTTTCAGCCAGGAGCGGGCTCCGTATTCCACGAGCTCCAGAACAACAATTGGAATAGATAGGAAGCGTTCAGCTGACGGATCTGTGACGATCACGAGTTGCTGCTTCCTGAATGTTGTCGTCGAAGAGGGTGGATGAGAGGAAGGATTCCGAACCGCATGGTAGTGGAAGGTGCTGAGCTTGTGCGATGGGCTGTCCGCAGCACTCAGCTCCGCGAGATTTCTCGTGTTCTCTTCCATATTTGGAAGACCCAGAGCGGCGGGACGCTGTATATATGGAAGACAGCCCGAGTCCCTGGCTGTTGGTGTTCGTATGCACAGCGGTTCGGGTCCGCAGAACCCGTCTCTGTGCTTCCCTGTCAGCTATGTCGTGCAGGCGTCCGATCTGCAGAAGCTGAGAACCATGGTCGCACCAATATTTGCACGACACAATGAAACCACAGCGTATCGTGTTCACCCAGGGGTCGGTCGAGTTGAGATAAGCACTCGGGCCGATTTGCTCCGAAAACTCAATCGCCAATCGCCTCGAGAGGTCGGCTACACAATATCACAACAACGTCGCATCGTCTTAATCGTCGCTACAAGCTGACTACGAATATGGAGACACCAGTGACCAAACCGAGCTCCGTCCTCTACGCGAGCCTCGCAGCCAGTCCTCCCAGGATCGAGTCCGCTGATGGCAATTATCTATTCACCGACGATGGGGCCAGCATATTCGACGCATCCGGGGGTGCAGCTGTAGCCTGCATCGGGCATAACAACTCGAGAGTCAAGCGGGCTGTCGCAAACCAGCTTGACAAGATAAGCTACTGCTTTTCTCCCTGGTTCTCCACGTCGGCATATGAGAATCTAGCTCAGTACCTTACAGCATCGACCAATGGCGAGATGGAGAAGGTCTTCGTGGTAGGCTCAGGCGCGGAAGCCGTGGAGGCGGCTCTTAAGATGGCGAGGCAGTACTACCTGGAGCTGCCCGAGCCGCAGCCACAGAGATGTCGATTCATTGCTCGAGATCGCTCCTACCACGGCAATACCCTTGGCTCGTTGTCACTTTCTGGCCACAAAGCACGAAGGACGCCTTTTGAGCCTCTTCTCTCCCAGCAATTCTCGCACGTCTCACCATGCTATGCATACAGAGGTAAGAAGCAAGGTGAGGGCGACGATCAGTACACATCACGATTGGCCCAAGAGCTCGAAGATGAGTTCCAACGGGTTGGCCCGAGCAAAGTGTGTGGCTTCGTCGCGGAAACTGTAGCAGGTCTGGTATGTTCGGATTCCTTCGAAGTTTTGACACGATGATTGATCCGCTCGCAGACCTTAGGAGGTGTCGCAGCAACGCCAGGGTACCTCAAGGCTATGAAAGAGGTTTGTGACCGACATGGAGCTCTGTTCATCTTGGACGAGGTAATGGTAACAAACCTATGGGCAAATCCCTAACTTGTCTAAGACAATTCGCTAATTTTGCCCTTCTGTCTGTAGGCTGGTATGGGACGCACCGGTACATTGCACGCGTGGGAGCAGGAGGGCGTTGTTCCGTAAGTCAACATCCCTGACTTCCTAGTCGAACCTCTCCAAGATCATTCTGCTGACCATCGATGCTGTTTATTAGCCACCTTCAAACCGTAGCTAAAGGACTAGGAGCGGGCTACGCAGCGATTGGCGCCCTGATGGTTCACAAGGACGTAGTGGACGTTTTTTCCAAGGGATCAAAAGCATTTGTACACTTTCAGACTTATCACGGTCATCCGTTAGCCTGCGCAGCCGCATACGAGGTACAGCAGGTTATCAAGGACGAAGACCTAGTATCAAATTGTCATAAGATGGGCGAGTATCTGGGCAGACTGTTAAGCAAGCGGTTGGGATCGCACCACAATGTTGGCGATGTCCGTGGCAGAGGCCTGCTTTGGGGAGTAAGTGACTATCATACCGGTGGTGACGATAGTTCTACTGACACGATCCGCAGGTCGAATTGGTTAAAGACAAGGCTACAAAAACGCCGTTTCCAGCCCAGGACAAAATCGCACCCGCAATCCACGCGGCAGGCTTGAGCAAGTTCTCGATCAGCTTGATACCGGGTGGTGGGGTCGCGGATGGCACTCACGGCGATGTGATGGTCATCACGCCAGCTTACAACATCAACGAGGCGGATGCACAACTCATCGTTGAGAAAGCTGCTTTGGCTATTGAGCATGTACTTGGTCCTGCTCGTCCTTCGAGGTTATAAGATATCGTGGCAACGCACAGGTTGCCATTCTCTTACAGATCCGAATTGACACTGTCAGTCTGATGAATCGGGACCCTTCGGCACACAAAGATCTACTGCGATGGCCCGTTCACTTTGCACAAGTGCGCGGTCTGAACAAAAAGCAGGAGTTTATTCACCGAAACTAGCTCAGCCATTGATTGTTGTCTTGGTGGCGTATGTGGAGCCAACAAGCTGGCAGGCTCTGGAGCAGCGTCACAGCTGATGTTGAGTCAGAAGAGGTCTCTCGTCAAGCTCGAAATATTGCCAGCTGGTACGCTCTTGGTACCGTAAGGTAAGCGTCTTGCTGTTGACGGCAATTGCGGGTTGGTCTATTGCCGGCGATCCAGATCCCAAGTGGTTAGGGCTACGGATCAGATCCCGCCACTCCTACACTACTGTAATGTAATTGCATTATTGCTTCTACTTATCTGCTTGGCGCAGTCCTAGATCTACGACGCTGAGGGTGGTCAAAGCTTGACGATGCTTGAACATCCTTCGCTCCACGTAGTCCACTCCAAGTTCAGGAAGGCCACCCAGACTCTTCAGCTTGAAAGCACGTGGCTTACGTACGCACCTCAATGTCCCAGAATAGTCCCCCTAGCCTCGTGAACACGGCAAACACCGCGAGAACGATGTATATGTATTTCCAGTCGTCGCAGGCAAGATGCTCGAAGCATACCAAACCACAATGGGCTCTCCACGATCATCGACATCTTCAGAACTCTCCGTGTTCTTCGACGAATCCGGTATTACGCTGCAGTGCCGCACGTTAAGTCTGGTGCCACTTCGGTACGAGCATGTTGGCAGCCTCTACGATCAATTCAACGACGAAGAGAATGTACGACTCTTCAAACAGACCTATCTGAAATCATGCTCTTCGAGAGAAGACCTCGCTCGGATCATCTTGGACTACGTAGGTCCACAGTTATAACCCATCTCTGATACACCACATGGTCTCTCATTGCGACATGACTAATTATACCCTTCTGTTCTGGCAGCACATTATCCGACCACATGCGATCACGTGGACAATAATTGAATACACTACGCAACGACCCATTGGATGGGCCGTCCTTAGATCGTCCATCCACGACGCCTCAACCGCGGAGGTTTCTATATTCTTGCGACGGGCCCGTCGATCTGAGCGGGGCACTGAGTGCATCCATCACATCAATCCGTTACTATTCGAGCATCTTGGGTATCGAACGCACGAGTTCCGGGCTGGCACTCTCAAAGAGTGCACAGGACCGAGCGGTGGTCAGCTAGGCATGAGCCTCATCGGTGTCCTATCCCGCCAGCTAAAGGATGTACCTCGGAGCAAAGAGAGCGACCTCTACGTGCTCACCAAGGAACAGTGGCCGGCAGTGATGGCAGCAGTGCGAGCGTTGCTCGATGCAACGAAAGCTGGGAATTCGACGAGGATGCCAGGACTGGCAGGCCATTATGCGTTACTGAAATGACTTAGCCGCTCACCTTGGGAAGCGGGATTCAGAGGCACGATACTGCGGTTGCCATCATGGCTGTGGATATGATGACGGAGCTTTGGTGTTACACGGTTTTGAGTGTTGGGTATGTACTATAGTTGTATCATCACTTGTCATGACATCCACCAGCTAAGCAAGATAGGCAGATGGCTGTTTCCACAACAGTCATGGCCGATTAGTGAGCGAACCTGAAGTCCAGGCGTTTGTTGCCACGGTCAGTCGTTGTGCCCAAATAATGCTCCTTCTCCTCCTTTGACATCGCATTCCACTTGGTCTCGCGCTTCTTGTTGACCGACACATAGAAGAACTTCGTAGCGACCAGAAGGACGAGATTGTAGCAAGCGATGGCGATGAGGACCTTGTTGCCGCGGTAGTAGTACGGAGAATCGTCAGCACGGTAGATATTAATGCCTTTGACGACAGTCAGCTAAGAATACCCCACGAGCTTGTAGAGGAGTGGGGGATCGCAAGTGCGACTTACCAATGATGTTGCCAGCCTGGACACACATGTTCTACGAAAATGAATGGATGGATTAGTCTATGTCTGAGACAGACACCACATCGTGTCTCAGCGGAGGGTATTCTGGCCATTAAACTTACATACAACGCCGAAGCGACAGTTCTCGTTCGGACACTTCCAGCATTTCTCGAAGTGATCGCAACGAAGACCGCATGGAAATATGGCATGCCTGTATATTGTTAGCGACCGCATGCGACGGACCTTGCGCGAGCACATACCATAAGTGACGATTGACAGCGCATAGTTCGCCCACGGCGATCGGTCGGTGCCCAAAGAGATTAAAGCGATAAGCCCTGGAAGGACCCATATCTGAGACGCGCATGCCAGCAAGAACCGTTCGTTCAATTTCTCCGACAGCCACGTCCAGAATAGCAAGCCGATGATGAAAAGCACAAAGGCTGGGACCGTCAAAAGATTCGTCTCAAACGTGCCAAATCCGACTTCAGTCATGTTGAGCGTAATATATCCCTGCATAGGGACCGTGGGAATAAGCCAAGACAAGCCGATGAGATAGATCGGCCACCTTATACCCGGTCAGCATTTATCTCCGCGGTCGTGTTGAGCTAGTGGACACTTACATGTGGTAGTCAGTGATACAGGTCCTGAACGCAGAGAGTGTGAGTCCTTGACGGTTGTGCATGTCGCCCTTGCTAGGGTCATCGCGGAGAACACGATTTGCGATGATCTTCTCTTCGCGCTCGTTGAACCACCCGTCCTTTCCACGAAACTTCGAGGCAGTTTGGTATGGGGATGGTGGGAGGTAGAAGTAAGAGATGACACCGATGATGCCGGTCAGGGTACCCTCAAGGGCGAACAGCCACGCCCAACCTGGCATGCCGTTAATGCCACGCATGTGAAGAATGCCGTATGCCAGGAACTGGTCGCCGTATGGTCAGCACAATACTTAATTCATTGGGGTGAAGCCAGTGCTTACGGCGGACACGATATTTGTGCTTTGATATGATACCCAGAAGAACGACAGTCTTCGAGCTACAGACGGACGGGTGTAATTAGTGTAGATCTCAAACAAAAACCACATAGTGCCATGACCACTCTACTTACGCAGTTCATTGCTCTTATAGAAATAGCTCAAGTACCTGGAAGGAAGTACAATTAGTGAAGGTTCTCTGTGTTCGACAACATCGAATGTACTCACAAAATGACATCGGGGATGAAGCCACCCTCGATAAGTCCCAGCAATGCGCGACAGGCATAGAACGACGATCGGCCAGACAAGAAAGCCTGCAGACTCGCCACGATGGACCACGACACCTACAGATAGAAGGGTAAAATGTTAGCGAATCTCTTGAACAGACCAAGGCTTTGCCCATTGGTGATTCACCATCTGAATTGGGATCCAGTTATCCGGACCCAATTTTTTTGAGATGAGCTGTGAGGGCATTTCGGCGCAAAGGAAGCACAGATAGAAGATAGTCTGTCCGTAGTTGTAGTCGTTGCTGGTAAGTCCAAGATCGTCGAGCATGCCGTCGGAGAGAGCCTGCACGATGTTGCCGCGATCGAGTTGCAGCGCGAAGAACATCAGGCAGACCCATGTACATATTCTGATGTCGCACTATTACGGATTCCAGTCAGTATAAGGAGCTAATCGTAACACAACTGATGAAACTAACCTTTCGAACCACCCTGGCCTCTTCCTTCTTGTCCCATTGGAAGTTGGGATCGTAACGATGGGCCCCCTCGAAGGATTCAATCGGTTTGTAGAACGACTCCAAACTATCGTTGTCGAATGTTCCCACTTGAGATCGACGTCGACCAACGAGGACTGGATCGATGACTACTGCCTCTGGGAACGGGTTGAACGCACTTTTCATATCGACCACTTTTCCTTCGAAAGGCTGGGCGAGCTCCGACTGAGGGCTCTCATGGTGAGTGTACTCCGGAACACCCATATTGAGATAACAGACTAGAGGAAGAGGTGAAGGTAGATATCCTTGTTGAACGACACCGACTCATCGTGGAAAGGGACGAACTTCGCCGTTGCTTTATACATGCCATACTCACCTTTGTCTAGAAGCATTGGGTGGAGTCTTCGGTCCCTCGAAGCGATCTCCCGCATGGCTGCCACGCGACGGTCTAGGTCGAGACCGCCGACGGAGAGCCTCCATTGAAGCGTGATAAGCAATGCCGCCGTCCATTCGTCGTGAAGTGCTTTTCACAGCACGAGCAATGATGCGAGAAAGCCGGGTATGGCATCTTTGCGAAATACTGCAGCCACACGAGGAATTCTAGGCTCGATGAAGGATAAAGGTGGAGGATGGCGAGGATGAGTGAGCATGGGTGCTGGTGTCTGCATACGCCAAGCTCCCAGGACCGGCTTTGGCCCGAGCACGCAATTGTTCGCAATACATCTAGAGCTTTGCAAACCACAGCGTTCATGCAGTGGAAGCGATTCGGCTTGTGAGTTTGACGATCGAGGACTTTCTTTATCGTCTGTTTGTAGAAGTCTCCCAATTGTTGTTCGCTTTGCCGAATGGAGTAGTCCTATGGCAGGTAGTCTCGGAAAGCCAGAACTTTGCCTGTGGCACCGTATACCGCGTGAGACGATTCTACATCTTGAAAGAACCCAGAGAAGTTGTAGTGGATGGTTGAGCTGGTAGACCTGCACAGGTTCGTGAAGGGCGTCTTTGGCCTGAAACGTGCGGAAGTACTAGCTCAACAGCGCATCTTTCGAACTGACGGCGCCAGGTCCGTCCATTATGCTGTTGAGTAGGGTCTCAAGCATAATTAGCGAGTCCTGGGAATGGCAGATACCATCCAGACGCGTTCATGTTGCGTCCTCGGCCGTGAGCAGGTCTGCCGACATCAAAAGCCGGCTTCAGCATAGATCTAGTCATGCTGAATATCCCGCGAGTCATCCAGAGTGCTGTCAATCTTCGCTCGAATTCAAGTCGATGAGGGTTAGTAGGTCCGCGGCTCGTGAGTATAGCGCCACCTCGTCCAGCCTATAGTAACGCAACGTATGGAAGGTGGAGCGAATGCAGTAGCCACGTGAAGATCGCTCGTTCTGGATCGCATGGTCCTTGCCGTACGTCTAGGTACCTTCGCGGCCTTCCCAGTGCGACCTAGCTGTACGGTACTGCTGCAGTCTTTGGAGCCTCATCAATGCTCGACCCGGAGCCTAGCCGGATTTCCAGGATACTGGTCTCGACCCTAGCATCCACGCGTCCTCGCATATGGTTGCATAGGGCTGACATCCCGGTAAATCGTCTCGAAGGATCGGTCTCGTCCTTTCTAAGGAGCGTGGCCTGCTGCGGGATCGCAATGGGCCTATACTGTGACTCAAGGCCTCTTGCTAACGTCCGCTAGACTGATGTCAATGTCTGTCGAGACTTCGCTCAAGGTTCCATCATTCGGGCTCTATGGAGGACTCCTTTATCAGCTTGCAGTTGATCTCAGATCCAGCTCAGACCTACATGGTCGCAGAAGTCTCTATGTTGTCTAGATTTTCGTTAGCGCTATCCTTCTAACCTTCCGTACATTACAGGCGAAGTCAGCTCCGAAAGACGCGGGCATCGCATCGATGAAAGTTCGGTAAAGGTGTATAAGGGGGATTGTAGGAGCGGGACCTGTTGTCCTCCCAGACTGAAAAACGACCTATATCATCCTTGCTATCGCGAGAAGTCTATCGCCAGAACGAGACCACACGCGTTGTACCTAGCCATGAGATGCTATTCGATGGAATAAATTGACTTCTGTATTCGTGAGCAAGAGTAGAACGCGACGACGAAGACAAAACAATGTCTTGGCGCGCTTTTCTGCCTGAGGATCTGCATCTCGAAACGCGTTCTAGGACTTTGCTTTCTTCGACCTCAATGTCACATTCGACCTGATTATCTATCGATATACTTGCTTATGCGGCACTTGGTCGTTCACAAGCGCATACCTTCAAGAGCCTCGGTAGCTCGATTCCTCCCTTTGCTACTTTTACTCCTCACCGCGTCATCTCTTCAAACCAAGCGCCTCGCGACGTCCCATACTCCCTGGGTCTAGATACGGCCTCTCCCCCAAGCTCACAGCTCGCTGCCCGATTCTAGTCCCCTCATAGTCGTATGTTGCAGTATGCAAGATGCTTCGATTATCCCAGATGGCTGTGACGTTACGTCAGCCTTCCGCCACCAGGTTTTCGTCAATGAGGGCCATTTGGAGTATAAACTCACCAACATCATTGGGGTTCTCCCATCTGAAGCGGACCTGGAGGTCATGATTCTCCGAAACCAGCTTGACGAACCATTTCAACAAGTGTCTGCTCTCAGCTTCAGAGACGTCGTTGATATGCGAGGTGTTCTGCCCGATCGCGAAGACACTCTTCCACCCTAAGAGACAGCTTGATCAGCATCTCTGATGTCTCGTTGGCAAACCACGATGTACCTGTAACTGGATTCGTCCGCACGACTGGATGTACAGCACGCAACTCAGTCCCAACGTTCTCCGGCGCGCCTCTCGGCCCAGCAAATAGCTCGAACTTGTGCCTCCTTGCACTTCGCTCAAATTCAGGCTGCGTATATGTTGCGGTCAAAGACTCCAGGAAACGTTGGTACGGCTGCGAGATCCGGTCGTAGACCTCATACCCACTGGCCCACAGCGTGTCGCCACCGCCATCCGCCGGCAATTGCGTTAGCCGTAGCAATGCATAGTCAGAAGGAACGGCCTCGAACGGGATGTCTGTATGCCAACCTTCCTTGGCAGTAGCGCTGCGGTCGTTGAAAGCACTGCCGTACAGCTCGATGTCCTGCTTCGCATCCAAAACACTGATCTCGTCGTCTCCGCCTCCGAGCCGACGCCCGCTATTATGAACTGGATGTATGTGGAGTTTAGACGTGCTTGGCTTGCCGGACAGTTCTCCCAGTCGTTGAGCCAGCTCTTTCTGGAGATCATTGTCAAGGCCGTCCTGCTTTCGGAAAAAGACGACCCCACGTTGAGAGACTACTGCGTGTCAAACAAATGTCCGTCGATACATCACGATATACTGACCAGTGATTGCTAGATCCCGCAGGAGTTCATCTGAATTCGGTGCTGCCAGCCATTCTTTAAGGCTCGAAGATGGGAACTCTCGACCGATGATTGGAGTCACATCGAAGTGCTCTTCGTTGTCCAATACGCCGCTCAACTTCAAAGGCTCTCGATGTTGTTGTTCTTCGCTTAGTGTACGATTCTGGTGGAGTGAAGTTGTTTCCGTGACAGTAAACATGACGCTGTTCCGACTATTCAGAGAAGAATTGCGAAGATGGAGGTATGAAGTGCTTACCTGGTCCCGTTGGATGTCTTTCTATACCCACTCTGACTGCCAAACTCGAAAAGATGGTATCGAGCACGCCATGCTCACCTCCACCATTCCTTGCATTCTCCAGTTCCCTCACGAAGGCTACGGACCACTTCTAGCCACTGCGTACCATGGACGACAGGCGCGGTGACCAACGGCCCGTTGAGCAGTGCGCCAGTTGGTCCAAGCAAAAGAGGAATGTGGTCAAGATGTATCACACATCCGACCAAGACATAAAGTCAAATCTCACACAATTGCATTGCGCCATCGATAGGTAGGTCTGTGGCACATCGCGCGAGATGTCGTGATCTCACCGCCGCTTTGCCGCCAACATGATGCACTCGAAGAGGCTGGCACCACTTTTGCGCGGCTTCTTCGTGCCTAAAGAGAGAGGAGTGTCGAGGTGTTCAGCATATTTCGAACGCAATTGGAAGACCGTCACTATGAATGTAGTCCTCTGATGGATTTGGCTCCTGGGCACAGCATTCCTCGGTCTAGATGGTGACTCTACAACTATGAGTTTTCTTGTCCTTATCACAGATTGTGTGTACTATCATTAGAACGCCGCGTGTATCAAAGAATGACTGTACCTATCCACGCTACCCATCTCGAAGGTTCAAAGTGGGACAGTGACACCTCGGTCGTTCAGATGGCGTGATTGACGACCAAAAGAACCGCACTCGATGCACCAAATGCTTCAAGACTATTCCTGGTACGAGTACCCAACATGTCAGCAACAATCTCACGGTCAGCTCGATGCAATTGCGGAGATGTCGAGATTACTGTTACGGGTGTCGACAAAAGTGCCGTCCATTGCTACTGCTTGAACTGCAAACGAGCAACAGGCACTGCGTTCGCTCACAATCATCGATTCGTGAAGGCAGAGCTGCAATACCACCGCGGCCAGGATGTCGTCAAGCAGTATGCGGATGGGACCACAGATTCCGGAAATGTCATGTATAGGCATTTCTGTAGCACGTGTGTAAGAAATACAGCAATCACTTCGATCGATGTTCGAGGAACTGACTACTATGCAGGGTTCTCCAATGTTCTTGAAGAGCTTAGCAGTACCGGACTTCATTGCACTCCACGAAGGATCGATCCTCGAAGAGAAGACGCAGCCTACGATCGAGCTTTATCCACAGGACAAGTATCCTTGGATTGGTGATGTAACGAGTCTGTGCCACGATTAGACTTTACCATCCTGTTACTAACCAGATTCCTAGAAGAGAATCGTGAGACGACGCCTTTGCCGTGGGACCCAGGCTACGCGAAGTGACAGCTCTGTCGGACAGGATGGCCTTGTATCAGACCTCCGCTTCTGTACAAGCCCAATGAAGACGATGCATGGAACGATGGAAGCCGTGAGCGCGACAGAGTGCGGTTGGAAGAATCTGTGAGCACTTCCGCAGAATACTTAGCCACTAATTTCGAGTTGCTGTATTCCCAATCTTGCAGACAGAGTGACGTGAGTACTCAGTATGAACCGAAGCGGGCAGGATCAGTGTGATGGACATGATTGTTCCCTCTTTCGACCACGGTCACTGCCTACAATCTTAACTCGGTTTATCTCGTGGCTTGCCCTTCGATCTGCGCAACGTCTGTCTTCTCTCCTGATTGTTCCAGATCAATTCGTCCTTTCACCATCGGATCTTGATCTTCGAATAGTCTGCTCAATTCTTCGAGGGCCGGGCCCTTGGTCTCAGGGTACCTGGGTGGCGAGTCGTTAGCAATAGCGCCGGCAAATGGTGTCATTCTCAAAGGAGCCATGCTTACAGGAAGTAAATGATGATCGACTCTATTGCCAACCATACGACATAAACGATGTAGTACTTCCAATCGATCGCATCGATAGCGTTGGGATTGACGAATTGATTGAACGCCGACGCTCCACGGGAGAAAACCTGGGTTATGCCGACACCTGCGAAAGCTCTCAGTCAGCATACATTCGCTGTTACGAGAGCAGTATGGATCTAGTTGCGAAATATTACTCAGCGAAGGAGGTTTGTTGACGTACCTTTTGCTCGATGTACGAACGGGAAAACTTCGGTGATGAAGACGTAGAGGGTGCATTATGGTCTGTCCAGCAAGTCAGCTCTCGCCTGTAGTATGTAGCCCTCCTGTGTCACCCACGTAAAACATGTAGTACACAAATATCATGCCCACAACGGCGCCGGCCGCATAGTGGTTACCGGTCTGTGCGTAGTCCGCACTCGCTCCTGTCCAGCAGGCAAAGACGATTGTCATGCCAATGAAGGCGGTCAAGTACTGCGTTCTGCGGCGGAGAACTCTTGTCACGAAAGCACTTGTGCATCCAGTAATGAGGTTCCAGCAGGTCAGACTCAAGTTGATCCGGTTCTGAACCCCAGGGTCTGTGATGTTGACGGTAGTGAGGACTTTGGCTAGAAAATACCTGTACATATGATCAGGCCGTTGGTACATGCCCACGGATGGGAGTAGTATAACTTACGATACGAGACCATTTCCAGACTACTG
>JAABUK010006694.1_pt1 | contig 17048 bp, 11 predicted proteins | sample 5559141 | NCBI WGS metagenome assembly JAABUK01 (sample SAMN10711869, study PRJNA513367) | rock metagenome | isolation source: Antarctica rocks | place: Antarctica: Victoria Land, Pudding Butte nord | collected 2016-01-03
CAGGGCCCTGGCCGACCTCGCCCCGGGCGAGGACGCGGTCGAACTTGGTCAGCAGCAGCGCCACCGGCCGGCCCGCCGTGCCGTCGTCGGAGCGGTCGATGTAGCGTTCCAGGAGGTTCTCGACCTCCTGCTGGCGACGACGACGCTCGGCCGGGTGGGTCGAGCCCTCGGGGTCGAGGCAGAGCAGGACCGCGTCGGAGTCGGCGAAGAACGCCTGGATCGGCTCGTCGGTGCCGAGGGTGACGTGCTCGCCCTGGTAGTCCTTGAAGATCAGGTCGAACCGCGCCGGGCCGTGGTAGAGCCGGAGCTTCAGCTCGGTCTCGGCCAGGGTGCCCGCCGGCGGCTCGCCCGACTCGATCTGCGCGATCTTCTCGGCCAGGTACTCGGCGCTGGGTGGGTCGACCGCCGCGAGTCGGAGCCCCGGGACCTGCCCGGTCGACGCCTGGCGGTAAAACATCGCCAGCAGCGTCGTTTTGCCCACCGCCCGGTGGCCGAACAGCGCGATCCGCTTCGGGCCGGTCAGCCGGAGTTCCAGCGCGTCGAGATGGGCCTTGCGGCGGTTCGCCATGTCAACCTTCCCGTGGCCAACGGCTCGCGGTCGTCCCGGTCCTGCTCAAGTGCCGACTTGTGCCCTCAGCCAGGCGGTGCAATATCCCGCATCGCTGAAACATTTCACGTTTGCCAGCTCAAGGGCCCGCTTCGCGTCCGACTTGCCCTCGAAGTCCTTCCGGTTCTCGGTCAAAAATGCCTTGATCACGTAAGGTTGGGAGTTCGCATGCTGGATTATGGTTGCCAGAATCAGATTGTCGGTCGGGTCGTCGATCCATATCTTGGATCGGCTTTCGAGGATCACGGCAGCAGGCGATTCGATGATCTCGCCGACCCACGACAAAACCCCAACCGCCGCGAAGAGTCGAAACTGATAGACGTTGAAGATCCGCTCAAGCTCGACACGAGCCGCTTCGAGGTGTCCGATCAACAACCCCGCGAAGTCGGGATAGACGCGATTCCTCCGGGCCTCGCTGATCTGCCGTTCGAGCAAGCTGATCTCCGATTTGTGCCGTTCTCTCTTCCGCTTGAGGACCGAAAAGGCTTCCATGATACAAACGCCGGGGATCGCCATTCGAAACGGCAGGGTGTCTTTCGCCCTTGAGGCTTTCGCCTCGAGGAGATCGTGCGTGGCTTGATCCCGACCCTCGGCGAAGCCGACGACGAAGTTCGTCTCAAGGTAAAGGATGGCCGGCAAGCCACACCTCGCTTCTCGTCGTGCCGCCCTTGAGCCGACCGAGCAGGCCGATCGACGCCATTTCTTCCTGGGCCGGTGGCGTCGCCGATTTCCAGTGGTAGGCCAGGTCCCTCAGCCACGCCTGGATCAAGCCCCTCAGGTAATCACCGAAGATCGGCTTCTGGTCGAACTCAGGGTCGTAGCATTCCAGGATTCTCGCGGTCGGGGACGTCCAGCTCTGTTCCGCAGTCTCTTCGTCTCGTCTGCTGTAAAGCCTGATCTGGTCGAGGTCGGCCAGCAGGGCGAAGGGGATCTTGGACCTCGAGGATCGGAGGCAAGCGGCGAGGTGCTCGACTGCTTCCGGGCTCACCGACATGGTCGTCGCCCATCCGAACAGGATCGGCTTACCCGCCTCCTCATAAGCGACGAAGTCGACCGCGAATCGATGCTTCGGGATTTGCTTCTCGAGGTGCATGACAAGGGCCCCGATCAGGTCATCGACTTGGCCGGCTTCCGCCTGCCGAAGATCATCCGAAAGGGTCCGGTGACCGGCCAGAGCATCCAGCGGACGGGCAGGCCAAGGACGACCAGGGCGGAGCCGAAGGCGAGGAGCCCGGCCAGGCCCATGCCGAGGTAGCGGAGCGTTGCGACGTCCAGGCCGTAAGCGGACAGGGCCCGGCCGATCGAGCCTTCCAGCCCCCGGGCGGCACCAGCCCCGACGGCCCCGGCGAGGTCGATGCCGGCCCTGGCGAACTGGCGGACGGCGTACTCGGTGGCCCGGCCGGCGGTGTCTACGAACTTATCGGGGTCGGCCAGGAAGGCGGCGAGGACCCCGGCGGCGGCCAGCTTCTTCTTGTTTGGCAAGACCGTCCCGGTGAAGAAGTTCCAGCCGCCCCGCCCGGTCTTGCGGAGCACGCCGAGCCCTTCGGGGCCCTCCTTGACGACGATCTCGGCCACGTCGTCGCCATAGACCCGGACGGCGGCAAGGCCCTCGGTCCCGAGCTTGCGGACCATCGTCTCGGCCTGATCGGGGTAGCGGCGGGCGAGCTGCCGGGCGGCCTCGCCCATCTCGACGACCACCCGCTTCTCGGCCGGCTCCAGCGCCGCGAAGGCCCGGGCGGTCGCGGCCTCGGGGCGGACCAGGCGATTGAACCGGGCCTGGAGGAGCGCCTCGGAGGGGCTCTCCAGCTTGCGGGCCGACCGGGCGAGGTCGTCGGAACGTCGAGCGAGGGTCGTCAGCCCCTCGTCGGCCTCGCGGGCGAAGAGCCGACCGGCCCCCCGGGTCGCGGCGCGGCCCTCGGCCCCGGCCGCCTTGCCGCCGGCCCTGGCCTCGACCAGGACTTCCTGCACCACCTCGTCGAGCCAGGCGACCTTCCCCGCCGAGGCGAGCCCGGGGGCGAGGGACAGGCCAAAGGCCAGGGCCAGGGAAGCCCGACGGGCTCGGATCGGTCGCTGACGCATCGGAAGGGTCCTCAACCAAAGGCTCCGCGAAGGCCCGACGAAACGAGGCCGACGCCCGCAGGGGGATTCGCCCGCCGGGCCCGGGAATTGGGCGGCGGCCTGGACCTCCTCCACGATCCCAGTCTACCACGGGGCGACGGCCGGGAGAACGGCAGCCCGGCCGACACCCCTTTCAGGATGATCGGCCCGGGGTCGCCCGGGAGGCCAGGGCAATCCCAACCTCCGCGTCTGGGAGCGTCCGGCCGGTCAGTCCGGCCGATTCTGCGGGCGACGCGAGGCCAGGTGCTCTTCCATCTTGCGGAATCCGACGATGCCGACGGTCGCCTGGGTCGCCTGGACGCCGAGGTACTTCAAGCCTCGGGTCGGCGGGATCCGGCGGACGACCTCCTCGCCTTCCTTAAGGAACCGGAGCGGGCCCCAGGTGGAGAGGGTCAGGCCGGCCTTGCTGGCCAGGCCCCGGCCGAGGTCGGCGATCTCCGGGAGGGTCAGCCTCGGCAGGGCCTCGGGCATCTTGCGGAGGACCCGGTAGGTCCCGCCGGCGGCCCGGACGGCCCACCAGCGGGCCAGTCGGGCGGTATCGGCCGCCGCGTCCACGCCCTCGGCGGCCCCCCGGCGGACGACGGCCTTGAGGGCGTCGGCCGTGGCGGACTCGGCGGCCTCGCGGCCGGTCGAGGTCACGGCCCGCTTCACGGCGGAGCGGACCTCGGCGTGCGCGGCCTCGGAGGCGACCACCCCCTCGGGCTGGATCGCGGCCAGGCTCAGCACGTCGGCCACCACGAAGCCGGCGTCGATCAGCGCCCAGGAGACCTCGCCGGTCGTCGGCGAATGCCCTCGACGCGCCACGTTGGCCAGGTGGAGCAGGTCGTAGAGCGGCAGGAACTGCTGGAACTCGACGTCGGAACTCTCCAGCTCGGCCACCCGCGAAAGCCCGTCGTGCTTGATGAGTCGGATGGTCGCCTGGCCGGAGTCGCCGGAGAGGGCGAGGACCGAGTGGGCGAGCCGCTCCGACCACGACCAGCGGGGCTTGGACTTGAGCAGGGCGAGGGCCTCGGGCGCCGAGTCGGCCCGCGCGATCGGCGGGATCACGGCCGGGCCGCTGGCGCGGAGGATCTCGCGGAAGTCGGGGTCGGCGGCGTACTTGTCGAGGATCGCCAGGGCCATCGCCCCGTGCTCGGCGAGGGCTTCGACGGCCTGGTTGCGGAGGGTCGCGTCGGCGAAGTCCTCATAGACGACGTCGGCGGCGTCGGGCCCGGCCCTGGCCAGGGCCCGCTCGCCACGGGCGCCGAACTCGACGACGAGGCGGAGGGCGTCGGGGCTCCCGCCGACGGCTTCGACCAGCCCGGCGGCGGCGACGTGGCCGAGGTGCCCGGCGACGACCTCGGGCTGGTGGGTCCGCAGCAGCTCGTCGACGTAGCCGGCGTTGACCCGGAGGAGGATCAGGGCCTGGTCGAGCGGCAGGGCCCGGCCGAGGGCGTCGAGGACCGGGCCGTAGAGCTTGACCAGGGCGAAGCCGTCGAGCCCCTGCATCCGGAAGGCGTCGAGGGCCAGGGCCCCGTGGTCGTCGATGGTTCGGATCGCCGAGCGGAGGTCGGCCGCGCCCGGCTCCAGGCTGATGAAGGCGAGCAGGGCGAGGGCGTCGGCGAGGTCCCCGGGGTCGCCCGACCAGCGGTCGACCAGCTCGGTCACGCCGACCGGATCGGTCAGGAGCAAGGGCAGGGCGTTGGGATACCGGGCGGCGACCCGCCGCTGCGCCGGGGTCAGGCGGGCGATCTCGTCGATGATGACCTTGCGGTCGGTGTCGTCGGCCCGCTTCAGGCCGAAGTACTCGCGCCAGCGGAGCAAGATCTCGGCGGCCGAGGCGTCGGTGAGGGCCTCGCGGAGCCTGCCGAAGTCGCCGGGGTGGGTCTCGTAGAGGTAGACCGCCTCGACCCCGAGGGCGTCGAGGAGCTTGAGCCCCCGGAGGCCGTCGGTCCGCTCGATCGCCAGGGCGTTCTGGCGGAACTCGCCGTAGGCCCGGCGGACGAGGTCCCGCTCGGCGGGGTATTTCGCCAGCAGGGCGACCTCGGGGTCGACCGTCGGGGCCTTCGTCCCGGTCGCCTCGACGGGCCCGGCCTTCCCGGCGGCGTCGGGCCCACCTTCTTTCAGGGCGAGCTTGAGCAGGACCCCGAGAGCGGCCAGCAGCACGACGGCGGCAAAGGTTCGCTTCATCTGTCCCAGGTGTCCCGAGGGTGGCGGTCGTCGAGGCGTCTGGTCGGGTCGGCGGGCGGCTCTTTGGACGCATCGGGGGAGCGGCTTCATTGTCCGGCCGGGGCGGATGCGAGTCAATCGCAAACGGAACTCGCCGTCGCCCCCAGGGTCCCGGCCGGTTCGGGTGCGGCAGAGCCGTCGACCCCTGCTCTTAGGATCGGTCGACGGCGGGCTTTATCCGAAGGAAAAGCGAGGGCTTGCGGGGAATTTTGGGGGCTAGGCAGGGTCTGACCGGGTCCGAAGGGTCGAACCGCCAGGACGCCGGACTCGCGTCGGCGTGACCGGGGATCTCGGGGGCGAACCCGGCATCCTGGCGGTTCCCCCGGGGTCTCAGTCCGGATTGACCGGCGTGTCCATCGGCGCGGGCGGGCTGGTCGGGTCGACCGGCGGGGTCTCTGGCGACCGGGTCGAGGGCGGGGCGACCGGGGCCGGGCCGGCGGCGTCGTTCATCGCCCGGCCGTTAGGGGTCGCGGCGCCCATCACCGGGGTCCCCTGGCCCATCATCGGGCCGAGGTAGCTCGGGATCCCGCCGGCATTCTGGCCGCAGTTCGGCCCGGTGCAGGGGGCCGGGAAGTCGTCGCAGGTGTCGCACTGGGCGCAACCGACGTAGCCGACGCCGACCGTGGCGGCCAGCAGCAGCAGGTAGAGACGCGACATCGGAGAATCCTTTCCTGGAGTGATCGGCCGTCCGGGATCCGTCCCAGTCCGGAGGCGTAGCCCCGCCCGAGGTGACTCGCCGGGACGCATCGCCTACCACCCGATCATCGGCCAGCGTTGCCCGGCGGAATGAGCCGGATCGTCGCGACCACGACCCAGACCGCCCGAGTTGCCGCGTTGCATCAAGTTTGCCGCTTCTTCAGGGGACGAGTTGATAGGTCACGAAGGCGATCTTCTTGCCGTCGGGCGACCAGCAGGGGACGTTGACGGTCCCCTGGCCGCCGAAAAACTTGCCGAGCGTCTCGACCTTCTTGGTATCGAGGGTCATCACCCGGAGGGCGACGTCCTTGTTCTCGGGGTGGCCGACGACGTCCTTGGCGAAGGTGACGAAGACGATCTTCCGGCCGTCGGGTGAGGGGTGGGGGAACCAGTTATTGGCCTCGTCGGTCGTGACCTGTTCTTGGTCCGAGCCGTCGAGGGCCATCTTCCAGATCTGCATCAGGCCGGTCCGGTCGGAGTTGAAGAAGATCGACTTGCCGTCGGGCGCGTACTCGGGGCCATCGTCGAGCCCCTTGGCGGTGGTCAGCCGGGTCTCGGGGCCGCCCTCGGCGGGGGTGGTGTAGATGTCGAACTCGTTATCCCTCCGGGCGCAATAGGCCAGGGTCTTGCCGTCCGGCGACCAGCCGTGCCAGTACGAGGGGCCGGTCGGGGTGATGAGCTTCGGCGTGCCGCCGCCGACGGGCAAGGTGTAGATCAGGGATTGCTTCGACCCCTGGGACTGGTCGCTGATGGCGAGCAGGGAGCCGTCGGGCGAGAGGCCGTGGTCGTTGTTGCAGCGGTCGGCGAAGCCGGTGTCGACGGCCTCGGGCTCGCCCCCGGCGGCGGGGATCCGGTAGATCCGCCCGCCGCTATTGTAGATGAGGGTCTTGCCGTCGCGGAGCCAGTTCGGGGCCTCGATCCGGGTCGGCGTCAGGTGGACGACCCGGCGGTCGGTCGAGGCGATCGACTGGGTCTCCAGGCTGCTATACAGCACCGGCTTCGTCGAGGGCGGGGTCGGGGGCAGGGGGGAGACGACCTCGACGTCGGCGAAGGTGGCCGACTCGGTCACGTCGTCGTTGTGCGAGCAGACGCCGAGGCCGACGTAGTACGGGTCCTTGAAGGCGATCCGCACCGCGGCCCCGGCATAGGCCATCTCGCCGCCGGGCCCGGCGAGGAAGAGGCGGACGTATCCGCCCCGCTTCTCGATCTTGAGGCGGCGGGGGGCCAGGACGTTGGCCTGGACCTCGTGGGTCGCGGCGCCGGCCTCGTCGCGGAACTGGAGCGAGGTCAGGCCGTCGCCGTGGAGGGCGACGTCGACGTAGGCCGAGTCGGGCTCCAGTCCTTGGCGAATCACCAGGCAAGCCTTGCGGTGGGGGTCGACCCCCCGGCCGACGAAGGCGGCGTCGGCGGCGATGGAGAGGTCGCCCGAGGCCTTCTTCCAGGCGTAGTGGAAGGCGTCCTTGGTCGTCCACATGTTCGCGCCGCCGCCGGTGACGGCGTAAGACCGGCCGTCGGCCCGCGCCGCGACCGAGCCGGGGTGCCGGACCGTCCCGACGTCGCCGTGCCCCTCGAAGATCCCGACCGGACCGCCTGGGGAATCTTGCGCCCGGGCCGGAGCCTCCGCCGCGCCCAGGATCGCCAGCATCAACGCCCATCGCCTCATGAGTCGACCTCCCTTCGGCCCCGCGATCCGGACGGGCCCGTGCGCCGTCGAGTCCGCTCGCCGGGGCGGGACGGGTCGGGCTGGTCCGAAGGTGGAAGAAGCGGGCCGGGCCCCATTCTCCGCGCCGATCGGTCGCGACGCAATGGACCGGCCGGGCCCCGGCGCGGGGCATGGGATTTGCCCCTGGGTCCAGGCCAACGAATCCGCCCCTCACCGTCCGACTTGGAGCCCGCTTCTCATGGCCGACACCACGATCATCAAGGTCAGCTCGTCGCATTCGCCCAAGGGGGCGATGGGCCAGCGCTACCTCGCCTCGGGCAAGAACGTCTCGATGCGGCTCTGGGAAGGCGAGACCGACGACGGCACCCAGCACGAGACGAGTCGCGACTACGAGACCGTCGGCTACGCCATCTCCGGCAAGGCCGAGCTGATCCTCGAAGGCCAGACCGTCGTCCTCGAAGCCGGCGACTCCTGGGTGGTCCCCAAGGGGGCGAAGCACTCCTACAAGATCCACCAGCCCTTCACCGCCGTCGAGGCCACCTATCCCCCCGCGCAGGTCCACGGCCGCGACGAATGACCGGCCCGCCGATCCGCCCCGTTTCGCCGATCCCCCATCGCCTTCGGATGGACATGCGTTTAGAATGGAAGGCGTGGCGGGGATTCGACCGGCGCAGCGGGGCGGGCGATGCAAGGAACGGGCGAGCCTGAGATCCGGCGGCAGGCCGCGCTCTTCGAGCATGACGAGCCGGCCTCGACGCCGGTCGCGGTCGACGGCCCATTCGCCGGCGTAGTCTTCAACCGGCCGGTCGACCAGGTCTTCTCCTACCGGATCCCGGCTGGCCTGCGGTCGAAGGTCGTGCCGGGTCAGCGGGTGAAGGTCCCCCTGGGGCGGGGGAACACGCCGAGCGTCGGCTACTGCGTGCGGGTCGACGACTCGGCCGAGGTCGACCCCCGCAAGGTCAAGGACGTCCTCGAAGCCCTGGACGACCCGCCCCTGGTCGACGGCGCGATGCTCGACCTGACCCGGTGGATCGCCGGGTATTACTCGTGCACCTGGGGCCAGGCGCTCGACTCGGTCGTCCCGGCCGGGGTGAAGAAGCAGGCGGGCAGCCGGGTCTGGGCCTGCCTGACCCTGCCCGACTCGACCCGCGCTGGCAGGCTCGACGGGTCGCTCGTGGTCAACGCGAAGCAGGGCGAGGTGGTCGACGCCCTCGCTCGGGCCGACGTGCCGCTGACCCTGGCCGACGTCCTGAACCGGGCGAAGTGCGGCCCCGGGGTCGTGGCGACGCTCATCAAGCAAGGGCTGATCCACAAGATCAAGCGACGGATCCACGCCCCGGCGCCCGACGACGACGACCCCGAATCGGCCGCCCGCCGCCCGGCCCCCGAGCTAACCGCCGAGCAGAAGGCGGCCCTCGACGTCCTCCGGCCGAGCCTCCGGAAGGGCGAGTTCGCGACGTTCCTGCTCCACGGCGTCACCGGCTCGGGCAAGACCGAGGTCTACCTCGGGGCGATCGAGGAGGTCGTCGCCCAGGGGCGCGAGGCGATCGTCCTGGTCCCCGAGATCAGCCTGACCCCGCAGACGATCCGCCGGTTCCGCCGCCGGTTCGACCGCGTCGCCGTCCTCCACAGCCACCTCAGCGAGGGGGAGCGGCATCGCCACTGGCGGAGCATCGCCGCCGGCGAGGTCCAGGTGGTCGTCGGCGCCCGCTCGGCCGTCTTCGCCCCGGCCCGCAAGCTCGGCCTGATCGTCATCGACGAGGAGCATGAAGGCTCCTTCAAGCAAGAGACCGTCCCCCGCTACCACGCCCGGGACGTCGCCGTGAAGCGGGCGAAGCTCGAAGGCATCCCGGTCATCCTCGGCTCGGCCACGCCCGCGTTGGAGACCTGGCGGAACGCCCAGACCGGCCGCTATACGCGGATTGCGCTCGACGAGCGGGTCGGGGCCCGGCCGATGCCGGACGTGACCCTGATCGACATGCGGTACGAGAAGCCGGCCGGCGTCGTCCTCTCGACCCCGCTGAAGTCGGCGATGACCGAGGCCCTCGACGGCGGCGGGCAGGTGATCCTCCTGCTCAACCGCCGGGGTTTCAACACCTATGCCGTCTGCGTGAACCCGGGGTGCCGGAGCGTCCTGAAGTGCCGGCACTGCGACGTCAGCCTGACGTACCACCAGGGGCGTCGGAAGCTCGTCTGCCACTTCTGCGACACCGAGATGGAGCGGATACCGACCTGTCCGACCTGTCGGAAGCTCCTCTATTATGGCGGGATCGGCACCGAGCGTCTGGAGCGAGAGGTCCGCGCGGCGTTCCCGGACCGGTCGATCCGGCGGATGGACTCGGACACGATGCGTGGGCACGGCAGCCACGAGAAGGTCCTGGCGGCGTTCAAGGCGGGCGAGGTGGAGATCCTCCTGGGGACGCAGATGATCGCCAAGGGGCTGGACTTCCCCAACGTGACGCTCGTCGGGGTGGTCGACGCCGACACGGCCCTGCACCTGCCCGACTTCCGGGCCACCGAGCGGACCTTCCAGATCGTCACGCAGGTCGCCGGGCGGACCGGGCGCGGCGACCGGCCGGGCAAGGTCCTGGTCCAGACGTTCTGCCCGGACGTCCCGGCGATCGCCCACGCCCGTCGGCACGACTACCAGTCGTTCGTGCAAGGCGAGCTGGTCGACCGCCAGAAGCTGGGCCTCCCCCCTTACGGCCGGCTGGTCCGCCTGATCGCCCGGGGCGAAGACGCCTCGGCGGTGAAGGCCTACCTCGAAATGCTCCACCAAGCCTTGCTGGAGGCGAGGCCCTCGGTCGTGGCGATCACGGCGGTGGTCCCCGCCCCGGTGGAGAAGATCCGCAACCTCTACCGCTTCCACCTGAGGATGCGCTGTCCCTCGCCGAGGCCCTTGCAAGACCTCCTCCGGGCGATCCCGCCCATGTTCCCCCCGCCCGGGGGTATCGAGCTGGCGATCGACGTGGACCCGGTCGGGATGCTCTGAGTCTCGATTGACATCGCTCCGATGTCGAAACGAGAATAGATTCGGCCGGTCGGACCTGTGGATCGGGAGCCAAGGCGTGACTTCCCAGGAATTCGAGACGATCTTGAGTCGCGGTTACGAGATCAACGCGGTCGAATTTAAAGGTCCCGGCGCGCGGACGGATAAGCCGTTCTTCGCCAAAGTCGTCAGGGCAGTTCTTGGCATGGCGAACAGAAGGGATGGAGGCCTGGTCATTATTGGAGTCGAAGACAAGCAATTGGAGCCGGTGGGGCTCAACGACGACGAACTGGCAACTTGGTCAAATTTCGACGAATTGTCTGTTGCTCTGAACAAGCACGCCGGTCCCAGCGTAAGTTTCGACCTGGACCCTACGCTGGTTTATGATTCAAAACATATCGTGATCATCCGCGTTCGCGAATTTGAAGAGATACCGATTCTTTGTAGCCAAGACTACTCCCCACCTGGCAAATCAGCCCCTGTTTTGCGACGTGGGGCCTGTTATGTTCGATCCCGGAGTAAATCTGAAACCGCCGAGATTCCTTCGCAGCAGGAGATGAGGGAGTTGTTAGAGTTGGCCATCGACAAGGGAGTCAGAAGGTTCGTCACCAGGGCTCAAAAAGCCGGCCTATTTTCCACGCTTTCGCCCACCCCGACCCCTTCGAGCGATGAAGAACGTTTCTTAAAACAGATCGAGGACATGGGATGAGCACCGTCGAAAGCCCGTTGGTTCTGGATAAAATTCGCCAGCGTGGTTATTGGTTTGTCGTGATCCGACCAATGGCATTCGAGGAAATCAGGATTCCCTATAATGATCTCTTCCCGATCATTCAAAATAATTCCGTCAGATTTCGAGGTTGGGACTATCCTCACGTCGATGGAAAATTTCAACCACACCGGGGGCCCGATTGGATCGAGCAAAATTACGATCGGGATGACTCGCTCGAAGTTTGGCGGATTCACACAAGCGGTCTCTTCGTTCACAACTTCGCCATGACGGGCGATTGGAGAGATCAATCTCAGTTTTGGCCGGCCGATCCAGGTTGGCTTCCTAAGAAATTTCTATATTATCTTGACGCTATTTATTCGTTCGTCGAGATTTTCGAATTTGGAGCCCGCCTTGCCCAGTCTCGGGCTGGTGGAAGCTCGATGCAGGTGGAGATTGCCATCAAGAATCTGCGGGGCAGGGAGATCGTTTCAGAAGGCAATCATTTTCGACCTTTCGACAATTTCACGTTCGAGACGGATGAGTGGAGAATTCGAAGGGAACTTCCCCAAACCGAGTTGATCGCCAACCCTCGCGGGCTCGCAGCCCAGGCGACACAAGACTTCTTCGCTCGATCGAGCCTCGAAGTCTCGTTGGAGACACTTGGCTATCTTCAAGAAAAGCTTGGCCGATGATTGAGAAGGGGGATTCAGGATGAGGTCTACCCCGTGAGGTCGCCGTGCCAGCTTCACCTCCGCTCGATCGTCACGCCCATCTTGGAGACGGCGGCGTCCTTCGGCGGCGGCAGCAGGATGGGCCAGCCGAGGAACTTGATCCCGGCCCGGGGGTAGACCCGGGGGATCAGGTTGAGGTCGTCGCCGACGATCGGCGGGAGGACCGGCCGGCCGTCGGACCAGAAGCCGAGGTGGCGGAACGCCTCGCCCCGGTCGGTCGCCTCGTCCAGAGTCTTGCCGGCGAAGGCCGCCTCCAGCGTCAGGTCGGTGATCCGCCAGAACCCGACCGTGTCGAAGGCGTTGACCTCGGCCTGGGCCATCTGGACCACCGGCAGCAGGCCGTCCTTGGTATCGAAGGAGAGGTGGGCCCCGGTCGGCGCCAGGTGGTCGGCCCGGAACTGGGGGATCCCCCGGAGGTCGCTCCGGTAAAGGATGAACTTCTTGCGGTCGCTGGGGATCGAGCTGGCCTGGGCGAAGATCTCGCGGGCCCGCTGGTCGCCGACGACCACGTCGCGCTCGCCGGCGAAGACCACCAGCAGGGTCGACGCGGGGATGCTGGCCAGGTCGGGCTTGCGGGATTGGAAGACCTCGCCGGGGAAGACCGAGATCACCGCCCGGGGGATCGGCAGGTCGGCCTCGGCGGCCACCGCCGCCATCTGCGCCGCGAGGTTCCCGCCGGCCGAATGGCCCATGATCGCGAACTTCGAGCGGTCGGGGCGGACGTGCGCGGGGGAGGTCGAGAGGACGTCCAGCGCGTCGCGGACCGCGATCAGGCTGTTGGGCAGGAAGTTGGCCGGCGGCGTCGACCAGTCGCGCTGGTAGCGGGGGGCGATCACGATCCGTCCCTTGCGGACGTGGTGGTCGATCCAGGCCCCGTAGACGCCGGGGTTGACCGCGAACCAGCCGTGGTTGAAGACGATCACCGGCGCGGTCGCGGGGGTCGGGTCGGCCGGCTCGAACAGCCAGTACGACCGGGGCCCCTCGCCGAGCTCGACCCGCCGGACCGACTTGTGGAGATAGACCGTCGGCGGCTCGGCGGCCCCCGAGCGGCTCGGGTTTGCCGCCGAGAGCCCGAGGGCCAGGGTCAGGGCGACCAGGACCGCCACCCTTGGGGGGCGCGGCCCGATCCTGCGGGTGGGGCGATTCATGGCATCCTTGCCTCGCGTCTCGACCCGCCGGGGGCCGACGGGCCGATCAGCCCGCCCGACCCGACCGACGCGTTCCGTCCTTTCCGGTCAATTCCTGGGGGCGTTGGCCTCCGGCCGGCCGGCGACCGACTTGGCCCGGGGCGTCGTCGCGGCCCTCGGGGCGGTGGCCTCGACGGCCGGCGGCTGAGCGACCTGATGGGCGGGCTTCGACTCGTAGACCGTCTCCAGCAGCGGCGACGACCAGATCCCGTGCCGCTCGTTGCCGGGGAAGAAGACCGGCTGGTCCATCTTCAGCGTCGTCAGGCTGGTGAAACCCAGCACGCAGAGCGGAAACTGGTTGATGTTCTCCATATCGGCCAGGATCACCGGCTCGGAGAGCGCCAGGCCGGCGTGCCGGAAGGCTTTCTCGGCCATCTCGACGCAGTAGAGCTCGCGGTCGTCGACCAGCAGCTCGTAGTCGAACGGCACCTGCTTCCGGTAGACCGACTGCAAGTACTCCAGCACCTTGGGGATCCGGTTGCGATATTCCGGCTTGAGCCGCTTGACCCCGAACGCCCCGACGGTGTCGAGGATCCAGATCTTGAAGGGCATCCGGCGCACGCTGGCCTTGGTGGTGTCGTAGACGAACGGCTCGCCGTCCTCGATGATCACGGTGCCGACGTGGGAGTAAAGACTCCCGCTGGCGTTGGCGATGAACCGGCTGAACGGGAAGAGGCCGCCGAGGAGCCGGGCGTCGCCCCTGCGGAAGAGGACGTCGCCGGTCTTCAGGGCCTTCCGGCCCCACTGGTCCCAACGGGCCATCACCGGGGTGTCGACGATCGGCGGGATCACGCCCGACTTCCTCGCCTGGGCGGCGGCGGGCCCCCAGGGATTGCCCTGCCAGCCGCGCGGCACGAGCAGGTCGGTCGGCTCCATGCCGCGATCACCCCCTCCGTTGTACGCCAGCAGCAACCAGAGCAAGACCCTCATGGCGATGTTTCCTTGAACCGGGCCGGGTGCGTCCCCTTCGCGGAATCGGGCCGATCGGGAGGCCCGGGAGAGGAAGGAGCGACCCGCGGGGCGGGATGTTGTGAATCGAGGAATGTCGGTCGAGCCTCGCGGCCGGACGCGGGAGGGGCCATCCTCCAACAAGGCACAGTATTATACGAAGTCTCCCGAGAATCGGTACAACGGTTTTGGCCGATTTCCTCGCCCCGGGCAAGGTCGAATCTTTCCCATTTTGCCACAAAGGTCAACTTGGTGCGTTTATTCCGGCTTTGCGTGCCGTGTGGGTCGACCGCCTTTGCCCTCTTTTTCCGAAAGATTGAAGATCGCGGGTCGACCGGCCGATCCCGGTCTGATAGGTATTGGCCCGTCACCAGGTGACCAGGGGGCTCGATGGCCCGCCGGTCGGCTCGCAAGGATGCGGGTCGGGCTGGCAGGGCCGGGCCCTTGGGGGTTGAATCAGCCGTATGCGCACAGGAAGGCGCGAGATCCGATCGACCTGGGGGCTGGCCTTGCTCGCCGCCCTCGCGGCGGCTTGGCCGTCGTGGGCCCGCACCGGCTCGCCCGGCCCCCCGGTGCGGATGACCGTCGAGGTCGACTGGGAAGTCGCCCCCTTGCCCGCCCTGCCGACCCAGGCCGGCCCGAAGGCGGCGGGGCCGACCCCCTCGGCGGAACTCTCGGTCTCCGAGGGCCGGATCGTCGAGGTCCAGGCCGGGCCCGGCTCGTCGATCCCCGCGCAATCGCGGTCCAACGGCTCGTGGCTGGCCGGGTCGGGGGCGAAGGGCCGGGCGAGGGTCCGGGTCGAGGCCCCGCTCGGGGCCGAGCTGACGGTCCGGGTCGCCGGGCAGTCGTCCCGGTCCTCGCTGGCGACGCTCCTGGAAGGGCCCCAGCGGACGGCGAACCGCTCCGGGGTCGAGATCGGGGTCGAGCGGCTGGCCTGGGACTCGATCGAGGTGACGCCCGGCGACGGCCAGGTCGACGGCACGGTCGAGCCCGGGGCGACGGTCCCGCTCTCGGTCGCCTTCAACGTCCTGACGCCGGAGCCCGCCGAGGTCAACCTGCATTGCCTGGCCGAGTTGCGGCCGATCCGCGGCGGCGACCCGGTCTGGCGGGCCGAGTGGCAGGAGGTCGTCGGGACCGACGTCGCCGAGCCCCAGGGGCACCCGCTCGCGGTCGCCGCCCGGGGGCCCGAGGGGATGTACGTCCTGGAGGTGAAGACGACCTGGGAGCCGATGGGCGACCCGGCCGGCTCGCGGCTCGGCCGCTGGGTCCGGCGCCGGCGAAACCCCTCGCAGGCGACCTCGGCCACGCGCCGGATGACCCTGGCGATCCTCGCCCCCCAGCCCTCGGCCGCCCCGACGCCTTCGAAGTCCGAGGCGAGCCCCGGCGGCGTCGAGGTCGACGCCATCGACCCGGCGCGTTCGCGGGGGCATCGGCCGACGGCGAGCGGTCGGGGGCCGCTGGAGTCGGCCGGCCGGCTGGCCTGGTCGGTGCCCGAGGCGGCCTTGGTCGACCCCTCGCTCCGCGACCGGCTCCGGGGCTGGATCAACCGGACCCTGGCCGACCCCCCGGCTTCGACGATGACCCTGGGCCCGGCCGACGCCTCGGGCCTGGCCTGGTCGGCCGTCGGCCTGAGGGTGGCCCACCCGGAGCGCCCCCACCGCCTGACGGTCACCGTCAGCGGCGGGCATCCGGCCGCTCTTGGCGTGGCGATGGTCTCCGGCGGGGGGCGCGGTCGGGTCGTCCTCGACGCCTGCGCCTCGGGCCCGCCGGTCGCCGACCCCGCCGCCCCGGCCAGCTTCTCCTGGCCGGTCTGGCCCGACTCCGAGTCGCCGGTCCTGGTCCTGGTCAACCGAGGGGGCTCGGCCCCGGTCCAGGTCGGCTCGATCGCCCTGGCCGAACTCTCCGAGCTGCCCCCCGCGCCCCCGGCCTTGCTCGCCGAGCGGTCGCTCGGCCTCCACCTGTCGGGCCCTCGCCCGCTCGACCGTTTCGGCGGCGGCGGCGACGACCCGGGCCGGGTCGACCGGCTCGCCCAGGCCAGGAACCTGGCGGCCTACCTCGCCCATTGCGGGGCCTCCTCGGTGATCTTGCCCGAGGGCCTGGCCGACCGGGCCCGCCGGGTCGCCCTGGCCGGGCAGGCCGACGAGGACGCGACCGGCCCCGACCGACTCGACCTGCTCCTGAGGGTCCTGGCCAGGCGGGGGGCGACGGCCTGGGTCGACGTCCCCTTCGACGCGACCCTTCCCGGCCTCCCGGCGGCCGATTCGCCCGAGGCGCTGGCCGAGGGGCTGGTCCGGCTCGACCGCCGAGGGCTCCTCGACGGCCCGGGGTCGTACCAGCCGCTCCACCCGAGGGTCCGCGAGGCGATGGCCCGCAAGGTCGCCGAGGCCGCCGCCCCCCGGGCGAGCCGGCCGAACCTGGCCGGGGTCCTGGTCCGGATCGGGCCGGGCTCGACCCTCCCCGGCGGGCCGGACTCGGGGCTCGACGACGCGACCTTCGCCCGGTTCGTGGCCTCGGCGTTCGAGCCGAGGTCAGCCGCGAGGGTCCCCGGCCAGGGCTCGACCGACCCCGCCCGGTTCGAGGCCCGGGCCCGCTACGTCGAGGGGAGCGGCCGGATCCCCTGGCTCGCCTGGCGGGCCGACGAGGTCGCCGGGACCTACGCCGCGCTCGCCCAGGCCGCGAGGAAGGCGGCGCCCGGCTCGACCCTGGCCGTCGTCACCCCCGGCCTGGAGCCCGGCCCCGCCGTGGAGGAGGCCCGCCGGGTCGACATCGCCGGGCTCGGACCTTCCCACGCCTGGCGAGGGGTCGGCCTCGACCTGGCCCGCTGGCCGACCGGCGAGGGGGCCCCGCTGGTCTACCGCGGGGCCGGCCTGTCGACCGACGACCTCGGCCACGACCTGGCCAGCAGCCCCGAGCTCGACCACCTCGTCGGCGCCCGCGACGCCCGGGGCGTCGCGATCGGCCTGGAGGCGGCCGACCGCGACCCGAGGCCGGCCGGACCTCGGCTCGTCGCCCTCCCGATGGGCGAGGGCCCGGCCGGCGACGAGCCCCTCGGCCACGCCCTCGCGGCGCTCGACCCGATCGGCGTGCTGGTCTCCTCCGCCGCCGCCGCCGGCCAGGAAGACCGACTCAGGCGGTTCGCCCGCGTCCTCTCCGCCCTGCCGGCCTCGCCGCCGGGGCCGGTCGGACCGAAGG
>JAABUK010006695.1_pt1 | contig 17047 bp, 11 predicted proteins | sample 5559141 | NCBI WGS metagenome assembly JAABUK01 (sample SAMN10711869, study PRJNA513367) | rock metagenome | isolation source: Antarctica rocks | place: Antarctica: Victoria Land, Pudding Butte nord | collected 2016-01-03
AAGAAGCAGCGGTGAAAAATCTTTATATGCAGACGAACAGAAAACTTTCGTTTGACGCTCCGTCGGCGGCGGACAAATCTGCTTTTGACGAATACGTTTCCGATCCGGCGAATCCCGTTCCGTATCGTCCGCGTCCGATTGAGCCGGGAATGGGTGATGCCTGGCGGACCTGGCAGGTTCAAGACCAACGCTTTGTCGATCATCGTCCCGACGTGCTGACATACGCCGGCGAACCGCTGACTGAAGACATTACAGTTTCGGGAAAAATCACCGCCAACATCTTCGCGTCAACGACCGGCACGGACAGCGATTGGATCGTGAAGTTGATTGACGTTTATCCAGAAAATTACGAACCCGAACCGGAGATGAGCGGCTTTCAATTGATGATTGCAGGCGACGTTTTTCGCGGGCGTTATCGCAGTAGTTTTGAAAAACCTGAGCCGATTCCGGCAAACTCCGTGCAGAAGTATCAGATAGGATTTCCGGCGAACGACCATACCTTTAAGAAAGGACACCGAATTATGGTGCAAATTCAAAGCACCTGGTTTCCGTTGATTGACCGCAATCCCCAGCGCTTCGTGCCGAACATCTTCCAGGCTAAAGAATCAGATTTTCAGCGCGTGACCCAGCGAGTGTTCCGTTCAGGCCAGCAAGCTTCATACATCGCATTGCCGTTGGAGGAGCCGACGCGATAGTTCGGGACTGAGGAGCCAAGCGTGAATAAATTTAGACTTCAAACTCAGCGATACGCTCTCTTGCGCCAAAGGTTGTTAGTCGTCCTTAGCATGGCGGCGATGTTCTTGACTGCTTCTAGTTCCGCTATTTGTCAGACCATCAACATTGATCGCGTCGTTGCAGACCTCGAACCTGAAATTCAACGCGCTTTACTCGAAGGGAAAATTCCGTCGGCATCAATCGCGCTGATTGCCGGCGATAAAGTGATCTGGACTGGCGCTTACGGCTACTCGAATCTGTGGGCCCGCACACCCGCGACGCCGAGCACCGTCTATCTGATCGGCTCGACGTTCAAGACGATGTCCACCATCGCCTTGCTCCAGCAAATGGAGTTGGGCAAATTCAAGCTCGACGACCGCGTCAATGATTACCTGACTGACTTCAAGATTAAGAACGAAGATCCGAAGCATCCGGTCACCTTTCGCCATCTGTTGACTCACACTTCGGGTTTGCCTGCCGGGGAGTTTGGCCCCGTTCCCGTGTGGGGCGACACTGCGCCGCCGCCGCTCGAAGAGTATCTTCGTAAATCGCTGAAGGTCGAAAAGCCGCCGTTGACTGCCGCCGCCTACTCGAATCTGGCCTACACGTTAATCGCTTATCTCGTGCAAAAGTTTTCGGGCGTCCCTTACAAGCAATACATTCAGGAGCATATCTTCACGCCGGTCGAGATGAACCTGGCGTTTGACCCAAGGCCGGATATGGACGAGCGGTTGTCCGTTCCTTACACGGTGGATGAAAAGACCGGAGCACAATTGGCGACCGTGCGGCTCAAAGCTGCGGTCTGGCCGGCCGGCGTCGTCTATGGCACCGTCAGGGACGAAGCCAACTGGTTGATTGCAAACCTCAACGGTGGAGTCTTCAAAGGGAAACGGATCATCAGCGAGCAAACGTTGGAGCAGATGTTCACGCGCCAATACGACCAATTTAAGGGACGGATAGAAGGCATCTGGGGAAATGAAACCGCCGGATTCGGATTGACGTGGTGGGTGCAGATGCGCGACGGCGAGCGCTTCATCGCGCACAGCGGCAGTGTACCGGGCTACACGGCCTTCCTGCTGGGCAATCGTGATCGCAAGCTCGGCTTCGCCATCCTGACTAATGGCAATCGCGCGCACCCGCATCTCTTCAAGCTGGCCGACCGTGCAATCGATTTACTCAAGAGGTACACCGGTACGGAGAAAACAGCCCAGATCACATTACGCGGGGAGCGGTGGCAATCTACATCCTTTTCACAGAACACTCGACAGACTGTCATGCCGAATTGTAACTAATGATGAACAACCTCCGTCGCACCTTCGCCTCCGCACTCATCTGCTTGCTCGCGCTGACCGCGCTGCCAGCGCCAGTTGCGGCGCAAGACGGTGAACCCACTTACGACATCGTGATTCGCCACGGGCGCATGCTGGACGGCGCGGGCAACCCTTGGATCGCGGCGGATGTCGCCATCAAAGACGGTCGTTTTGTCCGCATCGGCAAAATCGCGGGACGGGGAAAGCGGGAAATTGACGCGACCGGCAAATACGTTTCGCCCGGATGGATTGATATGCTCGATCAATCCGGCTCTGTGCTGCCGAAAAACGGGCTGGCTGAAAGCAAGCTGCTGATGGGCGTCACGACCGGAATCGCCGGCGAAGCCGGGACGCCCGTTCCGGCGGAAAAGCTCGCCGATTATTTCTCCGAACTTGAGAAAAGCGGCATCAGCATGAACTTCGGGACCTATTACAGCGAAACCCAAGCCCGCGTCGCCGTTCTCGGCGAGGTGTCGAGAGAACCGACCGCCGAAGAGCTTGAGCGGATGAAAGCTCTGATGGAAACCGCGATGAAAAACGGGGCGCTGGGAATGACGACGGCTCTGATTTATCCGCCGGCGAGTTACAGCAAAACCGCCGAACTCATCGAGATGGCGAAAGTCGCCGGGCGATACGGCGGCATCTACGCCACACACATTCGCGGCGAAGGCAAGGAAATTATTCAATCGATCGAAGAAGCGATCACCATCGGCGAAAAAGGCGGATTGCCCGTCGAAATTTATCATCTCAAAGCGGCTTACCAGCCCGGTTGGGGAACGCTGATGCGCGCGGCGGGAGAAACAATCGAGCAGGCGCGAATGCGCGGCGTGGATGTCGCGGCAGATATGTATCTCTACACGGCGGGCGGCACGGCTTTGGCGGCCGTCGTTCCGTCGTGGGCGTCCGAGGGCGGGAACGAAAAACTGATCGAGCGGCTGAAAGATCCGGCGACGCGCGCCCGCCTCAAAAAAGAAATAACGACCGGCTCGCCCGGTTGGTGGAACATCGTCGAAGCTGCCGGCGGCTGGGCCAATATCGTGCTGGCTGGCACGGATAAAGACCATGCCCGTTTTGAAGGTAAAAGTCTGGCTCAAATCGCGAAAGAGTGGAACAAAGAACCGGCGGATGCCGCGTTCGATTTAATCGTGCGGAGCAACGGCAGGGTTTCAGCTCTCTATTACTTGATGACTGAGCCGGACATCGAAACTGCGCTCAAATTCCCATGGACAAGCCTCGGCAGCGATGCATCGGCGTCGCTTAAAACGGTCGATATTAACACGTTGGGCATGGGACACCCGCGGGGCTACGGGAATTTTCCGCGTCTGATCGCGCGCTACGTGCGTGAGAAAAAAGTGCTGACGCTTCCCGAAGCGATTCGCAAGATGACTTCTTGGGCGGCGACCCGAATGCGGCTCGCTGCGCGCGGATCGATCAAAGAGGGCTGCTGGGCGGATGTCGTCATCTTCGATTACGACAAAATACAAGACCGTGCCACTTATGAGCATCCGTTTGTCACGCCCGCGGGCATCGATTACGTCCTAGTCAACGGACAAGTTGTTATCGAAGGGGGAAAGCATACCGGGGCGCGACCGGGAAAAGTAATTTACGGACCCGGTCGCCAAATCCGCTAGGCAGATGCCTAAGTCTTGTCAGACTTCAGAGATGAATGCTGTAACCGAAACATCAATAATCATCCGCGACATCAGCGCGGGCGCGGAAATGCGTGCCGTCGAGCAACTTCAGAAAGAAGTCTGGGGCGTACCCGATCTCGATGTCGTGCCCGTTTCACAGCTCGTTGCCGCAAAGACGGCGGGCGGCACGCTCGTCGGCGCGTTCGATTGTGAAACTTTAGTCGGCTTCGCCTACGGCTTTGTCAGCTATGAGCATGGGCGGGCGGCGCACCATTCACATATGCTCGCCGTCAAGCCCGCTTATCGCAACTTCAATCTCGGATACAAGCTCAAACTGGCACAACGCGCGCGCGTGTTGGCGCAAGGCATCAACAGGATGTTGTGGACGTTCGATCCGTTGCAGAGTCTAAACGCGAATTTCAACTTCAATAAACTCGGCGTGATTTCGGATCGCTACCTCATCAATTTCTACGGCGAGGACGCGGCGAGTTTTCTGCATCGCAACGGTACTGATCGCTTGTTGGTTACGTGGCCGCTCACGAGCCGCCGCGTGAGTAAGCGACTCGATGGCATCGCCCCCGCGCACGAGTGCGGTAACGTGAAGCCGCTCGTTCAGCTTGGCCGAGATAATTCTCCGCGCTGGAACGATCCGACTGACGGGCTGGCGGGTGAGCAAGCTTTGATCGAGATACCGGCGGACATCAACGCCTTGGAGAGGCGAGATGCTGAATTAGCGTTTGAGTGGCGCGAGGCTACGCGCCGGGCTTTCAGCGAGGCCCTCGCGGCGGGCTATCTGGTTGAGAATTTCTCGCGCCAGAGCCGGGACGAGGAGCGACTCGGAATCTATCTGCTCAGTCGCGGGAAAAGCCTGGCTGACTTCGCCGGATGACAAAACTGTCGGTAAGCAAAATGACGAGCGCGGTTTCGACTAACGAACAATTATTTGCCGGCTTTACTCGCATGCCTGAGAAAAAGCCGAAACTGCAACTTAGAAGCTGTTTGGAAATTCGTTTTGAAGATTTTAGCCAGTGCCGTTTTGCTCCAAATTAGAAGAATTAGGTTATTGCTCGGCTAAAAATCGACACTCAATTCCACAGTGAAATCGGGCAAAATTCGGTTATTCTGGAATTTCCAAACAGCTTCTAAGTGAAATCCATTGCGTGAATGTCTTTGAGGGAAGTTTGTATGTCTAAAAAAATTAATGCCGTAAATCATCTGACCGTGCTCGTCTGGCTATGTTTGATTTTCATTTCATTCGCTTCGGCGCAAAACGCTGCGCCGCCGCTACTATCGGCGCAGCAGATCGGGACGAAAGTTGACGAATATATGAACGCCGCCACAAGCGTTGATGGTTTCAGCGGCTCAATTCTAGTGGCGCGTAACGGTCAACCCGTCGTTAGCAAAGGTTACGGGATGGCGAATATCGAATTCGACGTGCCGAACACGCCGCAGACCGTTTTCCGTTTGGGCTCGGTTACCAAGCAGTTCACGGCGATGGCGATAATGATTTTGCAGGAGCGCGGCAAGTTGAGCGTGAGCGATCCTGTTTGTAAATATCTGGCGGAATGCCCGGCGGCGTGGCAGCCGCTCACCGTCAGAAATCTTCTGACGCACACTTCCGGCATTCCGAACTACACCAGTTTCCCCGATTTCGCTAAAACCGCCGTCCTGCCGACATCGTCCGCCGAAATGTTCGGACAACTCAAAGACAAGCCGCTGGAGTTCGCGCCCGGCGAAAAATTCGCTTACAGCAATTCGGGCTATTACGTGCTCGGATTAATCATCGAGCGCGCTTCGGGTAAGTCTTACGCCGACTTTTTGCAGGAAAACATTTTCACGCCGCTCGGTATGAAACAGACGGGTTATGACAACCCGCTTAAAATTATCAAAAATCGCGCGGCGGGCTACGCGCGGCAAGGCGGCGAAATTATCAACGCCTCGTATATGGATATGACTATTCCATACGCGGCGGGCGCGCTGTATTCGACAACTGGAGATATGCTCCGTTGGGACCAGGCGCTTTACACCGAAAAACTCGTTTCGCGCAAATCGCTCGATGAAATCTTCACGCCGCTTAAAAGCGAATACGGGTACGGCTGGAGCATCGGCAAGAAATTCGACCGTCAAGTGATCGCTCACGGCGGCGGCATTTATGGCTTTGCGACGGAAATCGTCCGTTTCCCCGCCGACCGCGTGACCGTCATCGTTTTGAGCAATGTTCAAGCCGCGCCTGCGGGAAAAATTGCCAACGATTTAGCGGCAATCGTTTTCGGCGCGGCGTATGAAATTCCCCGGGAGCACAAGGAGATCGCGGTCGAGTCGAAATTTTTGGAAAAATACGTCGGACAATACAAGATTGAGCCGAACATCGTCATTACCGTCACGCTCGAAAACGGAAAGCTGCTCGGACAGCTCGCCGGTCAGTCAAAATTCGCGCTATTCGCCGAATCGGAAAACCGATTCTTTTCCAAAGATGTGAACGCGCAAATTACATTTGTCAAAGACGCGCAGGGACATGTGACAGGACTGACCTTGCATCAGGGCGGGGGCGATTTTCCGGCTCAAAAGATCAAATAAGCGGGCGGTGGGTGAAACGACATGTGGCGCGAGGCATCAATCCGCAAATACCATGATATTGAAAACAATGAGAAGATTAACGGCTTTAATAATACTCGGCTTCATATTTTTTTCGCTGGCAGTCGGACAAGTTCCGAACGCGCCGACTGTCCCGTCTAATCCGTCAGATAAGCTGATAACAACCGGCAATATTCCGCCCGGCACACACGAACTGACGGCGCAGGATGTAGAGGCTTTCCTCGACGGCATTGTGCCCTTCCAACTTGAACGTGATGACATCGCGGGCGCCACCATCTCTGTCGTCAAAGATGGAAAGCTGTTGTTCGCTAAAGGGTACGGTTACGCCGATTACGAAAAGAAGAAGCCCGTCTCGGCGGATGAGACGATGTTTCGACCTGGCTCCGTGTCCAAGCTCTTCACCTGGACGGCAGTGATGCAATTGGTCGAACAGGGTAAACTCGACCTCAACCGCGATGTGAACGCTTACCTCGATTTCAAGATTCCAGATGCCTTTGGGCAGCCTATCACGCTGAAGAACTTGTTGACGCACACGGCTGGATTTGATGAGCAAGCTAAAGATATCTTCAATTCCAGCGCTGCCAGCCCGAACCTTGGGCAATTTATGAAGACGCACATCCCAGCGCGAGTCTATCCGCCAGGCACGCTTCCCTCTTATTCAAACTACGGAGCGTCCCTCGCAGGATACATCGTCGAGCGTGTCTCTGGTCGCCCGTTCAACAATTATATCGAGGAGAACATTTTCAAGCCGCTCGGCATGACTCGTTCAACTTTCGCTCAACCGCTGCCATCGAATCTCGCCCCCTACATGTCGAACGGGTATCAACTTGCGTCCGACGGAGCGAAGCCGTTTGAGATAATAGGCCCCTTTCCAGCGGGCAGCATGAGCAGCACCGCCGCAGACATGGCGCGCTTCATGCTCGCTCATCTGCAAGACGGGCAACTCGGCGACGCTCGGATACTGCGCCCTGAGACGGCGCGGCTCATGCACAGTCAACTGTTCACTCTAGACCCCGCGGCCAACGGCATGTGTCACGGCTTCTATGAAGAATCACGCAATGGACACCGGATCATCGGACATGCCGGAGACACAGCCTACTTCCACAGCGACCTGCACCTGATTCCTGATGCGGGAGTCGGATTTTTTGTCTCGCATAACAGTCCTGGGCGCAGCCAACCTTTGCCCAGAACGACGCTGTGGGAAACGTTCCTTGATCGTTATTTCCCTTATACTCCTCCGAACACTCCGACGCTCGCCAGCGCAAAAGACGATGCCAACGCGGTCAGCGGCTCATACATTATCAGCCGCCGGAGCAACACTTCGTTTTTGAAGGTGGCTTCCCTGCTCGGCGAAGCCACAGTCTCACCTCTCGGTGATGGGAGGATTGAGGTCGCGCAGTTGACTGGCACGAACGGCAAACCCAAGCGCTGGCGAGAGGTCGCGCCCATGACATTCCTCGAAGAGAACGGGCAAGAAAAACTCATCTTCAAACCAGATCAGAACGGGCGCATGCAGATAATCCTGCCTTATCCATTCATGGCTTTTCAGCGCGTCGGACTATGGGAGAACAGGAAACTGCTTTTGCCCGTCGTTGTGATTTCGCTGCTGCTCATGTTGCTGTCACTTCTGTTGTGGCCGATTGCGGCGTTCGTCAGGAGACACTACGGCCATAAGCTGGAACTCGCGCCTTTGGAGCGGCGTCTGCGACTCGGCGTGTGGCTCGTCTTTGCGTTGGACTTGATCTTTATAGTGGCGATGATAGGTCTTGTGATTTATGGGAGTTCGCATCTCGCGGTTTTCAGTGATCGCGGGAATGTGTGGTTTCACCTTATTCAAGTGATCGGCGTGCTCGGAGCGCTTGGTACGCTGGTGGTGCTCTATAACGCAATCCAATCTTGGCGAAATCGGGAGCAGAGAATCTGGGGTAAGCTCCAGGCCACTCTCTTTGTGCTGGCGTGTCTAGGCTTCCTGTGGTTCGCCTTCGCGGGAAATTTACTGCACTTCACCTCTAGTTATTGAAGCTGTGCTGGGAAGTATGAAGAAGGCTGATGAGTTGATGAATCTAAAATTAGAACGACTGGAACTCAGAGAGATAGAGTTGCCCCTCAAATGGCCGTTTGAGACGAGCTTCGGGCGCACTACCCGGCGGCGCATCTTAATTATTAAAGCGTTCGATAAAGATAGCGCTTCCGGGTATGGCGAGTGCGTGGCTGCTGAGAATCCATTTTATAACCATGAGACGATTGACACTGCGTGGTTGATGACCGCCAAGTACATCGCGCCGCTTTTGGCTGCTGCGCGTGTTGAGCATGCCTCGCAGGTGAGTCAGGCGCTTTGTCCGATTCGGGAAAACCGCATGGCTAAGGCCGGAGTTGAAGCAGCAATTTGGGACCTCGAAGCGAAGCTGTCTCAAAAGCCCTTGTGGCAACACATCGGCGGCACGCGGGACGAGATCACGTGCGGGGTTTCAATCGGCTTGCAGAGTTCGACCGAAGAACTGCTCAATAAAGTTAGCCGCGAGATTGAGAGCGGTTATCAAAGAATCAAAATCAAAATCAAACCGGGGAAAGATGTTCAATTGGTGGAAGCCATCCGCAAAGAGTTTCCTTTGATCACGCTCTCGGTTGATGCAAACTCTGCCTACCAGCTCGAGACGGACGCCCCGCTGCTCAAGCGGCTCGATGATTACAATCTCCTGATGATCGAGCAGCCGCTGACGCCGGGCGATCTCATAGATCACAGCAAGTTGCAGCGCGAACTCAAAACGGCGATCTGCCTTGACGAGTCAATCGTCTGCCTCGCGAACGCGCAGCACGCGCATGAGTTGGGCGCGTGCCGGATCATCAACATCAAACTCGGTCGCGTCGGCGGCTACAGCGAGGCGAAAGCCATCCAATCTTTCGCGCAAGACCATGATATGCCTGTATGGTGCGGCGGGATGCTCGAAGCGGGCATTGGTCGGGCGCACAATATAGCGCTCTCGACGCTCGCCGGCTTCACACTGCCAGGAGATGTTTCAGCTTCGGAAAGATATTGGGAGGAGGACATCATCGAGCCGCCGGTAACGGTGAGCCGAGAAGGCACGATCCAAGCGCCCATTGGTCACGGCATCGGCTACAAAGTTAATGAAGCACGCATCGAGGCCCTGACGATTCGGAGGGAGATCATCAAGCTGACTTCTTAACGGGCGGTAGAGGCAGGCAATTACAAACTTGAAAGGCGGTTTGAGGTAATGTCAACGAAGACACGACCGGATATTAGGGCGATCACACGATTAGTTCCAGCTAGCGGTAATCTCGTGCAGGGCCAATCAGAGCTAGCTATCAACCCAACTCTCGCCCGTGCTGCTAGCGAAGTAATTACCGCCAATCAAAACCATTATAGCCCTGCCGAAGGTATCAGCGAACTGCGTGACGCTGTGGCACAAAAGATTGCCCTCTTCAACGGCATCGAGGTTGACCCGAAGGCTACGCCGCTCGAATTATTAATCACTCCAGGCGCGACAGGCGGCCTCATTGCTTTCGCTCACACCTATCTGAAGGGCGCTTCGGCACTCGTCTTTGAACCTTACTACCCTTACCACCGCCGCATAATCGAAGAGTTGGGGGGCGCGACGGAAGTATTTCCGCTCGAAAGAGAGTCGCTCAGGCTAGACAAAGAAGAATTGCGCGCATGCTGCAATGAGTTGAAAGGACGAAAGCCGTACCCATTGCGTGCAATCATCGTCTGCACGCCCGTCAATCCAACGGGTAAAGTCTTTACGCTCAATGAGCTGGAAGCGATATCCGAAGTCTGTCAAGAATTTGATCTGCTCTGCGTCGCCGATGAGGTTTACGAGCATTACGTGGTCGGCGCATCACCGCACATTTCGATGGCGACGTTGTCGGGCATGTGGGAGCGCACGATCACGGTCAACTCCTTCTCGAAATCATGGAACATTTCGGGCTGGCGACTCGGCTACGTTTACGGCGATGGCAAGATGATCGCGCCGCTTAACAACGCCAACAACGTCTTCTATGTCTGTTCGCCGACTCCGCTTCAGCGCGCGCTCGGCGAGGTGTTGATGTTAGACCCGCAGTATTATGCCGGGCTGCGCGAGAGATTCACTCTCAAACGGAGCGCTGCTGTCGAAGCGCTAGAGCGGGTGGGTTTCCAGATTTATGATTCGGGATCAGCCTTCTACGTCTGGGCGCGTATCCCCGTAGGCTACCAGGATGCGACGGAACTCAACGAGATATTGATTAGTAGGGCAGGGATGGCCGGAGTGCCAGGGAACGCCTTCGCCGATACCGATGCATTTGACAACTACATGCGCTTTTGCATCGCGCGCGAAGACGAGGTTTTACATGGCGCGCTCGTTAAGCTTCAGAATGCAATACCGGAAAGCCGTAGATAGATTTTGAGAAGCCATGAGGTTCGCACTGTATGACAAATTTGCCGCGCACACTCGGTCTGCGTGATCTGGTCTTGCTGACCATCGGCTCGGTGATCGGCTCCGGCATCTTTCTCGTGCCCGGCGCAGTGCTTCGCCAGGTGGATGGATTCATCGTTCCGGCCATGCTGGTTTGGTTAGTCGGCGGTGGCTTGAGCTTGCTCGGCGCGCTGACCTACAGCGAACTCGGCGCGATGAAACCGGCGGCGGGTGGCCTCTACGTTTACATCCGCGACGGCTTCGGCAGATTCCCCGCCTTCCTCTTCGGCTGGACGCTCTTCTTCGTCATCAGCAGCGGCGCGGTCGCCACGCTCGCCGTCGCCTTTAGCGCCTACCTCGGCGAGCTTGTGCCGCTCACGCCATTACTTGAGAAATTGATCGCCGTCTTGATGATCGTCGTGGTGACGGCGATCAACGTCGTCGGCACGCGGGCGAGCGCCGATTTGCAAAACTGGACGACCGCCGCGAAAGTGCTCGGCATCCTGCTGATGAGCGCCGCGCTGCTCTGGCTCGGGCGCGGGTTTCAAGGATCGAGCCCCGTGCTCTGGCCCACGCAGTACCACGCGTCGCTCGCTTCCGGCTTCGGGCTGGCGATGATCGGCGTGCTGTGGGCTTACGAGGGTTGGCAGTTTGTCACTTACAGCGCGGGCGAAGTCGTCAACGCGCCGCGCAACCTCCCGCTCGGCCTGGTAGCGGGCACGGCGGCGCTCATCGGAATTTACCTGATCGCCAACTTCGGCTATCTCGCCGCCCTGGGGCCGGCGGGCGTGGCCGGTTCTAACCGACTGGCGGCGACCGCCGTCTCGACAGTCGTCAGCCCGCTGGCGGCGAAGCTGGTGACGCTCATGATTCTGATCTCGATCTTCAGCGCGGCGAACGGCACGATGCTCACCGCGCCGCGCGTCTATTACGCGATGGCGCGCGACCGTCTCTTCTTCCAACGTCTGGCAGAAGTCCACCCGCGATTCAAGACTCCCGCGTTCGCCATCATCGCCGGAGCCGTTTGGTCGATCATCCTCGCCGTGACGGGCACGTTCGAGCAACTGCTGACCTACGTGGTCTTCATCGGCTGGATTTTCTACGCGCTGGCGGCAGCCAGCATTTTTATCTACCGGCGGCGTCAGCCCGATGCCGTGCGCCCTTACCGCGTGCCGGGCTACCCGCTGACGCCTCTGCTGTTCATCATCGCCGCCGCCGCGCTCGCTCTGAACACCATCGCCACGCAGCCCGCGCGTGCGGCAATCGGACTCGGCATCGTCCTCATCGGCGCGCCCGCTTACCTGATCTGGCGTTCGAAAGACGATGGCATTGAGCAAAATCTGGGGAGAGAAGAATCGGAATGAAGACGCTGCCCAAGCAAACAATCACCCTGGCGCTCATCGCGTTGGCTTCAGCGCACGCGCAGAAAGCTGTTCACCGAGCAGATATTAGGCGAGATTGCGGTAGCGGCTTATGAAACGGCGCGGTAGATTTTTGGTTAGCCATCAACGGAGCGAAAAGGAAAACAAAGCGATGATACGCCTGCACAAATTGGTCATTCTGTTTCTAATCCTGATTCTGCCATTGATCGCCGTCGGGCAAACTGCTCAATTGGTGGCCTACGATGTAATCATTAAAAGCGGCACTGTTTACGACGGCACGGGCGGTGCACCACGGCGGGCGGATGTTGGCATTCGCGGCGACCGCATCGTTGCCGTCGGCGATCTGAAAACAGCACAGGCCAAAACCATTATCGACGCGCGCGGGTTGGCGGTCGCGCCAGGGTTCATCAACATGCTGTCGTGGTCAACTGAAAGTCTGATCGTGGACGGGCGTTCGCAGAGCGAGTTGCGACAGGGCGTCACGACGCAAATCTTCGGCGAAGGCTCGTCAATGGGGCCACTCAATGAGCGTATGAAGCAGCGCGTGATCGCGGAGCAAGGAGACATTAAATACGACCTCGAGTGGACGACGCTGGCCGAGTACCTGAGCTATCTTGAAAAGCGTGGCGTCTCGCAGAACGTCGCCTCGTTCATCGGCGCGACGACGATACGCGAGTATGTCATCGGCTTGGAAGACAAGCCGCCCACGCCGCAGCAACTCGATGAGATGCGTGAACTCGTTCGCCGCGAAATGGAAGGGGGCGCGCTGGGAATCGGCTCGTCGCTGATTTATGCGCCCGCGTTTTATGCGAAGACTGATGAATTGATCGAGATGTGCAAAGTAGCGTCAAAGTATCAGGGCAAATACATCTCGCATATGCGTAGTGAAGGCACTCAATTAATCGAAGCTTTACAGGAGTTGATTCGCATCAGCCGTGAAGCAAATATTCCGGCGGAAATTTACCATCTCAAAGCGGCGGGACAACCCAACTGGAACAAGATGGATCGCGTCCTCGCGATGATCGAAGACGCCCGTCGCCAGGGGTTGAAAATTACCGCCGACATGTACATGTATCCGGCGGGCGCGACAGGGCTTGATTCGAGCCTGCCGCCCTGGGCTTTGGACGGAGGTTACGAAGCACTCTTCAAACGCTTGCAAGACCCTGCGACGCGACAAAAACTCGCCGCCGCAATCAAGACGCCAACCAATGAGTGGGAGAACCTTTATCTTGCCGCAGGTTCGCCTGATCGCGTACTGCTCGTCGGTTTCAAGTCGGATAAGTTGAAACCGCTGACGGGCAAGACTCTGGCTGAAGTGGCGCGGATGCGAGGCAAGAGTCCCGAAGAGACGATCATGGATTTGATTCTGGAAGACCGTTCGCGCATCGGCACGATCTACTTTTTGATGTCTGAAGAGAATATCAAGAAGCAGTTGCAGAAGCCCTGGGTCTCGCTCGGCTCGGACGAAGCCTCGCAAGCGCCCGAAGGCGTCTTTCTCAAATCGAACCCGCACCCACGCGCCTACGGCAACTTCGCGCGACTCCTCGGCAAGTATGTGCGCGAAGAGAAAGTCATGTCGTTGGCGGAAGGCGTGCGCCGCCTTTCGGGATTGCCCGCGACGAATCTCGGACTCGATCATCGTGGTTTTCTGCAACAGGGCATGTACGCCGATGTGGTCGTCTTCGATCCGGCGACGATTGCGGATAGAGCGACTTTCGAGCGCCCGCACCAGTACGCCGTTGGCGTGCGGCATGTCCTGGTTAACGGCGTGCCGGTCATCAAAGATGGCGAACACACGAACGCCAAACCTGGCCGCGCTTTGTGGGGGCAGGGCAAAGCCAAATGAGAATTGAAGCCTGCAACAGAAGTTAAGAAGTTAATTGACTCAATCAGGAAATAAACTATGCGACTACTTGCAAGCAAACTGAAAAAGACCTTCATCTCGCTGACGCTAACACTGAATTTAGTAGCGTGTTGCTTAATTGCAGATCTCCCTTCAAACGCAGCGCTAGCGCGGCAGCATTCTTCAAATCTTCATTCGTCAAGACCACTCGCGCAAGCAAGCGCGCAGGCACAGGCCAAGCCTTTACCCGCGCCGGCGCGTTGGCGTGGACTGATCGGTGAGTACGGGCCGGATAATGGCATTCTGTACATTCTCGAAAAGGACGGCAGACTTTGCGCCTCTTTCAAGCGAGCCGAACCCGAAGCGTTGAAAGAAGTCTCAAGCAATATCTTCAAATTTTCGGCACAGGGTTCTCACGCGGGACAGCGAGTCGTCTTCACGCGGCCTGCAATGGGACGTGCGACGCAGGTTGAAGTCGGGAGTGTTCGATACCAACGGCGGAAGATCGAACCGGAAGAAGGCGCGAACCAACTGCACGTCACGCCACTGCGTCCTGTCCCCGAATTATTAAAAGAAGCGCGTACCGCCGAGCCGCCAAAAGAGAGCGGAGAGTTTCGCCAGCCTGACTTAGTTGAACTGACGAAACTCGATCCGACGATCAAGCTCGAAATCCGTTACGCCACGAGCAATAATTTTCTCGGCACTCCCTTCTACTCCGAAGCTCGTGCCTTTATGCAGCGCCCCGCCGCCGAAGCGGTCGCCCGCGCTAATCGCAAATTGAAAGCGCAGGGCTACGGCTTGCTCATCCATGACGCTTATCGCCCCTGGTTCGTAACCAAAGTCTTCTGGGACGCGACACCGGATGATAAGAAAAAGTTTGTCGCCGACCCGTCAAAGGGATCGCGCCACAATCGCGGTTGCGCCGTTGATCTGACGCTCTACGATTTGAAGACAGGCAAGCCCATTGAGATGGTCAGCACATACGACGAAACGACAGACCGCGCGTATCCTGATTATCCTGGCGGCACTTCATTGCAGCGTTGGCATCGCAAGCTGTTACGAGATGCGATGGAAGCGGAAGGCTTCACCGTCTTTGAAGCAGAGTGGTGGCACTTTGATTACAAAGACTGGCAAAAGTATCCAATCGGAAATGTCTCGTTTGACAGAATCGGCGTTAACCGAAAATGAGATTGAACACAACGCAGCAGACAACACGGGAACTCGTTGGAGGAAAATCCATGCGAATCATTTTGAGCTTTATTCTTCTCCTCTTTGCTCCGCTTAGTCACACAGCTTTTAGTCAACAATCAGCCCCGGTACTTAATTCCCCGACGCCCGCTGCATCTCCGCAAACCTATACCGTAAAGATAGAGTTCAATCACCGCATAGCCATGCGCGACGGTACGGAGCTATCAGCAGACATCTATCGTCCAGATGCGGCTGGGCGCTTCCCCATCATCCTCGCGCGCACTCCATATGTAAAGACCAGTTCCAGCACTTTGAAGATCGCACAATACTTCGTCTCTCACGGCTATGTTCTCGTGGCGTCGGACGTGCGCGGGCGCGGCGATTCCGACGGGACGTTCGTGCCTTATCGCAATGACGGGCAGGATGGCTATGACGCAATCGAGTGGTGCGCCAAGCAGGAATGGTCGACCGGTAAGGTTGGCACAGTCGGCGGCTCGTACAGCGGCGCTATCCAGTGGCTCACTGCCGTCCAGCAACCGCCGCATCTGGCGGCCATGATCGCGCTCACTTCACCGTCCGACCCGTTTGTGGAATGGCCGACGGGACAGCCGCTGCCGATGGACATCAGTTGGTATCACTATACGGCTGGCCGCGTCCTGCAAAACATGGAGGCGGTGGACTGGAACAAGCTCTATCAGCATCTACCGCTCATCACGATGGACGAGGCGATGGGGCGTCCTAATCGTAACTGGAAAGAAGAGGTCGAGCATTCCAAGTTGGACAGTTGGTGGGAGCCTCGGCGTTATCAAAACAAGTACGAGCGTGTCCGCGTCCCCGTGCTTGGCATTTCCGGCTGGTATGACGACGAGCAGGTTGGCACTCCATTGAACTACATCGGCGTGACGACCAAGAGCGCCGACGAAAAGATTCGGCGCAGCCAGAAACTCCTGATCGGCCCTTGGCCGCACGCCATTAACTCTGCGACCAAGCTTGGCGAAGTTGATTTCGGCTCCACTGCTGTTATTGATTTGAACGCCTACTGGCTGCGCTGGTTTGATTACTGGCTGAAAGGAAGCGATAACGGGCTAATGAAAGAACCGCCCGTGCGAATTTTCGTGATGGGCGAAAACGCCTGGACGAACGAGAACGAATGGCCGATAGCGCGCACACGTTGGACGAAATTTTACCCACACAGCAACGGGCGCGCGAACACTCTATCCGGCGACGGCACACTTTCAACCGTAGAGCCTGCTAACGAACCAACAGACAATTACATCTACGATCCTGCGAAACCTGTTCCATTCATCACTGACCCAAGTTTCGCGCAGGTCGGCGGCCCCGACGATTACCGCCCGGTTGAGCAGCGCGATGACGTGCTCGTTTATACAAGCGAGCCGCTTACGGAAGACACGCAAGTGTGTGGACCAATCCGCGCACAAATTGCTGCAGCTTCATCGGCGCGCGATACGGACTTTATGGCGAAGCTGATAGATGTGTGGCCTAACGGATTCGCGCAACGCCTGATTGACGGCATGGTGCGCGCGCGTTTCCGCGAAGGGATGGAGAAGCCTTCGCTAATTGAGCCGGAGCGCGTCTATCTATATAATCTTGATATGTGGAATACCTGCCAAATGTACCGGAAGGGGCACCGCATCAGGCTCGAAATTTCTTCAAGCGCTTTTCCGAAATACGACCGGAACCTCAACACGGGCGAAGCGCTCGGCAAGACGACGCAGATGCAGACGGCAGCGCAGAAAATCTATCACGACCGCGAGCACCTTTCGTATGTTGTATTGCCGATTGTGCCGCGCAAGCCTTAAAGTATTTCACAAAAAAATCGCCTTTTATCTTTAGGTAATTAGGGAGAATCGTAACCAGCGGCGTAAGCTAAGTGCCAATGGTTACAGTCAAATCGAACCATTTCAGTTGTGCGGCCAACTTTTTCAGAGGTCGCAAGTGTATCTACTGCGGC
>JAABUK010006696.1_pt1 | contig 17046 bp, 30 predicted proteins | sample 5559141 | NCBI WGS metagenome assembly JAABUK01 (sample SAMN10711869, study PRJNA513367) | rock metagenome | isolation source: Antarctica rocks | place: Antarctica: Victoria Land, Pudding Butte nord | collected 2016-01-03
GCCCCAGCCTGGGTGTTTGTCAGCTCGTTGACAGCTGGCAAAGATGGAGTTCCAACCGCATTGCTGGCCAGAGCAGCAAAGCCAAATGACTCTGCAGCCTGCAAGGGACTTGACTCTCCTGCCATGCCTTCCTGGGCCAGCCCTTGGTCACCAAGAAATTCTTCAAGGGTTTCATCAAACTCACCATCAAGCACATCATCTTCATTTCCCTCACCCACCCAAGGATTCTCAAATTCCTCTGGTTCATCTGCTGATAGAGGAGCATGTGATCCAGTCCCTGTCTGTCCTAGCTGCCCCTGTCTGTGACCAGACACTGATGCATCATGACCCAGTACTGGAGCATACACTTCTGTACCTGCAACATGCATGCCAGATATGCCATTCCAAACAAGGGGAGTACAAGATGTGCATGGGCAGCACATCACAGCTGCATGGTGTGACAAACCCTATCAACAATCTCAAGCCAGGCTGGCACATGTACATCATACAGCGGCACCTATAGCGAACCTGTGTCAGCAGAACAAAAGCCCATGCAAGTATTGGGGTAATGAGCAGCATGAATGCATACCTGCAGCAGAGACAACTGATGAAGCTCTGCTGAGGCTATTTGGTCCAGTGGCAGCTGTAGCAGCTGTGGCAGAAGCAGATGTAGACTGGCGTGCTGAAGGTGCTGTCATGCTTGCACTGGCAAAGGCTGCCTGCCTGGTGGTCATGTAAGGCGATGATCCCCCCGGCCCTGTAACTGGGTGCAACCCCCTTGATGAAAACATTGTGGGGCGCTGTGAGGAGTGGCCTGTGGATCTGGACAAGGTGGCATTGCGGCTTGACATGAAGGAGCCTCTGTCTCTGTAAGTGCTCAGGATCTGTTGCAGGTCCTCCCGCAGCGAGATGACCATGGGTGATGTTGATGATGCAGGCAACTGTGACAACTGTTCTGTCAACATCCTCCTTGCCCTACAGCCACAACAGCATCATTTGCTGAGTCTATGCCATGGCATGATGCCTAAACATGCATGTCAACACTGCAAACCTGTGAATTCTTGCTGTGCTAATGACGCCTGCCTGCTGGCTTTTGCCCAGCACATTGCAAATGATAACAAGGTGCCACCTCATGCAGTAGCATATTTACTTGCCAAATTGTGAGCCTGCGTGCATAGACACCATGTCTGACAAGGGCAATGGTGAAGCGTGCTATCTTAGGCTGACAGATTACCCTGGCAGATCTCCTGCATCTGCCATTTGCACTGCATCCTTGATGACCTTAGCAGTGCCAAGTCGGTACACGGCCTCTTGGACTTCAGAATCCATCAGCACGTCATGCGGCACCTCAGCAGGACGGCACATGACGGCACTGTTGCTGCTTTCTTTCATGGAACCCAAGCTCAGGTCAAGGCAACGCACTGAGACATCCATGACTTCCTGGCTATCCACAGCCTCCTGTACAGCTCCTACCTACAGTACGCATGGAATGCTTGTGTTTCCCCTTTGGAACGTAAACAAAGCAGTTCGAAAGGCACTTATATGTTAAGATCACTGGATTGGAGGTTGATGCAGCCCACTGCAATTATGACTCTGTGCTCACACTTCCTGCTTGCTTGAGACCAATGCGTGAGCATCAAACTGAATTTGGTGACATCTGATCTTAGGTTTGGATGAGTATGCCTTGCGAAGCAGGCAGTCCAGAGTCTGACCAATGTCTGCGCTGATTCCATGTCAAGCATGTCAGGGTGACTGTACCAAAGCTAGTGTGTTACAGATGCAATACAAATGACAATGTGAACGGGTGCAGACACAATTGTGACAACATCCAACAGACACAGCAATCATTGATGGAGCGCAATCAGCTTACTGCAAATTTGACCAGAATATCCTTCCTCTCTTCTGCATACAGATCCCCAACAGTCACTTTGAATTCCCCATCCTGGCTGCATGTTGGGAATGCGGTGTCAACACTCTTGATGACAACCCCTTCCTACAAACAGCATACAGATAGCAACAATTACCACACAGAAAGTCTCAGTGCCTGCTTGTGCTGAGAAACAGTCTGATCCACGCAAGAAACTGAGCACCAGGCACTGCTACTCAATATTGCAATGATTGCTTTTTCATGCTATCCATAAGCCAGGGTGCTCTTGCAAGATGGTTGTGCAGATGCAAAACCAGGCAACGTGTAGGAGTAGTGCGCATTGGCAGGCTTTGCAGCCACATGACAATGTGAGGATTCAACAAATCAGGAGATTTGTTCAGACCTTGGGGGTGAAAGTGAGCTCTACATTCTGTGCAGCCATGCTCATCAGGCCCCCAAGGGCGCTGGAAAGAGCCCCAGGGATGGACTCAGCATCCTCAACAAAGTAGCTCTGGCCCTGGCCCGCCTGGCAAATGCTGTCCAGGCAGGCTGAGTCATACGCTTGGCCAAATCCAAAGCAATGGATGGTCGGCCGAATAGGGTTTTCAAGCATCACGCTGATGATAGACGTGAGTTGTGGGGTGTTGGTCACCCCTGTGGTTGCTTGACCATCTGTGAAGAGGAAGAGTGACCTGATGCGCTCTGATCTGGCAGATGAGCTCCCTGTCATCAGTCACACAAACAGTCTGCTACTCATTGCTGTAGACTACACAATTCAATAGGATACACAAAGTCATGCTGGTGAAAGGGATTATGTGGTTGCACAAATATGTGCTGGTCTAAGGGAACATGTAAAAGCAGGAGCTAGATAGGTTGTCAGTCATTGTGTGGGCTGTTGTGTGGATCATTGCATGAGACATTCCCCAATGTGAGCAAAAAATTATGCACTAATGCAGATCGCCTGCAGCTGATGAAGCGTGGCCAGTGTTGTGACCCATTGCTTCAGTTGCATGCAGGATAACAACACTTGACTGCATTCATGATATATGCAGCATTGCACGGCTGGACCCGAACCATTGCAAGCACCCTATACAGCACCCTATGCAGCACCATACACATGCACCCTAAACAGGTTGGAATGCTCTGGATTAGAGCCAAGATTACCTTCACTGTCCAAGGCTTGCTCAGCAGGTGCACCGTCTGCAGCAGCTCTCTGTTGGTGCTGGTCAATGCCCTTGAACAGACCACCGGACAGATTGGTTCCTCCACCTGACTTGATCCTGCTGATGGCCTTCTGAGCTGCCTCCTTGCTGCTGGGGCTCATGTGCTGCAAAGGGTAGTCAACTTGTACCTGCATGTCACGTCAAGGCACTTATTGCAGCTTGGAGGACTGTGTCTTTAGCAATATCTTTGCAAGAGTGTTGAAGCCGAAGGCAGCTGCAGATAGCTGTAGCCTTGGCTTTGCACAAGGTCAAGGACGATGGTTGTCCTCACCTTGGACTCAAAGGTGACAATGCTCAATCTATCTTCAGCAGACATCTGCTGAACTAGAAAACTGGCAGTGTCCTTCACAGATGTCAGCTTTGCACCACTCATGCTACCAGACCTGAGAGACAGTAGATGGCCTGATGCACTTCCCTCAAAACACGATATTGGCTGCTCATACTCAGACGCAACACAAATTGAGGACTAACAAGCCTGGTTTGCAGTGCAAGAGTTGTGAGCGATGAGAACCTGTCAAGGACGGCAACGAGGTCGACCGGAGGTCGATTGCTCCGTCCTGTGATCTGAGGAGCAGCAAGGGAAGCGAGCAGTAGCGACTGTCGCTCCGATGCAAAGGCGACCGCAGAGAAATCAAGCTTGTGACTGAGGTGGAGGCCGCCCGACATGATGCGCGAATCGACAGCAGAGGACAAAGTCAGGTCAACGAAAACGACACCGAAGACAGGCCGATACGAATGTTGTAGTTTTCTATGGAGCACCGCTCGTTGTGCACTCCCCTGTTGGTTTTGTGCGTGGGTAAGTGCGGGATCCTTGACGAGCGGCACAAGGTTCAACGAGCGCACAGGGCCTGGCTGGTGAGAAGCTTCCAAGCAGACTGCCTAAATTAGTTTCCGAGACCGGTTCTGAAAATCCAGCTGGCAGTCCCCGGGACACAAGGGTCCCTGGTCCTGGGATGGCCAGGGCCATAAACAATCACAGCAGATGCGAAAATCCTGAGAACGTTTTGCTTTTGCACAAGTTCACCTGTGTTCCCACTCACTAAGCAGATTGCCTCAGCTTCCCACAAAAAACTAACATTGAGATATACTTATCCACATGTGTACAGCAATATTGTCAGATACAGCCAGGTCCGCATCCCCGTACAGTGATACAGGTCAATTCCAGCAGGGCTGCACCTCTAGATATATGTGTACACACATGTATCTGCTGAATGCAGCGGCATGTTGCATCTGTTAAGTTGGGTGACAGCAAGCACTGTAACCAGGCACACCACGTATGTCCTGCGTGTCCTGCAGTGTGCAAGAGCTAAAATATGCAAACAAGCAACCAGTCTGCGCATGAAGTTACCTTGGGTACAGCAAAGCATTGTGTTGAAGACAACTCCCAAATTTCTATCAAACACAGGAACATGCTGCCTGCCAGCACCAACCGAGCGCTTTTGTACTTGAATCGAGTCAGAACTAACTTACTTTTGAGGCAAACAGTGGTGTGCCTCCACTGCTGATGGCAAGCAAATTTATATTGCCCTTGCATGCACGCAATCTGCTCACAATGGCATACTGCTCATCTGGATTCTGACATGCAGTGGTATGTGCTGATGAATGAGGTATGACACTGAGGCAGCAAGAGCAATCGTGGCTGGTGAAATCAAGCATACAAAGAACTTAGTTGAACATCAACCGGCACAACTCTAGGTCACTCACAGCTTGCTGCATGTACACTACATAGACTGTATACAGTTTATATATGCATAGTACCATGTATACAGTATGCAAGCTGCTATGCATGCAAGCTGCTCAGCTGTCGGCTACAGTTGTTATAACACTTGTAACATTACAGGTCCTGGATGCAGCAAATCATTGAAGTCCTGACAGCCGAAGTGGCCATCAGAATCAAAGTTTGCATAAGACACCTGATGACTTGTCAGGAATGAGGGCTAGCATAAAATGGGCCAACCAAACCAAAAGTCACTGTAGCAGTGAAACAAAGTGTAGCCAATCAGGGTCAACCCGCACAGCTATGGACCCTATGGTACAGAGGGTAGCAGCAGACACGAGCAGCAAGGTGACGCCTGGCACGATGATAGTTGCAGTGCTAACAGCAGAACAACAGCAGCATCTGCCATTGACATCACTTCTGGATCCAAAATGGCAACTTTGGTACTAATGATGCCTGATGGAAATTGATGAGGAAACATGCGGAAAGAGAATACTGTCCCAATCTTAGGTATGAGAATGAGTTGCAAAAAAAGGCAGCACAACATGCAGCCTTGGATGGAGCTAAGGACCATGGAATGGAATCTAGTGTTATCACATTGCATGTAATTGTAGGACAACATGAGTCACAAAATCACACTACCTTTTATGCTTTGAAACAGGTTGTTATACAGGTCCAGACTGCAAGAACACTGAGCTTTGACATTCACAAGATCTTTACATCTAGAAGAGTACTAGACAGAAACAGACAATCACCAAAGCCAGGGAGGACAGTCCAGATCCACCACACGTTCAGGTTTTGCTTTTCTCTTTAGGCTATGGCCTATGGTCTTAGCTCCAGGCTGCTGCCTCGGGAGGCCCCCATTGTAATTGCTGAAAGGAGGCAACTTTGCTTCCGTTATTTTTTCTTTTGGGTCTTTGCACTGTACCAACGGCAAGCTTGTAGCTCTAAGTAAATAGGACCCAGCACCAAACAAACGCCAAAAACAAGCAAGCCAACAATCTGGAAGCGTCTGATGTAGTGCCAGAGTTCTTTGAGTATGAATGTCATGACAAAACCAAGTTCAAAATATTCAACCAATCGTCTGAGTGCTGCTGATAAGGCTGTCTCTGGCTCATTTTTCTGACTGTCAAGCATGCTCATTTGCTGAGGTTGTTGAACGCTTTTCTGATCACTGGAGTGGCCAGGCGTCACCTGCAATGAATTACTCTGTCAAGTGTCACTGACTTGCAGAGCACCAAACAAGTATGAGAGGCAGACAATGCGCTGTTTTGTGTTCTGCCTGCATGCAAATTACGTTTCATACGAAGCCGGAGAATGGGTTTTGGTGAGGTGTGCCGGCAATTGAGACAGCTTGTTGCATCAAGCTGCATGCTGCCTGATCAATTTGAAATCTGCTCAGCACAGCTGGCATATGCAAACACAGCTTGTTGGAAGTACAATGGTATGGCTAGTCAAAATGCAACCTGCTGCCCGTACTAAAGAGCTTTGCCTATCTGTTACTTATATGGTGTACCACTCTGTGATTCAAGCCAATAAGCCGACAAACAAAAGAACACAAGAGAGTTCAGTGGCAAATGCGCGCTCAAGTGTGTGACATCAGCTGCAGTGTCTTACCTGGTACTGATGTGTAGCAGCCTTGGCCTGAACACCTTGTAAAGCAGCTATGACAGCTGGCAGGGCCTCTTCAGCGATCTGCATGTTGACGATCTGACTAGCCTGTTGTGCTGCAGCTGGAGCAGAAGGTGCTGCTGGCTTAGACTGTGTCTGTTGAGTCTGTGATGGGGCCTGTGCCAGCATCTGCTGGGCTTGAATGGCTGAAGGCCTGTCTTTCCAATCGTGCTTTAGCAAGTGCTGCAGTAGAGTATTCAGCCCAGGTCGACTGCTGACTTGAGTAAAGTCTAGGTTTGCAGGCAGAGCAGTACTACCTCAACACACAAGAATGTATGTTTGAGGTCAAGTATTGAGCTAGCCTGGGCAGCCCAGTATAACACTCGGTATAACACTTGGTATAACACTTCTCATTAAATCGACGCCACAAGGTGTAGTCTTTCCTTTGTTGTTTCGAGCTAGGCTCATCAGAACCAAGCTACACAGCTTCAGCAGGGCAAATCAACAGATGGACACACGCATGCTTGCAGACTTGCAAAGTCACTCAGCAGATGTCTGCAATGATTCACACCTGTCAGGAGGTACAGTAAGACGCATCCAAGACCATAGATGTCTGAAGCCAGTCTTGCCCCTCCAGCCAGCTGCTCTGGGGCACGGCAGTCATACAGCTGCCCCCATGTGCTGGTGCTAGATGAAGCTTTGGCATCCCAGCTTATGCATGCATTGCTCTGGCTGTCCACTTTGGTTGCTCTGCTGAAGCCAATGAGGCTGACAGCGCCATTGGCCTGGCCACCCTCCAGCATGATATGCGCTGGCTCAATGGCTCCATGTACAACCTGTTGCAAAGTTCGATGTGTGCCAGCGAGCCAATATCAAACAACAGACGCGCTTGCTACTGGAGCTTCCACAGTGCATAGTAGATGTATGGTTTGACATGCAGCATGGTTGTTGGGCGGATATATTGACCTAAACAAAAGTGATGTGTCAAGCTTCTGTATCACATGCACAGAACAGAGTTGTAAATGATGGCAATGCAGGCTCACAGACTCAAAAACATGAATGGCGCTCACCTGCTGCTGCTGCAAGTACACCAGAAGCGCAAGCACTTCAGAATCGATGCGCTCCACATGTTGCTCAGCAGGCCTCCAGCCAGCATCCAGCATCTGCTGTAAGTTGCGGCTGCTGACCAGCTTCTGCAACATTGACAACAGTCAAGTCAGTCAGGTTTGCTGGAGCCAGTCAGCACTGCCATGCAAGCAATATGCATGTAATGGTGTAGCAGCAAACACGAGCAGTGGAGTATCAAAGCGATCATGCTTGCCTGCACAATGAAGAAGCCTTCGCTACCATCCACGTCACACTGGAATGTGCTCAGGCAGGAGGGAATGCCAGGGTGGTTTAAGTTCCTTGCATGGCAGCCTCTTGCTCTAGCATCTCCAGCTGCCCCCAGCTTGACATGGCTTGCACTGTCAAGCCCTTGATCGCCACAAGGCCGCCGTCTCTGTGCCTGGCCTGCAAATGTTGTAAAGCCCTCACAATTGCCAGACAAACATTGACACAAAGTACCATAATGATTGATACATGATCATGGGGTCAGTCATACCAAGGTACCTTTTTGACTGTTGTACTGCCCTCGGCACTCAATGGACTCAAGAGACTCAGATAATGGTAGTGGTCACCCTTTTGACCATCTGAAGCTGCCCTTGTGACAGGTGTGTGAGGCTTGTGTGCAGTAGTAACAGAAGCAGCAGCAAAGGAGCCCTCGAGAGCATAAATGTCTTCGGAATATGCTGAAAGCTTGAGGGCGCAGCTGCGCCTCAAGCTTGCAGCTGCCTGCGGCTTTGGCTGTCCTGGCTGTGTCGTCCATTTGGGTCGGAGAGGATCAGACGATGTTTTGTTTCCAAGTGCGAGACGGGGCGCGGTCCTTCTGGCGGTGTGAAGTTGCAATGAGGCTGCGGACATGCTCAGGCTGGTGAGCAGTCAACGTGACATTCTGCTGCTGAACAGACTTGACAAAGCACAAGCGAAGCGGTACCTGGTCGGAATGGCCGCTGCAAGCGGACGTGTGGGCTCAAAATGGAGCAATCACGCTTTGAGCCGTAACCGTAGTAACATGGCAGCCCTCCTGCAGTCACGGCGGCCATCTGATGAATGGACTCGGCTGAGAGTATGCCGCAACGTTCTTTATGCTGAGCCGTGAGTGCTGGTGACACACACAGCTCTGTCGCACAAGCTTGAGGGAGCTTCCTGAGTTCCGGGAGCTATATTGGGGTCTTCCGAGAGAGGGCCGCTCTCCAGATCCTACCTCGACGGTCCTGCACATGCATGACATCGTCCCCCCCCATGCATGGTGTTATTCCAATTGGCATGCCTCGGCAATGTCACACGCCAGCTGGTTCAGTTGACGTACGTGACGTTGTTGGCGCAGTGTGTGGGGCATGTCATGCGATGCTCAGCACATGGTAAATCATGGACATTCAAAACAGCAGCCTGACAGGGTTTGAATGGCCATACATGAAGCCATGTAACTTCAGTCTTACAGACCAGACATCTTGCTCGTATAAGACATCGACCATGCATGAAGACATTGATCTGTGCAGCTATTGAAGTGCAGAGCGTTGCAGTCAGAACATGGGCATCGCACCATTCACATGACAAATTCGTTACAATGCCTGCATACATGCTGAAATGGCCATCATGAAGCTTACAAGCTGAAATTGGTATTGATTGAGCTGTGGTCAAATTCTGCAGAGTAACAAGACCGACAGGAAAGCTGGAGCGCACAACTGACATTGTCGGAAAAAACATTGTTATATATGCTGAAGGGGATTCACACATATAACAACGGTTGGACTTTCTGATATAATGCTTAAAGCGAGCCAAGACAAACTAAGAACAGACAACAGAGTGATCTGAAGCTACCTACATAGTACAGTAATATTTTGACTACAAACAGTACTCTGTACAAAGCTTAGAACATGAAAGGGCCCCTCCTGAAGCCTCCTCGCATGCCAAATGGGCCACCAAAACCGCCTCTGTACCCACCCATCATGCCCCCACCCATCATGCGCATCATGTTGAACAGCATCTGCTGCTGCTGAAAGGCAGCCATTTGCTGTTGCCTCCTGCGTCTCCTCAATGCTTCCTGCTCCTCAGCACTCAACTCATTTTCTGAGTTAGAACTGCTGCTGTCACTGTTGTCAGGGGGACCATCACTGAAGCCAAATCCTCCCTGCTGCTGACGCTGAGTCCCAGACATCCAATCAGAGTCAGCAGTGTCTGAAGTGCTTGGCTCTGCCTCACTAGGTGATCCTGACCGTGATCTGCTTCTTCTCCTGGATTTGCCAGATAGCCAGAAGGGGAGGGTGAGGGCTACAAGGGGGAACAGTGGGCCTGGCAGGACATATGCTGCAGCCAGAGCTAGCAGTACGTTGTTGAAGCCAATGCCCTGTTGCTCAGACTGGCGCCCAGATGCAGATGCAGTCTCCTGATCATCATTGCCTGCCTGCAAGACACAGGTGTTTGTCAAAAAAACAACAAGCCCACAATAATCAAAGCCTTGATGACATCTTTGTCATGATGACAGGGTATATGCAAATGACAGCCAGAATGACAGACAGACTTACACATACTACTCAGCTCAGAACAAAAATTCATCAGCATCACAATTTTGAATAAGCAGGCTTGGGCGCTGGTGCTGGTGCTGAAGCAAAGCATTTTCACATGATCTTGATTACAATAGCTCACCTGTCTGTCACTGCTGGACGTTTTGGACCCCTGCCGAGCCTCCTCCCACCCATCTTGGCTGAAAGGGTTCCAGGCTTTCTGCTGCTGCCGCTGCTGCTGTCTGGCAGATCCCTGACCAGCTAGCACTGCCTTGGCCTGTGTGGCTGTCAGTCTGTCTTCATATGCAGGCTGCAGCAGGCCTTCAAGCAGGCTGCTTAGGCGCGGGCTCATCTCTACTCTGCTAAAGTCCACTTTCAGGCGGCGCTGGGGATATGCACTGGGTGGCTCTCCTGCAAAACAGAAGCAACACCATCATCAGCCATGCTTTCAACGGAATGAATGTTCGACCTCAAGGCAGTCCGCAGAATATACTAGTAGCAAACGTGATAAGCCAAGCTGCATGAGAGGAGGATGTCTGATGGCAGTACATGGACTGGCAAGGCCAGTCTGGCATGCACTGTACAAGCACTACATCCACACTCACACTGCACACATGATAGGTGATGACAATGACAGATGAAGCTACCTGATAGCAGGTAAAGAAGTGTGCCACCCAGAGCAAACAGGTCTGATGCAGGCCTGGCAGACCCTCTGAGCTGCTCGGGAGCCATGTAGCCATAGGTGCCCACAAGAGTGCCTGTGTCCATCACCTCGCTGTCTGCCACATCTTTGCTGCCTTGCTGAATTCCACCGAAGTCTACCAAAAACAACTTGCCACCAGGCTTGCCACCTTCCAAAACAATGTTCTCTGGCTTGACATCACGGTGAACAACCTACAAGAACCATTGTTGTTACTGCATTAATAAAGCAAGGCCAAGCAGCGTCACACATGACTGTATGACAGACAGGTCTTGAGCTGCATATGACCCACTCAAGCGTTAATCAAGCACTGGGCAGCACACAGTCAACAATCACAATCTGCTCACACATTGCTGATGATATATTGCACCATCACTCATGGCAGACATGAAGGAGTTACAATGCCTTATCCACCAATCAGATTGTCCAGCGCCTGCCGAAATCTGCACGCATGCAATTGTCCATACCTGCTGCTGCTGTAGGTATGAGAAGGTGGTGAGCAGTTCATGCGCAATCCTCTCCACCTCCTTCTGTGCCGGCTGCCAGCCAGCCTCTACCATCTGGGCCAGGCTTTTGCCCTCAATCAGTTCCTGTACAGCAGTCACAAATCAAAACTTTCTTTTGGATAAGTGACCGGCAGCCAAAAATGAAATGCGCTCATGCAAATGACAAGCTGCATAGTGCATGGGTCTAGAATCACAGATGGGCAGCAAACAGGTTGCGAGATACTGCATTACATGTTTGAAGCATTGCATGCTATGGCACCAGATAAGCAAGGATGAGCCAGTATGCAAAACATTGCAGAGCTTCAATGCAGCAAGTGTACATTACAATTTGGAGGATGGACACACGCAGAAGTGGATGCTTTTCTTACTTGAACCAAGAAGTACGCCCGGTCACCATCACTGTCCACTTCAAAGTAGTCTTTATATGCAGGAATGCCAGGATGGCTCAAGCTGCGCAAGGCATCAGCCTCCTTCTCAAACAGCTCAAGCTGCTTCCAGTCCGCCATGGAGCGCAGGGACAAAGCCTTGACAGCCACAGCTCCCCCACCTGGTCTCTCTGCCTACGCACACCAGCAAAAATTGTCTTGCAGTGGAGTGTCTTGCAGTGGAGCGACTTGCTGATTGTACATATGCAGCAGGACCTTGTTGTGCACCCTTGAGATGGTCACCACAATTGGTAATGCAGCTACAGGCTGCATTGCCGGTGACGTGTGATGCTCCGGTCATCATGGATGCAGCAGCAGCATGATGGTACCCAGAAGCCTTGCCACACCATGGTAAACAAGTCCAGGTTATAATCCTGACAGCACATCTGTTCAAGTCTGATCTACAGCAGGAAAAGTGAAAAGCTCACCTTGTAAGTTACACCAGCCTTCCCTCTGCCAAGCACCTCAGTTACTCTATACTTGTTACCCAGCATGTCTCCAGCTTTGTATTCAATCTGTGGCTCTGCTGGTGCCTCGCCTGGTTGCTGCTTGATTGTAGACTCGGATGGAGGCTTGTTGAATTCCAAAGCGTCTCGAAGTAGTCTGCCTTGCTCAGAACCTTCTGCATCTTGTTTTGCCATAGCTTTCTTGATGAGCTTGCGTGACGAGGGCCTGAGAGATCGACCTGCATCATGGTGGACTGCAGAAGTAAGACATCATGCAAGGCAATGAGCTGCAGGCAGAGCTGTCAGTACAACTCGCAAGGCCAGTGATCGACCGCTAAACATGCGGGACAAACGTCCGCGCGCTGGCTGCGAGGGCACACTGCCCATAAGCTCACCTGATGCATTTTTCCTTAACGGACGAGTGAAACCAAGGGCCTCTGAAGTGCCGCAGCTGGTTCGACACTTGACTGCAGCTGAGTGCGTACCGCTTGCCAAGAAAGCCATGTCGAGTGCAAAATTCGTTCAACAGCAGAGACTGACTCGGAATTGCACAGCTGCAATGTTGCACCGAAGCAGTATTGGTAGGTGTCGGAACAAAGCTCGCTTTGTAATTCCGGAACTTCCAGAAGTTTTGGTGAAATTCTGGCCCAAATTTGACCTAGCAAGCGTTATGTTTCCGACACCGAGACACCTCGACAATGGAAGGTTCTCCGCGCAACGTTGGTGCCGTTGTGTCTCGAACTTTCACTTTGATGGTATAAAAAGCCTGGATTGCACAGAGCTCAGCAACTTGCGACCGCACCTCTACGCTTGGGCACTGTTCCAGCTTGTGCTCTTGCCTTTGTGATCATGGCCTGCGCAACCATCTCGTCCGCGCCTGTATCAGCTGCAATCAAATCCACACGCGCCTCTGCACCTGCTGCCCGACAGCATGTTTGCATCTCTGCCAGGCCAGCCAGTAAGCCAGCTGCCTGTCGACTTCAATCCAGAGTGGTGATAGCCAGAGGAGGGTATGGCAATAATTGTTGGAACACTGGTGACTGCCGACCTGCCTACAATCAACGACAGTGGCGTAGTGGTCCCAACATGCAACGCTCGTTCGAGAAGTGGGCAGAGCAGGCGACCAACAACATGTGGTTCCCCGTCGATGTGGAGGAGACAGCAGAGCAGTACACATTTGTGGCTGACGTGCCAGGCCTAGGCAAGAACGACATTAAGGTATGACTCCAGCTTGTGTTGGTTGTTCGACCTGTCAGCATGCTAATTCTGCTGTATTGCTGCAAGCAGACTGCTGGCCCAGGCCGCATATTGCAAAGCAGCCCATACATCTGATCTGTGAGGTCACTGCTGAGCTGTTCCATGAACCTCCAGGTGCAAGTGAACAAAGACCGTGAGCTCAGCATCAGTGGCGAAAGGCAGCAGCGCTGTTCCTCTTCCAGTGCTGCGTCCACCAGCAGCAGCAGCTCTGCTGAAGTGGATGTTGAGGGTTCTGAAGGCAGCAACACAGCCCAGAAGATTCAGCGCAAGCGTCAGGAAAGACGTTTTGGCACCTTCAAGAGGACATGGAATCTGCCAGAAGATGCTGATGTGTCACAAATCAAGGCCACAGTTGATCAGGGTGTCCTCAGTCTGACAATTGACAGGGTGCAGCCAGCAGAGCCCGAAGTCACCAACATTCCCATCAGCTAGAGCATTGCTTGTTTTTCTTTTTGTACACTGCCATGTATTCCTTGTGTTCACTGCTTCACAATGTATCAACAGTTCTGACTAGTCTCTCTTCACTGTCTTGTATTCAAGTGGCAATGTTAGGAACGTCAAGCCATTATACCCTTACTTCACTCTAGCCTGATATTTGGTACATTTTCATTTGTAAACATCATTCGAATTGGATTCGTTTGGATTCCTTTGGTAGTGCCGGGACTCCAGTGAGCAGAGCAATTTGCAGTATGCTGACAGGACGGCTGGCTGGATGCATTTCAAGGCGCACTCAAGTCATACTCAGCTCTTCTTCCTCTGCTGTGCCAGAAGGTGTGGCCACGCTGACCTGCTTTCATGCTAACTGCATAAAGTGGCGTGTGGGTCAGATGTGCCCTGCAGTTGTCATGGCATGCTTGATGTCGATGGTCATGCTTCCACAGTAGTGAATCGTGAAGATTATTGCATTGGTTTGTCTCTAAAGGAATGCAATAATGACAGCACTTTCATCAGTGTTGACACTCCTGCAACGTTTTGTGTTCTGGAAAACTCAGTTTGACAGCCAAGGCTGTGAAATACCTATATTGATCTGCAAGAAACGCTTCGAGGACTACATATCAGGATGAAGGTGATGGCAACCTATACTGTCAAATCGTTATCTGATAGGCCAACCACAAATTCAGAATTACTGTATGCCTTGCACATAGACAGGGTGATGTACTAGGGGTGTATAGCATGCTGATCATGTGCAGTGCAAATGGCATGGCTCTGTTGCATGCTCATTACAGTTGCATATGTACAATCCACTGCAGCTCTGCTGGCAGTCAAGAAAGCATCGACACATTGCGTCTAGCATCAGTAGATCATGATTTGACTCGATGCGCTTTCATCAATGCCTTATGTGCCAAGAGGCTTGCCAGAAAATTACTGGGGCAACTCAGAACCCAAAAAACTGATACAGCTTAGCCTTATTGAATGTACTATATGAGCAGCAGCAGCTGTTCATGACGCACAGTACACATCCTGCTGATACAACAGCCATCACACGCATTATTTCATAAAATGAAGTCTGTCTAAGCCACAAAGTAAGTCTACAAGCTGTCCTCACCCTTCTCAACAACAAGCAGGTCCTTGCCCTTGCACCATGAGCTGGAGAAGAAGCCCTTGCCAGGCTTTCCACCCATACGTACAGCCTTCTTTCCAGCACAGAAATCCCACACACTCTTGTCACCGGCCTCGACATGAGCAGTGCTGAACCCCTTGCAAGTCTTGAACAAGGCACCAGACCAGAAGCCCTTGCATGTGCCGTGGAAGGAGAAGCCGTTGTCAGCAGGTCCAGCAACATCTAGCTGGCTGCCAGCAATGGCAGGTGGGAGTGACTGGTCAGAGCCACAGTCAACCTCCAGCTTTCCAAAGCAAGGCCAGAAAGCTCCAAACCAAGTGTGGCGGCCATTGCAGGTGATCTGGCACTTGGGTGGACCCTCCAGGGAGCCAGAAGGAAGGTCGTGAGGCAGCAGCTCAACACCAGCCTTCTTCATGTCATGCTGCACCTTGTCTGCAACATGCACATCAGCATCAGCAGCAGTCAAGAGTTCTAGACTTTGTATGAGAGTCCAGCCTGCACGAGGAAGGGGCAAGCAATTCTGCAATCAAGCCAGTAAGCCAACATGTAAGCCTGAAATCAGCAACCATGCATCCCCAATCTCAAACTTGCAGAGAAGGCTACAGAGTAGATCTCAACATTGCAAACATGGGTACATTCACAAGGCACAAGCAAGGTGGAACAGGTATGGCAGGCAGCAATGCAACAGGCTTGAGGCACGAGCATCGTAGAGAAGCTGCAGCAGTACCTTCAAAATCCTCAAACGTCATGTCAGCGCTGTCCCAGAGCTTCTGGTGTGCCTTCTTGTCACCATGCTTGCCATGGTGCTTGTCAGATTCCAGCTCACTGCCAGCAGCATCATGATGCTTGCCCTTACCACCATGCTTCTTGTTGTCATGCTTGTCATGGTGACCAGCAAGAGATCTTCTAGCACCACGCATGTCAGGGCGGTCTTCTTTAGGCATGGGCTCATCAGTGTGGGCCATGTCGGGCCTTGGCTGCCTGTCAGCATGCTTGTCCCCATGTTCTTTGTTGTGCTTGTCTCCATGCTTGTCACATTTACCACCAACCTTGACGCCCATGAATCGACCGGAAAGGCCATTGCAGCGGCCTTCCTTGACACTGTTCTCACCTGCACACAATGACTAAAGTCAACTCTGAGACACGCAACCAAACGTGTCTGCAAAGACACCCTCGCAAAGCAGAGGTGGAACTTGCTGTGCAGAAAACACGAACACCAGCAATTTTGTGAAGTGCACCAGCACAACTGTGACCTTCTCAAAAGCATCACAATCAATTAGGCAACCGATGTTTCTGACACAACTGAAAGCATAATGATCCACTGCCTCTGAAGTTGTACAAGCTTGTGACACAGATTAAATCAAACATCCATGGCGGGGCAGAGCACCAACCTTCCAATGCCATGTCTACTGCCACAGCGTCTTCTGGTCTGAAGCCATCTGTCATCAAGCCAGCTTGGTTGCCGATGCTGTTGCTGCTGTTTGAGTTGACGCTGATGGCAGTTCCCAAGCATCCGTATGCCTTGGTGCTTTTGATGAATTTGCCACTTGGGGTCTTGAAGCCCTTCTTGCCAAAGCTTTGGAAAGCACCCTCACAGATGCCAATCTTCTTGCTCTCAGCAAACATTGTGCTCTTACCCTCGCACTTGGCGCCAAAAACACCAAAACCGTCTGTGACATTGCCCTTACAGAACACCTACAAAAACAACATAGCAATTGAAATCCAAACAGCAGCAAAATGAAATGGAACCCAGACAGAATGGGCGTGTATATGTTCAACGACCAGCTGTGATGATGTAAACTGCACTAACTTGCTCACCTTGAAGGTACCCACACAGGACTTTGCTTCTCCAGCTACTTGTAGCACGGACTCGTCCAGCTCTTCATCATTGCAAAAGAATTTGCATGTCACATTGCCTTCGCTCAATTGAGGCAGAGCCCAAGAGGATTCTGAGGACAGTTCGTTTGTGGGGAAAGAAACCTGATCACTCAGAAGCTGAGATTCTGGCAGCACAGCTCCTGCGACGATACAAGCACCCTTTAGTGACTGTATAAACGTGAGCAACCTCCTCCTCTGCTCACATCTGTGAGGCGGCATGACAAGTACAGGCACATACTCGAGCAGCACACTGTGCAGGGATAGCGCTACC
>JAABUK010006697.1_pt1 | contig 17044 bp, 24 predicted proteins | sample 5559141 | NCBI WGS metagenome assembly JAABUK01 (sample SAMN10711869, study PRJNA513367) | rock metagenome | isolation source: Antarctica rocks | place: Antarctica: Victoria Land, Pudding Butte nord | collected 2016-01-03
AAAAAACTTCCAAGGCCATGCATGTTGTTTCGTCAACAGCACAGGCTGAGGACATCTTGCTCTAAGCTTGAAGCTTCTACGTTCACAGCTTCTACATTCACAGCAGTGCTCTGACCTGCTGCTTGGCATTCTGCTGTTATGTCACAGCGTTTTCTGGGCGCAGGGCTGGCAGTGGTGCTGTTTCGTTTGCATCAGTACCAGGGGGCGCAGGATCTGTATGCCAGAGCATATGACATCCAGAGCAGCAAGCTGGGCCCTGAGGACAAGGAGGTGGCCACCACCATGAACAACACAGCTGGTCTGCTGAAAGCCATGGGCAAGCTGGCAGATGCTGAAGTGGTCTACAGAACTGTAAGCACACCCATGAGCTTGTTGTCATGATGTGCTGTGTGACCTGGAGCTCATGATACGCACACTGCACAGTGTCCTGGAAGCCAGTGCTGGCATCAGTTCAGCTCTATTGACTAGCATTCTATGTATTTTGTGGTATGAATGTCAAACGGGGAACACACATGCATATGCTGTTGGGCATGCACAAGTACGCATGGACACCACATGAAATCATATATGCATGTGCCTGACATCTGTAAGGACTGAGGTGTGTGTTAAGTTGACAAACCCAGATTGGTGATACAGATGCTGAACAGCATTGGCAACTCCTGCAAGTGTCCAATGTCAAACTCAATTTTGTTTTCTTCTCAAGGATCAGTGATGTGGTTCATCAACTATTTTTCTGGTTGATATATATTGTTATAGCTTGATCTGGGGGTTGCAGGTGCTGGACATCCGTGAGAAGGAGCTGGGGCCTGACCACGTGGACGTGGCAGCCAGCCTGAACAACATTGCAGTGCTGCTCAAAACCAGCGGGCAGTTTGAGGAGGCTGAGGAGATGTACAACCGCAGCATTGCCATCAAGGAGAAGGCTCTGGGCCCAAATCACCCTCAGGTCCCAGCCTTGCCCTGTCATGCTGCCCTTGCCAATTGCTACATGCTGTTGCATTGTCTGCCAAAGCATTGGAGCTCCTGTTGTCTCCATGTGACATGCGCAAGGTGTAGATGGGCTGAAATGCCCAACAGAAGCAAACAGCTGGTGTTCACAGCGCTTTAGTGCAGAGAACAAATAAAGGAGGCGCTTTTTGTGTTCATTTGTTAGCTGTGAGTGTCACCTTTGTCATAGCGTCCTGTGCCATGTGGTGAGCTTGATGATCGTCTTGAAGCAAGCAACCTTTTGGTGTTGATTACACAAGCTTGCTCATACCCAAGGCCTTAGAACAGCAAGTGTATTGAGCAGGTAGCATTGTCGCTGAACAATCTGGCAGCGCTGTTGAGGAAGATGAGCAAGGGGGAGCAGGCAGAGAAGCTGTATATGCGCTCTCTGTCCATCAGAGAGGAAGCTCTGGGCCCTGACCACCCTCAGGTCAACCCCCCTCCCATCCGCCTGCTTGCCTGCTCAACGTCAGGCTGCTCAATGAGTCTTCAACGCGTGGCTTGAATGCTCTAGATCTGCAAAGCGTTCTGCCTATCAGTGTGCACCTTGTGAATCAGCTCACGCTGCCAGCCCTTGCACATCACTTGAAACACCAAACAAAATGCACTGTCATGCCGTTGCTTGCTGCCAAAGCATTGTGTCAGTCACTTGCTGAGCTGCCAAGTGCACAGACAGTCACATGTGCATGATGCAGCCATGATTCAACACACCCATTCTTCAGCTTCCAAGGGTAGCCTGCCTGACGTGCGGTGTCTTCATGTGATCAGGTGGCAGCTAGCTATGTGAACCTGGCAGGGCTGTTGAAGTCTGAGAACCGGCTGATGGAGGCCCTGCCCTACTTCAACAAGGCCCTGGACATCAGGGAGCGAGCTTATGGGCCTGACCACCCTGATGTCTCTGCAGCCCAGATCTCCCTCGCAGAACTGCTCAAAGACTTGGGCAAGTGAGTTGGCAGCCATTCAGTCTGACTTCACATTGCATCAATGCACGTATTCTAAGAGCTAAAGTCAATCTGCACAGCAACTGCAGGGCGTTTTTTCCATGCTTTGTGCATGTATTCTCAGCTGTACATCACCTTGCGCATGTCATTGTAACGCCTGTTGCTGGGCTAGGTTCCTGCCAGTATTGCAACATGAGCTCCTGAGGTTCTGAAAATGTGTTGCAGGTTTGAAGAGGCAGAGAGGCTCTGCAGGAGTGCCATCAACATCCTGGAGAAGTCAGTGGGAGAGGATGACGTCAACGTGGCAGCTGGCCTGTCGCTGCAGGCAACATGCCTCCAGTGAGTCCCTCACTCTTGGGCACAGTCATACACAGCTCGCCCACCTCAGACAAACACACGATGTCCTGCATTATGACATTAGCATTTCAGTGCTTGCCTCATGTAGTCAATCACAACTGATTACCTGCTTGTCTGGCTCTGCCTTGCACTTCTGAGCCAGAAAGCTGGCAATCAGTCTCATGCACAGACAATTTATTTGAGTGTGAGCTTGCGACGTTGAGAGGGGTCATGAGGTGTATGGGGTGCAGGGGTCTTGGGAAGGCCAGCGAGGCAGAGCCTCTGTGTAGGAGGGCTCTGCACATCCGGGAGCAGGCCTATGGCGCTGAAAGCCCCAATGTGGCAACTGCCCTGACTGCCCTGGCAGATGTACTCAAAGAGATGAGCAGGTATAGATGAGCTGCTACAAGAAGTTCTTGTCAAGAACTGCTACAGATGATACCTGTACATGGTGGATGTCAAGCGGAGTCATACAGACTGCATATCAGGCCAGCAAGTGTGTTTTGGCAGCCTTGGTGACAATCTGCTGGCTCTTCATGACACATACCATGCACAGAAACTGCATGCGTATTGCATCAATCGGTGCCTTTCAGAGTGTGCAATGTAATGGGTCCACGCAGGTCTGATACCCATAGCATAGTTTGGTTCATCAGCTCGTTGCTTGACCTTTGGCTGCCAGTTTACCAAGTGTTCACCTGTTGCGCTGTAGTTTTGAGGAGGCGGAGGCGTTGGCGCGACGCAGCCTGGTGATCCGGGAGCGGTCCTTCGGGTCGGATGACCCCCTCACTGCCACCAGCCTGAACAACCTGGCCCTGCTGCTGAAGGATGCCAACCACCTGGAGGAGGCTGAGACCATGTGCCGCAAGTGCATAGACATCAGGTGCCCCCTGCCAGCTGGTCTCATCAATCAATCAATCAATCAATCAATCAATCAATCAATCAATCAATCGATCGATCAATTGATCAATCTTGATTGATTGGTTGATTGGTATCATTGTGCCATGCATTGAGACAATATGTTGCACATGGCAAGGAAGATGTCTGGGAGTGACCTTTGTTTTGGAAACAATCAAGTGTAGATTGTGCTGGGCATGCATGCATGCTGCATGATCCTGCGCACTGCAGGCTGGTGCAGCATCAGAAGCAAAGCTGGCCTAGCTACATCGTTCTGCTTTGCTTCCAGTGGCATCAACTGTCATTTGAGGACTTATAATGTTGGTAGCGTCAAGCTAACACAGTAGCCACTTCAACTTTTTGTCGCATGCATAACACCCTGTGAGATTGATGCTACAGGCAAAGGGTGCTTGGTGAGAACAGCCTAGAAGTGGCCACCACTTGGCTGAATCTGGGGGGTGTGCTGAGGGCTGCAGGCAAGCTAGAGGAGGCAGAGAGTGCGTGTCGGCAGTGTCTAGACATCCGAGAACGCCAGCTCGGCTCCCAACACACTGACACTGCTGCTGCCCAGATAGGTCAGCACTTTCTAGCTTGTTCTATCCTGTTGTGTCATGACACACGAGGAGAAAGTAGACCTCTTTTTGACCGTCATATTGTGGGGCAAGAGTCAGTGACACAGGCAAAGTTGATGGGCCGCTGTTGCCATTTGGATGATAATGGACAAGTTGTGAGACCTCAGCAGGCAACTGAGAATTGGTGATTGTTGTCTTGCAGGCATTGGGGCAGTGCTGTTGAAGCAAGGGCGAGTAGATGAAGCAAAGACTATCTTGTCCAAGGCTGCAACACTGACGTTTGTCAAGCTTGGGGAACGACATCAACAGTCTCTGGATGCCATGAACTGGCTAGCAGAATGCAAAAGTACTCAGCGCAACATGGGATAGTCGAGGCTGGTCTGGATTGCATTTAACTAGTAGTAGGCTGATGGAGGCGATATAACATGGTGCAGGGCTTTTTATCGAGTCTACATGTAGTAGCTTTCAGCATGGGGCTGCCCTGAGTTTTTGGAGCCTTCATGCTGCATGCTTTTCTTCTGATGTATGTATCCTTCGTATGGTGATCTGTAGCAGGCTATATGTTATTGTAGCGTTCTTTGTGAGCATAACTAGTTTATCTAGTAGGCAATATGGTTAAAATTATCTGGTGCCAGATTGTATACATGACGTTCAGACTGAGAACTGTCAGTGTCTCAATATTGGACAGCATGCGCTACCACTCAGTGTGTTGCATGTACCAATGCAACTGCCGCATCACGAATTTTAGGCTCACAGAAAATAAGGAAATGTTCCCGCCAACATCACATGCTACTGTGCTCACTTTGTCCAACTTTGACGACACTTCCCTCACCAGCTTGTGACTCCTGACAACCTACCGTCTAGCATTTTCACATCGATCGTCAAACTAAAAGCAGACCCTGCTGGCGTATGCAAACCACATGTCGGCAGTTCGCCTGACTTGACCACATGTAGATCAGCGCGGCCAAAATAGGCCGGATGAATCGTTACACAGAACAGCAGGCATCATGGAGCAGCTTCAGCAGCAGATTGTCGAACACCACCTGCTTGCAGCTGCCGAGAAAGTTGAAGATCAGCTAGACAATGAGATGCACCAACTTCAGAAACTTGAGGAAGACGATATGGAGTCACTTCGGCAACAGCGCTTGCAGCAGATGAAGAGAGCTGCGTTGAAGAAGAAGGAATGGCTCAGCAAAGGACATGGCGAGTACAACGAAATAGGGTCAGAAAAGGAGTTTTTTGCAGAAATGAAGGGTGAAGAGAGAATGATTTGCCACTTCTACAGAGAAAATTGGCCATGCAAGGTACAGCTACAGAGTATTTGACAGCATGATAATGACTTGTTGTTTGCTTGCCAATCTCTTGGTGATTGCAGGTGATGGACAAGCACATGCAAATTCTGGCCAAGCAGCATGTAGAGACAAAGTTCATCAAGGTCAGTCATCCAATGCTCCATCTACCTGATTTGTGACAGTCAAGCTCACAATCTTTTGCACGCACATCATACTTAGCCTCAAGACCATTGCAGATTCATGCAGAAAAGAGTCCATTCCTGACAGAGAGGCTAAAAGTCTTCATGCTGCCAACTCTAGCATGTGTCAAGAAGGAGAAAACAGTTGACTATGTCGTTGGCTTTGATGAACTTGGGGGCTCAGAAGATTTCAGCACACACACTCTGGCTGGCCGCCTGAGCCTGCATGGCCTAATAACATACGATGGCACAGAAGACTATGGTGGAGCAAATCCAAACCAGCAAAAACCCAAAGGTTTGTCAAGGCTGTGGGAAACAATATCTTTGAATGACCAGGTGCAAGAGCATTTCCTAAGCTCACCTAGCGGTGCTGATGCAGGCGTACAGCGTTCTGTGCGACATGGTGGTGAGCGCGCCGCTGCATCAGATGACGAAGATTCAGACTTTGAGTAATCCTGTCCAGGATTGCGCAAAAGCAGTGCCAAAAGGTTTCCCTTCATGGCGCTCAGCACATGGACACATTTCAAATCTAGTGGTGTCTGTGTACTGCACTTGCGGTTGTACGATTCACATTTCAGCACAGTTTCTGGAACGAATACACCTCTGCAGGAGGCACTGTCCTCAAGATCCCATTTGTGACCAGCCTTTGCGTGCCAGCAACTCAATTCAAAGGATCCAGCAAGTGAACACTGTTCTCACAATACTGTGGGCTGGTGCATCCTGTCAATGTACTGTAATGTCACAGTTGAGCCTTTCAACGGCTTTGGAAGAGAGTGACTACTGCTGAACATTGCAATACTTCCTGTCATGGTTACATGAATTTTGTGTAAGAGCTGGTGCGACTGGTTGTCCTCAATAAAGCACTAGCTGCAGTCTATTCAACAAGCTGCGAGCTGGTTGATGCAACGTTGGCTGCGCCCATTCAAGCCTGCTTGCTGGGTAGGCAGCTGTTGGAGATGCGTCTTGCATCAGGCTGCATGCCATGCTACTGATAAAGCTGTCAAATGCAACGCTGGTTGTGGCAGATGTGATGAAACATGCCAGTGGCTACATATGCTGTGCCCTGCATCAATGCCATGACTAGCAATAGCACCCAGGAGGACGCAGTACCAACAACTGTATGTTGTCTTACAGTCGATTGGCCCATCTCAATCAAGCACCTTTTGTTGTTGGCAGGTCCCATCTGCATGGTATATGGCTACTGTGGTTGTCGAAAATAGATGACAACATTACAGTTGCTATAGACTCATTGCCTATGCTGTTCTGGGGCCTGCTGCCAGAAGGGTCTGCAGGTACAGGGTTGCTGCTGTGAAAAGTGTTGTGGAATGTGGCATGATGCTGTTGCAAACCTGAATTAAGGCCAAGCCTTCATTTGTGGTCCAGTTGTCCTGCTGTGCCTACAGCTGTTGTAGAGGGGCATCATCTCATAGTCTGCTACACACAGCTTGTCATGCAATTGTGATGCTGCTGACACTTGAGCACAAGTTGCAGTGTGTTGACCATTTCACTAGTATAATAGTATTATGTATGACTAAACATTACGTAGGCTTGTGTGGCAAAACCTTGTGCTATTTAAATAGTCTTCACAATAGCAAGCAACTTTCATGAAGTTTTTGACCCAGCATGATGATACACAGACATACTGGTGCTGCCGCTGCGCACAGCAAGCAACAGCTGCCACCAGGAGACATACCCAGAGTCAACAGAGTTGCAGGATTGTCAATCTGGTGCGTCAAGGAAGTAAGCCTGTGGACTAAGCGTAAAGGCAAAACAGTAAAGACAGAGTCAGGCAAACTACTCAATTTGCTGCATGTATCTGCTCCAAAGTACCATAGTACTCTCTTTGGCATCGTAGGCAATTTGACCAGATGGAAAGTGTCTCAGCAGTATACACTTTGCTTATTGCATTAGGCATAGCTGCAGGCTCACAGTTGCCAATTACGTCCTGCATGCACCGGGCTTGAATGCAACACCGCAGCATGACGTGCTGTCAGCTCTTGCACCACATCTTTGAACTTGCCTTCCAAGCAGGCCTCTTTGTCATTTAACTGTGTAATCACTTGCTGAATGTACAGCAATTGCTGCTGAAGGTCTCTCTTGAGATCTTGGCAATGCTGCACCTGTGCTTCCTTTTCCTCATGTAAAGCAGCAAGCTTGAGCTTGTGCTCCATCTGCATTGATAGCAAATCAGCTGCTCAATGAAGGATGTAGCATCAGCAAGGCTTGAGTAAGTTTGCAGAGCAAATGACAGAATACATGGATGTCTGTGTGGCAAGCATGGTGAACATGCTGATGCAGGCATCCTTGATGGCAGATTGGTCAAAAGAGATGTCATGTTGCTTTTAGGAACAGTGCACAAGACGCTATGCTTCTCGTACTTGATCTTCAGGCACAATGAACACCGGCACATACCGGCAGCTGTACATGTTGACATGACGCTGGCAGATTCGGATGGCTATTCTGTGATGCAGGTTTCTCACAGCCTCTGGTTGCTTGATGTGCTCCTGCTTGGTGGATACTGACAGCGCTAGCCTTGCTCCTTTGCGCTGCCGTTGAATCTGGCTGAAGCCGGTTGTGAGAGGTCACTGCAGAAGGGTTGTGGCGATGCTGGTGAGACTGGTTGGCTAAAGCTTGCCTAGCTGTAAAGGATGGCAATCTTTTGTTACCCTGTACAGTTTGGGTGCCTCTTGAGATGTGAGTGGGGTGTGGTTGGATAGCTACAGCCATGCCTGGGTCACAGACCTACATCGGCACTTGCTGTAGGCAGCTGTGGAAGCTTCCGCAGTGGGCTATGAAGCTATCGAAAAGACGTGTCTTGCTGTTGAACGACGCTCAACGATCAGGTCAATGCCCTGGGTTCTGACTGAACAGTCGCATCAATCGAGGAGCGAAAGCCTTCGACACGCACCTGTTGTAGCCCTGGAAGACGCCCCGAGGCCCTCATATCTGCGCACTCAGGTTTGGTCGCGGTGATTTTGGTGCGTGTACGAGTTTCGTCTGTATCGGAGGCCCATAGGTCCAAGTCCGCTACCTCAATATCTGCATGCATGGGTTTGAACTCTCTTTCTGCAGCAAAGGCGACTCGGTCCCAGTGGAACGAGCTACCAGTATATTGCTTGTTTCACAAAGTGAAACAAAGACACCACTGTGTTGGCGTCTTGGCGTGTGGTGCCTTGGCACCGGCGATCAGCTGCAAGCTGTCCAACAAATACTTTGAACGACTTCATGACCAGATGCCCCAAAGCAGCAGCAATGCCTCATTGACTGGAAGGATCTGACGCACACATCGAAGCAGATCTGGCTGCAGGAACACTGCAATCACGTCCGCAATGTGCACGTCGGTACGCTGCATGCGCTGTGTTCGAATCACCTGACGTCTGCAGTGCCCGCCATGCTTCTTTACAGACCGATCTACCGACCGATCTACAGCCTGCCGGCATGAATATTGCTTCTCCCAAACTTACTGAGGCAAGAAGTGGACATATGCTAGCACAACAAACTTTCCTTGCAATCTGGACTTGGCATGTCCCGGCGGATCAAAGTGCTGAATGTCGCTGAAAAGCCCAGCGTGCAACGAGAGGTGTCCAGTTGCCTCAGCGGAGGCACTGCAACACGAGTACCTTCGGGGTATACTTCTTCCTGCAGCTCGTGACAGTATCACGGTGTGACCTGTATGAGCAGCTGCAAATTCCACCACCTGCTGCAGGCGGATCAGCAACTATGTATTTGAGTACAGCATTGATGGTCAACCTTGTGAGATGGTCTTTGCTGCCGTTGCTGGACACCTGCAATCACTTGATTTTACAGAGCAGTACAAGAAGTGGCATGGGTGTGCACCTGTGGAGCTGTATACAGCTCCTGTGGTTAAATTTGTCCCCGAGGTTAGCGCTAGCATGCTGCAGTGAAAGCCTCTGCTACTCAGCTCCATGAAAAGGACTGGGCTTTCCCCTGCATCTTTTGCGGTTAATGTAACGGCACTTACTCCTTACTCCAAGCTGTCGTTGACAAAAAGTCCATTCAACATCTACAGCTTTCAGCAAGGACGTAGATTTTTAAACTATGCAGCATTTGGATGCACACAACACATACAGCAGCATATTGTTAAGATGACGCTGTGTCTGGATGAGCACAGGAAAATAAGGATTTGCAGAGAAATTTGGAGCAGCAAGCCAGGCAATGTGAGTGGCTGGTACTTTGGTTGGACTGTGACAGAGAGGGGGAGAACATTGCTTATGAGGTATTGAGAACATAACTTTGTTCAGTGTGCAAGACACACACATACAATGTTTGGAGCAAACAGTCCATACATCCCGTGTAACAAAATTGAGCCTGTTGTAACCCCAGCATTTGGTGACTACTGTGTGCTTTGAGCCACAGAGCCCAAATCCAGTGGCTGAATGTTCTGACATTATGAAACACAGGTCATTGATGTCTGCAAGAAGGTCAAACCACGTCTGGTGGTCAAGCGAGCCCGCTTTTCAGCCTTGATTGCTCGGGATCTGCATCACGCAGTCAGCCATTTGGTAGAGCCAAATGAGAATGATTCCAAGGCTGTAGATGCCAGGCAGGAAATTGACCTGCGTATTGGCGCATCCTTTACACGTCTACAAACACTGCTGTTGCAGGTGACTGACAGACATACATTTGGTAAATGTGGTCTGAGCTGTGTGAGTAGTTACTTGTTGTGACATTAGATTGATGATGATATGCACATTGCCTCTTGCACATGAATCAAGGTCAATATTGTTTGCCTAAAGTGGCGACATGATGCCATGCCTAATGCAGACATAAAGTTGCAACTCCTGTTGTACATGCACCATCCAGGAGCAACACAGTCTGCCTCATGTCATGTGCAGTCAAAGTTTGATTGGCAAGCCAATGGCGTTGATGAAAGGCCTTTGATCAGCTACGGACCCTGTCAATTCCCAACTCTTGGCCTGATTGTGCAAAGAGCCTGGTAAAGTCCGTCTCAAGCATCTCATGTGACCTGCACCATGTGACCTGCACTGCTACCCACATTGCAGACCATGTCTGTGCAATGCCATGTGCTGTTTGGCTGAGTCAGTCCTGTGTCTTCTGATGCCACTGCATTGTCGAAAGCATCTGCAATTTGTGATCCTGACAGGTTTTCATGGGTGGCAGGGAGATTCAAGCTCACATGCCAGAAGACTTCTGGCACATCCAGGTCACTCACACAGATCAGCATCACAAGAAGACTGAGTTCAGCTGGGACCGAGGCCGCTTGTTTGACCACACTGCTGCTACTGTGCTTTATGAAATGTGTGTGGAAGAGCCCTTGGCAAGCGTCACCAAGGCAAGCTCCACAAGACCTGCAGAGCACCTCTGCCAAAGCACAAGCTTGTCGTTGTCTTTTCTTTGCACTTGCATAAGAAGATTGTGCAGCAGATGGCTAAACATCACCTCCTGTGTGGCTGTGTGCTGTTGAACACACCTCACACAATGTCCGAGAGCTCAACATTGTGAGAGGTGTGTCCAACAATGTTGCAGAAATGGTTGCATAGCATGGTACATCTTGGCTACATGCCCCTGCCATTGCCATGTACTCTGTGAATCTGCAAACACTTTGGCTCAAAGCACTAGTTCTTCGGCAGCCTGTCATTGTAGATGCCTCACAACCTCATACTGAATGAGCATCAAAATGTTCAGGTGCAAGGCAAAGAGAAGAAACGGTGGCCACCCCTGCCTCTGAGCACGCTTGAGATGCAGAAGAAGGCCACGCAAGCGCTACACATGCCTGGAGAGCGCATCATGAAAGTTGCAGAGGAGCTATACCAGGCTGGTTTCATCAGCTATCCTCGGACAGAGACCGATAGCTTTCCTCCTAGCCAAGACCTCATGGTCCGTCTGTCCCTGTGTCTTGCACACTGACAATGTAGATCCGATCTACCATGACAGCGCTAAAACATCCTGTTTATGTCATTGCTCTACTGACAAGGCAGTGTACAACATGATTTTGCATAGCCGCACCCAAGCAGAATGAGTACAGCAGGCTTCACAGGTCAAAGCTGTGTCCTCACACGCGTGGGCACAAGGCAGCAATGCCAGGCTACCAAAACAGGCTCCTGTACGCCCACACTTGGTCGCATGCTATGCATTGCCATCCTTACTGCACAGACTGCCTGCTGCTGCTCCACATGGAAAGTTGCATCAGCCATCAGCAGTTGATGAACAAGATGTGCAGGCCCTGGTGAGGGAGCATGAAGGGGATCCTAGGTGGGGGTCACATGCCCAGGCCATTGTGCATGGTAACATGTGGAAACCACCTGGCAATGGTGGGCATGATGATAAGGTCAGCAAGACTCTGCCAAGGCCATCCATGCAGCTTGTATGGCAAATTCATTTGAGCCACAGACAGCTCCACTCTGCAGATGTTGTATCATAATGCCAAGCTGGCATTGACTGGGTGCGATGACAGCGTTTTGCAACTAATAGGCTGTTCCTTCTTATGACACTGCATGTATAGCAGCTTCTGCTGCTGCTGCTACTGCTTCTGCTGCCGCTGCTGCTGCTGCTGCTGCTGCTGCTGCTGCTGGGTACTTGTTTTTAACAACATCCTGTGTTTCTGTCTTGTGCATGGTTTCCTGTTACATGATGGTCTTGCTTGTTGAACAGGCTCATCCTCCTATACATCCAACAAAGCATACCGCAGGCGAGAGCAACTGGCCTTCAGAGAAGACACGCCTGTACGAGTTCATTGTGCGCTCTTTCCTGGCCACATGCTCTAAACCAGCTGTTGGCTTTGAGACCAGGCTTGAGATCTGTGTGGCTGGGGAAGGATTCAGCACAACAGGTCAGCTGCTTACACACCTGTTCAAACCTGCATACACCAACAACGAAAGAGCTGAATCCCTCACTACTAGCCAACAGATTGCTGGAAAGTAAACAGTGTCAACTCCAACACCTGTTCCCTCCAGATTTCTCCCACTTGCAAAGAAGTGCTAGAGTCTGCTTGCCACACCTTGCAAGTATGTCATAGAAGGTATACACAACACTTGCAGGCTTGTATCCACAGACTGGGTCACAACAGGTTGTGACCTTTGCTAGCCACATGTGTAGCACAGTGAGGAAAGCTTGACGTGCATGGAAAGGCAAAGCTCTTGCATGGAGAGGCAAAGCTACTGCACAAAAAGGCAAAGCTGCTGCGCGGAAAGGCAAAGCTGCTGCACAGAAAGGCAAAGCTGTTGCATGGAGAGGCAAAGCTGCTGCATGGAAAGGCAAAGCTGTTGCATGGAAAGGCACAGCTGTTGCATGGAAAGGCTAAGCTGTTGCATGACACTAAGGGGAACATGATACTGGGCAGGGCTCATGGTGACTGAGAGAAACTGGCTGGAGGTGTATCCATACACCAAGTGGGGAGGCAATGAAAGCTTGCCCCATCTCCAGGAAGGCCAGACTTTCATGCCCTCTCAACTCATGCTCAAGGAGGTTAGTTTGTCACTCGACCCACTCAGTTTGTACCAAAGCTGAACACGGTTGCACAAAAGACATGCTACGAGTACGTGCAATGTGACCCTCATGCCTGGTAGCTTCCGAGCGCATCACGCAATCTCATGCCTTGTTCTGAGATTGTCAACCTTTTGGTGACAGGCAATTCTGTGGTCAACACCTTGACTGCTTCTTTGACTGTTACCTAACAAGCCTGCCTGACAATGTGTTGTCCGGCAATGGTTGAAAGCAAAACAACACTGTAATCAAGGAGTTAACACAATCATTTCAGCTGATGTGGCCTGGTGTAGCTGCAGTCAGTTTGCAATGTCTGCAGATACGCATGCCGGCTACAGCACTGCTTGGTACAGGGAAGCACACATATAGCAACTGGACAGTGGTTAAACTGTATAGTCATATCTTGCAGGGAAGAACTCAACCTGCAGCAAGGCTGTCAGAGCGAGATCTCATCGCGCTGATGGAGCAGCACAACATCGGCACAGACGCTACAGTCGCGGAGCACATTCAGAAACAGCTGGACAGAGGGTATGCCACCAAGGACGCCAACATGACCTTCTGGCCTACATCTCTTGGTGAGGCCCTGGTGGGAGCATACCGCAAGATGGGCCTGGAAAACCTGTGGCTGCCCAACCTCAGGTGGGCTTCTGTCAGAAAGAAAAGAAAAGAAAAGACTACGCCTTTCAGCGTCAATTTAATGAGAAGCCAATTATTGCACCGGGCTGCCCAATCTCAGGTGGGCTCCTGTCATAGTGTTGGGGGAGCCTGTTTGCCATATTGATAGTTTACAGGCGTTCCAGCTAATCATTCTTGCCAGGTACCTACTAGGTGTGCCTGAACCCTAGTCCTGTGAGCCAACATGCACTAACATGAGTCCTGTTTGCCATCATTTGCTGCAGAGATCCAAATCCAATGCTGGCCTCAGTAACAAATTGCAGGCCAGCTGAGGAGTGTAACATATGTGCGAAAGCAGTTTGATCATTCTGGTTGCACAGGTTGCTAGAACATCTCACCATGTAGAAACACGTTTTGACTGTCCCCAGACGTTTCTGAGTGTAGATTTCTATTGTGGGAATGACATTTCTGACTAAAACTGGACGTTTTGGTATGAGAAGAGCGCTGTGTGTGCAGGGGCAAGATTGAGGCCAACATTACCGCTGTAGCTCATGGGGCTCGCTCCAAGGAAAGCGTCCTGCAGGAGGCTGTTGAGTTCTTCAAGGCAGACTTTGAGGCAGCAAGTCAGAAACAAAGTGGGTACACATGCCAAGCTACGTGTACAGTGAGTGCACTGAATCTACATGTACAGTGAGTGCAGTGAATCTGCATGTACAGTGAGTGCACTGAATGCACATGTACAGTGAGCAAATGCCTCCAGGACAGGTAACAGGTTCTGATGCAGTTGAATGATGATCAATGCAGCTGATAGTTGTGTAAGGAGCTTTCAGCTTCTGGCTCTTCTTAAATAAAATTGTTTGCTGGGCAAAACCTGTAACAACAAAGGTTTTGCATGAGCTATTTAGGTAATCAGGCACACATGGACGAACCAGTAAGGATCCACCCCTCTCATTGTGGGTCCAACAGGTTGTGGGTCAGCAATCTCCTGCAGCTTTTGATCCTGCTGTGCATGCAGGCATGATGGATGCTGAAGTGGCACTCTTCTTCAGCCGTGCTGTTGGGGATGCCGATGCCTACAACAGTGATGGCAGCCATGCAGGAGAGTTTGTTGGTCCCTGCCACAGCTGTGGCTTCGACCTCATGCTGCGTCAGCGTGATGACCAAAAATTTGTGGTTGCTTGCACTGGAGCCCCTTCTTGCAATGAATCAGTATATCTACCCCGGGCCACACTGTCAGCGTCAGTGAGTGAAGACCACTGCCAGGACTGTCATCATGGCATTGTTCATAAGCTCAACCTGAGGTGAGATGACCATCGCGATGTGCTCATATATTGCCTGGTTGCAGCATTGGACAGGCCAAATGATGCAACATTGCCTGTTGTGAGGCATGCATGGTACACAAACTGACGAGGAGCTGGTTGCTATGGGGTGAACTTCCACACACGATCTTTGCTGGAAAGCGTGGCAGTGTTGTATGTGACTGTACACAATCTTACACAGTCACACTATCCACAAATGCAACCACACAGCCCAGCCTCCTCGCAGACCTGGGCGTGCATGACATGACATGAGTCCCTATTTACAGCTTCTTGCATGCCCCCCAGAAGCCTATTCAATGGTGTCAGTTTGTTGTGAAGTGCAGATTCCGGCCAGCACTAATACCTCCAGGCACCCCACCCACCTTTCACAGCTGCATCATTCATGATCGCCAGCTGAAGACCTTGCTTGCTGCCACGGGATCCAGCAGGCCGCCTGGAGGTGCAGGAGGGGCAGGCAGCAGAGGGCATTTTGGCGCTGGTAGAGGCAACACTGGCAGCGGCAGAGGAGCAAGCTTGCATGCCAGGGGCAGCAGGGGTGCTTCATCTGCACGTATGCTGCTTAGCCACTGCTTTTGTCGGTCAATGCTGGCATAGCAGAAGCATGTTGAGGACACGGACTGTTCAAGCAAGGGACAGCGACATATCACAACATATGGCAATGCCCTGCTGCATTCCATCATGGCACACTTGAGAGTTTATGATGTTCAACAAAGTGTTGTTCAGCAGCGTGGTTTACTCATAGTTTCTACAGACACACAAGCAGCTGGATAGCACCTGGTGACCAGGCCTTGTTGTGACACTTTGCCGTGTAATTGCAGATGGCAGGGGAGGGCCCCGCGGTGGAGGCATGGGCTCAAGAGGTGGTGGCAGGCCAGCAGGCAATCACAGGGGACACCAGAGGTCAGATTCTGATGGTGATGACAACCCAAGGCCAGCAAGGCGAGCCAGAGGCTCTGCTGCAAGAGGCACCTCTAGAGGCAGGGGCAGTAGCAGGTGCGTGTTGTGTCTGGGCCAAGCGCAGAGTACACATCAATTACTTACCCAGGAGCATTCTGTCATTCCCTTGACAGCAAGCTGCATGGTCAATGCATAGCATGTTTGACACTGACAGGTCAAATAAACTAGTGTTTGCAAATGGCTATCATACTTAGTCATAGCATGCAGTCTGTACCAGGCTGTTTACTAATTGTTTCCTCTGCTCCAACAGCTGTCATATCACAACATGTTTGTTGACGTTGTGCATGTGTTATGTACTGCCCGCTTCTCATCTAGCCTTCAGACGGTATTGGTATGCCAATATCATGCCCCATTGCAGAGCTGGTAGATCTGGCACAGCTGGACGTTTTGGCAGCAGTGGCTGCAGCAGCAGCAATAACAATAGGTGGAGCAGCAATGGGGTGCCTCTCTGCCCAAGGCATGGCCTGGAGTGCTTGTCCTTGACAGCCAACACCTCCAACAACCCAGGGCGCAGGTTCTTCAAGTGCTCTCACCAGACTGAGGCTGACACCTGCCTCAAGTTTGCCTGGGCTGATGAGTATGAGGGTGCACCTGCAGGTTGGCTTTGCGTGTGCTATTATGTTGTGAACTGTTGCATCTGCCTGCTTTGTTCACTTGTCAAGCACAGCTAGGGACATGCATTTTAGTCTGGTAGAACGAAAGCCAAGCATGCAAGCCCAGATCACAATCTGGAGCCAGAGACAGATGCTGCTTCTGAGCAATATGTTTCTTGATTCTACTAACAAAGAGGAGACACAGCTTGCCACAAGGAATTGACCAAGGTTTTGGACCCCCTGAGGTTCCAGTTATGCTGCAGGACGCGGCCGAGGTGGTTCCAGCAGAGGTACAAGCCACGCAGGCAGAAACAGGGGACAAGGCGGAAGACAAGGTCAGAATGGAGGACAGTTTGTGACTGCCACAGGTATACTGCAATGAATCAGCTGTTCTTCCTGTGGTTTGTACTTAGTCATTGGCACATGCACAGCATGGCACGGCATAGCATAGCATAGCATAGCATAGCATAGCATAGCATGGCATGGCATGGCATGGCATGGCATGGCATGTCACTGCACTCCTTACCAGTGTTGATCAAGTGTGAAGGGAAATCTCTTGCTATTGCTGCATTTGCTAAATGCCAGTAGTCCTTGACCAGCTGCTGCTTGTTGCACACGCAGGGCACAGCGCTCAGACCTGCTACAAGTGTGGCGAGCCTGGGCACTGGAGCAATGCCTGTCCAAATTAATAATTGCTGACATTCTGCCACGTTTTCAAATCAGCCGTGGAATGCCAGAAGCTCAACATGCACTGACTGCTGCCTGCCAGAGAAAGTACACTAGTTTGGCATGTCGCATTGTGCGACAGTAGCAGCTGTGCATTATGGCTTGGGCTTTACTAAGCACAGCATGCACATGTGCAGCATTTAAGTTCCTGTGAGACTCTATTCTACGT
>JAABUK010006698.1_pt1 | contig 17044 bp, 11 predicted proteins | sample 5559141 | NCBI WGS metagenome assembly JAABUK01 (sample SAMN10711869, study PRJNA513367) | rock metagenome | isolation source: Antarctica rocks | place: Antarctica: Victoria Land, Pudding Butte nord | collected 2016-01-03
CGACTTGACTTGATCTTGAGAGAGACGGAGGCTCACAGAGACGGACGCGACTTGATTTGACCTTGAAAGAGACGGACGCGACTTGACTTGACCTTGAGAGAGACGGACGTGACTTGACTTGATCTTGAGAGAGACGGAGGCTCACAGAGACGGACGCGACTTGATTTGACCTTGAAAGAGACGGACGCGACTTGACTTGATCTTGAGAGAGACGGACATGACTTGACTTGACCTTGAGAGACGGACGCGACTTGATTTGACCTTGAAAGAGACGGACGCGACTTGACTTGATCTTAAGAGAGACGGAGGCTCACAGAGACGAACGCGACTTGATTTGATCTTAAAAGAGACGGACGTGACTTAACTTGATCTTGAGAGAGACGGACGCGACTTGACTTGACCTTGAAAAGAGACAGACGCGGGTTGATTTGATCATGAAAGAGACGGACGTGACTTGACTTGACCTTAAGAGAGACGGACACGACTTGACTTGACCTTAAAAAGAGACAGACGCGGGTTGATTTGATCATGAAAGAGACGGACGCGACTTGACTTGATCTTGAGAAAGATGGAAATGTGTTAAGACAAAATAAGACAGAGGGCATTGGGCTGTTTTGATCAGGGTGGACCGCACGTTGAGTCAGATCATCGGCAGTCTGGTGGCAGTGTTTGTATATGGAAAATCGTGTTACCCCTGTCTATTTGGCCCACGACTCTTTGACGTCAGCTTCAGCTATTGACGTCTCGTCATCGATCTTCACTGCCAGAGCATGCCATTGACTGGCATATTCTCCAGACAGCTCGGACGCAGAAACAGATGAGCTGTATGGTGAAGAGAGCAATCTCAATGATATATGCCAACAGACTCGATAGAACTCATCTTTGTAGAAAGAATCATTTAATGAGTAAATCACTTTTCTACTAGCTCACACTACTGCTAGAAGCCCGGTAAAATGATTTTATGGAATCAACATGTCTGCATGATTTCATATCATTTGGTTGAAGAGCTTTTGAAGTTAATAGTCAGAATTACTTGATGAGCCATCTCACTTTGTGAGTCACTTTGTAGAGTTTTTTATCCCTTATATCACTGGAATGATAACATATCTTAATGAGATTGAAGCTTCTTACCTCCTCAAAAGCCAGTCCCAAACGGTCAGTCCGTGTTAAGCTCTTAGCGTCAGTAATTAACTCTATCTTATTTAGTTCTTCTTAAATCATGCTCTTTAAAGCTCTTCTCTAAAATCTCTATAATATTTAAAAGTTAAATAATTATAAATATTTTAAATAAAGCAGCATTATTAATAATATTATCTTTAATAACATGTTTATAATAAGTAATGTGTAAGTGTTTAAAATCTTATCTTTTAGTTATCACTGAGATCTTAAAGAGGGGCTCTAGAAAGCGTAACTTATAAAGAGCTGAGTGAGATAGAGTTAATTACTGATGTTAAGGGCTTAGCACGCGCTAAGCGTTTGGGACTGGCTCCTGAGGGGTGTGATATCGAAGCTAGGCGAGCTCCACCCTTGAGCTAGCACGTGACACTGCTTGGCACAAGGATCTATACTTAAGGGTGCGTAGTTACTCGTAACCTAGCAATCAATCACCTTTTATTTAACAGGGGGTCAGAAGCTTCATTCAACCTAGCGCCTAATTTGGGCTGCCATTTCGACCTCTTCTCTAACGTGCTGACGTGCCTGAGGGCGCTGAACGATGATATTGATCGAGTAGATCTGTCGTGACCCTGGCCTGTGTCACTCTCCCAGGCGTTTCGCCTCTCCCGGCACGTAACACAATTCGCTGTTATGATTAGGTCAGACTTTCACTGCGAGGCTTCTGCTGATGTTTGCTATGTCTGTTCTTTTGTTTGCTATGTCTGTTCTTTTGTTTGCTATATCTGTTCTTTTATCCCTTTTCTCGTTTTTCTTCTCTACATCCTCCCGCGCTGGCACATCGCATTTCTTTCTTCGCTATTGTGGCAGTATGCCCTTTTCTTTGTTGACTGTGTTGTGTTGCATATCTTGTTTCTCTTTAGTGACCGTCGTCCAATCTTCTCCAGCTCAAAATGCCGAGCTTCACCGGAGACTTGTGAAGCGCAATGAGACTTCCACGCTTACCCAAGGATGGACTCCCTCTCCTCAGGGTCGTGGCACCATTGACATCATTCGGTCTTGTGTCCTGACGATATCGCTTTGTACTTGGTCAACACTTTGTGTTAATCTGCCTGCTGTTGGAGAAGGCTACTGGCACATGGTCCGTCGGAAGCTTTATCTCGTAGTGATTGGGATGTGGGGTCCGGAATTCATCTTCATGCTTGCCTTCGGCCAATATTTCTCAGCCCGTCAGTCTGCAAAGGACTTTCACAGTCTCGGCTATGCCTCGTGGACGATTACCCACGCTTTTTTCGCCGACATGGGAGGATTTGTGCTGCAGACAGAGGACTTCCCAGCCTTTCCCCTCACGGCCAGGCAGCTTCACTACCTCGTGAAGGAGAAGCATGTCGAATTTCCCTCGACTAACGAAAAAGACATTAAGCACAAGAATAAAGCACAGTCTTTCGTTCGAATCGTCACTCTCCTACAGATATCTTGGTTTTCCATGAATTGCATTGGTCGCGCTGCTCAAAATCTCGCCATGACCACTCTTGAGCTGACAACTTTGGCATTCATCTTTTGCACGTTTGGTTCGAGTTTTTGTTGGCTTCACAAGCCAATGGACCTCGAGACTCCCGTGATCTTGACTCCGGCGACGACCATGAGTGGCATCCTGGCCCGCCGAGGGGACAGAGCAAATGAGCCCTGGGAGCTCACACCGCTTGATTTCGTGCTGCGTACAGACAAGAAGGAATGGCTTTGGAACATAGGTTGGTCCTGGATTCTCGCGGTTCTTAAAGATGTGTTCAGGATGAACTTCAGACCGAAAGCTCGACCAATGGAAAGAATACCGAACGATGACTTCCCACAACCGCCACGGCGCACCTTTCCCTTGTTGGCCGTGATTCATGGCACGTATGGTGCGATACAGGTCATCGGATGGAACTTTCACTTACCAACTGCAACAGAAAGATTTCTATGGCGGTTGACAACCACATCTACTTTAGTGTGCATACTTGTGATCATGCTTCTTGACCAGTACACATTTCTATCACCAAGCCTCTTCAAAGAGTTTGTGCCTGGGTACTCACCAGAACAGAATGCGCCTCCGATTGAAAAGCACCACGAGTCCTGGGCCGGCAAGCATCCTGTATGCAAAGGACTCAGCCGCTTGGCTGCTCGCATGCAAAACCCAGCTAAACGTCATCCGAAGTGGAAAATTCCCATGCGCATCTTGATCCCTTGCATCATATTCGGAGCTATCTACACGCTGTCTCGAACTTACATACTCCTCGAAGACGCCATTTCTCTACGATCACTGCCGTCTAGTGCTTATGAAACCGTCGATTGGTCTGCCATGTTTCCGCACTTCTGAGGCTGGAATTCGAACGCACCTTTGAAGAACACACACGGCCGGAAATGGAGCCGTCTCGCAAGCATATTGGTTAGAATTTCATGGCGTTGGCGCTTATTGTTGGAAAATGGAAACTTCGGAGCACATCAGGACGACATGAGGGAACCAGCATGGAAAGGTCAATTTTCGGACAAACCAAAAGAAAGAGAAGGACACGTGGAAAACGGGCCAGAACAATGGAAGGCGTTGAGATAGTCCACAGGCTGATGGAATGAATATCAGATTAGTGATAGGGGCACTTCCAATTTGAGCCAGCCGGCAGGTTCCGTACATCTCGTGGTCAATATGCATCGTCTCTCATCATTCTCTTCCATTCTCGCCCTCTTATGCCTCCCATCCCAATCTTCCGGCTCCTCAAGCCCATACCTTCTCTTTCCGTCCGCAGCTCCGCCACCTGTGCTCTTACTTATCCCCGCGAACGTCCCCAATCAAATTATCAATCCTAAAAAGATCATCCCTGTCCTTCTCAAACTGCACTGGCCCTTCCCACTTTGTCCGCATCGCTTCGTGATATTGGAGCTAGGCTAGCTCCATTCTAGGCGAACACGATCAATCACCTTTAATATAAATTTCACAAAAGCACCATGATCTTGCGAATGCGCTTGGGGCGTATGTTAAAGATAGAGGCATCCTCGTTCTCGTTTGCATGTTGAGTTCCTCCTCAACACCGCCAGACTTCGATCGAATGATGAAAGACGTTTCGTCCTTACCGTGGAGATTTGGAAGCTATTCTCGAGAGGATTCGCCTCTGAGCGAAGCAGCCAGCACCGACCGAACCAGAGGAGCTCCACTAACCAGGATGATCAGTGTGAAGGCAGTTTATCTGCAAAACGTTGCAGACGCAGAGAAAATCCACCCTCGCGGTGAAAGAATCACTCACCAACCATGACACTGCACCTTCTCGAACGTTACGAGGAAGAAGATGAGACAGGGTAGGCGGCGGTGCCACTCGGATCTGTTAGAAGAGGACACTTGGGCTATATCGGAGACATGAATTCTGATGAATGAGCTTGACGCTGTCTACCTGGCTCTGTTAGGGCTCGGGCCTTCCTGAGAACGGTCGTCAGTGGTCGAGGATTGTCATCTCGAACGATGTGCCGCCGGTTCACAAATTATAGCAATATCTCTTCAGAAGGTGAAATGCCAAGGGAAAGACTAACTGAAGCACACGCAAGATCTCCATATTTGACGTTTGACACTGGTGCTTACTGAGGCGATGAGAGTCGTGCGATGGGGGATCTTCTGGGTCGATATCTAAGTTCAGAAGGGCCAACTATATTCAACAATGTCGTCACCATTCGCCAAAAGTATCCGAGGATCTCCTCTTGACCTAACATGTTCCCTCATGATAAACAACTATTCAGCATTAGAGTAGATCTATAGACGATAGTGCGTGAATATGATCTTGTAAAGCTGTGGCAGATACATCTCGTCTTCACCTAATGTTGAATACGGTAGTCTAGTGTTGATGTCATGCTGCCTCGCCGCACGCCATCTAAGCAGAGGCCGATGTCCTCTCTGAACTTCTCCAAATAGGGGCCACGACGTTCGTGATAGATAGATAATTCTTATTCAATTGAGATTGATTGAGTCTATGCGAAAACCTGTCTAAGTCTGGACTAAATCTTTGTATGAAGGGAAACCTTGACTTTTGATGCCGTCTCTGTATTATATTACCATTCGTCGTGTGTTAGTAAAATCCCTTGCGAGATAAAACCCTGATGGTACTAAAGTCTCTCAATCATCAAGAAGACTTTAATGACGCCTTCTCTATTTCACCGTCATCGCGCCTTGCCGTCAACTTGTGCGTTTATTACATGCTTCTCTTATTCGCCTTATCGATCTGCTCTTATAAATATTTATATCTTATTTAATCTATTTAATCTTCTTTAATCTTTATAATATAAATATTTTCATAATATAAAGCTTCAGCTCTTTGTTAAATAAGTCCTACTCCTTTATAATATTACAAGCTACTAATTACTTAATTTAATAAAAGAATTTTGTCTGCGTAGCTCTTTTACTTTACAGACAGGCGATAATAATAGTCGAAAATTTCTCTTGGTAAGATTGAGAAATTGATATTGTAAAATGACAGAATTTTAATCTGCGTATTTCCATAGATACGCGTGCGAGGAGCATGCTGAGGTCGCAAGCCCGTATCGATAAACACACACAGCATAATTACGCAACTGTACATCCTCAATTCAGTAAATAAGTATACGCTTATTCCTCTTCGAGTCCTTAGATCTGAACTTGAAGACTGCTGAATTATTGTGGTATTGCGGAGGGAAGGCGTCCAGCCTGCGCAACGCGTGCGTTGTGCAGAGTTTTCACTGCCTACCCCAACACCACGGATTCCATTTGGTTTCCTCTCAAAGAGAGTACTTACACCGGACGCCACGAGAAGGCAAGAATCCATTGTCCCAACTGTCGCATGCGGTCATGCGACAGTCGCCTGATGCAAGCTCATCAGGAGCCACGACGTTCGCGATAGCCTGTGTTCCGATGCTACTTGGCTTTGTCGCAAGAGACAATCTGTTCAGGGGTGGGCGGAATTCGTTTTTTCTGCTCTTCGCATGACGCGCGAAATGGGCAGTCAGAGCAGTCGTACCTGGCTGCCTCCACCCGTAGGTCCTGTAGTTTGAAGCGTACACGGCCTCTTCCTGCTTCCAAGAAGCCTAGAATCAGGCGTGAGCAAATGATCTCGAGGATGCTATTAAAGTGGCTGCTCGCATAACACCCTCCAAAGGACAATAGACTCAACTTCTCCTTGCACCAGGCCATGGAATGGGCCTGTGTGGTGAGGTGACAGTACACATGTAATTCTTTGGAAAGCCTTCGGATCATTCAACAGGTACGCAGCTGCCATGAGATGCATAAATTCTTCGATATCTGCGGTACCCGCGGGCTTCAGCCAATGCCTACTGGCATTTGTGATAGAGAAGATGCAGTCATGTTTGCGTGCGGCAATGGCGACCTTGAGAAAGTCTTGTGGAGAAAGGAGATCGGATACGGCGTTTTGATAGTGATAAGCGACCGGACAGATAATTCCCATCATGTCTACATCGTCATCCGGCATCAAAATCTCTGTTACATCTATGACTATATCCTCACCTCTACAAAAACAAGGTCCAAACAATGGTGCGCAGACTTTGAATTCGAACCGCAGGAAGAGAAGGTGGGGATTAATATGAGCCCAAAGCGGCGGCGCTTGGAGCAAGTTACGGTAACGATCTGCCTGAGAGCCGCCGCACCGCCCCAACTATAGTTGGGGGCACAGTTGTGAGTCGTGAGGTCCAAGTGGCATAAGAGGTACCATGATGTAATCGGATAGGATGAGGTCAAAAGAGAAGAACTTTTGTCACGTGCACTGTCACGTGCGCCAAGAGGGGTCCTCATCTGTATATCTCTCAGCTCTTCTCTCTTGAGAAGAATTCAATCAACTTTACAACCAGCGTTACGTACGCTTGTTGCAACTTCGGAGGATAGAGAAGGCTTGTGCGAGTGAGCGCCATGGAGGCGCACGAGAGGAACGTGGCGGCGATTGCTGAACGAGTGCGGCAATTTTATGACCGTAAAAAGGCCTTCCGAATCTATCACGGCTCAACGAACTCCACTCGAAATTTGGCTTTCAAACAGGACCAGATTGTTGATATTAGCCATTTGAACAATGTCTTGCGAGTCGACCGAGGAAGCCGGCGTGCATATATTGAGCCCAATGTGCCCATGGATGCGCTCGTCGAGGCCACCCTGAAGCAAGGCCTCGTCCCAGAGGTTGTGATGGAATTCCCAGGAATCACCGTTGGCGGCGGCTTTTGTGGCCCATCGGGAGAGAGCAGCTCGTTCAAGTATGGATTTTTTGAGAACACGGTCGAATCTATCGAAGTCCTTCTTGCCAATGGGAAGGTGGTGACCGCATCAGTATCGGAAAATCCTGACCTGTTCGAAGGCTCAGCCGGCTCTTTTGGAACTTTGGGCATCACCACACTCCTCGTTGTCAAGCTGATCGAAGCAACGAAGTATGTTCGGCTCGAATACTGCCCTGTGCACAGTGTGTCTCAAGCTATCGAGGATATGGCAGCTGCCATCAATGAGCCATCAAGTGACTTCGTTGATGGTATTGTCCTTGCCCTGAGTCGTGTTCTTGTTATGGTTGGCAAATTGACAAATGACACTCGGCCAGACATCCCGGTACAAACATTCACTCGTGCCCGAGATCCGTGGTTCTACATTCATGCCGAACGTCTCATCGATTGGGATTCCCCGAACCCACAACCAAAGACTGTCACAATTCCCCTCGTTGACTACCTCTTCCGCTATGACCGCGGCGGCTTCTGGACTGGCAAATACGCATTCCAATACTTCATCACTCCCTTCAACCGTATCACTCGCTGGGCCCTCGACAGTCTCATGCGCACCCGTGTCATGTACCACGCCCTGCATGCTAGCAACATGGCCGGAAGTTACATCCTCCAAGACCTTGGACTACCGCAATCCACGGCTCAGGAGTTCATCGAATACCTCGATAAAATGTTCGGATATTATCCCCTCTGGCTTTGCCCGCTTCGAAAAGGCGCCAAGCTTTCCCTCTCCCCCTACAGCAATGAGGCCCAAGAGAAAGAGACAGGTAAGACAAAACAAATGCTCCTCAACGTCGGCGTTTGGGGTCCCGGTTCTCGTGACCACGATGCCTTCGTCATGCAGAATCGTGCCATCGAGCAGAAGCTCCATGAGCTTGGCGGCCTCAAGTGGATGTACGCCAGAGCATACTATACTGAGGATGAATTCTGGCAGATCTACAATCGCCAGAATTACGAGGCTCTGCGTGCCAAATACGACGCCACGACCCTGCCTAGCGTCTATGACAAGATAAAGGCTGATCTCGCGCCACGGAAGCAGCCAAAGGGAATCTGGTCGGCGTGGCCGTTGAGTCAGGTGCCTGATCTTTGGGATGTCTGGCCGATCAGTGGTGTGTACGGGGCGCTGAGGGCGGTGGTCGGATATTATACGCCGTATGGGAAGAATTATCTACTGGCGAAGTAGGAGACGGAATTCTGAATGTATAAGTGGCCAATTCAGGGGTGGAAATGACTGACGTTGAATGCATAGATTGGCGAGGTAAGATTCCAACTTCCTCAGGATATATTGATCGTCGAGGCAAGAGGTGGAATTCACTGGATACACAGATCATGTAGATGATGTAAAGTTTGATGTGTGTGGGTTCAGTTTCGTTGGAACTTGGAAATGTATGGATACGACAGCGAGCAAGAGCTATGTGTATCTCATCATTTTACTCCATCATCTTCCATCCTCGCCCTCTTGCTCCCTCTATGTGTATCCTCCGTCTCCTCAAGCCCAAACCTCTTTTTACTCTCCTTCCCACCTCCAGCATCAGGATTCTTTCCCGTGACCTCCCCAATCAGATTATCAATTCCAAATGGGTCATCCTTATCCTTCTCAAATTGCACCGGCCCTTCCCTCTCATCGGCATCCGCTGCTCCTCTAAATCCCTCCTTCGCCTTCCCCAGCACTTCAAACCGATTACTCTTCTGGATCTTCCCAATTGCTGCATCTGCTTGCCCTTCATCCTCAACGTCATCGTCTTGTTGTGCTTTCGGTCGATAGATGCTGCTGATAGCGTCTTGCGCGGCGAAGAGGGGTTTGTCGTAAGGTTGATCTTCGTTGAAACCGGAATCGAATCCAGAAGTCTGGTTGAAGAGTCGGGAATCATACATCGTCTCTTTACTCTGCGTTGGTTTCGCCAATCCCAATGCAACCTTCTCGGAGATGTCACGGTTCTGTTCTCGGGCCATCATCTGTATCCGTCTTTCCGTTCCCATCCTAGATTGTCGAAGCTGCCTTTCGTTCTCCTGTCTTCTTTCCCGTCGAGCTCGCATCCTCTCTCTAGCTGCCTCATCGTCACTGCCGCTGTCTGAGTGTGAGGAGTATGATGACCCGGAGTAGGATCGTGCTCTCGACTCTCTTCTCGAGCCTGACGCTACGGATCTCTCCTCTCTCGCTTTTTGAGCCAGCATCCGTAAATGCTCCTCTTTCTGTAATTTCTCCTTCTCCGCCAGCTTCTGCTGCATCTGTGCTCTTTGCTTGACTTCCTCTCTTGCATGTCTGTCCGCTGTAAACAGTGATTCGGCGAACTGAGCAAACTTGTCGTTTATCGTGACATCTTGAAGACCCCTCCCATCAGCTGCTAACCGCTTGTCGAGAGGTACAGTGTAACCCTTGGGATTTTTCCAGTTCGAAACTGGTGGAGGAATCTTCCAAGCCTCTTGATCTTCGGCGGTCAGCTTTCTCGGCGGTGAATGCATGACAGGAGGTGGTGGACTTGGTGGACCTCGAGGAATCTTCTTGTGCTTAAATTTTGGTGGCTCCATTGGATCTTGTTGCCTTTCCACAATCTTCATAATTCGATCGTTCTTCCGGCTTGTGTCGCCCATCTGATTCGCAGGAGTGTATCGGACGTATGTTGGTTCTGCTCTGTTTACTCCTTTGACATTCTTGGGCTTCTGTGCTGCTACTGCTCCGCTAACTAACTTCTCGAGTGCTGCCTTCGTCTTTTCGGCCGCTGCCTCAACGTCCTCTTGACTCGGTCGTTCAAGTGACAAATCTCCCATATCAGCCCTCTGCCGTAGTGGTATCAAGTCCTTGAAATTGGAATGTATGATTCTGTTCTCGCCATGCCCCTGCCGAGCAATGGCGTCGTATTTCACTTTTCCTTCTGCATCGACTAGGACAGCAAGTGCATTCGAGGTCGAAGCGGTGCCTTTCCGACCCATGTCGAGTGGGTATTGAGCAACCGGTACTTCTGGGAAGGCTCCCCCATCGCCAAAATCTTCTGCTGATCGTGGTCGCCATCCTGATCTTTTGCCATATGGCGGCGGGCCAATTCTCTGAGACAGCAGTCAGCAAAAGACTCGATGAGAGTGAGTCGTAAAAGAAGTCTGTCTGACCTTGAGAACAATCTGCGATTCACTCAAAACATCTGGTCCAACAATTCTGGGTCCTTTCGGTTGAGCATGTGCGGGGAGTTCTTCGTTTTCACCGGTGTATTTCGGCTTCGGGAGGGAGCTGAAGAGCCCAGCGGCCACGGAAGCCATGGTTGTAAGGGGTTACAGTGTTGTGCAATTTGCTGTCAGGTTTGTCGAGTTCGAGTAAGAGAAGTTGCCTGCGGGATGAATGGCAGAGAGCACCGATGTGCGTGGTTGCGGCCTGTAGCTCGCCGGATCGGAGGACCATGTGGGAAAAACTCAGCTCCAGAGTATCGAGAGTATGTTGAGGTCTTGGCATGAATTCCGGAGACCGAAGAACAACTGCAGCTTCATGACTTCTTGTCGCTGGGCCACGGAGAAAGCTCGAGAAGAACGACAAAGATTGAGCCTCCGCCCTCAGCGAAGACAAACTCCTGTTCTGCTCTGATATAGTGATACTGAGAGGCAGCTGAAATTGCCTTGCCAAGCCGCTAACAGGTAACCACCCGTTTCCCTCAGGTGAGATAGAGATAGACTGAAACTACAGACCATCCTAACCTCAACGCAGCAAATGAATGGAAGGTCAAAAATCGCCTGAAGAGACGCCAAAAGAAGATTGTTCGCAGCATGACTGCGGCACATGAAACTCTGCGCTACCCTGATCTGCCTTCTGATCAAATTTCTACCGCACCGCATCTCACGTTTCCCCAGGAAGTATCGTACTGTAAGTGCCGTGCTGTTGGTCCTCAAGCCAGAGTCTATTCGTGTTTAATAAAGAGACATTGGCCCTTTTTGCACCCTTGCGGCATATCAATCCTTGCACCAGGTGGGGATCAGGCTTAGGTAGGGCCCTTCAGATTCTGCGAATCGATCAACTCATCAAGGGATCATCAATGACTTCAGTCCTATAGTGTTGCAAATTTTCCACTCCGTTGTCCCCACTCTTCCGAGATCTTTCGCGTACCCGTCATATCGCAAAGACCTGCACTTAACCGAAGATAAAATGGTTTCCGGATGCGCCCTGCATGGGCTTTAGTAACTCCGTCAAACTATGAGATCTGACGCTAGTGAGCGTGACAAGAGTAGGGCACAAGTCACCCGTCTCAGAAACAAGCTCTCTGAAAAGTGGGTCGAGCAAGAGCGTCACTAGCGTATCATGCCTGATAGTGCTAACCCTTCGCTGCGAAGAGCCCAATCTAGGACTGAGTGTGATGCTATTTCCCGCCAGATAGAATGGCTCGAGCAAGAAATTGAGTCAAAAGGAGGCAATTACACGAGTTAGACTGGAAAGACGCACCTGGCTTGAGAAGGGCTGAGTGATCTTGAGGCTCAGCTTGATCAGCCGCTGACTCTCCAATGCTGAAGTCATTGTGCCTTGTTGGTGCGGCTAAGCTATGTCTCGGGCAAATTTCCGGCAGTCATATGGAGTATGTGATCAATCAACATTCGCTTTCTAGTTGCTATCCACCAGGCTCCTCAACCACCGCGTCGAGTGTCATGTCGTCGTTTTATAGACTGTCGAAATGTAGCCCCATTCACCACGTCTGGAGCTTTTCTCTCAGTAGAGCTTTTCTTTATGTTCCCCTTCAAACGCGATAATCTGTAAAAAACTTCTTCGGACATTTGACTCCTGAAAAGTTCGAAAAAGTCTCATTTGGTCCTGTCAGGCTATTAAGAAATACAGAATAGTGTCAAAGCTCTGCACCTGCGAATTACGTTATTCAGACGCCGTTCCGCCCTGTCTTCGAGTTGTTACGAATCATGCCCCTATCCAGGACGATCTGACTTTCTTGGCACCCAATGCTGCCTAGACGATCCTCACCGTTGCTGTAGAACTTTAGCCGAAAAGAACATTCCGATTGCACTACTGTGCCATACCACTAAATGGACTTCCGTGCACTTCGCCAGCCGGATAAAAAGACTCAGATGAGTTTGACATAATCCGGTCGATAATTACAGGGAAGCCACAAAAGGTGAAAAGGTGCTACGACACGTGACACGACCAAGCCAATCGCCTTGGCACAATCCGGATAGGAAATGTGATCACACTGGATCACCTCAGAAGGAGTGAGCAACAATGATCATGAGTGATCACGACAGTATATAAGCACACTCACTTCCTTGACGTCTCCTAGTGAGCCCTTTCTTCCTTCTCAGTCAACTCATGTTATCAACCTTAACATTGGAAGTCTCATATAAGCAGTCCATGCCCTACCCCAAGGCATTTGAACCTGGCAGGACAACGCCTAATAATGCTACTTGCCTTGAAAGGGCGGTTTGCATGTTCTCCTTAGCCTCCTTCATACACTTGAGACTGGCCGTGATAAGGACTTTTACTTGCCACTTCCCAATATGGCAGAAACCACCAGATGACGTGGTCCGAGGATACAAAACACGTGCGCCGCTTGAAAAGGACCATGTCGCAGATTGTTGGGAGTGCAGGGACCATGATATCTATATGGTGGAATGACAGCTGATCAGCGTCGTGTCTGAGCCACAAATGGGCGAATTCGTGCATGGGTAAGACGATGCTTCATCCAATTGGCAATCGACCATCAGAGACGATCCATTGACGTCTTGGCGGGGGGAAATTTGCGTCGAATGCTCGATCTGGTAAGGCTTTTTTTCCACCCATCTCAGCTGCTACGAGTCTCAGCTGCTACGAGTACCAAGAAGTATTCTAGAGGACGTCAAACACTCGGTGTTGCACCGTTGTTCCTCCTCTTCCATCTCAGGATTGTTCACAATAGTGCACCACGGCCTGGTTCGTCCTACCGTTGGAAATGTATTCTTTTGCCTTATTCCTAATGCCAGAGCCTTTCGCCTGCTAAAGGAGAGTAGGGCTATGATGGCGATACCAAGCCAGAAGGCCGCCCGTGCACTCTGCTGCCAAGTCTTCATCTCGTCTCGACCTCAAACGCCACCCCTAGCCATACATTCCCTCCTGTGCAGACCATACCTTGCACTGTCTATATTCCCTCACAAGCTGACCTGCGAGAAGCAATTCACACAAATGCGCATAGACAGCTAGACGGTCATGACAGGCAATGGAAGTACAGGACAGTGTACGTTGATGGCGTATCTGTCAGGTCGTGCAACATGGAATACCAATTTGCAGTCGCAGAAGATACTGGAAAGGCATGGGCTATGGATTGTTTTGCGTTCCCTCATGATGTTAGTATACAGGCTCCGGTGTAGTTGCCAGAATGAAGAATTTGAAGAGGGGTGGACTGGTCAGGTCCCCCGTTTGGAAAGTTTATAGTGCATAGCAACTGCTCGTTGTTGGTGACGTCAGAGCAAACATTTCATTTAGTCGTCCTCGGACCTTGCTGTAGGCATAGGTCACTCACTCGGTAGGCTGGTTTCAGTCCCCTGGTTGACACGAGCTATGCATGCTGATAGCCCCAAGCATGTAAAGCATGGATGCTCTAACTTGCTGTCCTTGTTGAAGTGTAATTATCAGAAGTAGAAGAGTTTGACATTCGCTGCAGAATGGAGCATCGAGTCTCAAAATCGTTCTATGTTCATTGTTCTTGCGATGAACCTGATTCCGAGGGAGAAAAGCTGACAGCTCCCCATCAAAACGCCACGACGCATGCGCACCAAACCCACGATGCTGAAATTCCAGCCATAAGACCTCATCTTCTACACAGCCATTGCTGACTCTGCTTCTTACATCGCCATTTCAGCCTCCAACTTCCGTAACTCTTCTTCCTCGTCCTCCTCGTCCGGCTGTGCTTTGTTCTTCCCTTTGATCGGCCCGTTTGCCACGACGGGCAGATCCGCCACAGGCACTGTGCCTGTCTTAAGCATCCTCTTGTCAATTGCTTCCTGTTCCATTCCCTCAAGTTCAGCTTCGAGGTCTTCTTCGTCTATAGGCTCGCCGATTGGTGTGCTTGAGATTGCGTTGGCGATTTCTTCACCGAGCGCGTGTTGCTCGCGAAGTTCGTCCCTAGAGGAGATAGAGTTTTAGCAAGAGTCTCTGTAAGGAAGCAAGTCTTAGGAGGGTACTTAGGAATACATGCATTGTGGCATCTACTTTGTCAATGGTCAAGTCTCCATGAATATCCTTCATTGCCTTTCCAGCTGTCTTCATAGCATTTAATGTCTCCTGGTTGATGTTCGCAGACTCAATACTATATATCTGTCGCTCAACTTGGTCCATCTGGTCACGCGTCTGTTGTAGACTGCGCTCGTGCACTTTTTTCCTTCGAAGTGCGGCTTTAGCAGCTATGGCAGGTTTCAGGTCAGCACGTCTACAGCTCATACTAGGTGGGTGATGGCAGCCTAAGTTAACGGTATGAGGTTGCCACTATTTCGCGACGCTTCAACATACCTGTTTTATTTGTGGCTAGGTTCTTTCTAGCTATGGCATCCTGCTCGTTCATTTGATTATCTAGGTGTCTCTCCCTCTTCTGTAACATATCCGATTGCTGCCGCAGCAATAATATAGCATTCTTCGGTCCTTCTCTTCGCTTTTGGGCACCCGCCCCACTGAACCAACTCCACATGATAGTTTCTTCTTCGAATTCGAATATGAATGTGATGAGGAGGGAGAAGAGTAGGTGTCTGGCGCCCTGCCACGCGAGATACTTGCTCAATGCAGGGGTTGTCGCCGTGAGGAGGAGAAGCACCGCGCTTGAGACTGGGTGTAGGACGTTATGGAAGGCGTTTCGTGAAGGCTGCTCTCCCCGGAAGGCAGACTTAGTAGTCTGCAGAAGTTCAGGTCTATGTATGTAGTCGAGTATGGCTGATGATCTACTGTGCACAACTGTTCGCCCTCTCTGTTGGATTGTTAATTGCCTGATATCGTCTTCATGTCAAAGAGCGAGTTTGTCGGCCAGGCCAGATGACGTCTAGGCGTGCTAGCCCGATACGGCATAGCCTGTGTCACGCTGCACCATGCCTGGTTCATCTCACCACACCAAAGGAAATCATTGCGGTAGAGAGCCGTGACCACGACCATCGCAGCCAAGACACAGAGAAACCTTCTTGATTTTCAGCCATAGACGCTGAGAGCAGGTAAAGATAAGATTGTCCTACAGGCTTTGGTCAGAAAAAGGGTAAGAAAAATGCATTTACTCAACAAGCCATCACGCAATCACCAGGGTCACTTCCACCTCGACACCAGACGCCCGCAAAGACACAGTCAACTTCGAGAATATACAGCAACACCCACCTCTTTCCATTCATCATAACCGTTGCAGATCTTGACGTAGCATATGCCATGATCACAGCAATGCCACTGCATACCAATCATCATTCTTGTCTTCTGATATCTCCACTCCTTGCTCAACTCCCCCTCACTATGCTTCCAGGCTGGCTTCGAGACCCCGGGACTGGCTGATGGCTCTCAGTTCGGGCATGGCCAGGTCGACCTCCTTGCGAGTATCTCCGAGCCTTTTCTGGGGATTGGTTTCCTGCAGATGGTAGAGGAATGCTGCTCCGCTTGCCACCAAACGGCCTCTCTGCTGCTGCTGCCATTCGTGCAGAGTCTTATAGAGCGACCACTCTGGTGTCCTCGGGGAAAAGGGGCGTTCGCAACGACGGATCATGGCCAGTCCCCGCAAACATGTCCAAGGCTTCCTGGACCGCGTCGCTGCGACGCCACACCTAAGAACCCGTCACAGGATTCGCTCCTTGCACACTTCTTCCGCTCGCATAAGCAACCTATTGTGCAGCTTAGGAGAATCAGTGCGAAGGGTGCTCAAGAGTGCAGAGGGGCCAGTGTGGTGCGGGAAAAAACAGAAGGGATGATAGGAAGAACGGGCAGCGCACCGGCCACGATTCGATTTTACTGGTTCCAATGATACCAGTAAAAGACTCCACAAAAGGCCAAACCTCAGAATGGTTCAACCAGCTCCAGAAGCTTCGAACGACGTTTTCGTGTTTCGTGTTTCGTGTTTTGTGTTTGCTCAAAGAGGTGTTCAAAGAATGATTGGAGCATCTTCGGAAGGATGCTGAAACCCCTTTTGACGCGACCATGGTCAATGCGTCACGTCCGACACTGAAGTTGACCGCATAGGCCTGCCCTATTACATATCAGAATGGACTTTGACATGGAGAAGCATTCATCAATTACTGAATACTGGAGGTAGTTTCTTCATGAACTCCCAGAAAATGCCTTGAGCTCTCGTCCTTACCCAACCTGCATCAAGAACACTGCGACAAAAACACATCACTAACAACATCAACAGCAGCTCAATCCACAGCACCACCCACTCTTCTTCTTGTCGTCATAGAATCCAGATTTCTCTCCACCTCTGTAGCCGTTGGGTTTCCCTCTCTTCTTTTCTTTCTTCGATGAGCCGCTGCCGCTGCCGAAGCAACACCAACCACTGCTTTCCTTACGTTTTGGGTTCCCACTCTTCTTCTTGTCGTCATAGCCGTTGGTTCTCCCTCTCTTCTTTTCTTTCTTCGATGAGCCGCTGCCGCTGCCGAAGCAACACCAACCACTGCTTTTCTCACGTTTTGGGTTCCCACTCTTCTTCTTGTCGTCATAGCCGTTGGTTTCCCCTTTCTTCTTTTGTTTCTTCGATGAGCCGCTGCC
>JAABUK010006699.1_pt1 | contig 17043 bp, 9 predicted proteins | sample 5559141 | NCBI WGS metagenome assembly JAABUK01 (sample SAMN10711869, study PRJNA513367) | rock metagenome | isolation source: Antarctica rocks | place: Antarctica: Victoria Land, Pudding Butte nord | collected 2016-01-03
CACATCCCCAAATCCTCCCCCCCATCTCCACAATCTCCACGACCTCAATCTCCCCCTATTCTACGGCATACAGAACACGATGTCACAAAAAACTCGCAATTTCGCACACAAGCGTCATTCCAAGCCTAGGTCTATCTGATAACGGGAACGGCAGAAGCGGAGTTACGAAGGCGGCGCTGCGAACGAGGTTCTGAGGGCGCAGGATGGCCGATGTGGGTTGGTAAGGCTGCTGTTGCGGGCTGCGGTGCAATGTATGCAAGGGAAGGAGGTCCTGAGTCGGTGGATCAGAGTGAGATGGTTAGACTTGGAAGGACGGAAGTGGGAAATTCGAGAGTGGGTTGGATATCCCCCCATAAACTTCCTAGGTTTACTTGATCAAGTGCGTTGTGAAAGTTATCAGATGTTTGCAAATCGACTTTATATTCTATTTCCCAGTGCAAGCCTCACTAATCTGTCGAACGGACATTTATCGATATTTCTAAGACGTACTCTTGCATGCCTTGCTCCGTAGCTGTGAGCTGATGATCATGCTCCTGCTCGGTCCTACCTTGTTCATAGCAAACCCGAAAATGACAATGTCAATGCAACCCGCTCTCGCCCGTTTCCGCCATATACTTCTGACACTTTATCATCATCTCAACCTGAGCCGACACTTCCTGCAACCTCCCGATTACTTTCTTATTCCCGTCTACAAACCTCAAGATGTTATGTTCAATACCAGTCTCCAGGCAAAAATCCCGGACCAGGACCTGTAGGCTTCTTAGATTGTGCCTGGGCACACGTGGAAAAAGATGATGCTCAGCCTGAAACTGCAATCCGCCATGAATAAAGTCGAGCCAGGGAGGACACTGAACATCCATCGTTGTTCGCAATTGCCGTTGAGGGAAAGACTCTCCGTCTCCGAGGTCGGCCGTTGGCATTCCCCAGTGGGACAGTGTGATCTGTACATGGAGAGGTGCGGTGACCATGTGGGACATGACAACAAAAGCTATGCGAAGTTTGCATGTGGGAATGTTCAGCCAGAGCAAGCAATATCCGAATAGAAACCAGTAGCACAACATGCCTAGTATTTCTACGGGCCGTGTCCAGATTGCACAGCCAAGATTTGTAGAGCGGGCACTTAGTAGGTGGGCCCAGGACAAAATGTAAAGATTGAAGCGGGCGATGGCCATAATCGGGTAATAGGTCCAGGTCTGGTATGGGACGGCAAAATCTGCAAAGGCATTCCAAACGAAGGTAAACCCATCGTAATAGGTGGACTTGATCGAGCGGAAATAGGCCGGAGATGTTGAGAACAATGGCACATTCTGTATATCAGGGTCATGTTCCTGGTCCTGTCAGCAACGTGTGGCGCCTGTGCCTGGGAGCTGATACTGACTGGATGGTTCGTGACAAGATGATGTACGTTGTGACTGCTCTTCCACCAACCTATGGACATTCCACAGCAGAAGTCGGCAATAAAGATACCGATCAAAGTATCTATGACGAAATTGTGTGTGATGCCCCTGTGGCCTGCATCATGTGCAGTAAACATGATTTGATGCTAAAGAATCATCAGTATTGTAGGATTTCTGAGATGGAACATGGACGTAGCTACCCAGAACAACCCAAGAAAGGCCGCAGAAGTCATGTACCATTCCGCTCGAAGGCACACAACAAACATTACGAAGAGGAAAGTGTATCTGATGAGCTCCTTGCCGTATTCGACATAGTTGCAATTGTAGAAGCCTTCTGCCTTGACCCTGTCGTGCAACTTTTTATATTTCACGGAAATCTTGCGCTGAGTCTCTTGGTCTAGGGAAGGGTTGCATTTCGTATTATCTTCAATTTCTTTTTGGAGAACCGAGGATGTGTATGCCTCCCGGGAGGTAGTTGTTGAGCTTTCAGGAGTTAGGGCCACATTTGCCTGAGCGTTGGATATGTTGCACCGATGCTTCACAGTTCGATCTGATGGTTTGAAGAGTGATGACGATCTTTCGAGACCTTCGCTGTGGAGAGCATTGGCGGGGGCTGACTGGCTATCTTCTTCTTCTTCATCAACCAGGTTGAGACTCGTTCTACTGGAGTTGAACGAGGGAGGATAGGAACTCCAGTCGGTGTCAGTCTCGCCCTCGGTATCCGTACCAACGTCAGAACTATCCGTATCTCCTCGGAAGACGCCTCCTCTTATTGGTGGTGTGAAGTTAGTCCAGGGCCCATCGATTCGGCCGATGCGGTATTTGTTCATCAAGCGTAATGCCATGGTAGAGTGGTATCTGTGGAGGGACGATATTAGCCTTGACGTCTTCAGGGGTCCAGACTCGACCGAAACATAGAACGTTGGTTCACTGGAGGATACTGACACCACTCACCTCCCAATGGCTTACCGTTTCCGGAAAGGGTGGATTCAAGCGGAATATGCGAGGCAAGGAGTACAGGGGAGAGAGGATGAGTTACGCATTGATCTCGTCTGTGGCATCTCGCCCAACCATGTGCAGCACGGAAAGCTTCCCACCAGGATGTTTGTCGAGCCAGTCGTCGAGCTGCAACACCATCTGTTCTTTTATAACGACGACATGACCAGCAGCAATTAGGCCTTCGACCGTCCGACGAGACAGTGATCGATTGGTATCCATGGCAGATGCTATGCTGAGCAAGGTCGATGTGGGTGTTGGGAGACAGAATAGACGTTCAGCATGCTGTCAGGATGCAGCAGGCGAGAAGTAGAAAGGTCTTGCAGGTCTGTAGTGTACGTCTTGACAAGAGCTAGGCCGGGGCTGTGGCAAATGAAGGGTACGCGTGCAACATGTAGGATTTCCCGCAGCCCGAGTGTCTCGTCAAATGGTAATTGGAGATCTCCAATCTCTCAAAGTCAATGGTCAACATTTCCAAACAGACACTAGCCATTCCTTGGTATTCATTTCACGAAACTAGTGTGGTGCGGAATGCCTGATGCCTGATCTCAGGGAGTGGGGCGCAACTGCTCCGTGCGAGTACGGCGCATGCAGGCTGGAAGTTGCGATATGCTGCCTCAGTGCCTCTCCAACATCAGACAGAGGTGACGTGCCTGGACGCAGGCGCGGGAGGGAACGCGACTGCATCTCGGACCTGGCAGCAGCCCCTCTCACGGGTAGAATAAGATTCCGTCTTTTCAGGGGTTCTAAGCGAGAAAGCCCAGAACCTTTATGTTCACTCTCCCTCTACTCCACATCAAGCCAGCGTGTCTGTACCATGCCCGGAGGCATTGTGAGCCGCAATTGATATCGATGGAGCATCGACAGCGTATTGAATGATCAATATGTAAACAATGGAGAATTACATGTAACTTTGGTGGGGGAGGTTGGCATGGACCGATCCTCCTTCTACACGCAAGCCCCTGTCTTGGTCCGGGACCCTGCATACGCTACACGAGGCTACCTCTCGCGGACGAATGTCCTTAAAGTTTAAGGTACCCATAGGTCCGAGGTTACTATGTATTCAGGTAGTTAAATGTTAGCGTGCCATGGGACACTAACAAAATTACATGTGTAAAGTAGCTAGCGCTCTATGGATAGTAGGTAAACTACACCGTTACGCAGGCAAATGTATGTGGACCCTTCTAGAAGAAACGTGAAATTTAATTAGCGTCCGCCAAGACGCTAACATTTAACTTGGTGGACACCACAGTACATTGTTCGGTCTGGATTGGCCGTGGTGGATCGATCGATTACGTTATGCCAGTCCCGCGGCCGTACCTCCTCAATAAGTGCCAATCGGAGCGTCGTTTGACGCGCGTTCTGGCCTTCTTTTTGGACTTTGAGATTTACTGCGCAAATACTCCAACTTCCATGCCAATGCTAGGTGTCCTATCGCTTACATTGCCAATCGTGAGTGATCGAACGTGATGCGAACAGAACGTGCATAGATAATATGATCTCATGAGACAGGAGTGAAGTGACTTTCATCAACGAAATGGCACCTAGCATCCGTTCATATACAGAGAGGTTGAGACGTAGCTCTTCCACACCAACTTGAAGTCCAGCAGGCAATTCTGATACAGCCTTAACCCGGCGAGAAATAGGTATCCGGTGATGCAAACAGTCATTCTATGCGAGACCTTGTGGGTACAACCAGAGATCCTCAATTCATCGGAGAATTGGAGTCGCGTAACGGGCACCTGGCAATTCAGCACCCAAGTACTCCGTGTTTGGGGCCCTTGGCGTGACTCGCTGGGGTGCTGCGATGTAAACCTTCCCGTATGGCATCGAGGGTAATAGCTTGGGTATCTCAATCTTCTGCGCACTTGCTTTCCGCATCACTCTTTAGGCTTGGTCTCCCAGTCTCGAATGCCGAGCTACATCCCCCATCTTCCATCGTGAATATATACTGCGTAGTGGATTTAAACCAGCCACTATCAGGACAACGGTAATTGCTGCCGCAAGTAGCTCGAGGGATGCGATGTTCGATCATGTTCGGTCGTCGCCAAAACATTGGATTTATCCAAGTATGGGAATTGTGAAAGATACATTTTCAAAATCTTGTTACTCAGGACAGTTTGGATTTGAGGCTACCGAATTGTGGGACGAGGTATCGAAGCAGTCTGACACATGAATAGACAGATGGGATATCTAAGAGCCTCAAAGTTAAGGTAAGCGTTGCAAGTAGCGCCAAGCCCTTCGGCAAGTGCCGCCGAATGGACAATGACGTACATTGAAAGCTACTCGGACGTGTTTCGTGATTGCACCTCTACATCTCCATCTCTAACATCAAGATCCTACCGATTCCTAATCTGATAACCTTGAGGCCATAAGTATTTCCCGCTCACCATGATCTCCTCTACCGCAAAAACATGGGTCGCTACCCTCGGTCGACCATCTCGTCTCCAGACTACAGCCAACACTCGAAATCCTACCATCAGAACGAAGTCTCAATGCCAATCAGCATACTTGAGGACACCTACGCCGCGCCAGTTCTCTCAGTCATTTCGTTTTGCGTATCCCAGGAAAGATTCGCAAGACAAAGATAGCATAAACACTGAAGCTACAGAATATAGCAAGAGTGGTACAGATGATGAAGGAGCACGGCAAGAGGACGCGGCTTTCAATCCGGAGATCACCGACCCGCAGGACGAAAAGGACAAGGCTGGGGAGGGAACTGGAGAAGGCACGGTGAGCAATCAGATACTGACCAACGCCATCCTTGAGCCTCAACTTTGGCGAGCGCATCTACACTAGCCAGCTCCCTTGCCAACATGAGAAGTTGAACCTGGCTATATTTACCATCTTTAAATGCGGATACTAATGTTCTTCTGCCTCCAGGACACCAACAACCCACTCGATGTCAGCCCTGCAAACCCGGACGTCAGCAAGCAACGAGGCAAGACAGAAGGCGGAGCAGAGAATTCGAGCGCCAGCTCTGATACTACAAGCGACAGGCAAAGATCCAGTGGAGGCGGAGGTCCACGGAAAGGTAACAAGGTTTCATGATTGCTGTGGAATCATCAAGATGCTGGACATGCATAGCTTGCCTACAAAGCAAAGCCAATCATACTCAAGTCATGACTATGCCATTTACAGCTTCTTGGGAATCGATTGCGTCTTGTTCTCTTGCCCGTACATGCCCGGCCCAAGAACGTCAGCCATTCTGGATGTACATGTCACAAGGGCTATGCAAGAATGTCTCCGGTCGGATGGGAATGAAAGCATTGGCTACTGCTACATCAGATCACGGCCAGTGCGCTCATCTTTTGCTCGAGAATGCTACTAGCCGATAAAGATTCGTAAGGTTTTCATGGCAACGCGAAGGCGCCGATCGTTACATACATAAAGCGGTGTACACTACCCTGATGCCACCTGCTTATCTCCGTAACCATTGGACAACCAGACACCCTATCAAGGGCCGCTTTGGTATGATGTGGTACATGGCAGGTGTTTCAGATAATGTGCAGCATATAAATAGACGCCTGCGTTCACCCTGCATACAAATAGATTTAGCGACCTCACACAGCCACCTCCACCAATTTCAGCTCTAAATGTCCCTATCACTTTTGAACATATACAAACAAGCTGAAGCTCTCGGCGCCTTCTGAGATGTAGGCAACGACATCTGCTTCGACTCAGAGAGTCGTTGCATCCCGGCATCCGCATTCTCACCATGCCTGGCGTCCGTAAGCTGGCTCCTTTTCTTCGTCACCCGTTCCAGCGCTCTCGGGTCTCAAGAGCCCGCTGCTGACCTCAGGCTTACGCCGCAGCTCCCGATACAGTAGCCCAAGTGAAGAAAGGCTTACGAGGCCTCTTCAACCGTCGGAAGTCGAAAGAGCCGAAGCCTCCGCTAAGCCAGCCTGAGCCTTCGTCCACTTCTGGAGATGGCCCTACTGCAACCACCACGGCGGCGGCAGCTGCACCCGTGACAGCCGCAAGTGCTACTCAAGCTTTGACGAACCGTATGCGGATACTTGGCTCATGTCTCGAGAACCCGCTGACAGCTTCACAGGAGACTCGCCTCTCCCTGCTCCAACCCAGTCCGCGTCCGCGGATCCCAATAAAGCCCCACAGCTTTCTGCACCATCGCAGGTTGAGGAGGCAAGCGCCATTGATCTGAATCCTTCAGTACGCGATGCCGAACAACAAGCCTCAAGAGCGGTGACCGAGCCCTCCGCAGGACTGGACAAGCCATCGACCAACGCAACGGCCGAGCCATCAACAGGGCTAACTAAGCCTTCGACCGAGCCATCCACAGCGTTGACCGAGCCATCGAAAGGGTTGGCCGAGCCGTCTACAAAGGCAACCACGGCGCCATCCCCACGGCTGACGGGATCGTCCACGGGCATGAGTGCTACGAGTGGACCGCTGGGCGACCACATGGCGGAAGCATATGTAGATGACGATGAAGTCGTCGGACCAAAAGGCGAGAGGCTGGAGGAGAGCGGAAAGATACAGATGAAGGAGGAGCAAGAAGAGAAGGTTTGATGCTACCAGAAAGGTAAGAGGTCATGGAAGAGCCACAGCTGTTTGGTAGTGAAACACCACTTTCGTTTTACCAGATTGGTAGCTGCTTGAAGCATGCACAAGACTGTTTGGTTATTAGAAGGAACGTGTCTCTTGATGGACAGCCTATTCTATCTGCGCTGAGGAAAAGCAAAATCATCTTCTCTTTCACACGCCTGGTTTCCACTCATCCGTCCCTATTCCCTCCACCCTGTTCTTCAGCCTCCTCCTTCTCTCCCGGCTTTTTTCCCATCATCTGGCTCCGTATTCCCCGTCTCCACCCTCCGGCGCGCGATGTCGACGGCACTCTAGGACGCTATTTACACATGGATTTTGAGGATTGAGATACAGGATCCAATCCAAAATCCGCCGTTTTCGTGGCTTCTACCTCCGAGACTTAGGTGGCTATCATGTTCGAAGGAATTGGAAAAGGGAGCTTACCCGTTACAGTCGCTATGATTGGGGCCAGGGCCCGTAGCAGCATCTGCGTCGAACGGATCTTATACGCTAGACAAGCTGGCACCATTCGCCGATGAAAATCGGGGGCCGAAGTGAAGGTCTCGCCGTCAATGAAGGCGTATCTCACTGGCGCCCCCTCCGGACCTATGCTCCACTGACTGCCTCGTGAACATCCCACCACTCTGCGGTCTGCGGCCTTGAAAAGGGTAGGCCGTACCACTCCGCTCAGCTCTACCAATTCTTCAAGCCTGTACGCGAATTCGCCTTCCGTCCTGAAGCAGCTCCAATTCAGCTTCCTGGGTTTCCTACTACTCTGGCTTCCGTGCCCCTCTGAAGGCAGTTTGCACAAGCCGAACACCAGAAATCCTGAGGGAATATACGAGTTGGGGACGCCAGGTTGACACAGCTACGAAACCGGCCATCCCCGCGGCGGCAGTGGATGCATGCGGCCTCGTCACGATTGAGAGCAGTCATCCAAACCGAAAATTGCTGGGAGAAAGGCCGTAATAGGTCAGCTCGAGTATACACTAAGAGTGTAGCACTTACGACGCGCTGGATGGGTTAGGTCCACCATGCCCCTAGGCTCAACGGAGGACTCAGAGTTTTCTCGATCTCTCGTGAGACGTTCTTGCCTGAGACGTTCCTGTTTTCGAGCTTCGTGGGCTGATATCCATCAGATCAATAATGATACACACATGTGACGGACATACCCAGTCTCTTACGCAGACAGTTAGATATTTTGGGCTCGTTAGCCTCATGCTCACGCCCGGGCACCCCAGCTGTTGGCTTCGGGTGTGGTCCTCCTCCCCGGCCCACCGGCGTACCAAACAACTCCGGAACAGTCACAGAATGACTTGTTGAAGTCATCGTGCAATACTAGGACCAGTGGGGAAAGACTTGACAAGAATTGGATCGGCTATGGGACAGGTCCCTGGCCTTCTTTCCCCCTTTGCAGCGCCATCACAGTAAGAATATGATTCCTCTTCGCTAGCAGTCGCCTCGTCATCAGGCTTTATCAAGCGTCTCAGTTTCGCGTTGGCCATCTGCTCCTACTCCAATAAGACTGTGTGTTCGGCCTCGGTCATGCTAGTAGCGATCGAGAGACTTGGGAGAAGATGGTCGCCAACGATCGCTCAGAATCCTTCCAAGACTATGTTGGTTGTGTTATCGCACCTCACACGAGAGATTTCCTCTAGAAGGTCTTTGGCTCGTTGGAGATCAGCGTAGAACGCCTGATGTTCTGGTGCTTTGTGCTCCGTGTCGACCACCGTTGAGGCGTCCTATATATACACATTATATACACCCCGAATATGAGATTTGGATTTCCTTTTGCGATCAGGAAATGGAGCAGGGCCACTTCAAAGCGAGCACCAAAGGGGAGACCAACGACTAGGAAAAGATAACGTTCCAGCTCGACAACGCTTTGACCCACATTTCGCTTGACCCACAACATCCCATGGATCAATCATGACCTCTTCAGCCCGCCACAAGACAGGCTGATAGCGAGCTAGATAAAATGAGACTAGCGCTCTTGGTACCTTTCTCTTTTTTGGCCTAGACAGCATACTACTACATCCGCCTCAAATTACACATGCTCAAGGCTGCCAATCACCAATGTCTGCAAGCGAGCGTGCAGTAGACCTCGATGAGACTATCTAGGCAGCCGTGCTTGAGGACAGCCTGTGCGGATCCATTGGTCACCGACCGTCAGCAATCAAGGCGCGTGTTCCAGTAAAGGGCTTCCATACATACATGACATCTATCGCAAGGCAGACTTTGCCGAAGAGGCGGTAAGTAGGAAGATGCTCGGCGGCACCTGTTATATAATACGATATGCCTCCTCATCTACCCACCTGATTACCTTTACTATCACAACTCTGCAGCGTCAACCTCCGCGATTCAGCCTCAAATCACAATTACATCTTTTCCATGCTCTATCCCCCGCTTCCCTATTGACCTAGACATTCGCATCACAATGGGCAAGACCGGCTCAGAAAAGCTTTGGAACGCCATCGACAAGATGACTCCCCTTTCTCCAGAAACCAATGAGCGCTACTACCAAGAGCGTAACTACACTAATGACCAACTCGTCACCAAACATTACCGACAGAAAGAGAAGGAGTTAGAGGCACAGGCCTCTCTAGCATCAAATATGTTCAACCCGTTTGCCCGAGGGCCGAAGGAGAAGGCCCTTGAGCGCCGCCAGAACAAGCGTCTCGCAACGGAAAATATGTTGAAGAAGCAGTGTGTACCCACGAAGAATGTCACCATGCCTGCACGCCTGTCTTCCTATGGAGCTGGTGTTCCGGGGCTGAAGAAACTCTTCGGCAAATAAGGTGTAGCATCGAGACTACTTGGACATGGAGATTGTGCTGCTACGCGAGCTGGAGAGAAGTGATGCTGTGTCGAGTGTGCAGTACCATCAGCTTTATACGAAAGAAATTCATGACATGAAAGGTTTCGAGTCTTGAAATTTCCCCATTTCCCTTACACACGGCAACCACGCGCTTGCCTGCACTCTCGAACAATACCTCTCTGCTAACTGTCCTAACTAATCCGATTTTACACTCTCGTCCACACTTTCTCTTACCCTACTGCCAGAATTATCCCACTCGCTCAAGTCTATCTAACAAATGCAACGAATGTATCTTCAACGCCAACTTTAGCGCAATTCCTGCACCAGCCCATGGCTTGCCCTATTTGACATATCGATCAAGCGCGCCTTTGATAAAAAGCTCATTGCCGCACTCTGCAGCCTCCCGAAAAGCGAGGTTGAAACACTGCGATCCGTAGGCGTGCTCAGCACATCACTGGTTCATTACTGCGATGCGAACGTCGAGGTATCGCCGCTGGTTTTCGAGTATCCTTCCGGGTTCGATACATACTTCTTCGGGCTGGTTGTCACACCCAATTGATTGAATAAAGGAGGTGAAACGTGAAGACAGTGGCTCAGTAGTTTTCCAGTGAAGGCATGAATGCAAATGCATCAGGGCCGTGCCATAGTTGGCGGGATGAAAGATAGGTGCGAGTCGGAGCAAGAGCTGATATGAAATTGGTGGGCAGAGACTGTAAAGTGGCCTAAGTGCAGCGCTGCAATGACATTCTCAAATCGTAAAAGACGATAGATTTTCGCCTTTGTCGAGATGCATGCTCATCATCGCCGTCAAGAGATTGGCTATGACAAATTTCGAAGTCGTAGAGTAGTCACATCAACATATATCTGTCGTTCAGTTATAGGAGTTATTTGGAGATTACTATATATAGTGATATATATCGAGAAACGTCTTCGACGCCTCGTTTGTGACAATGGATGAGTAAGTTCGATGACCACGGAGTCGGTTCGTGGCGCTGAACACTTACGCTCAAGGCGTGGTGGGGCGTAGGTTTCATGTATAGAATCGTCTGCAAAAGCGTCTGCAACTTAGTGACCTCTTTGAACATCAAGGAGATGCTGTCTAGTATTTGAAAAGACATCCCTTTACTTCAGTCAACATATTTCTCTTATGGTGAGTGGTGGACTATGCGAATGGACTTGTTGTCGCTGGCTTTCGTTGATTTAAAGGTGAAGTAAGCTTGCTTCTCGGGATCGTCGCTGGGAATTGTTGTTGCTAATGTAAGATATGAAGCATGAGTAGTCTCATTGATCAGATGTAATAGTTTGTTAGCTATTATAGATATATATGTAACTATATAAAAGAATATGTATGACAGAAAATACTACATTTATATACTAAGACCCTGCTTAGTTATCTACTAAGGCTGACTTAGTTTAAATTTCTAACACTCCCTCTTAGATTAGTATCGATGAGGTATATCTTATATCCTCTATTATAATATCTATATATCCTTATACTTTACTTAGAGCTAGTCCTAATAGTTATTTGATAAGGGGGAAGTTAATAGGGCTAATTAGTTTTATTAGTAGATTAGTATATTATCCCTTAATATTAACCTATTAGAGATAAATTTCATTAATTTTAGAGATTAATTACCTTATAAAATAATACCTTATATAGATATATTTAATAGTAGTATATTTAATTAGATTAGTCGCTAGCTTTATAATAGCCTAATTATTAATACTTAGAAGTACTAGGACTACTTCCTTATTATAGCCTAGCTCCTCTAATATAAGATTAAGGTATAAAGCCTCCTTATATACCTTTATAGCGGTAATATATTTAGATTTATATATAGATATTACTACTAGCTTTTATAATTTAGATTACTAGGCGATAGGTCTATTAAATAACTTATAGATATACGCTCTAATAGAATAAGAGATATTATAATTATTATAGTAGGATATATTAGTAAAACCTTCTAGGCTATTATCTTTACTTAGTTTATAGAGTAGGCTATTATTAGTTATTTTAGTAAGGTATTATAATACTTATTTTATTACCTTTATATACTCTAGGATTAAATTATTAAGTAAATAACTTAAATTATTAATAGTATAAGTAATATCTAGCTAGGTTATAATACTAAGCTAATTAAGTACCCCTATTAGTAACTAAAATACTTCCTTATTATTTATAAGGACTATGTAGCCTTCTAGGATAATAGTAATATAGGCCTATTCTATTAGTAATTTTATTAGTAAATAGTATTCTATATTAAGCTAACTAAATAATTACTTAATATATTTAGTCTACCTAACTTAGATTAATTAATTATTATAATTTTAGATAATTTATATACTTAAATAGTCTTCTAAGTCGCTTATATACTTAAAGTTAAATTTCTTATCTAGCTCCTTCTTAATTTAAATAATTAGCTTATAGTTATAGGCTATAAATAGTAGGTTATTTATATAGACTATAATAATAACCTTTATTATATAGTTTATAAATATATAATAATTATACTTAAGGTATTTAAAATTTAATAACTTAAGTACTATATAAAGGGTCTTATACTATTTATAGAATACTTACTTAAGGCTATATAAAGCCTTATTTAGCTTATAAGTATATTCTAACTATCTATTAATAAAGTAATAGGATTATTCTACCTATATCTTTTCCTATATAAGTAATTCTAGAAAGGCTATAATAATATCTAAATACTTAATAACTAGCTTATACTTAGTTATTAAGATAAGAAGGAGTCGCTATAATAATACTTTTAAGGTAGATAAGAAAGTCTTATTAAAATTAATATCCTTAATTTAGTAGAAGCCTTTAACTACCTATTAGGCTTTATATCTATTAATTTCGCCTATTAATCTAAATTTATAGGATAAGACCTATCTCCCTAGTAGTATATATACCTTTAGGGGTAGTATATATAGTATTTACCACGTCTACTAAGTAGTATAATTAGCTAATTCCTCCTTAATAGTAGCGAGCTATTTATTACTATCTAGTTCACAGAGTACTTTATTTATAAATATAGGATAGGGGCGATCTTTATTACTAGTAATAATATAGGTAAGTATAGCCCTAAAACTATTAGGATTATTAATAAACTTTATACCTTTCTTATTAATTTAGTTATAGTTAACCTATACCTTATTATAATTAAAATAACGTAATAGTTTAGGAATAACTTTATAAGATTTATTATCTTAGGTAGATTACTTATTAATATAACTAGATAGTATTATAATAGTAATTTTACCTATTAAATTATCTTAACTAATAGGATTTTAACTATTTAATAATTCTAAATCTAGTACACTATTTTAAAAGTCTAATTATCTAACTTATTTAAGATATTTATATTATATTTATTTAAATTATTTATAGACCTGATTATATTATTATTAGGACCTACTTCTAATTAATTAGATAAAGGTAATATTACTATTCTATTATTAGAATTATTTATAGCTCCCTTAATATCCTAATTATTAGGTATAAGTACTCCCTCTAAGTCTTAACTATTACTATCTAATTAGTCTATCTAGAGCTATTAAAGGTAGGCTGAAATATTACTATTATCTAAGTCTTCCTTTATTAGGAGTTTATTATTATTATCTATTAGCTTTATAACAGCCTTCTTATTAAAGATTATATACGTTAATTAAATAACTTATTATTTATTAATATCCTATATATAACATATACTCTTACTATTATAGCTAAGGAACTAGTACTTAATTATCTTATTATCTAATTTCTTCTTCTTAGGTAAGGTATTATAGGAGTAGTACTAATATTTAAATAGCTTTAGATATATTAACTATAACTTATAACTATTCTATTACTTAAAAGGCGACTTCTTATTAATACCTAATATAAGGTTATTAATATAATTAATATAGTATATAACCTTATCCTAGAAATATTAAGGTAGATTAATATTAATAAGGATTATTCTAACCTTTAAGAATAATATCCGGTTCTTCTATTTAATAATCCTATTCTAATATAGATTATATAGCGCTATAGGAGTTAGATTATACTATATTTCTTAAGGATCTTAGTATATTTATTATTCTAGGTTACCTTATTATTACTTTAAATAAATATTATATTATAATATTAATTTTTTAAGTATTTTATTTAGAATTTAATCTTTTATAATAGCTCCTTCTAACTAGTTATAAGATCTATTTAGGAAACTTCTAATACCTTATATATAGAGACTATTATATTAGTATACCCCTTAAGAATAGTTATATAGCTTACTAATAATAAGTTAATATACTAGTATTAGCCGTTTATAGTAACTCTAGGTATTAGGATATATAATAGTATATAGGCTAGTTTACTAGATATATAACTCTTATATAGCTCTTAAATCTTATATTTCTATAAGCGATCTACTACTTTATAATTAATATTAGTAGTATAAGTAATAGCCTTAATAGCTTTTATACTAATATACCTATATCTCTTATATTATTAGGTCTATAATATATTATTCTTAATAGATATAAAGGATTTAAGGTGAAAAGCTCTTATTTAATAGGTCTATATAGTTTCTAGCTAATATATCTAATTATATAGGAAAGCTTATAATACCTCTTAATCTTACTTATTATAAAATATCTTTTATCTATTACCTCCTATATACTTATAGCCTAGGAGGTCTAGCTATATAGTTAATAGGAGATTAAACTTAATATTAGGTATATAATATATATCTATTAATATAAATTTATTAGCCTTATTATTAATAATAATTAGGATTAATATAATCCTAATACCTATAATATTAATTAATTTACTACTAGTAGGACTAGATACTATATAATTCTTAACTAGTAAATAATTTATAAACTTAGAGCGGTCTTAGAAGGTATACTCCTAATTACCTAAGTTAATAATAATTTTATAAGACTTATTACTTTATAGGCTATTCCTAAAGTAAGTAGTATATAGTTTATCCTATTTTTACTTATCTAAATTTTAATTACTTTATTAATAGCTACGACCTTTATTATATCTATTATTTTATACTTCTAGCTCTTCCTTTATCTTATACTTAAAACCTTCTAATATAATATTTAGATTAGTATAATAGTAACTCTTTATATTATAATTATTATTATAGAATATATACTTTTTAATATTATTACTTAAGCCTTTATTAATTAAATTTTAGCCTAATTTTAGCTATTTTTTAAATTTACTTATAAATACCTTAGATTCTTTTATCTTTATAGATACCTCTTTATTGATTAGTAATATAGTAAGGTACTTAAAGTCTATTAACTCTTTCTTAGATTATTAGATTTTAATTAGGATATAGACTACTACTTTTATATACTCTAATAAGCCCCTCTTAAAGACTACTATTTAGAAATCTTTATATAGTAGGGTCCCTATTTATTATAACTTATTAATATACTCCTTAAACTTAGCTAGGTAGGTATAAAGGTTATTAAACTTATTAGATTAAAAGTTATATAAGGTAAAATATATTACTTTCTTAATAATATATAACTCTATTTTATATAATAATTTTAATTTATCTTATATTTCTTTAACTATCTTAAGGTATTTAATTATACTATAGATTATAAGTATATAAGAGATATAGATAATAATAATAGCTTTATCCTCTATTTTAATATATTTATTTTATTTATTTAAGTCTTTCTTATTAATAGCTAATTAGATATTACTAGACTTAATAAGGATAGGATATCTTAATACTTTATATTCTAACTTAATAACTTTAAATATACTATTAATAATAAGATAGGATTAAATAGTTACCTCCTATTACTTATAATTACCTATACCTTTAAGCTTTAGAATTTTCTAATAGTCTATTATAGTATTACTAGTATTAAATAGTTCTAGGAATAATACTTCTAAGTATTACTTAAAGTCTTATTAAAAAGCTTATTAATTATAATTTACGCGGTTCCTAGGTTATATTAAACCCGGGCTTATAACCTAATATAAGATATAAAGTATAAGTAGTCTTATTAGTTAAATATAATAGTTTATTAGCTATTATAGATATATATATAATTATATAAAAGAATATATATAATAGAAAATACTATATTTATATACTAAGACCCTGCTTAGTCATCTGCTAAGGCCTACTCGGTCTGAATTTCTAATAGTTACTAGTTATTTAGCTATACTATACGTATTACGCAGCGGTAATTAAAAGCGGTACGCGATCCTTTAGTACCTTGAGATCTAAGATAGTCTATAGTATGTCTTAGACTTTTTAGGATTATTTGACTACACGCTATAAGCGGTAATTATATATTATTATCGTACTAATTTACTTATACAGCGGTCTTTGCATTACGTAAGGAAATCTAAAAACCTCTATATTATTAATACTATATATACTAGTCTATCTCTAAGGTATATAATAGATGTCTGTTTTATTATTATTTAATATTATTAAAGTTATATAATATTATATTATCCTTCTACCTTCTTACTTATTACCTCTATTACTATCTATTACTATTTTACCTACCTCCTTATAATTTTATATACCTTACTAGAATAACTCTAATTTATAAAGGAGGTTATAAGATAACTACTACTTAGATATATTAATAGATATATATCTATAAATTTTAAATCTTTATAAAGTAAAAGAGGTAAATTATAAGTTACTAGAGTAATATTAGTTACCTAGAGTAGGTATTTAAAGACTAGGAATTAAATTAAATTAAACTATATATAAATACTAAACTAGTAGGTTTTAAATTAAGGTTTTTTATAAGTTAGGCCTAGGCTAAGCTATTTCTTAAGGGAGGAGCTAGAAACCTCTTTAACTTACTTATTAATTAATAAATCTTAAAATAGACTCTAGGTTTAAAATTTATATTAAATTTATATTAGTATAATATATATATATCCGTCCTCTCTTACTAAGAATAGATGAATTTATTAAAGTCTAAAAAGTTCTAAGTTAATCTAAGTAAGTAGGCTTACTTCTAAGTATATAAGCTACTTAGGTAACTTATTTTATACTTAGAATACTTAAGAGTAATAATATAAGATTTTACTTCTAATTCTACTCCTAAGTACTTATAGTATCCTAAGTAGATTATATATCTTTATAGATATATAATATTAGTTATATTAATTAAAAGGAGGACTTTAAAGTAATAAAGATATAATTAAGATAAATATAAAATAATTTACTATTTAAAATATATTATATAATTAGATAGCTATTATTACATACTATTAACTTATTATAT
>JAABUK010006702.1_pt1 | contig 17040 bp, 19 predicted proteins | sample 5559141 | NCBI WGS metagenome assembly JAABUK01 (sample SAMN10711869, study PRJNA513367) | rock metagenome | isolation source: Antarctica rocks | place: Antarctica: Victoria Land, Pudding Butte nord | collected 2016-01-03
ACGTAGCGGCGCACGCCCTCCGCGAAGGGGGTGTGAGCGGTCCAGCCGAGCTCCTCACGGGCGCGAGCGCCGCAGACCACGGCGCCCTTGAAGTCGCCCGCGCGGCCCGGCCCGTGGGTGACCTCGAGGGGCCCGACGGCGCCGCGCACGGCCTCGGCGATCTGCACGACGGAGGTGTCCTCGTCGCTCACGAGGTTGTACGTCCGGCCCGCGGCTGCCGGGGCGAGCGCCCGGGCCACGCCGTCCGCGAGGTCCTCCACGTAGACGAAGCGGCGCGTCTGCTCGCCCGTCCCGGCGATGGTCAGGGGCTTCCCGGCCAGCGCCTTGTCCGTGAACGCGGGGATGACCGCGGCGGGCCGGGCCCGGGGCCCGTAGGGGATGCCGAAGCGCAGGATGGTGGGCTCGAGGTCGTACAGGGTGGCGTAGGAGCGGCAGTAGTGCTCCCCGGCGAGCTTCGTCGCCGTGTAGAGGTGCGCAGGGGCGCCGAGCGGCGTCTCCTCGTCGACCTCGTCGCCCTGCGCGCCGTCGTAGACCCAGATCGTCGAGGCGTAGACCACTCGCTTGATGCCGGCCGCGCGGGCCGCCTCGAGGACGTTCAGCGTGCCGCGGCAGTTGAGCTCCTCCGCCCACGCCGGCTCCTTCGCCACTTCGCCCACGTCCGCCGCCGCCGCGAGATGCGCCACCGCGTCGCAGCCCGCGAGCGCCTTGGCCAGCTGCTTGGGCTCGAGCAACGAGCCGCGGATCTGCGCGACGTCCGAGCCGTGCCACGGCGAGCGCCGCACGTCGTAGACGATGGGCTCGTGGCCGGCGGCGCGCACGGCGTCGACCACGTGGGAACCGATGAAGCCGGCCCCGCCCGTGACGAGGACCCTCACGCGGTCTGAGCCGGGGCGCGGTAGTAGAGCGGCGGGCACCAGTGGTTCTCCGCGACCCAGTCGGAGTTCGGCAGGGAATCTCCCGTGTTCAAGATGCGATGGCAGGGCATGTCGTAGACCCTCCCGGTCGTGCGCTCGACCGGTTGGAAGACAACGTACTTGTACCGCCCGGACAGCATCCCGTCCGGCAGCTCCAGGTGGGCAGCGTAGCGGCGATCCAGGATCGTGCGCGCGAGCTCGTCCTTGGCGCGGGCGATCTCCTCCATCCGCTCGACCTGCACCATCCCCAGCGCCGCGGTGAACTCGCTCATGCGGAAGTTCAGCCCGGAGACCGTGTAGTCGGGCTTGCCGTAGTTGCGGTGCGCCCGGGCGTGCGCGAGCACCTCGGGGTTCTCCGAGACGAGCACGCCCCCCTCCCCCGTGGTCACCGTCTTCGTGGCGTAGAGCGAGAAGATGCCCGCGTCGCCCCAGGTACCGGGGCGCTTCCCGTTCCAGGACGCCCCGTGGGCATGGGCGCAGTCCTCGATCAGCGCGACGCCCTCCGCCCGGCACAGCGCGGCGATCGCCTCCACCTCGAAGGCGATGTGCCCGCCGATGTGGACCAGGAACACGGCCCGCGGGCGATGCTCGGCGATCCCGCGCTCCACCTCGGCGAGCGAGAGGCACAGATCCTCCCGGTTGCAGTCCGCGAAGACCGGCGTGGCGCCCGCGTGGATGACCGCGAGCGGCGTGGCCATGAACGTGTTGGAGGGCACGAGCACCTTCTCGCCGCGTACCCCGGCCCAGTCCAGCGCCGCCAGCGCGCCCCCGGTCCAGCTCGACAGCGCCACCGCATCCGTGCCGTTCCACGCCGACCACACCGCCTCGAAGCCATGCACCATCGGCCCCTCGGACCAGCGCCCGGAGTCGAGCACCTCGTCCCACAGGGCGTGGATCCGCGCGCGGTCGCGCACGTCCCATCCGATCCCGAAGCTCTCCCACGCCTCACCCATCGCGGAGCGCGGGGAAGAGGACGACCTCGCGGATGGACGTGCGGCCGGTCAGGAGCATGACGAGCCGGTCGATGCCGATCCCGATGCCGCCCGTGGGGGGCATGCCGTGCTCGAGGGCGGTGAGGAACGCCTCGTCGAAGGGCTGGGCTTCCTCGTCGCCCGCCTCGGCGTTGCGGCGCTGGTCGGCGAAGCGCGCGCGCTGCTCGTCGGGATCGTTGAGCTCGGAGAACGCGTTGGCGAACTCCATGCCACCCGCGAAGGCCTCGAAGCGCTCGACCAGGCCAGGATGGTCGCGGTGGGCCTTGGCGAAGGGCGAGAGCTCCACCGGGTAGTCGACGATGAGCGTGGGCGCGATCAGGCGGGGCTCGACGTGCTTGGAGAGCAGCTCGTCGACGAGCTCGTGCCAGGTGTCGGCGTCGCCCGCCTCCAGGCCGCGCTCCGCGGTCTCCGCGCGCAGGGCCTCGAGGTCGCCGCGGCTGCGCAGGACATCGATGCCGGTGTGCTCCTCGATCGCCGCCACCAGCGCGATCCGGGGCCACGGCGGCGTCCAGTCGATCTCGCCCGCGTAGCCCATCGCGTCGGCGACGCGCGGGATGAGCACCTCCAGCCGGTCGGCGGTCGCCCCCCAGTCCGCGTAGGCCTCGTACCACTCCACCATCGTGAACTCCGGGTTGTGCTTCGTGTCGAGGCCCTCGTTGCGGAAGTCCTTGCCGAGCTCGTAGACGCGCTCCAAGCCACCCACGATGCACCGCTTCAGGTACAGCTCGGTGGCAATCCTGAGAAACAGGGTCCGGTCCAGCGCGTGGTGGTGGGTGGTGAAGGGCCGCGCGAGGGCACCCCCGTAGATGGGCTGGAGCACCGGGGTCTCGACCTCCAGGAAGCCCTCGGCGTCGAGGTAGCCCCGCACGGCGGCGACCGCCCGGGCCCGGGCGACGAACAGCTCGCGGGTCTCCTCGTTGGCGATGAGGTCGAGCTCCCGGAAGCGGTAGCGCGTCTCCACGTCGGTGAGCCCGTGGTGCTTCTCGGGCGGAGGCCGCAGCGACTTCGCCAGGACGGTGAAATCGTCGACGCGGAGGGTGAGCTCGCCCCGGCGGGAGGCGAACGCCGTCCCGTCGATGCCGATGAGGTCGCCCAGGTCGAGGGAGAGCAGGCGGGCGAAGACCTCGGGGGCGAGCACGTCGCGCCGCGCCTGGAGCTGGATCCGGCCGGAGCGGTCGACGAGGTCGAGGAACGCCATCCGGCCCTGGCCCCGGCGGGCGGCGAGGCGCCCGGCCACGCGGTAGGTCCGCTCGGTCTCCTCGCCCGGATCCAGCTCCGCGTTCTCCCCGGCCACCCGAGCGACCGCCACCACGCCTCCGAAGGCGGGGGGGAAGGGGTCGATCCCGTCGGCTCTGAGGGCGTCGAGCTTCGCGCGGCGGGCCGCGAGGAGCTCGACGCTCACACGCCGACGTCGATCTTCGTGATCTTGAGGGTGCGCTGGCCGCGTGGGGTGGCGAAGGTGACCTCTTCGCCGCGCTTGCGATTGAGCAGCGCCCGCCCGACCGGCGACTCGTTGGAGAGCTTGCGCTCGGCGGGGTTGACCTCGGCCGACCCGACGATCGTGTACTTGACCGACTTGCCGTCCTCGCCCTTGACGTGGACGATCGAGCCGACGCGGACGATGTCCGTGCCGAGATCCTCGGGGTCGATGACCGACGCCGAGCGCAGGCGCTCCTCGATCTGTGCGATGCGCGCCTCGAGCATCGCCTGCTCGTTCTTCGCGTCGTCGTACTCGGAGTTCTCCGAGATGTCGCCGAACTCGCGCGCCTCCTTGATGCGCTCCGCGACCTCGCGGCGCTTGTCGTGGGAGAGGTGGTCGAGCTCCTCCTTGAGGCGCTCGAGACCGTCCGGGGTGAGGATGACGTCCTTGGGCATGAGGGCGCGGCAGTATAGGCCGCTACCCCACGAGCGCCGGCGGCTCCCTGGCCAGGATCCGTCGGGCCGCTCCGAGCCCCTCCGCGCGCTGGAGCTCGTCCTGGAGCTCCGCCCCGCCGCCCAGGCGCTCGACGTACCACGGGTAGGCCTTGCGCAGCCAGCGTCCGCCCCGCTCGGTGCCCATGTGCTCCTCGACGCGGTCCATGAGCCACGTGAGCTCCGTGAGAACCTCATCGGGATCGGGATGGGTGGGCGGGTCCCCTCTCGTGCCCAGGAGATCGGCGAACAGCCACGGGTTCCCGAGCGAGCCGCGGGCGAGCATGATCGCGGTCGGGCGGGCGCGCTCCCAGGCGGTGAGGACCTCCTCGCGGGTGGGGCGCAGGCCGCCCGAGAGGACGAAGGGAACTCCGATCGCCTCCGCGACCTCACGCGCCAGGTCGTAGTCGGGCCTGCCCCTGTGCGCTTGAGAGGCGTGCCGGGGGTGCATGGAGATCGCGGCGACCCCGGCCTCCTCGGCGAGACGGATCGCGAGCGCGACGCCGTCACGCTCCCCCGGTCGCTGCCCGGGCCGGAGCTTCACGGTGACGGGGAGGCCCGACCCGCGGCCGGCGGCCCGGGCCAGGGCCACGGCGCGGTCGGGATCGCGCAGCAGCGCCGCGCCCGCGCCGGTCTTGCAGACCTTGGGAACGGGGCAGCCCATGTTGAGGTCGATGACGTCGGCCCCGGCGGCGGCGACCTGCTCGGCCGCGCTCTCCATCACGTCGGGGTCGGCGCCGAAGAGCTGGACGGAGACGGTCCCACCCCCTGAGTGCTCGTCGGGGTGGACGCGCAGCATCTCGCGCATCGTCTTCGCGTTGCGATGGTGGATCGCGTGGCTCGAGACCATCTCGGAGACCACGAGCCCGGCGCCGAAGCGCTTGGCCTGGAGGCGCACGCACCAGTTGCCGATCCCCGCCAGCGGGGCGAGGACGAGGCGGTTGGGGAGGGTCAGGGGCCCGAGGGCCCACTCCGTCCCGAGCCCCACCCGCGTCTGGTCAGTTGTTGCGCTCATGGAGGATCCTCAGCCCCTGGAGGGTAAGGAGGTCGTCCACGGTGTCGATGGAGTCGGCGTAGGGGACGATGACGTGGGCGAGGCCGCCGGTGGCGATCGTCCGGGTCTCGTCACCCAGCTCGTCGCGCAGGCGGCCCACGATGCCGTCGACCTGGCCCGCATAGCCGAAGATCACGCCCGAGCGCACCGACTCGACGGTGGACTTCCCGATGAGCGCGCGGGGCTCGAGCAGCTCCACGCGCGGGAGGCGGGCGGCGCGGGCCGTCAGGGCCTCGAGCGCGATCTCCACCCCGGGGGAGATGAGCGCGCCGAGCAGCGCGCCGTCGTCGGAGACGACGTCGTAGGTGATCGCCGTCCCGAAGTCCACGACGACGCACGCCCCCCCGAAGCGCTCGTAGCCCGCCACGGCGTTGACGATCCGGTCGGGCCCGAGCTCGCGGGGGTTGTCGATCCGGATCGGCATGCCCGTCTTCAGCCCCGGCCCGACCACGCCGGTCTCGTGGTCGAGGTAGCGGCGCCCGATCTGCGCCCACTCCACCCCGAGCTCGGGAACCGTGGAGGAGACGATGGAGGCCTGGAGGTCGCCGAAGCCCAGCCCGCGCAGGGCGAGCAGCGCCGCGAGCTTGGCCGCGGTCTCGTCGGCGGTCTCGTCGCGGGCCGTGGCGTAGCGCCAGTGCTCGACGAGGCGGTCGCCGTCGAAGCAGCCGAAGTGCGTGTGGGTGTTGCCGACGTCGACGACGAGGAGCATCGCGATGGGGGATCATGCCGCGCGGTGCCTCCTGTGACCGGCCTGGGCGAGGGCGCGCGCGTCGACGGCGTCCGCAAGATCGCCGTCCTGCGTGCCAATGCGCTCGGAGACCTCATGTTCTCCCTCCCTGCGCTCGGGGCGCTCGCCGCCACCTACCCCGAGGCCGAGGTCGTCCTCCTCGGCGCCCCCTGGCACCGGGACTTCCTCTCGGCACTCGAACCCGCTCGTCTCCTCGCTCGGCTCTCCGGCGCCCCGCTCGCGGTGCTCCATCCCGCTGCGACCGACCCGGAGTGCGGTACGCACATCGAGCGCGACTTCTGTCCGCACGAGGTCTCGTTCGTCGCCGACGTGGACCCGGAGCGGGTGGCGGCGGTGGCCCTCGAGCTCACGGGCCGGGGGACGCCCGACCCCGCCGCGCTCGCCCACGGACTCGACCCCCGGGCGCACTGGTGACGGCGTACAGGTGAGACGGCGCGGGACGAGTCGGCCAGCTCGCCGCCGGGCTCGGCTTCCGGCGGGCGGATTAGCATCGGAGCATGGATGCTCTGCGGAGGGCCAGCGAGGCGCATGACGTGGAGGGGATCGTCGCGCTGCTGGCGCCCGATGTCGTGCTGCGTTCGCCCATCAGCGGCCGCGCCCGGCTCGAGGGACGCGAAACGGTGGCCGACCTCCTCCGGGTCGTGTTCACGGTCCTCGACGACATCCAGTTCTACGCGACGGCAGGGGAGGGGGAGCGGACGCAGGCGGTGTTCTGGTGCGGGAAGGTGCTCGGGGTCCACGTCGAGGAGGCCAACCTCCTCCGCCTCGACGCCGAGGGCCGCATCGCGGAGATGACGCTCTTCATACGCCCGCTCGCCGGGCTGTTCACGCTCGCCCTGGTCCTCGTCCCCCGGCTCCTCCGGCACCCCGGGCCGGTGCGCCGGGCGGTCCTGCGCGCCCTGGTCCCCTGAGCAGGCGCAGATCGCGGCGAGGGCGCCGAGCTGCGGGCACCAGCTCACACCAGCGGCACGGAGTGGCGCATCACGCCCTGCCCCGGTGCACCGGCGAGCACCTTCGCCGCCTCGCTCAGCACGGTGCCGTCGGGCAGCACGAAGCCGGGCTCGAGCTCCAGGAAGGGGACGAGGACGAAGCGGCGGCGGGTCAGCTCGGGATGGGGCAGCGTCAGACGTGGTCGACGTTCCGCTCGCTCAGCGAGCGCAAGTGCGTCCACGTCGAGCTCCCGCGGGCCCTTGGGCACGCCGCCGGACCGCCGGCCGACCTCGCGCTCGACCTCCTTGATCGCGACGAGGAGCGCGTCGGGATCGAGCTCCGTCTCGATCCTGACCACCGCGTTGAGGAAGGCGCCCTGGTCGGGCACCGGACCGACGGGCTCCGTCTCGTAGACCGAAGAGCTCGCCCGCACCACGATCCCGTGGCGCGGCAGCGCCCGCACGCCCGCCTCGAGGTGGTCCCGGCGGTTCCCCACGTTCGACCCGAGGCCGAGGAAGCCTGGGGTCACCCCTCGCGGAAGAGCTCCACCGAGACCTCCTCGACCACGAAGGGCAGAGGCGGCTCGGGCTTGCTCGCCTTCACCCACACCGTGTGGACGTCGTAGCGCTCACGGAGACCGTCGGCGATCGCCTGGGAGAGCCGCTCCAGGGTCTTGTAGGAGCGCGCCTGGGCCAGCAGCGCGACGTACTGGCAGACCTCCGCGTAGTCCACGGTGTCCTCGACGCGGTCGGTGAGCGTCGCGTCACAGCCGGCCACCTCCAGGCGCAGGTCGAGGACGAGCCGCTGGCCGATCTCGCGCTCGGCCTCGGTCACCCCGTGGTGCGTGAAGAGCGAGAGGCCCGAGATCTCGATGGTGACCTCGGGCTCCCCCTCGCCCTCCTCCTCCTCGAGCTCCTCGTCGTCCTCGAGCTCCTCGTCGTCGTCGAAGTCGCCGCGCTCCATGGTTCGGGGAGCCTAGGAGCCCGCGAGCACGGCGGCGGCGACCGTGAGCGCGTCGCGAATGGGCGCCACGTCGTGGACCCGGAAGACCCGGGCACCCGCGGCGAGGGCGAGGACGTTCGTGGCGATCGTCCCGGGCATGCGCGCATCGACGGCGCGCGGCGGGCCCGACGCGATCCGTCCGAGGAACGACTTGCGCGACGTGCCGATGACCACGGGGCGGCCGAGCGCGGCGAGCTCGGGCAGGCGGCGCAGGAGCTCGAGGTTGTGCGCGGCGGTCTTGCCGAAGCCGATCCCGGGGTCGAGGTGGATCTTCTCCTCGGCGACGCCCTCCCCGACGGCAAAGGCGAGACGCTCCTCGAGGAAGGCCTTCACCTCGGAGACGACGTCCTCGTAGCGCGGGTCGTCCTGCATGGTGCGCGGCTCGCCACGCATGTGCATCAGGCAGCACGTCGCTCCCCGTCCGGCGACGAGCGCGGCCATGCCGGGCGCGGCACGGAACGCGGTGACGTCGTTGACGTAGCCCGCCCCGGCGTCGAGCGCCGCGCGGGCAACCTCGAGCTTCACCGTGTCGACGGAGACGATCGCCCCGGCGCCCACGAGCCCCTCCACCACGGGCAGGACCCGCCGGTGCTCCTCCTCCTCGTCCACGGGCGCGGCACCAGGGCGGGTGGACTCCCCCCCCACGTCGACGATGTCCGCTCCCTCCCCCACCAGCGCGCGCCCGTGGGCGATCGCCGCCGCCGGGTCGAGGAACCTCCCGCCGTCGGAGAACGAGTCGGGCGTCACGTTGACGACCCCCATGAGGAGGAAGGAGGGGATGGTCACGGAGGCCCATCATGGCCCGATCGCGTAGAGGCGCCCCGACTCCGAGCCGATGAGCAGGGTGCCGTCGCCGGCGAGCGCCGGGTAGGACTCGACCGAGGCGCCCGTGTCGAGGTCCCACAGGAGCGTCCCGCCCGGCCCGAAGGCGAGCACGTGGCCCCTGTGCGTCCCCACGTAGACGTCATGGCGGGCATCGATCGCCGGCGCCGTCCACACCTGGCCGCTCCCGGCGCGCAGGCGGCCCCGGAGGCGACCCGTCCGGGCGTCGAGGAGCGTCACGGCGCCGAGATGGTCACCGACCACGGCGAGCCCCGACCGCGTGGCGGCCGAGGAGGAGTAGGTGACCGCGCCGAGGTCGTACGTCCAGCGAAGTCGACCGGCGGGCGTGACTCCGCGCTCGCGCCGGTCGTTGGCCCCGAAGACGACCGTCCCGTCGGGGGCCACCGCCGGGGACACCTCGATGATGTCCCGCGCCTGCACCCGCCAGCGCACGCGCCCGTCGCGCACCGCGAGCAGCGAGGAGTCCGCCGTCGCGTAGACCGTCCCGTCGGCCGCGAGCGCCGGGCTGCCGTAGCTGCTCGAGCCCAGGCGAGCGATGCTCTCCAGGCGCGGGCGACCGCGACCGAGGGCGTAGGTGCGCAGTCCCCCGCCCGCGTCGGCGACGTGGAGCCGGTGACGCGCGACGTCCACGAGGGGTGAGAGCGGCGCCGCGGGGAGCGCGAGGCGCCACCGCAGCCGTCCATGTGGGCCGAGGGCGAACAGCGAGTCCCGCGGCCCGGGCCAGAGGACGAGGCCGTCGGGCAGGACCGCGGGGACCGTCGAGAGATCCGAGCCGTAGGTGCCACCCCCGTCGAAGCGCCACCGGTCGCGTCCCGTGCGCCCGTCGATCGCGTGGAGGACACCGCCGTTGCTCGCCGCGTAGACGACGCCGCCCGTGCCCACCGCGGGGCCGGGGACGACGGGGCCCTCGAGACGGCGCATCCAGCGGACGTGCGCGCGCTGGGGACCCACGACGGGGGCGCTGCCCGAATGGGCGGCGTCGTGGCCGAAGCCCGGCCACGGGGCGTAGCTGGCGCTGGCCGCGGAGGTGCGCGGCAGCGCGGGCGCGACGGCTCCGCGCGGAGCCGGCGCGACTCCGCCGCCGCAGCCCGCCAGGAGCAGGGCAGTCAGTCCGGCGAGGACCCAGGGCATCGTCGCCCGACCGTACGGAGCCGAGCTTGCACGGCGCTTACAGCGGGTTCAGCCCAGTCCGCCCAGCGCGACGAAGGCGACGAGGCCCGCCACGCCGATCGCCGCGAACAGTCCGCCCATGACGACGAGGCCCGCGGTCACGAGCGTGCCGTCGGCCCAGAAGCCATCGATGCGAGCCCGCGTGGGCCGGCGGGGGTCGTAGAGGACCGTTACGGTCTCCCCCGTGCGGGCGGGCGCCGGGCTGGAGCCGGACACGACCTCCGTCTCGACCTCGTGCCGATCGGGCAGCGTGAAGCGCACCACGGGGAAGTACAGGAACGACGGGTCGTTGTATCCGACCCAGCGCGAGTGCACCTCCGTGACGGTCCCCGGCGCCCGTCCCGCCCGCCGCTTGAAGCGCCGCAGCGCCAGCCGCTGGTGTATGCCGGCGTACGCGAGCCCACTGCCGACGACGAAGAACAGCAGCGGCAGGAGCCCGATGTAGCGCAGCTCCTGCACGCCCGGGGCCTGGAGGAGCCCGGGCACGGGGATGCCCTGCGCGTACATAGACCTGCTCAGCCTCCTCCGGCGCGCCGCGCCGGGCGCGCCGGACTCCCCTCTAGCCGGCCAGACGCTTGCGGAGCAGCGCCTTGCCCTGCTCGCCGCCGCGGCGGCTCGCCTCCTGGCCCCGGCGGAAGAAGTCCGCGAGCTCCTGGTCGCCATCGCGCTCGGCGTCCTTGACGTAGGTCTCGAGCCGGAGCACGTTGCCAGGCTCTGCTCCGTGAACCAGATGATGTTGTAGTCCTTGTCCGCGGTGCCGCTGACCTGACCGCCTTCGCTGCAACGGCGGGCCTGCCCGCGCACTGGCGGAGTCAGGAGCAAGCCGGAGGCGCTCCGCCGACGGCGCAGCTCCGGCGGCCGAAGGAGGCAAACCGCCACACGCCCCCAACGAGAGGGGGCCAAGGAGCCGTCAGCCAACCCGTGCCGAGGGGGCGTGGTGTGTCGGGAGTCGTCCAGGGCGCTCGCTGTCGTCCTGGCGGCTCCCGACCGCCACGACCCACCAGCCAGGCAGCAGGCTCAGGCGGGTTCGGGCTTCTCGGGCAGATCGAGCCCGCGAAGCTCGGCGGCGAGCCCCGGCCGCGGCAGAGCCCGCGGGGCCTCCTCGCGCTCCCGACCCTCGGGAAGCGGCACCGGCGGAGGCGGCGGCACCTCGGCGCCGAACACGTCCTCTTCCGACCGCCCCTGGAGCAGAGCCTCGAACTGCTCGCGCTCGATCGTCTCCCGCTTGACGAGGATCTCCGAGACGGTCTCCAGCGTGCTGCGCCGATCGCCCAGGATCCGCAGCGCCTCCTGGTGCGCGGACTCCACGATCCGACGGATCTCGTCGTCGATCTCCCGCGCGATCTCGTCCGAGTAGTCCGGCTCGGAGGAGAACTCCCGGCCCAGGAAGGGCTGTCCGTGGTCGTGCCCGAACACCCGCGGCCCGAGCTTCTCGCTCATCCCGAAGCGCATGACCATCTGCTTGGCGGTGGCCGTCACCTTCTCGAGGTCGTTCGCCGCGCCCGTGGTGATCTCGGCGAAGACGATCTCCTCGGCGGCCCGGCCGCCGAGCGTCATCGCCATCGTGTCGGTGAGCTCCGCGCGCGTGGTGAGGAACTTGTCCTCCAGCGGCAGCGAGATCGTGTAGCCGAGCGCCTGGCCGCGCGAGACCACCGAGACCTTGTGCACCGGGTCGGAGTGCTCGAGGTAGTGGCCGACGATCGCGTGGCCCATCTCGTGGTAGGCCGTGATGAGCCGTTCCTTGTCGCTCATCACCCGCGTCTTCTTCTCGGGGCCGGCGATCACGCGCATGATCCCCTCCTCGAGCTCGTTCTGACCGATCTCGCGCTTGCCCGCGCGGGCGGCGAGCAGCGCTGCCTCGTTGACGAGGTTCGAGAGGTCGGCGCCGGTGAAGCCCGGGGTCTGGCCGGCCAGCGTGTCCACGTCGATCACGCGCGCGAGCGGCTTGCCGCGCGTGTGGACCTCGAGGATCTTCGACCGGCCCTTGCGGTCGGGACGATCCACGACGATCTGGCGGTCGAAGCGACCCGGACGCAGCAGCGCCGGGTCGAGGATGTCCGGGCGGTTCGTGGCGGCGATGAGGATGATGTTGTCCTTCATCTCGAAGCCGTCCATCTCGACCAGGAGCTGGTTGAGGGTCTGCTCGCGCTCGTCATGACCGCCGCCCATGCCGGCGCCGCGGTGGCGACCGACGGCGTCGATCTCGTCCATGAAGATGATGCAGGGGGAGTTCTGCTTGGCCTGCTCGAACAGGTCACGCACGCGGGAGGCGCCCACCCCGACGAACATCTCGACGAAGTCCGACCCGGAGATCGAGAAGAACGGCACGCCGGCCTCTCCGGCGACCGCCCGGGCGAGCAGCGTCTTGCCCGTGCCCGGAGGCCCGTAGAGCAGCACGCCCTTGGGGATCCGCGCCCCCAGGGCCTGGAACTTCTTCGGGTTCTCGAGGAACTCCTTGATCTCGTGGAGCTCCTCCACGGCCTCGTCCACGCCCGCGACGTCGCGGAAGGTGATCTTCGGTGAGTCGACCGACAGCCGCTTGGCCCGGGACTTCCCGAAGGACATGACCTTCGAGCCACCGCCCTGGACCTGGTTCATCAGGAAGATCCAGAACCCGATGAAGATGAGGAAGGGCAGGACGTACGTCAGCAGCGACAGCCAGCCGTTGGACTTCGCGGGCTCGACGTCGAACTTGAAGCCGGGGTTCTCCTTCTCCACCTTCTCCAGCCGGTTGACGAGCGTGGTGGCGTAGAACTCCGGGTAGCCGACCTCGTACTTCTTGCCGGCGGCGCCGGCCGCGCCGCGATCGGTCACCTCGATGACGTTCGACTTCGTCTTGACGTTGACGCTCTGGATCTGCCCCTGGTCGAGCTGGGTGAGGAACTGGCCGAAGTCGGGCTTGGTGCCCTGCTGGCCGGGGGAGATCAGGCGCTGGGCGAAGAACGCCAGCACCACGACGATGAGGATGGGAAAGGCGGCGCTCTTGAAGAACCTGCTCATCCGGACCTCTCAGGGTACCGCGAGCGCCGCTACGTACGGCAGATTGCGGTGCTTCTCGGCGTGGTCGAGCCCATACCCGATCGCGAACGTGTTGGGGATCTCGAAGCCCACGTAGCGCGGGGTCAGCTCGACCTTACGCCGCTCGGGCTTGGTCAGCAGCGCGCAGACCTCGAGCGACGCCGGGTTCCGCGCGCCGAGGTTGCGCAGCAGGTACTGGAGGGTCAGGCCCGAGTCCACGATGTCCTCGACGATGAGCACGTCGCGCCCCTCGATCGCCGCGTCGAGATCCTTGAGGATCCGGACCACGCCCGAGGACTTCGTCGCCGACCCGTAGGACGCCACGGCCATGAAGTCCACCTCGCACGGGACGGTGAGCGCGCGCATGAGGTCCGAGAGGAAGAACACCGCCCCCTTCAACACGCCGATGAGCAGGAGGTCGCGGTCGGCGTAGTCGTGGGAGACCTGGGCGCCGAGCTCGGCGACCCGCGCCCGGAGCCTCTCCTCCTCGACGAGGATCTCTCCGATCACGAGGTCGAAGCCTCCTGGCGCGCGGCCCGCCCCTCCGACGGCCCGAAGCTCAAGACCCCGCGCTCCACCCTCGCCCGCACTCCGCCGCCGACGTCGAGCGCGCCCTCGCCCCCGAGAGCCAGGACGTCCGGGAAGCGGCGAGCGGCTCCAGGCACCAGCCGCCCCGCCGCCCGGTCGGCGAGCTCCTGCACGACGAGCCGGGCGAGCGCGGGATGGAGCTCGCGCAGGCGCTCGACGGAGATCCGCTCCCGTCGCGTCTCGGCGGCCACGAGCCCGTCGAGCACCTCGGCCTCGTCGCGCAGCAGGGCGGCGGCGGCCGCGACGTTCTCCTCCGCGGCGGGATGCACGGCGCGCAGCGCCGGCAGCAGGCCTGCGCGCACGCGCGTACGTGAGAAGGAGGCGTCGGCGTTGGAGGGATCCTCACGCCACGCCAGCCCATGTTCGACGCACCACGCCGCCGTCTCCTCCCGCGACACCCCGAGCAGCGGTCGGGCCAGGCGCCCGTCGTGCGAACGCATCCCCAGCAGCGCCCGGCGCGATGGCGAGGAGGCCAGGCGGTAGAGCACGGTCTCGGCCTGGTCGGAGCGGGTGTGACCCACGAGGATCGTCGCGCCCCCGGCGTGGCGGATTGCCGCCGCATAGCGCTCCTCCCGCGCCCAGGCCTGCAGGTTCCCGCGCGGGGGAGGCTCGCCGGCGCGCACGACTTCGAGCTCCACCGCGAGCCCGGCGCAGACCTTCCGGCAGTGCGCCTCGTCGCCGTCGGCTCCCTCCCGCAGCCCGAAGTTCACGTGCAGCGCGCGCACGGCGCCGGCACCGTGGGCGCGCACGGCGAGGTCGAGCAGGCACGTGGAGTCCCGCCCGCCCGAGAAGAGCACGAGCACGGGCGGGGCGATCGCGGCGACGCCGTCGAGCACGGCGGGACCCTAGTCCCCGCCGGCGCGGGCCACGAACGGGGCGACCCGACGCGCCGCGCGACCGCGCGAGCGTCAGGCCTTCAGGTGGGGCCAACGCTCCTCCACGAGCTGCGCGTACTGCGCGAAGACGGGCTTGGTGATCGGCAGCAGGGCCAGCGACGCCTTCACGTCGCCCCCCGTCTTGATCCGCCGCCGGGCGATGGCGATGGGCACGTTCTCCTTGCCCTGGAAGTACTTGTTCGCGGTCTCCGAGGACATGGTCATGCGCACGCGGGGCTCCCACTCCACGTCATCGGACCACTCCCACTCGAGGTTGCCCTCGCCGGCGTCCGGATCCCCCGCGCGGACGTTGAGGACGAGGCCCAGGTCGTCGAACTCGAAGCGCTGGGGAACATCGGCGTCGCGGAGCTTCGGACCCATGTCGGGATCCTCGTCCATGAGGGTGAAGACGGCGTCCAGGGCCTCCTGGAACTCGTCGGCGTCTCGGAACCTCGGGGCCATCCTCGTCCTCCTCGTCGGGGGGGGTGTGGGTCCATCGTAAGCTCGCCGGAAGGTTGGGCCGCGCCTCCCCCTTGCACCTGAGAGCGACCGCCGAGCTGGCGGAGCGGGTCCTGCTCCCGGGAGATCCGGGCCGCGCGCTCCTGCTCGCCCAGGAGCTGCTCGAGGCGCCCAGGATGTTCAACCACCACCGCGGGCTCTGGGGTTACACGGGTGAAGCGGTCAGCGGCGGGCTGCTCACGATCCAGAGCACGGGTATGGGCGGGCCGAGCGCGGCGATCGTCATCGAGGAGCTCATCGGACTGGGCGCGCGCGAGCTCGTGCGGGCGGGGACCTGCGGCGCGCTGGGCCCGGAGTGGGAGCTCGGGGCGGTCCTCACCGTGGGGGAGGCCCTCGCGGAGGACGGAGCGTCGCTCGGCCTCGGGGCCCGGGGATGGGTGGCGGCGGTCCCGGAGCGCGAGGGAGCGCGGGTGGCCTCGACGGATCTCTTCTACGCGCGCGACGACAAGGAGGAGGCCGCGGCGCGAGCCCGCTGGGCGGCCGCGGGGGCGGTCGCCGTGGAGATGGAGTGCGCGACGCTGTTCACTCTGGCCCGGCTGCGCGGGGTGCGCGCCGCCGCGGTGCTAACCGTGTCCGACGTCCTCGACGGACCGGTTGACCGGCAGCGCATCAGTGACGAGGCGCTCGAAGAAGCCGCCCGGCGCCTCGGCCACGCGGCGCTGGCGCTCCTCTAGGAGTCGCCGTCCACGCGTAGGCGCTCCTGCTCGCGCGGGAGCGGGTCGACCTGCGGACCGAGCGTCGCGCGCAGCTCGCCGAGCTCGGCGAGCAGCGCGTCGAGCTTGGTCTCCAGGCCGCCGAGGCGGACTTCGAGCGCGGACGACGATCCCAGGCCCTGGATCCGGCCCTCGATCCGGTCGAGGCCGTCCTCGAGGCCCTCGAGCCGCTGCGAGACCGAACGCAGTCGGCGCGTGAGACGCTCGAGGTCCGCCGCCGAGGGGAGGTTGAGGGCGCTCATCGCGACCTCCTGGGCCTGGGTGGCCTTCTCCCGCGCGCCGAGCGCCCGCTGGACGGCGCCGGTGACGAGCGGATTGGCCAGCAGCTCCTGGGCGGCGCGGCCGAGGGCGTCCTCACCTTGACGGGAAAGCCGGGAGCGGAGGGACGGATCGTCGTCGGGGTGCATGGGGCGAGAGTAGGCGACGCGCGGGGGATTCGGATGACTCAGGGTCAAGCGGAGGGTGAGTCCGACCAACAGTCGACGGTTCCCCGTTGCGTCCGACCTCCACCTTGAGTAGCTTCCCGGCCACACACCGTTCCGGTGCTAGCTTTTGCGCTGGCCGCCGCCGGGTGGACCGTCGCTCGGGAGGAGACAGGTCGTACACATGAGGATGAGGAAGCTGCTGATTGCGCCGCTCACGGCCGGGACCGTGGGCATCGGGCTGTTCGGTTTCGTGCTTCCCGCGGGCGCACAGCCGCACACCCTCCTCGTGACCCTCCTCGGCGGCGCGAAGATCACGATCACGGTCGACGTGCCGCCCGGCACCCCGGTCGACCAGATCAGGATCCCCGGGATCTCCCTCCCCGTCGTCGGGATCACCGACATCACGCCGGCGGCCCCGGCTCCCCCGCCGCCGTCGCCGTCGCCCACCGCCTCGCCGCCGGCGACGACGACACCCACGACGACGACACCCACGACGCCGACGCCCACCACCCCTCCACGCAGCACCCCGACGCGCACCACGCCCCAGGGCGGTTCGGTGGATCCCTCCCCCTCGGGGTCCGGCGCCGGCCCCGGGCGGGGAGGCAAGCCCCGCACGCGCAAGCCTCAGGAGAAGCTCCAGGGTGCGCCCGCGATGGACCAGACGGAGCGCGCGCTCGAGAACGAGGCCAAGGGCCGCGGCACGGGCCAGCTCCACAAGCAGGGCGGCGCGCCGACGCTCGACAACCCGACCTTCTCGCTGGCCGAGCCCGGGCCCGCGGCCATCGGCGTCCCCAACTTCTTCATCGACCGCTTCCGCATCCCGCCGTTCCTGCTGCCGATCTATCAGGCGGCGGGCATCGAGTACGGGATTCCGTGGCAGGTCCTCGCGGGCATCAACGAGATCGAGACGGACTACGGACGCAACCTGAACGTCTCCTCCGCCGGCGCCGTGGGCTGGATGCAGTTCCTCCCCGCCACCTGGCGGATGTACGGCGTCGACGCCAACGGCGACGGTCGCAAGGACCCCTACAACCCCGTCGACGCGATCTTCGGCGCCGCGCGCTACCTGAGGGCCGCCGGCGGCGACAAGAACGTCACCAAGGCGATCTTCGCCTACAACCACGCCGACTGGTACGTCCAGTCCGTTCTCCTGCGGGCCCGCCTCATCGGCGGCCTGCCCGAGGCTCTCGTGGGCTCGCTCACCGGCCTCACGCAGGGGCACTTCCCCGTCGCCGCACGCGCCACGTACGCGGATGACCTCAACACCGACAGCGCCACCCGCCGCGTGCGCCGCGGCAACGCCGCCCTGCCGGTCCAGGGCAGCGCCACCCGCCGGCA
>JAABUK010006704.1_pt1 | contig 17040 bp, 26 predicted proteins | sample 5559141 | NCBI WGS metagenome assembly JAABUK01 (sample SAMN10711869, study PRJNA513367) | rock metagenome | isolation source: Antarctica rocks | place: Antarctica: Victoria Land, Pudding Butte nord | collected 2016-01-03
AGAGATAGGTGCAGTCAGGCTGACGTCTGATGAAGCTGCAGCCCTGGAAACACTCAAATCCGCACAGCGCCGCGGTGCTGACACAGGTGCTGACACGGACCCAGGCCGCAGCCCAAACATAAACTCGGAAGAGAAGGTCGCATGCCAAGATAACAGAACGCCAGGCAACAGCCGGGCGTCAGCAAACCTTTCCCATCCAAGCTGGCACAGATCCTGGCTCAGGCAAGTGATGACGTTGGAGCAGACTCAAAACTGCACCTGAGCGCGCGGCCACCAGTTCCCCCTGCGGAACCCAGAGAAGACGCGGTGCCTGCAGTGTCTTCAAGCGCTCGCGGCGTGACGTGCCGCAGCTGTACCTGCACACACGAGCAACCATGCATTGCATCGACCAACATCATTGTTGCTAAGTTACGGGGGCATGCAGGAACGAAAGCAGTGCGAATCACTGCCCCGTCTGAGGCAGAAGCGGCATGTCGCTTTGCAAGCACAGCCTTGCTTGTCGAGGCAGGACCATTACATACTTAGTTGATGACTGATGCGAGCCACCGTGAGCAGCAACATGAGACGTGGTAGTGCACAGTTGTGCACCTCTGGGTTGGAGAACAGGTATGCAAGAGCCCCCTCGACGTTGGTGCGCAGGCGCAGCATAATCTTGTACTTTCCCCGTCCCTTTCGCAGGTGTGCAGCACCATGCGCTCTCAACCCTGTGACAAAGCAAGGAACTGAGTGTTTCGGCTGGAACGAACTTCACAATGAATACATGTGTACACAGGCCTTGCCAACCCGCAGCAGCGCATGCCAAGGACATGTTAACCCGTTGTGGCCAACAACAGGCTTGCCGCCATGCGGGGCGGTCAAAGCAGGAGCAGCGTCGCCACAATAGCGCGCGGGTCGCCAGAAGGCGCACCTGATCGTCTTTGCTGTTGCAGTACTCGACGAGCTGCGCTGGCGTGCTCCACCTTAGGCTGTCACTGCTGAGCAGCGCGTGCCACAGCAGCTCAGAGTCTGCGCGGCTGAGCTGGTTTGTCGCGCTCGCGCCCAGTGAGCGGCGGCCCGCTGATGCTGGAAATGGCATGATACCAGCTGGCGATTGCGCTGCCGCCAGCTGCCTGCTGCAACTGATTGGCGCTGCCGTCGTCGCCATCGGACTCAAAACCCCCTCAGAAATACGTCTGCGCCGCACATTGCGTCCCTCGCCATGCAGCCTAGCTGGAAGATGCTGGTACCGCCTGGCGTGGCACTATCGGCGGGGTCGCTGAGACCGCTGAGGAGCTGCGGCGCTGTTGCGGCAGCCTGCTGGCTGCTACCACGCGGCTGTGAAACGAGCGGTTGCGGCGGCGGCGGCGGTGGCGGCGAATCCGCAACTCTGAGCTCAGCCCAAGGCTCCGAAGCTTCCAGCGTATCTGGCATTGCTGCGGCTGCGCTGTCGCCTGTAGCGGCTGACTCGTCGCCTGACAGGGACAGCTCGCCGTCTGCCTGCGGCTGGGCGCTGGGGGCGCCCGCCGTCGCCATACGATTTTCGGGCCGACGGTCCCGCTGCGTTATCCCGCTGTGGCAGGGGCAAAGGAATGACCTGTCGTGCCTCGGTAGCAGCTCAGGCCATACGGTGTAATGCTGTAGAAGTCGCAGACTTCACAGCGGTAGCGGCGAGACGACGGCGCCGCCGTGCGCAGACGCTTGAACGCATTCATTGCGAAGCTAGACGAGATCACATGATTGAAGGCGATATCAGTTTCGATGTGTTTCTCGATCTATATGATCTTGAGCTGCTGCAGACAATTCGAGGTCGGGTGAAAGGCTCAGCAGGACAGTTGGACTGCTCCGGTCAAACGCTCGAGCGCGCTCGTGAGATGGCTTGACTTCAGACGGCCCGATGGAGACGCTGACAACAATCTTTGAAAGTTGAAAGTTTGACGCCGTCTGCGCCTAGGGCGTCAGGCGGTGAATAAAGCGACAGGATTCCCAATCCCTTAGTTGCTGACAAACAAAGTCTGACACCTCGCTAAGAGCATAGGCTTCCGCGAGGCCACAAACACTGCAGCCCAACTGAAGTCGAGAACAGAGTTGCAGGCCACACTACTGCGTGGCTCTGCGCTGCTGTCCCCTTGAAATGGAAAATCGCCCACGGTCAAAGGGCAGGCCATCCATTTGGGCAGGAGAAACAGGGTTTCCCACAGCCAACTCAGCATGCTGAGGAGGCAAAGAGATGCAGAGGGTAGGGGCGTAGCTCTGGGTCGGGCGACCGGCGACGGGGCAGCAGGCTTACCCGGCGCCGGTGCCGGCGCGGCTGAAGTCTTGCGCCGACTTTGGCATCGGCGAGAGCGGCACACTGTGCGAGCTGCAGTGGCGACGTGCGAGGGGGCTGCCTGCGTCCCAGTGATCGGCACAAAGGTAGTGTTCACGAATTTGGCTGGAGTGATACGAGGCCTTTTGCCATGCATGCTTGGGTCCAGGTGCGGACTGCCGCCATCTGAAGACATGTAATGTACTGGCAGCAGGGTTGCTGGGGTACTCCCCTCGGGGATGGAGGGATGAAGCTGCGCTGTGAGGCTCCTGCTCTTCTTCGTTCGGCCTTCATCGGCGTTTGGTGGCTGCCCATCAGCTGCTCGCTTCGGCGCAATCAATGCGCCGTGCTGGCGCCCAGCGGCGTCCGCCACGGCGTCTCCAAGCCTCCTGCTGGGCGTGTGGGTGACGATCACTCCTCCTGGGAGCCCGCTCTCCTGCGGCACCAACGTGCTGTGCTGCCTTTTCCTCGGATGGCCCCGCATGTGCGTCTCCTGCATCTGTTGCAGCCAGCTCATCATCGGACGAGAATTCTGCACCATCCGCTAGCCTGGCTGGCCGGCCGGCAGACCTCTTAGGCCTGCCACTCTGCGCTCGTCCTGCATCCCTGTGAGTACTGCCCCTCATTGCTCGCCGTGCAGACACATTCGCCAGCGTCCACGGCGGCTCTTCAGCAGTGTCACTGCTTTTCATCCGTTTCGTCATGCAGCTGTGTATGTGCTGCCAGAGTGAGCCGGATACGGCGACCCGTGTTGCTGAGCACAAGTGTGGCAGGGCGTGCAGGGGCACCGTCATCGGGCTCGCGATGGCGCTTGTGCGCCGGGCGCGCTCCGCTGCCGCTCTGGCCGGCGCTGGGGCCTGACGCGTTCGAGCCGTCTCCAGCGTCAGTCGCGGGGCCGCCACCACTACCGCTATCAGTGCCATCAGTGCCGCCAGTGGCACCGCCGGTGCCTTCCAACTCCGCCGGGCTCGTCAGGTATGGCCGGCGAATCTCCAGGATGCGGGATATCCTGCGAATGCTGTGGATGGTCAGCTCCTTCAGCAGCGACTGTCTCGCTGAATCCAGGCCCAGGGTCTCCAAGATCCGACCATTGTCCTTGCGATAACCCACAATACATTTGGGGTGCATTTTGATCGTTGCCGCTTCTCACAGCTGCACACCTGTGCCAAGAGCTCCGTCTTTGCCTCGCAGACGACGGCGCGGGAAGCGGCAAACATCACCCTCTGTCTGCACCTACCGAGCAAAAGCCAGGGGCTGGAAGGCAGCCGTGCAGCTTACGGTGCACCACGTTGATGCGCGTCACTCAGCGCCAGGCGACGTTTGGGTGAACCATTTGCCATTGCCGAAAAGTTTTATTGTCAACGGAAATTGGATTCCTACAAATGACTGGGTGGCTGCTGACGTGTGTGCTGCGACGCCGGCTGCTCCGCGCCTGCCATCCTTATGGTGTGACTCTGTCATCCAGTCATCTCAAAGAAAGATCTATGCACGGGAGAATATTTATCTTGGGTATAAGCAGCAACAGGTCAGTGTTCTGGCCCCTGGCGCTCCGGTTCTTGCAAGACCGAGATCAGCTAACTGCACACTGAAGAAGGGCTTGAGCTGTGGATGGACATGCATAGCTGCTAGGACTTGCAGCTGCGACATGCTTGAAACGCTCTTCGAGATCACGTGCGTCATTGGCACCGCAATGTGCCATAGCAGAATGCATACGTGATGATGTGCGTCACAGCGCCGCCGCAGGCATCCAGTGCCGCCAAGCACCACCATATCGTGGGGCGCCGGGCCAGTCGACGCCTACCGCCAAGAAGGCGGAGGCAGTTGCGGCGCTCAACACATGCGCCGGCACGCCGGCGCAAGGTGCCAACGGCGTCTGACCCCTACTTCGCTATGAAGAAGGTGCAGTTTGAAAACTCCGCAGTGAGCAATCCACAACAGCCACGCCAGAACGGGCCTGGGTGGTTGCTGGGCCAATGCGGATGCAAGCAAGGAGCCAACAACACTGCATAGCGCTGTTGAGCTGGGGTAGCAGCGTGGACATGCTCCACTGCCTCAGCGGCAAATTGCGCTGGCGAGCAGAGAGAGCAGGCACGGCAGCAGTCTGTGGAGGCTTCCGTGTACATAAACATGCAGTTTAAAGCGCAAATCACCACATCTTTTGTGGCTGCGCAACCTACCAGTCTCTTGAAACCTAATGTCGGTGGCCTGCTGCGCAGGTCGCCACCGTGGGTGCGGAGAACTGTGGTGATCATCAACAGCGGCGGCACACTGCCACTGCTAAAGGGAGTCACTCAGCATGCCGACCACTCTTGCTGGCGCAGACTGCCGCCGTGGGGCAACTGCCGCCGTGGGGCAACTGGCGCCGTGGGGCAACTGCCGCCGTGGGGCAATCGTCGCATGCGTGCGAGGGGCAGCTAGCGACGGCAACATCGACGCGCGGCCGCATGAGGGGCTCGATCATAGGCATTTTGCTCACCTAATTTTCCAGTCTCAATGTCGGACCAGCCATCGATGCAGGTGGCCGCCGAAGGGCTGCTGGTGCTCATTGCTGATGCGATGGGGGAGGCGACAGCGGAGGCGGTAACCCCGGCCGCACGAGCTCAGTTGGGCCTGGCTGGCCCTGCCGGGCAGTGACGAATGGAGATTCGCTGCGACAATACGCTTCCAGCTGTAAGCTGTCGCTTGGCACCGAACTTCAGCCTTTTCAGTGAGAGGACTCTGAACCTACTGTGGATGCATCTGGCATGCTGCTATCAGCATGACGTTTGCTTCGGCAAGATCCATGTGGGAGCCAATTCAATTATCTTACATGCAGGCAATTTTGAGTCTGCGAGCATGGAGCAGAATGGATGAGCAGTGCGCTTTGCTTGTATCCGCACCGAGACTCCATACTTCACCAGGGTGACGTGTCGCCAGCTCATCGCCTTTGCCTTCATCGAAATTTTACAGCGCGCTGACAATTTCAAACTTGCACACCGCAGGCGCGAGCGTGCAACACGAACTCTTTCTTTGGTCAGCGGCCCGCCTCACGTACAGCGAGGTATGTAGCCACCGTGTTCTGCTCCGTGCGTGCATGTTGTCCATAGTGACGGTCTCGTCTCTGCTGTGCCGACAACCGCGCTGGACCTGTGTTCTGAGTCGAGAGTCGAGTTGCATACAGTGTCATCCATTTCATGTTCCATCATGGGTTCGGGATGGGGTTCTGTGGCTTTGGCTGCTTGTCGACTGGTGTCGCACAAACGATCGTGCACACCATGATCATCTGGGGGCGCGCCGACGCATCCACCACAGTAGCTTATACGTCATTGCACCTCAGCAGGCCTTCCTGACATGCTGCGCCGGCACAGCATTCTTCGGAGTGTGAGACGATCTGCAGATTGACTCAATACGTGACTGCTTTATCACTTGTGGGAACACGAACAGGCTGATGCCTTCCATCATTATAAATATCAGAGCCACAATGCGCCTTCGCAGATGTGCGCGGCATGCACGACGCTGTTTGACCTGTTGATGCTTGCAGCATCAGCAGGGCATTCCGTTGCAAGTCTTCTAGATTCTGAATGGTATCCACGTCACACCAACCTGAGCTTTGTTTTACTCTACTGCAGACTCTGAGCAACTCACCCTTGACAAGGCGACAAGCACGAGGTTTTTGTTGGCGTGTCCGGCAACCAGCACACTTTGCTGCAGCGACATCAAAGCATAGCAACGCCTTTCCTTTGTGCTATGCAGTGAAAGATAGCCTGGACAGAGAACCCGCCAGCAGTTCCTGCGCCGAGGGCCATCCAGCAAGGGCCGTTGGGCTAGTGGCGGGGCTGCCGGCGCCACTGGGCCCACTGCGCGCCTGGTGAGCACACAGACTGCAATTGGTCAAAGCCCATTGTTAGGGACTCAAAAGCTCGCTTCATAATTGAATGCATCACGGCTTCAGGCCTGGTCATTCTCTTCGCCTGCTTGCACACTATCTAATCCTGCATGACGCCGCAGCATCATTTGGGCTGCAAGGCGACTGTCCACTTCAAAGCCAATTTTGAAAGAGTCAGGACCAGCGACCTGATATATTAGAGTCCGCTGCATCCCAGTAGGCGAGAGCCGTCAGAATTCAGAGTGGCACGTTTCAGCTGTCACGAATGAGAGTGGATGTTGCCCTTGGATTGCAACTCAAATGGCAAGCTGGGACTGCTAGGGCCGGTGCGCAGCCTCCAGGGTCCGCGCTTGGGCGCATGCTGCTGCACAGCTGCTTGCAGCTGTAGAAGTGCGCAATGCTTGAGATTGCGCCAATGATGTCTGCTCATTCTGCTTGCTTTATGCGCGATTGATTCGGCAGCAATCCTGTCAGATGAGCATCAAAATGCCAGGTGCGTCCTATCGTGCAATCGCAAAAACAGTGGCTCCTTAAACAGCAGTGCACCAACGTCCCATAGCACTATTTCATTCAATTCAATACCAAGAAACGTTGACGTCTTGCGATTCCGCATTACAGGAAGCAACATCATGTCGCCCAGCGGCGCTGATGGAGCTGCTACACAGCTGCCGGATGCACCGATCGGCGACAAAGGCAGCCGCCAGGTGCTCTCCCGCGACGCAACGTATACGTACTTGTCCACCCTGCAGAGTCTGGAAGGGCTGCTTTGTTAATGGATCTGATCCGTTCAGCAGCATGTCAGTCTGTGACCTGAACCGCATTCCTTGTGAGCTCGAGATCTGACAACATCTCTCTCCTTCCTTGTGTCAGGCACAACCGGCAGATGGGCAGTCGTCAAACCTGTCGCAGGTTGAGATAGGCCCGAGCGCGCATCAGGTGCAGGTGCACTTGACGTGAGCAGCCTCGTTATTCAACGTGGCGCGCATCTCGTGTGTTTGCTGCATAACGTGTTGCATTGAGCTGCATGCATAGTGTTTACAGCCTTCCATCGTGACGGCATACCCAGGCAATCGTGGGAGAGCACCTGGCACCTTAATATGCCCCACGGCCAGCTTAGTGCCTCCATCTTCAGTTTGTGAATACAAAGCTTGTGCATCTTTCCGCAGATCTCTATCGACAATCTGGACGTGCAGAGCAAAAGGGAGACACTGATGGCGTCCATGCTGAGGCATTCGTCGTTGGATGCGATCCTGAAAGACCACAGCAGCGCTGCCGAAAAGGCCAACATTAAGGCCGACATCATGCGGAGCATACTCCGCGCTAAGGTGCAACCCGTTAAAGGATGCGTTGCTAATGTGACGTTGCGCATCTCGATGTTGACGGTCAATCCCACCCTGTCGTATTCCTCGCGGATGCATCATGCACCAGTGCTCTGCCTCATGCTGACTGGTCATGGCACATCATCATCTGGACGGATTGCTGCAACCCCATCTCCACACAGTGCCACCGGGCCTGGATATGGTCAGTCTGATGTGCCATGAATTTCTTCTACATGCTGCAGGGCGAGGAGGTGGATGCGAAGAAGGCGGAGATCGAGGAAAGCGACACTAAGAAGGCGAAGCTGCACGCGATGTGCGACGAGGCGCGTCAGCGGCACACGGCTTGCCGCAAGAACATGGAGAGTCTGCACGAAGAGCGCCACGGCTTCGAGGTGCTGTTTACTCGAATGTGCATGCTATCTGTGTTCGAAAAACAATTATTGGGTAGCAGCGATGGATTCGGCGGTGGGTGACGGCTCAGCAAGTGAGTCGCGGTTCCTGCCATGACAGTGACCCGTGCCTCAATACAGTGCTGAGCTTCACCAGCTTCTCACAGATAGTAAGTACCACCAGAACTACGCCCCTTGAGCCGCAGATTTTGGCCATTCCAAGCTGGAAACACGTGGTCAAACCTCATCTGTGGGAACAGCTGCTGCTGCTGCGCTGCCGAGGCATTGGCGGCGGGTGCACCTGTCGCATCGATGTTAAAATCATCTTCCTCTTTCTCTTACTGTTTTCCAGGATTTCGTGTGCAAGCTGAGTTCTTCAGGCTGGTGCTAAGCCTGATGTCTAGAAGCTGCACGCCAATGAGCCAATTACGGCAGGTCTTGCAATGTGCTTTCAGACTGCCCCCTTTTCTGGATTCAACAGGTGCCGCTGCTGAGGTCTGAGACGGCTGCACAGTCGCCGCCGCCCGTCTCGCAGGCTGAACTGCAGCTCGCCTCGGAGCACGAGCAGCACGCGAGGGGTATCCTCAACGAGATCGAGGTGCAATATGTAGATATGTGAAATTCGCATTTCACTGAGTTCGCATTGCACGTTGCCCTGGTGCGCGACACGCTGCGTGTATGAGGAACGCTCTGCACACCATGCACACTGCTAGTGCATACTGCCGTATGCAGCCCACGCATCGTTTTTGCCGCACAACTGATCCCGGACAGCTCCAGTGCAAGCTTGCTGAATCTCTCGATGTTTTCCGACCTGCAGAAGGATCTGTGGGAGCTGGACCTGAATCTGGACACCAAGAGGAAGGAACTGGCGGCACTGCAGGACGTCTACGTGGCAGTGGAGGCGAAGAAGCTGCACTGTGAACACAACGCCGACACCGCTCGCGCCGTGGCCGACCACACGCGGCAAATGCGCGAGGAAGAGGTGCGCTCCTCGCCATCACTGCCTTGGCCACTGTGGCACACACCATATCTGATGCTGGTGGTTCTTCATCGTCCACATCTTGAGTGCTGCATGTACAGATTAGCAATGTCATGGGCTGGCAGGCTGCCGGAAGCCCGTACGCTGGCAGGCCTAAAATTGCACAGCCCTGGCAATCCGCAATGGTTTCTCTCAAGAGGATTCCCCTCTCCATGCTGCAGGATCAGATGCTAAACGAGCGCACAGCAAAGCTGGAGCATACCACGGCCCAGCTAAAGTTACTGCAAGGGGAGCTGCATGCGGCGCGCGTCCGGCATCAAACCCTTGTCATGGAGCTGCAGTTCCTGGAGGAGGAGCTCAGCAGCCGCCAGGTAGATATCCCTTCCGATATGCATCAGTTTTGAGCTTTGGCTTCCGCCTGATCCAAAAGTCCATGCGTTGGGTATGGTCCCGCTGTGCAAATGGGACTCAGAAGTTCTCCGCACTAGACCTCTCCTCGCTTGCCGTTTTACCCAGGCAGCCCTTCGCCTGACAGAACGATGTCCTGAGGCGCAGCAGTCATTGTTGGTAGCGCGGTCACATCTCCGCCAGCCAGCCCGCCTTCACATGCAGCCGACATGGAACGGAATGATGTCACACTGGAGCACTGGAGATACACTACAGGGGCTGCCGATTGCTAGTGCAGAACTGGTTGCCAGTCTTGCGTCTGCTGATGACGTTCGTCCACAGGCTGAGGACAACCTGCCATAGCCGTCGCTGGTGCGCGCTTGGTGCAGGGCTCACGTCCTTTACACGTCCCATTCACTTAATGGGACGCTCCTTTGCTTTAGCGGGTTTACTTTGGATACTAGGGAATGCGATAGTCTGTTGGCGGCGCTGGTGAGGGTGCCTGAGCCGATGAATGTTTATCTCGGGTTTGGATAGCTCAAGCCCATGCATTGGTTTTTTCTGTCACAGGCAGCAAAGAAGTCGCTGGCGGAGCAGTACGCCGATGTTACACCTGCGCAGGCGGCCAGCTTCCGTGCAGTCGATTGCCTGCGACGACCCGACGAGGAGGTGCGCGTCTTCGATGCTCTGCTGCCTCCCATTCTGTGCCCGCCAGCCATCTTTTGATGCTTCGCAATATTCGTCATCGTAGCCTTGACCCTGCAGCATTTTGACCATCTTCGTCTTCCAATGGTCGATGTGCTGTGCGCCCATATTGGCTGGTACCCCAAACCCTAAACCCTGAACCCTAAACCCTGAACCCCGACTTTGCCCCGCTCTGAAGACGTGTACCCTGTGGCATTGGACAGGAGACGCCGAGAGACCTCGTTGACGTGATCCTGGCGGAGCAGTACGCGAGCCAGCAGTACGCAGCCTGCCGCGCGCAGCTGGACGCTCTCGACCAGGAGCAGCCGCCCCGCCAGGTACCTGTCCTGCTTAGCCAGCTGTTCTGTCATATTCGTGGAAAACTTCTAAGACTCAGAGATGCCAGTCTACAGTGCACCAGGCTGAATGCGGATCGCTGCCGGACTGCCAGAGAGGCGCTGCAGGCGGCTGCAGCGTACAGATTCATGTGCCTGCGGCGCGGTCCAGCCGTAATCTGCAAATTGTGAATGAGTAGAGCCATCCTTGCAGCAGCTGTCCACTGCTTTCATGTACTGTCTTTCACAGTACTGCCGTCAACCATCTTCGCTGCACAGGCACAATGAATCCCAACACTGAGCAGATATACGCATGAGACACAGCTGCGCTGCTGGGCGTCACCCCGCTACCAAGATTCCACCATCACCTAGCGAGGGTGCCGCAACCTTGCGGCCGACTCATGCCGCGGCAGCTGCAGCAAGCAGATGAAATGAATGCTACTGTTGGCAGGCAGACTGAGCCTGATACAGCCATGGTGTGCACGGTGAGTGTGCATTAGTTGTTGTGGCTGAGGATACAGACACTGTGGGGACGAGACTTCTCACAGTGAAAAGAGCACCAGCCCGGCTTCCGTCGTTGTGTGGCAAATCTTACTTACAGCATGTGGTTGCGAAGCCATCAACCATGTTTACTTTCGCATGTCCTTCATTGCTGTTGCAAGAGTATGGGTGACAGCGACGAAAGCCAAGACAAGGCCAGCAACAGACATGGTGTCGTGCACAGCCTCCTTGTGCCAGTCCTCATGCCAGGTCACGCCAACAAAAATGGCGGCAGAAACGAATATCAGGGTTGTCGCAAATATGAGCGGGTGCATGAGGAACTCCATGACGATCTCCTGTGCGACGCATTGAAAGAAGAGGGTGTGAGGACATACTGGTGGCATTGAGACAGAAAGTACTACCTGCTTTCGATTGTAGGGCTCGCTGTGCGAAAAACACAAGACAGATGGCAACACAAACGTATAGAGAAATAACGCACCGGCAGCTTCACAGAGAGCGGCAGGTTCTCGGTGCCTTCAGAAAGCAAATGTCCAATCAAAGGTCAGCATACTCGAGATGCAAGGGGACAATACGAGAGGCAACAGGGGTCAGTACAAAGGCATGAAATGCAAGTTTGACGATGAGGTGTTTGTGCCGCCCGATGGACTTGACTTCCCATGCTGCATGCATGTTGATTCGATGTGTTGCATTGAAACAGCTGATACTGCAAAGTGAGGAGCACTCACTGCGCGGGCGCACGGTGATCGTCTCGCCGGGCTCAAAGGTGCGGCTGGTGCTGAAGTTGTCGGAGGACAACAGCTCCTCCATGTCGACCCAGCACGAAGAACCCTTGCCTCCCCTGAGGTTGGCGAGGTGCACCAGCGCCGCAATGGGCGCGAACTTCCCCGGCAGCAGCTTCATCAGCATGTCGTCCCAGTGCCCGAGCTCGTCTTTATACTCCACTGTTATGCTGGCAGCTGCATAGAAACGAATCACAAAGAGGTCAACCAACGTGTGCTGAATGTTTGGTCGGTGTGCCGGGCACGCCAGCCCGCTCCACTTGCGTCACTGCGGGGCATGTCACCAACTGCGCAAAGTGCCTCAAGATTCAGTCTAGAGTCACAGCGCATTGGCTCTGGCACCAGATATTGCTGCTGCAGCGCCACCGGCAGCAAATCGGTGATAAGTCAGACACCTTCACACATCAAGCCGCAAGTCTGCAGCCCAAGCCAGTCATTTCGTCTCTTGTGAATGCGCACTGCATGTCTAGCAGATTTGCATCCTTTGAGAAGATAGCATGCTCTGGCATTTCATGAGCTGCTTTAAATAATATTAATATCGAGGGCCGCTCGCATGCACACATACCCACGGACACGACCAGAACGTGCTGGAAGTCTGGTGCCATGCCCTTGGCCGGCATCACGGTGAGCGGGAGGCGCACGCCCGCTGCGTCGACCCACTCCATCTCAAAAACATGCTGCGGCCCGTACCACTCCGGCAGTGCCACCATCAGCGCCTGCACGGCAGACATGAGTTTCATGAGAATTGGTGCAAACACCAAGGCGGAAATTGTACAGGGGATTATCTGCTTCCGTGCATGCTGTCAGAGAAACGAACACGACGCTGCCGGCGCATTTTAATATTGCAGATGGTGGACTCAGATCTGCAGGTCATGAAACCTAGTGCTTCACATTGCGGCAGACTACAGTGTGCACATGCATAGCCGTGATTGTGTGCGCTGCTGCATGACGCAAAACCCATCAAATGCCACGTGCGATTCCTTACGGGCAAATTTCACGTGCCTGCTCCAGCTCTGGAGGTGTGCTGTCGGCGGGCACCGTCAGCCTTCTCTCCTGCTTGATGTCCTTGGTCTTGTCTGCTGCGTCCACAAACCGGCACTTGGGGAAGCACGTGGTGCTGAGCGCTGTTGCATGTGTTCCTGCATTGATGCAAAGATGACAGATCAGAAAGTCTTGTATAGCTGCTTGTGTGCATGGCTCATTCGTCACTGCACAGCAGCCAGAAAGCGCGTTAACCAAATGTCACAACGGTGTACCCCGAAGAATTCGAAGACGATTAGTGCATTCAAGGCCACAGCTCGTAGTGCTGCTCGCGGAGTTCTTTGTGCAGCAATACGATCTTCCCCTCGCAGCAGCATCTGAGCTGAGAGCTCGAGAGCGGCAGTGGTGTCAAACGTCCACAGGGCTTGTTTATGGACAGTATGCACTGTAGTGCTCCTTGTCAGCTGGACACCAGAAGAGCTGGCATCTGGTGTTCAGAACGTCGAAACAAGTAGGCACCTGAGGAGCCTTGGGCGCTGCCGGCGCTGCCAATGCCGCCAGGGTGCCGATTCTCCTGCTGCGTCATCTGGTGCAGGTAGGTGTCAAGGGCGACCTGTGCAAACAGGAGGCAGAGTGTCAATCAAACTGCTGTTACTGAGTATTGTACGGCAGGGATTGAGCCAATCGTGTTTGTTTGGCATATCTACAAATAGAAATTGTCCAACAACGTTGTTTTGCAGGCCTCCAGGTCGACACGGACGTTCTGACCCATGTGGCGCTGTGGCATGCCCCCAGGCAAGAGCATTTGCAACGCGGAATCTTTGGAAATCAGGGTGGCGCATGCACATGAAGAGACGCCTGGGTAGGCAGACGATCAAGATGCGCAGTATGTAGAACAGATGACAGCCCACCTCCTTGCAGACCTGCTCTGCCTCCTCCTCCGTCTGGATGCGCACAGCCCCCTGGCTCTCCATCCGTTCCAGCCGCGCCAATATTTCCTGTGCATGTAGTCATATATGCTGGTGTCAAACGTATGGCAGTCAGGTCTGATGCTGCAGCAACAGACTGGAGCGTGCTTTCTATTATGGTAGTGCTCCCGCTGGGCTCTGTACCTGTAGGAACAGGAACAGCAGGCTACATGATATGCGCATCCGCCATGTGATCAAGGGGAACGGCGACAGTCAGCTGGATACTGGCAGGGTCGGAACAATCCGACAATGAGGATGACTGGAATTACCGCAAATTCTGGACTGAATCAGTTGTGTTTTACGGCAACTGCCATGCAAATGAGAAGTGATCTCTGAAGGCAAGCGCGCTATGACTCACAAGAGGTTCTTGCCCGCTTGCGGCTCAGCAATGTGAATGGAGAACACAGAGGCGCGGGTGGTCATGGCGGCCAGAACCCCGATTAACGCTTTTCGACAACAGTGAAACGAAGCCATTAACGTCAGGCCTCACACCTCGAGCACCTTGGCCGCGTCCGGGCCAGCAGCCGTCTTGAATAGCTCGGGGTCACTGCTGCCGGTGCAATTGCTCAGGCCAGGGGCCGCATCCTCGACCTTCTTCAGCTCTGCCAGCGCCACCTCTGCCCTGCTGTGTTTTGCCTGCAGAAGAGCCGGGCCACGGAGAGCAGGGTTGGGAGGAGCAGAACTCCAGTTGTGGCGCTTTGTGTGCAGCTTTGCGACCGCGGTCGTACGGTGCTCTCAACCTGCGCCCAAACAGAGACGTCTACTATTCAAGATTGATCAGCCTGATGAGCTGCAGCACAGCTCATCAGGCTGATCAAGCCCCGTTCATACACCGCCCCGTTCATACACCGCCCCGTTCACCGAAGGTGTCCGTGCTTCGTCCCGCCACAAACAACGACCGCAACGACCACGGCAAAGGGAAGCAATACGTCTCTCAAGCTCGAGACATACACTCTGTCGTGCGATGAGCACGAGCACCCGCAACGCCTTGCATATTTCACATGCAGTGCTGTCTTCAGGCTATTTTGGACTTGACGAAACCGCTTTCGCGAACTCACAGCCGCGCTGCAGCAGCTGTTTCACCCGCTCACCAGCTCGAGCAGGCGTCTCGCTGAGCAGCCCCGATTGCCATACACACAAGTCATTGTTGCACGTATAGGGCAGTGCAAAAGTTTTGTCACGGTTTTGCACGTGGCCTAGACAGAAATTGCTGGCACAGCGCAGAGCTGACGGCGGCACCGCAGCAGCTCAGATCCGATTCCAAACACAGTTATCAAGCTCTGACGGGCGCCGCGGCCCTGTGGCCACCCTGTGATGTTGCTGGAGGCGTGTTGAGGCCGTCAGTTTCCGAGCAGATTCCGACAGCTAGCTGAGGGTGCCGACTTTGGCCACCTGCCGCGCCGCGTGCGCAGCGCGACAGCCCCGGCGGAATTTTCAGGTGATGCCAATTAGCACAAAGACTGGTTCCTGGGTGGTGGCCGCCACGGCGACATCGTCTGCAGTGCGCCAAACCGGAGCCAACACGATCCAGCAAAACGGCCACCTGCCGCCCGACAAGAGGTCTGACGGGAGCCGCCGCCGTGGCCTCAGGGCCGCGCCGCGCCGGTGCCCCGCCTCGGATCACAGAATATACTGTCTAGTCGACCTCTCATGGCCGGTGCAGGGGCTGGATTGCTGCACTGCCGCCACAGTGGGCCGGCATAGCGCGACCGCCCGCCCACAGGGCGGGCGGTCGCGCTATGCCGGCCTTAAAATAACCGTACTCCGTCAACTTGCACTCTGGGCCTAGCGCTCGCTCCTGCAGCCTCTCTAACCCATCTAGTATCCAAAATGTGGCTCAGATTTGCACGCCTCTGGGTCGCGCACGGCGATCGTCGCCGTGGGCAGGGAGTTATGCATTTTCTCCCTCGTTACAAAACTTTTGCACTGCCCTATGCCGATTATTCTGGTGGTGGTGTCGTTGCTGCCGCCGCCGCTGGACTTGGGGCACGCGCTGCAAGGCCGGCAGGCCGTTGATTGCTCTCAAAATTTGACAGGGCCTAGAAATAGGTGTCTACTTGAAGACTTGCCTTCGGCGGGTGTGTGCTAGCCTATTTGGGGCTGCGTTTGCAGTGAGCAGGTGTGCTGCCGCCGCCGCCACCAACTGCTTACAGTCTCCGCCGCAGCAAGGGATTTCAGACTTGATCACAGATCAGAACTCTCCTCCATGATGTATTATCAATGACCTCTCACAATTTCATGTCGTTCGCACAACGTTTGCTACCTCTGCAGCAGTCACAGCGTGGCGCCGCCGCATGCCGTCACCCGGCGCAGGCGGTCAGCCATGCTCTTGTAGCAGTTTCTGAGCATTTCAGGAGGCACCGCCGCGCGCACACGCTGGATCAGCTCCCACAATTCATCCAGAGTGCTGGCTGCCGGCTGCTTGCGGATCCAATCCGCCATCCCGGCCCACACATTCTCAATGAGGCTGAGGTCTGGGCTGTTTGCTGGCCAGCCCTGCAGCAGGCCGCCTGGAGCCTGGCCAGCCACTCGCTGCGCGTCGTCTGTCCAGTGCACTCGAGCGCCGTCTTGCTGGAACACCCAGCTGTGCTCGTACAGCGTGCCGCCAAACAGCTGTTCGCCTCCATCCAGCAATTCTGGCGCAAGGGACTGAGAAAAGCACCGCCGGCAGCAGGGCCAAGCGCAGAGCTCAGGCACCTAGAGGAAGCAAGAATAACAGCATATAAATGCGTGAAAATCTCTGCACGGGTGCACGATGAGTTTGGGCGGCAGGATCATGGGGCATCGTCCGTGCTGTCACAGGGATGCGCGCAGATCGACTGCAAATTTCGCAGGTGCACTCGCGCCACAGGGCTGCAGTGGGCGTGTGGGTCAGGCAATCCATATATTATGATGTCAAAAGATTGTGTGAGAAGCGCGCAGCCTTGCCTGGACGCTCAGACGCGCTGGTGCTGCAGCAAACTCCGGCTGTGCACGCCCGCGTCTGACACCAGTCTGACGGCTCACAGGGCTGCCAGCTGTCGCATATTGGAAGTCTATGCGCGGCGCTTGTGCGATTCAGATGCCTGCACCCAGCCTGCTGGAGGTCGCAATGAATGTTTTGCGTTGGCTGTATGCGTTACGCGCCCTGCGGACGCTGTGCAAGGTCGCACGCGCTAGGTTTCGATCTCGTCCATAGGGCAGTGCAAAAGTTTTGTCACGGTTTTGCACGTGGCCTGGACAGAAATTGCTGGCGCAGCGCAGAGCTGACGGCGGCACCGCAGCAGCTCAGATCCGATTCCAAACACAGTTATCAAGCTCTGACGGGCGGCGCGGCCCTGTGGCCACCCTGTGATGCTGCTGGAGGCGTGTTGAGGCCGTCAGTTTCCGAGCAGATTCCGACAGCTAGCTGAGGGTGCCGACTTTGGCCACCTGCCGCGCCGCGTGCGCAGCGCGACAGCGGCGGCGGAATTTTCAGGTGATGCCAATTAGCACAAAGACTGGTTCCTGGGTGGTGGCCGCCACGGCGACATCGTCTGCAGTGCGCCAAACCGGAGCCAACACGATCCAGCAAAACGGCCACCTGCCGC
>JAABUK010006705.1_pt1 | contig 17037 bp, 20 predicted proteins | sample 5559141 | NCBI WGS metagenome assembly JAABUK01 (sample SAMN10711869, study PRJNA513367) | rock metagenome | isolation source: Antarctica rocks | place: Antarctica: Victoria Land, Pudding Butte nord | collected 2016-01-03
GTTAGAGAAATCAATCAAATGGTCAACTACTGATCTTCTAAGTAGCTATGACGGGTTCACTGGGTTCGGCCTTTCGCTCGAAGATACTACGCCTTCTGCTTTTACATTAAAGTCATGATATTCAACACAAGAAGTTTATCAATCTTGTTTTTGGTTTTTTTTTCTTTATGATGATATAAAGTTTCTTCTTCATCAAATCGAACAATCTTTGCAGATTAAATTCTTTTCTCTGGTGATTTCTAAGCTTTGACATGATCTGCAGCATTCATCTGTCGCTGAAGCTTAACGACGTGAGTCTTACATGTCTTCTTCGCTGCTTTGAAATTATCATTGATATATTTCTTGAAATTACGAGGGCAATTGACATTGACAGCAGCGCGCGCCTGCAGTGTTTGCCTTAATAGCAGCGTCTACAATGATCTTAGCAGCGACGTCTGCCTTGACTTTGACGGCAGCGTTTGTTTTGACTTTGCCAGAGGATTTTTTCGATCTTGATGAGTTCTCAAGGGGGTGAGAGGATTCTTTAGAGGTAGGTTCTCGCTTCGGCGGTGACGACGGCATGATGGCTTCCCGGGGGGGGGGCTACAAGGATATTAGGACTGTGAAACGTTTGAACAGCTTCACATTCACCTGTTTGATCGATTTCTCTGACAAGAAAACAGGCTTTGAAGGCTTGGTGGTAGTGAGGGTGTCGAGGTCCAGTAGTAAATTTGGTGGGGGGGGGGACAAATGCGATGCCAAGAATTCCATAGCTTTCTGCGTACCTCCGTACGCTACATTTGTTTCAAACGACTCCCATCTTACACACCGCACATCAGCCTCAGAGGAAGGAACAGACCCCTGCAGATGGATCGCTGTGCAAGAAACAGCCTCGACTTGGATAGAAGGCAGAACACTGCCACTACTGCACCTGCCAGTCCACGGCACAGCATACTCCATTGAGGCCTCATAATTGCCCATGACGATCGGTGTACTTTGATTGGCAAAGGCTCAGCGACGTATCATGGCTGACTACTTATTATCCTCTGCTGCAGTGGCCGCTGCTTCTCCCTGCATGATCTGTGAGCTGGAATCCTAATCCTATCGTCCAGCTTCGCTCTGTCATCCCATCACGGATTTCCAAAGCATTTCTTTTTTTCAATACCATTGTCGATTACTCTACACTGTTTGCCATGGCAGCACCTCCAACACCAGAGCAGCTCCAAGAGTTATTTAATGGCCCCAGCATGAAGCCTCCGGCGGGGGTGATGCCAAACTTTGTCGACCCCGCCAATTTTCACGTCTTGTACATTGCCACTGTGGTTCTGTGTCTATCTTTTGCAACTTCGGCTCTTTTTATGCGCATATATACAAAGATATATATCATCCACAAAACAGAATGGGCTGACTGTGAAACCTCACCCCTCGCGCCTATCATGAACCCTCAAAGCTAATATTTCACAGATACATCGGTGCTTGGATGGGTACGACCCTCACCCTTAGGATACATGATCTTGGCTAATACCTGTGCAGCTGATCACAGTAGCATACTGTGCTCTGACCGGAAAACTCATCTACGCCGGGGGCGGAGGTAAGCGGTGCTCGCAAATCCTAGATCAACAGATGGTAGACGATACTGACGCTACCAATAGTCCACCTATGGAATATCCAACTAAAGGACTTGCCTCCAGCACTCTATGTATGTTCTCTCCAGGCATGCTCTGGATCCTAGCGCTAACGACATTCCGTATATTGCAGTATATGAATATCTTGTCAATCGTCTACGGGATCAACGTGTCTATTGTGAAGCTCTCAATCATTCTTCAATACCTGAGCATTTTTGTGCCACATCGAAAGGTTAACCTAATGTTTTTGGGATGTCATCTTGTCATCTGGAGCCACTTCATCTTTTATACCGTGGCTACGTTCTTTGAGATTTTTATCTGCAACCCACGGGATAAATTTTGGAGTCCGCTGATGACGAAGGGTCATTGCTATAACGCAATAGCAACCAACATCGCTGCAGGATCATTCAATGCCTTCTCCGATTTTGTGATCTTGCTGCTTCCTCAGCACGTAATTTGGAAGCTTCAAATGCGCTGGGAACGAAAAGTTGGAGTATCTGCGATTTTTCTCACAGGATTTTTGTAAGTCTATACCGCCTTCATCATAGTCTCGCTAACTTCTCTGGTTCTCAAGTGCTTGCATCATCTCCGTCATGCGACTCTACTACGCCGTCAGAATCCAACAGACTGGCGACGTCACTTGGCAGAGTGGACCGATGGGCCTCTGGACTCTGGCCGAGTTCACCATAACCATCATCTGTGGCTGTATGCCAGTCATACCTAAGTTCTTTCAGACAGTCGGACCCAAGATTTACTCGAGCTCAAAGGGCAGTTCGTCATTGGGCCCATCAAAAGGCTCAAAGATCAGTGGAACTTCTGCAAAAAGAAGTGGTGCAGGTGGATCTGAAGGATTTTTAACAGACTCAAATGAGGCTCAACGCCAGCCTCATGGTAAATACGACTCTCTCGATGAGAATGAGCTGGAAATGGTAGCGGGCAAAGGCAGTACCTTCAGCAGCGTATCTGAAAGCATTAAACCGCTGCCTTCATCACCAGGAGAGAAGGCGATGAGTCAACAGCAGATCGTGTCGGAGAAGAAGAGGAGTCAAATTTTGCGGACAGTGCGTATCGAGACTAGGCGCGACGACTTGGAAAGGCAGCAAGAAAGTGATTGGTGAATATTGAAATGTGTGACTGTAGAGGCGATTAGCTATGAGTGCTTGATTGTATTGTTACGACTTGATCATGGCAGGTACCATTCCTGGTGGTCTTATCGTACGGAATGCATTTTTTAGGCAACTTAGTAAGCACATCGTATTGCATAAAGTACCTCGGTTCAGCCATCGCTGTGTTTGTATTGGTGTTTGCCTATAATGTTCGACGCCCGGTGACGGGCATCTCTTAAAACACTCCCGCTCGCCTTTCACTCTCCAAGTTCCATCTTTGAACCCCATCCCGCTTCGATACCAAGTCAGAAAGCAACATCTGTTTGCAACAGATACGAGGCTTCCTACGATGGCTCTACCGAACCTCACCTTCTTTCGTGATGACTTTCGCATGACAACCTGGCTTCTAAGTGGAGCAGCGCTTCAGTGTCTTCTCTTCCTTTTACTCCCTACCTACGTCGCACTTTTTCCTACTCTCCTCTTGATATCTGCACGAATTGCTACATTCGTGCTCATCAGTCATGGAATGATGCGTGATCCGAGCTTTGACAAGGTCAAGATAGGAAGATTGACGGCTCAGATACCTTACGAGGATGGTTCTGCCCCGGAAAAGCCAGCGGAGAAGGAGGTTGTGATTCTCGTCCTAGGAGCACGCTCTAATCAGTATGTTCCAAGGCATCCACAACTAGGCGTTCCTCCTAATCCTCCTTTTCAGCCCAAAGGGCCGATTTGCACCTGGCTACACGGAAGTAGGCCATCTCTTTCGACGCATGTGGCAGGACGCTGCAAAGAACCGCGAGAAGTGGGGCTGTAAGTATACTCGTCGAGGACGAAACGACATGGCATGGACATGCTGATATTGGTCAGACCTCGGAAAATCGTCTACACTCCTTGCCACAGACCTTGACTGTGGGAATACGATGCTCTGGCTGTCCTACTGGAAAGACATCGATCATTTACGCGCCTTCGCTCACGGAGATGCTCACCGTGCGGGATGGGACTGGTACAATGCGTTCAAAGGTCACCCGCACATCGGCATCATGCACGAGATCTACTCTGCGCCTAAGGGTAATTGGGAGAACATCTATCACAATTTTCGCCCGTTTGGAATGGGTAACGCATTTCCCCGCTTTCCAAATGATAATCTCTCGAACACTGAGCTGACTCTCGCTAAGGGCAAACAAAGTACCTCGTCAAAGACCCGGAAAAGGAGGGGAGATATGGTGGCAGCCAGCTCATTAGCCCTCTGCAGGACGCGAAGGGCGCAACCTGGAAATCCATGACAGCAAGGATGGGGCGGGTTGAGGCGTCATAGAGAAAGTTATGAGCATTGGGAGTGGTGCCCAGGCACCCCAGCAATGACGAGAGCGCTGTTCTCTCTAGCCCTTCCCTGAGCTCTGCTGGTCGCACATTGTAACATTACAGCACAGTGACAGTCAGACATACAATACCAAACCTTGAGTCCACACATCAAAGCCTCACTCAGCTGACAACGCAGCAGCTGCCCCCCCTAGTTGCAGCCACAATTCTGCGCTAGGCACTCGTACGAGTCTATCAGACTAGATCTTGCATCGGGCATGAGGCTGGTGGGTCTCAAGAATGGCATGATCAGAGGCCTAATGTTAGAGGATGTTTGTGCTGATTGGCAATGGTTGGTCCTGACTCAAGATCGAAACGGCTGAGGTATGTGATCCTGGACCCTTCGGGCCTGAATACATAATCCACGTGCAGATGGCTAGGCGGAGTAATACTTGAAAAAGAAGCGAGTAGGATCTTATTCGTGGGAACGTGCATATATCGGTTTCAAAGAATTGCGACTCATCGATTAAGATGTGCTGTTGTTGGATGGTGATGTTGTACCGCACTCACTGTCTAGCGCTTAGACCGGTGCATCGGGTGTGCCCCTTACTCGTATGCACGGGGTTTCCGCGCACACTGGGTTTCCGCGCACTCTAACCTAGAAAGGTTAGTTACAGATCGTACCGGGTTTAGCGTGCTAAAAAAGGCATTAAGGTATTTAGTCATATTTAGCGTGCGCGGAAACCTCGTGCATACGAGTATTCCGTAAGGTATCTTACCTACCTTAGTTCTAGCTGAACCTTGATAGGCTCTCAGGTGAGCAAGCTTTACCTACCTTACCTTAGTTCTATGTAGTGTCAGCGGCTTCTAGGGGCTTACAGGGGTCCAGGCGGGGCGGACCAGGAAGGAGAAACGCGTCATCTGCTGTCATTCACTTGCACTTGAGGGGTACCGACATGGTTGCTCAGCTACCTGCGGCGGGTTATATAACTACACCACCATTGAACATCGTAATCCAGCTGTGCAAACGCCATCACTGCGGCGTAAACTTGGAAAGTCATCAAGCTTGCAAGATGCCCTGATAAACTGCGATGCGATTCGATGGCTTCGTTGCGCAGCTTCAAGCTCGCGCAGGATTCGACTGATCCGGAACATCACCAAAGGATTGACGCCGTAACGAATGATGCCTCGCTCCTTCTTCTCCGCCAGCCTCGCCAATCGCCCGAACCCACGACCCTTGAATTCTTCATACTTTGGTTTTCTTTCAGGAGCTGGAACGTAACTGCGCGTCGTCCTGGTGCTAGTCTGAAATTCGGGGCGCAGATAACGTCGCTCGGAAGGCTTGGTCAAGGATGCTAGGACGAGTTCTGGTAATGTCTGAGAACAATGTTTCGAAGCGACGACATGACTTAGGGCACACCATGATGATGTCCAGGCTCATACCCGTGCTCAGCCATGCTTGCGAACTGCATTGTGATTGTGCTTGGACCTGCAGAATCACGGATGTAGCTAGTAGAATACTCTCATTAATCTACATCAGCCCGAGACTATTTCAAAGGGATGGCCATCTAGATCGGAGTCTATGTATTGAGAGAGTCAGACTGACTGGCGTATTGGCTCATATGTGGATCTGCGAGTGGATCGACCTGAGTCTTGAATACAAGCACTTTGAGATTTGGGCAACCAAGAACTCCAAGTAGCAGCTGCTAAATTAAATTTTCTTTGCTTGTCTTTATTTCTTTAGTCGCTCCTCATACAATCCCAGTATGGCGCCAGGTATACCCTACAACGATTCTAATGGCGTCTTCGTCGCAAGCTCGAGAAACGACTCGCTCAATAGCTACACAGCAGAACTTTATGACTTCAATCTCGAGCATGACATCCTCGAGCCTATAGCTGTCGTGGGATTCTCTTTGAGATTTCCTCAAGAGGCGACCTCTCCAGAGTCCTTCTGGGAAATGCTAGCGGAGAAGCGATGTGCGATGACCGAGTGGCCCAAGGATCGGATCAATCTAGATGCATTTTACCATCCAGATAGCAACAGGACTGATACGGTTCGAGCTCTTCCCATGGCCAAACCGTCCTCCAAGCTCTCAGATTGCAGCTTATACTTCATAGATACCAGTACGCGGCGCTCATTTTCTTGAGGAGGATCTCGCCGTTTTCGATGCTTCTTTCTTCTCTATCACTTCCGCAGAAGCAGTGTCGATGGATCCCCAACAGCGTGGTCTTCTAGAAACTGCTTATCGAGCTCTTGAGAATGGTAGGTGCTTTCATCAAGTCTTTCTTCTTCATTTTGGAAAGGAAAGTTCACCAATTTTACTTCTATATTTGGGCTAAACCTTTGGCAGCCGGAATACCACTAGACCAAGTTGCTGGTTCCAAAACAGGAGTGTATACGGGATCTTTTGCGGACGACTATAAGATGATGATGATAAGGGACCTGGAGGCATTGCCAAAATATGCCGCTACTGGTGGCGCTATGACTTTGCTTGCTAACCGGCTCAGCTGGTTCTTCAAGTTGGGCGGACCCAGCGTCAATCTTGACACTGCTTGCTCGAGTAGTATGATAGCTCTTGATATCGCATGCCAAGGACTGCGTAACGGTGAATCCACAATGGTACGCTTCTGGACCAACCTTGATATAGCCTGATGAGCTTATGATTACATGTAGGCACTTGTAGCCGGCTCCAATACCATTTTCGGACTTGACCCTTTCCTGTCGCTGACGAACATGAATTTCCTTTCCCCAGAAGGTCGATGTTTCAGTTTCGATGACCGTGGAAACGGTTATGCTAGAGGCGAAGGCTTCGGTGTGGTTGTCATCAAACTCCTCGCTGACGCCGTTCGGGACGGCGATACCATCAGAACGGTAATACGCTCCACAGGATCTAACCAGGATGGGCGCACACCTGGAATAACGCAGCCGAGTAGAGATGCTCAGGAAGCTCTTATACGGAGGACTTACGAGAAGGCAGGCTTGGATCCAGGTGCTACGCGGTATTTTGAAGCACACGGTATGTTCCTAAACCCTTCGGATAAGGCTCCATGCTGACACTGTGACCGAAAAGGGACTGGCACTGCAGTCGGAGATCCCACCGAAGCCAGCGCTATCGGAGGGGTGTTCCGAGAGCATCGCAGTCCTGAAGACCCATTGTACATGTGAGTCTCTGCGCTTTGGCTATATCCTGTTCTCGCTATACTCACGCGAAACACTCCCAGTGGCGCTGTCAAATCCAACATCGGACACCTTGAAGGCGCCAGTGGTATAGCAGGCATAATTAAAACTATGATGGTACTAGAGAAAGGCATCATTCCACCAAACACAAACTTCGAACACCTGAATCCCAAGATCGACGCAGATTTCTTGAATCTAAAGGTATGATAGTCTTTGATTTCCTCTAAAGGAAAAAATTATGAATTTAATCACAGTTTCCCCTCTCCTGCATACCATGGCCAGATACCGGACTGCGCCGAGCGTCGGTTAACTCCTTTGGCTTCGGTGGCGCCAACTCGCATGCTGTGCTTGATGATGCGTACAATTTCCTTCGCGAGAGGGGTATTGCTGCCAATCATTGTACCGTGCGAACACCTCCGCTTCTGGAAGAGCAGGTGTATTTTTCTACTGCAATAGATGGAAGTGCGTTGGCGACCGGCACGTCTAACGGGACTAATGGCGAGGCTTATGCCAACGGATCGCACACCAAGAGACCGTCTAATGGGATCAACGGTGAAGTATATACCAATGGAGCACACACCAACGGACGTCACACCGACAGGGCATCTTACGAGCTTGAGGATGAAGTCCAAACCAATGGAATAAATATCAACAAGTCACTTGAAAAGATCAACGGTGAAGTCAATGCCAACAGGGCACACACCAACAGGCAGATTGTCACACAAGACCGACTTCGTTCATGTCCAAGAGTCCTGGTTTGGTCCGCTGCTGACGAAGGCGGTATTTCTCGTATTCTCGAAGCGTACGCCAAATATCTTGGTGCCCTGTCTCTTGGCTTGATAGAGACTGAAGAGTATATCGAGAAATTGGCGTACACTTTGGCTGCTCGACGAAGTTCCTTGGCCTGGAAGTCGTTCGCCGTCGTCAGATTCTTCTCTGAGCTACGAGACATTGGAATTCGCTCATCAAAACCCGTTCGATCGAGCAAGAAGCTTGGCCTTGGATTCATTTTCACTGGCCAAGGGGCACAGTACAGTGGAATGGGCCGAGAACTTCTAAGATACCCGGTATTCCAGAACACCCTTCGGAAATTTGAGATGTGCTTACAAGATTTGGGCTGCGAGTGGCTACTGATGGGTAAGCGATCCTTAAATTTTCTGTGCAGTTCAACCATCTCATCACTGTCATGAGAGCGAAGGCGGTCGACTGAGGGTGGCCAGAAGCATCCTCGTGCCAAAACTAACGGTTTGCAGATGAGCTCCTGAAAGAAAAGGAATTATCCAAGATCAACAACCCAGCATATAGCCAACCGATTTGCACAGCACTGCAGATTGCCCTTATCGAGCTACTTCGGAGTTTCAATATCGTCCCTTCTGCCGTTGTTGGACATTCTTCTGGCGAAATTGCTGCAGCGTGAGTGGGCTCTGGATTCACTGATAAAGCTTGGTGCTAATACGTAGAAGATATTGTTTGGGTGGTCTTTCGCTTCTGTCTGCATGTAAAGTGGCTTACTTCCGAGGCAAGTCTACAGCTACTTTAGCTGACCTACCAGTCGGCCGCGGCGCTATGATGGCAGTTGGTCTTTCGGAAGCTGCAGCGCGCCCCTATCTTGACCGACTCGCTATGCGCCATGGAAGTACTCGTGTCACTGTGGCTTGTATCAACAGCCCGAAGAACATCACCTTATCCGGTGACGAGGTTCAGATTGACGCTCTCAAGTTGCTCCTCGATAGTGATATTATATTTGCACGCAAGCTTCAGGTCGATGTAGCTTACCATGCTGCACAGATGAATGAGATCGCCGATCTTTATCGCACGTCGATTGAAGAGCTAGAGTTTGGAGAGCCGCTTCAGGATACTCCAATGATGATATCCTCGGTAACCGCTAGGCAAATCTCCAAAGCTGAAACCTGTCAAAGCGACTATTGGGTCAAGAATATGGTCTCCCCTGTCAAATTCTCGGACGCAATTGTGCGACTGGCTTCAGACTCTGCAAAGACCCAAAAAAAGAAGCTGGGTGGAGCTCATCAAAAATCCGTCGCGGTACACGATCTCATCGAAATCGGGCCACATTCTGCTTTACGAGGACCAGTCAAAGAGACTCTGGAGACAATTTCTAGAGGGAACGATGTTGCTTACAGCTCCCTCTTGATTCGGCATGCCTCGGCTCTCGAGACCACTTTGAACGCTGCAGGCCGCTTTCATACTTTGGGATATCCGCTCAATCTTGCCGAGATCAATGGAGTTAACAACAAGACAGGAAAAAAGCTCGCGGTACTACCAAATTTACCAGAGTATCAATTCGATCACTCTCGGAAATACTGGTATGAAAGCAGATTGAGCAAAGACTACAGGCTTCGCAAAGTTCCACGTCTTGACTTACTCGGGACTTCTGCCACCGATTGGAATCCTTTGGAAGCTAGATGGCGAAAGTTCATTAAAGTATCCGAGACACCGTGGGTAGTGGATCATAAGGTATGAAACACTTCTCACTGATTCAATCATTGCTAATTGTTTTAGGTAAATGGTTCCATCGTATACCCCGCTGCTGAAATGCTTGTCATGGCTATTGAGGGTGCCCGCCAACTAGCGGACGAGAATCGGCGTATCACAGGATATCATATCAAAGAAGCTACCTTCCACAAAACCTTGACGATTCCGGTTAGCCTAGAAGGCGTCGAGACACAGCTTTACATACGGCCTTCAAAAGATGCGTCCAACAAACACTTTGCACCATCTGACTTTAGAGTCTGTATCTATGAAGATGGTCAGTGGGCTGAGAATTGCCGTGGAACCATCGAGGTGGAGTACGAGGAGGCTGAAACTGAGGTCGATAGAGGCAAAGAAGCAGCGGAAAGGTCGCGTTGTTACAAGCAACGTTACGAAAATGCGGTCGGGACCTGCAACAAGATCGTCGAACCAGAGCGTATGTACGAGCATCTGCAGGAGATTGGGTTGACTTTTGGTCCGGCTTTTCGACCTCTCCAGCAGATACATTGCAACAATGAGGGCGAGGCAATGGCTGAAGTTAGGACCTTTGAATGGTCTGCCCAGGATAATTCGAATCATCCTCAGCCTCATGTTGTACATCCCACAACTCTTGACGGCGTGGCCCAGCTTTTCTTCGTGGCATTGACCAAGGGTGCTCAAGAGATGATACCCACCACTATTCCAACGCGGATGAGCAAGCTATGGATATCAAATTCCGGTCTTAGCCATTCTGAGTCAGAGTCAATCCAAGCTTATACAAAATCGGCGTTTAAAGGCTACCGCGGGACTGAATCCAATATGTTCGCTCTAGACAAGGTCACGGGCGATGTCCTGCTTTCAATTGAGAGCCTCGAGACAACGACAGTCGCTAGCCAGGGTACCGTATTAGAAGGACAGTCTGACCAAAGACAATTGTGCTACAGCATAGACTGGAAGCCGGACGTTGACCTGATGAGCTCTCAGCAGACTTTGTCGTACAGCAAAGCTGGACATGCTGAGGTCGCCGAACCGGTTGAGTCTTATCAACAATTGAGTCTTCTCCTCTTCTCATTCGTCTGGAAAAATTATATCGAGATACGAGGGGGCCATTCATCAACGGTCTTGGAGCCGCACATACGCAAGTACATCGCATGGATGGAATGGCAGATTGCAAAATTCGACGCTGGAGATCTACCACACAGTCGACCTGACTGGAAAGCGCTTTCGGATGACACACAATACATCGATACTCTCTCCAGCCGCATAGAAAGCAGTAGCAAACAGGGAAAATTTTTTGTGACGGTTGGGCGAAATCTTCTCAAAATCATTAATGGCGAAGTCAATCCCCTTGAGCTTCTATTTCAAGGAGGGCTTGCCGAAGATTACTATCGCGAGGTATTTGACATTGTGTCGTGCTGCAAACATCTCGGCAAGTATCTTGACGCACTTGCTCATAAGGAACCGGGAATGAAAATCCTTGAGGTTGGTGCCGGGACAGGGGGCTTTACTGCCCAAATACTTTCTTCGCTTTCTCCTGAAAGTTCAGGCCCCACGAGATACGCTCAGTATGACTTCACTGATATCTCAACGTCATTTTTCGAGAAAGGCGAGAAGACTTTCGGGTGTCGCCATGAGAGAATGGAGTTTAAATCTTTGAATATTGAAGGTGATCCGCTCGAGCAGGGTTTCGAGTTGGGGACCTACGATCTACTAGTTGCCTCTAGCGTAAGTCACACCTTCTAAAGACTGGCTCGTTCAACAAGCTAACCTTGGGTAGGTACTACATGCCACGCGAGATCTGAGTGTGACCATGCAGAACATGCGCAAATTACTGAAACCGTGAGTATCAATGTTGAGGCGACAGAGAATTCTTGCTAATACTAATAGTGGTGGTAAACTCGTAATGTTCGAGATCACCCGACCCGACATTATCAGGGCAGGATTCGTGTTTGGATTGCTTCGTGGCTGGTGGCTCAGTAAGTCTTAACCCACTTTCTATCCATTCGAGTGCTAACATATCGAAAAGGTGATGAGCCCTACCGAGAATGGAGTCCATGTATCACGGAAGCACAGTGGCATGAGGTCCTTTCGCAAACCGGATTCTCTGGGACAGATCTAGTCTTCCAGGATTATCAAGATCAGTCATGCCATGAGATGAGTATCATTGTCTCTACAGCTGTTGAGGATACGGCCGAGGTCCAGCCAAAAAGCAAGGTCAAGCTTGTTGTTGAAGTTGGCTCTTCTGCGCAGAACGCTCTTGCTCATGAGGTCAAGGTCTGTCTAGGCCTTACGAAGAATACAAACTGCGACATTGTTTCGATCCATGAGGCGGCTTCGGCGGAAAAGAGAGATGAGAACTTCTACATTCTCCTTCTAGAGACCGAGAAGCCGTTCATCCGAGATATGAACATTAAGAGCTATGAAAACTTACAAAAGATACTCTCCTCAGCCCAACAACTACTTTGGGTGACTGCCGGAGGAGGAAAATCTTCAAAAACGGCGCCAGACTATGGTATGATGACTGGCCTTGCTAGGGTTCTTCGCTCGGAGAATAGTAAACTCAAATTCATCACCATGGCCCTCGAGAGCCAAGTGAATGCCACCAAATCGCAAGCGGAGAGGATTCTGGAGATTTTCAAAATCACTACTTCCAATTCGTTGAACAATTGTGAGCCCGAGTACGTCGAGCGCGATGGAATAATGCATATCAACCGGCTAGTCAAAGCCAACGACACGAACATTGACCTTCATGCTAAAATGAGTCTTCGGAAACATAAGACCGTCGAATTTGGACAGGGCCCACCACTCAAGCTGACCATAGCTACCCCGGGTTTGCTCGACTCTTTGCAGTTCGTCGAGGACACAGATTGCATGAAGCCGCTTGGAGCCCACGAAGTCGAACTCGAAGTCAAATCCGTTGGAGTAAATTTCATGGACTGTCTCACCGTCCTGGGACGCGTGAAGAAAAGCACACTAGGCGGCGAATCCGCTGGCATCGTGACACGAGTGGGAGGATCCGATTGCGGTCTTCAACCAGGTGACAGAGTATGCGGAGGGATGCTGGGTTGCTTCAAAACGTACGCTCGATGTGACGCACAACTAGTCACCAAAATCCCAGACGAGCTCTCTTTTGTCGAAGCGGCGGCTCTGCCGGTTACTTATGTCACGGCATGGCATTCGCTAGTAGAATTTGCGCGGCTTAAGAAGGGAGAGTCGAGTCTTATACACTCTGCGTCTGGAGGAACGGGACAATCGGCTATTCAGGTCGCACAGTATCTGGGTGCTGAGGTTTATGTTACCGTTGGCTCTGAAGAGAAGAAGAAAGTGATCATGGACATCTACGATATACCCGAAGACCACATCTTCTACAGCAGGAACGCAACATTCGCCCAAGACGTCATGCGCATGACGAACGGATGCGGCGTGGACGTCGCTCTGAATTCGCTATCAGGTGAGCTTCTAGTCGCGACGTGGGAATGTATGGCGCCCTATGGTCGCTTTGTCGAAATCGGCAAGAAAGACATCGATTCTCATGCCAAGCTGCCAATGTTTCCCTTCGAGAAGAACGTTTCTTTCGGCGCCATCGACGCAGCTGCTATGTCTATGGAGCGACCGGGTCTTTTCCGCAAGTCATTAGTAGCTGTGATGGATTTGGTGAAGAAGAAGAAATTGTGCGCAGCGAAGCCGTTGCATGTTTATCCTGTTTCGGAGGTGAAGCAGGCGTTCCGATATATGCAGGGGGGAAAGAACACTGGGAAGACCGTTGTAGAGATGGGGAAGATGGATCTAGTCGCCGTCAGTGTTCACATTCTTTTCAGAACTAACTCTATGTGGTTTCTTCAGGCTGACTTTGATGGTCACAGACTGTTCTTGACACAAAACTCACCTATCACTTCGACGCAAATGCAACCTACGTGATTGCAGGAGGTCTCGGAGGCCTCGGCCGAAGCTCTGCACGCTGAATGGCTTCTAGAGGTGCAAGAAACCTCATATTACTCTCCAGGTTCGGACCACGTGTCGAAGCTGCATTCGCCCTCCTTGAAGAACTGCGAAGCCAAGACGTCCATATCGAAACACCCGCCTGCGACATAACCGCAAAAGAGGCATTATCAGCCGTCTTAGCGACCTGTGCAACCACCATGCCGCCCATCAAAGGCTGCATACAAGGCACCATGGTCCTGAAAGATGGCGTCTTCGAAAAAATGTCCCACGCAGACTGAACAAGCGCCACCGCATCCAAAACCCTCGGCTCCCACAATCTCTTCACCCTCCTCCCCTCAACCCTCGACTTCTTTATCCTCCTCTCCTTCATAGCCGGCATCCTCGGCTCCGGCGGCCAAGCCAACTACGCAGCCGGAAACACCTACATGGACGCTCTCGCCAACCACCGCCTCGCCTTGGGGCAAAAAGCAGTATCGCTAGACCTCGGCTGGATGAAATCGGAAGGCGTGATCGCTGAAAACGAATATCTCGAGAAAGGGTTCGCGGCTGCAGGATTTTTGATGCCGGTTTGGCAGAAAGAATTCCAGGCGCTGTTGGAGAGGTATTGTGACCCTAGTCTCGACATCTTCGAAATGCGGAAGACGGAACAGGTGGTAGTCGGGCTCGAAACTCCCGCCGCAGTGCGCGCAAAGAGTATCGACCTCCCCTACTTTCTCCACCGCCCCACCTACCGCCACCTCCACCAAATGGGTCTCAACGGGATCTTCCAATACAGCACCACGGATGAAAAAATCATCGACTACCCCACTCTCTTCAGCGCCGCCCCTTCCCTCGCCACGGCCAGCACCGTCGTCTTCGACGCCCTCGTCAAGAAAATCTCAAAAGCGCTGTCGATCCCAAGCGATGATATCGATACTAGCAAGCCGCTGCATGCGTATGCGGTGAATTCGCTGCTGACGGTCGAATTGCGGAATTGGTTCGCGAAGAAGTTTAGCGCTGATGTGACGATTTTTGATATCATGGGGGCCGCGACCTTTAGGGCTGTGACGACGACGATGGCGAGAAGAAGTGGGTTGAAGATGCGATGAGATTGACGAAGGAAAGTTTGTATTTTGAAGAAGGAAGAAAAGAGATCATTGATTATAGTTTGTTTCAGTAATTCTGTTAGGGATCGGCCTAAAGCGAGTCATAGAGATGTTATTTAACTAATAGATAAATGCTAAGAAAGAAAAGTATGTACAGGTAAGAACTTGAGTTCTTATATGTGTTCTTCTCAGCTCTGTGCTAGACTCGAAAGAATTGACGTCTTACACATATGATGCAGAATTTCAATGACATCATCTCTAGATCAAATTCTCGCTAGACTCAATTAGAATGAAATCAGGCGAAGACTAGACGAAGAATAAACGAAGACTAAAATTATAACATTATTTCTTCTTCTTGACTATTCATGTTTGCATGAATGTTATTTCTTAGTGCACTTTTCTAGAATATTTGATATGAAAGTCATCAATCATCTCTTGAATGTTCATAAAATCATCATCATCAACGTTATATCAGTTGAGATTGTTGTCATAATTCTTTCATTTGACTCAATATTGAAGTCATCTTCAACATCGTTGAAAGTTCAATATATCATTGATTTTTCATTCATCTTCATCATTTATCACTATTGATTTCAAAGATTCATTCTTCTGATCAGATAAAAAATCATTGATGATGAAACAAAGAAGCTTTGAATGAAATACATCATGTATATGCATAGTTTTAAATAGTTTCAATTTATAAAATAAATCAACAAAATTTGTGATTTGAAAAGAATTAAACATCTTGTCATTCAATTTCTTGAAGAGTCTTGCTGTAATGATATTTCATTCATTCAGAAACATTTTTGATTCAATCTTATAATTGATTTTCTTTTTATGCTTGTTAATTTAATTCATCATTTGTTTTCATGTTTTGATCAAAGCTTCACGAGCAAAGATCAATATTTTATTCATGTGATTGAATATATCTTTAATTTAAGTGATCTGCAAACGTTTGTAAGTACTTTCATATTCAATGATGTCAGAGTTAAAGCTCATACAAGAATGAAAGCTTTTATTCATGAAGAAGAAAATCAAGAAAATGATTGAAAACAAAACATTATTGTTAATAAACTTGATCATGAATAATCATTTAAATCAGTCATTCTGCATGTATAAACAGAAAAAATGAAGATATTGCTCAACATTCTGATTGACTCATTCACTTTGATCATTGATTTAAAAATAATAAATGATAAACAATTGAAGAAAAATGCTCAGTCATTTGCAAAGAAACTTTCAAAGAATGAAGATGAACTGAGAATCTCAATCAAATACAATGAAGTTTGATAAATCATAAGTTCAATATACTCATTAAAGCAATATTTCAACTGTCTTTTCAACTGTGATATCTTCATCATTAATGATGCAAGAAATATAATGTTTTTCTTTTAATAATTTGCAGATGACAGTTAAAATAATGTTATAGTTGTACAAATTAAATAAATTAATAATAAAGTTCATGATTATATTTTATCATCGCTGTTCAGATATAAATAAAGATTAAAGCAAGTCATTTAATTTATTTCTTGATGTTTTTGAACATTGACATACATAGTAGTTTTAAATATATCAATCTATTATTTTTCACATAGAAGATTAATAGTAATTTCGCTTTATGACTTTCACAGTTCTAAGAATATCAGAATGATTAACTGATGATTAATCATGTATTTTACGAATTAAATTCATTTATAGAAGCTCATTGAACAAAATTCATAACTAACTATCATGATACAAGATTTCATTCTGAGTTTGACAATTCTTTAATTTAATATCTTCATATTATGTTTCATCTTTTGCTATTACTTTGCAAAGTAGCATATAATACTCATCAATCTCATTAATTTCAAAAATCTGTTTATAAATTGATTTATTGATGTTCTTTTTTTTTAAATCAGCAATTTTCATTTAATTTGAAGTCAAAATAGTGATTTATTAATAGTGAATATGACTGACAACGAGATTCATCTGTACATGATGTCAACTATGAATCTTTTGATTCTATTCTGTGTTTGAATAGAAGTCAAAAGAGTCAAGATATCTCAATTCAACGCAGTTCAAACGATGTTAGAACGTTGCGTGGTCAGAAAAGTCATCATGCAGAGTTTTCACTCACGCGACAACATCTCTTCTAACAGTCACAATCGATCTACGAAGAAGATTAATGACATGTCGATGTCAGTAAGAGATGAAAAGATACTACTAGTGAAAAAGACAACTCAGGTGAAGAGTCTGCGAGTTGTGACTACAAGTGATCGAAGAATTTGCGACTCGTCGACTGCGTCGATATCGAAACGTCTTCATCACATCGACAGTGTCATCAAGTAATTGATGAAAAGATATCAGATAGA
>JAABUK010006706.1_pt1 | contig 17036 bp, 16 predicted proteins | sample 5559141 | NCBI WGS metagenome assembly JAABUK01 (sample SAMN10711869, study PRJNA513367) | rock metagenome | isolation source: Antarctica rocks | place: Antarctica: Victoria Land, Pudding Butte nord | collected 2016-01-03
CTACGACGGCCTGTCCCGCGGCATCATTGCGGCACTGAAGGGCAGCGGCTACGGCAGCGGCGGCAAGAAGCTGCCGGTGATCACCGGTCAGGATGCCGAGCTGGAGTCGGTGAAACTGATCCTCGCCGGCGAGCAGTACTCCTCAGTCTTCAAAAACACCCGCGACCTGGCAAAGGCCACCGTGGAGATGATCAAGCAGATTGCCGAGAAGAAGACCGTGACCGTCAACGACACCAAGACCTACAACAACGGGCTCAAGGTGGTGCCGACCGAGCTGCTGCAGCCGGTCGAGGTTGACAAGAGCAACGTCAAGCAGATCCTGCTCGACGCGAAGTACTACACCGACGCACAGATGCAGTAGTCGGCGCAGCCGAGTAGACATACCAGATCGGGAGGTGGTCGCGGTTTTCGCCCGCGACCACCGCCCGGCGCCGTTTCCGCCGCTTCAACTGAGGGTGTGCCCATGGACGACCTGATCCTGTCGATGAAGTCGATCACCAAGGAGTTCCCTGGGGTCAGGGCGCTCGCCAACGTCAATCTCGACGTCAAGCGAGGCGAGATCCACGCCATCTGTGGCGAGAACGGCGCCGGCAAGTCGACGCTGATGAAGGTGTTGTCGGGCGTCTACCCGTACGGCACGTACGACGGCCAGATCTTCTTCGACGGCGTCGAGTGCCAATTCAAGGGGATCCGGGAGAGCGAGCACGCGGGTATCGCCATCATCCACCAGGAGCTCGCCCTGGTGCCGGAGCTGAGCATCACCGAGAACCTCTTCCTCGGCAACGAGAATGCCAAGCACGGGGTCATCGACTGGATGGCCGCCACCGGCCGGGCGCGCAAGCTGCTCGAGCGGGTCGGGTTGAAGGAGGACCCGCGGACTCAGATCAAGAGCATCGGCATCGGCAAGCAGCAGCTCATCGAGATCGCAAAGGCGCTGGCCAAGGATGTCCGGCTGCTGATCCTGGACGAGCCGACCGCGGCGCTCAACGACACCGACTCCCAGCACCTCCTCGGCCTGCTGAACGGCTTGCGGGCCAAAGGCATCACTTCAATCATGATCTCGCACAAGCTCAACGAGCTTCAGCAGATCGCCGACTCGATCACGATCCTGCGGGACGGCAAGACCATCGAGACCCTCGACGTCAAGGGCGGTGCGGTCAACGAGGATCGGATCATCCGGGGCATGGTAGGTCGTGATCTCGACCACCGATTTCCACCCCACGTCCCCTCGGTCGGGGAGATGCTGTTCGAGATCAAGGACTGGACGGTCTATCACCCCGACGACACCAGTCGGGTCATCGTCAATCGGGCCAACCTCTGCGTTCGCCGGGGCGAGATCGTGGGTCTGGCCGGTCTCATGGGCGCCGGCCGCACGGAGCTGGCCCGCAGCGTGTTCGGTCAGTCCTACGGTGCCAAGATCTCCGGCCAGCTGGTCAAGGACGGCAAGGCGCTGAAGCTCAAGAACGTCGGGCAGGCGATCGACGCCGGCCTGGCCTACGTCACCGAGGACCGCAAGTCCCTCGGGCTCAACCTTCTCGACAACATCCGCGTGTCCATCACCTCGGCGGGGCTGAAAAAGATCCGGCACAATCTGATGGTGGACGAGCGGGCGGAGATCAACGCGGGCAACAAGTACCGCAAAGAAATGCGCATCAAAGCCCCGTCCATCGAGGAAGGGGTCGGCAAGCTCTCCGGCGGCAACCAGCAAAAGGTCGTGCTGGGCAAGTGGATGTTCACCGAGCCCGATCTGCTCATCCTCGACGAGCCGACCCGGGGCATCGACGTCGGCGCCAAGTACGAGATCTACGAGATCATCAACTCCCTCGCCGACAGCGGGCGCGGGGTGCTCGTCATCTCCTCCGAGCTACCTGAGCTGCTCGGCCTGTGCGACCGGATCTACACACTCAGCGAGGGTGTCATTACCGCAGAAGTCTCTCGTACGGACGCGGACCAGGAAGTCCTGATGCGATACATGACCCAGGGAAGAGGCAGGTGAGCATGGCCACGACCGCAGCGACGTCGTCACGGGCGTCCTTCATCACCCAGATCCGCCAGGGTATGGGCGGCAACGTCCGACAGTACGGAATGATCATCGCTCTGCTGGCGCTGGTCGTGCTCTTCCAGATCCTCACCGGCGGCCTGTTCCTCCAGCCCCGCAACGTCACCAGCCTGCTGGTCCAGAACGGCTACATCCTCATCCTCGCCATCGGCATGGTGATGGTCATCATCGCCGGCCACATCGACCTGTCCGTGGGGTCGGTGGCCGCCTTTACCGGCGCCACGGTTGCCATCTCGATGTCACGTTTTCACCTGCCCTGGCCGCTGGCGATCGTGCTCGGCCTCGTGGTCGGCCTGCTGGTCGGCGTGTGGCAGGGCTACTGGGTCGCCTACGTCGGCATCCCGGCGTTCATCGTCACCCTCGCCGGCATGCTGCTGTTCCGCGGGTTGGACCTGATCATGCTCAGCGCATCTAGCGTCGCCGTACCGGACCACTTCCAAGTCATCGCCAACGGCTTCCTGCCCGACCTCGGCCCGAGCACCGGCTACCACAATCCGACCCTTGTCCTGGCCCTGGCGTTCATCGCGCTGCTGGCCTACCTCGAGGTGCGCCGTCGGGCCGACATCAAGAAGCACGGCATGGCAGTGCCCCCGATGGCCGTCAGCGTGCTCAAGCTGGCCCTTATCGGGGTCGCCGTTATCGGGCTGTCCCTGCTGCTGGCGTCGTACAAGGGCATCCCCGTGGTCGGCCTGATCCTGGGCGGACTCGTCGCGCTTTACACCTTTGTCACCCGCAAGACGGTCTTCGGCCGGCACATCTACTCCGTCGGCGGCAACTCCGGTGCGGCCCGCCTCTCCGGCGTGGACACGCGGCGCGTCGACTTCATGGTCATGGTCAACATGGGCCTGCTCGCCGGGATCGCCGGCATGGTCTTCACCGCCTATCTCAACGCCTCCAACCCGAAGGACGGCGTGGGCTTCGAGCTCGACGCCATCGCTGCCGTCTTCATCGGAGGTGCCGCCGTGGCCGGCGGCGTCGGCACCGTGCTCGGCTCCATGATCGGTGGCCTGGTGATGGGTGTCCTGAACCTCGGCCTGGCCAACATGAGCGTCGACCAGAACTGGGTGCAGATCATCAAGGGCTTGGTGCTGTTAGGGGCCGTCGCCTTCGACGTGCGGTCCAAGATGCAGGGCAAGCGGTCCTTCATCGGCATGATGATGAACCGTTTCAGCGGGGGCGCGCCTGAACCCGTGGTCGTGGCAGCGCCGGTTGCGTTGGGCGCCAGCGAGACTAACCGGTCGGCCAGCCCGTCCGCGCAGCCCACAGTGCTCGAGGAGCTGCCGCACGGACTCGACAAGGTTTCCTCCGGCACCAACTCGTCCTCGCCACCGGAGTAGCCGGCCGGGTCGGACGGCATTGAAGCCGCCGGCCGCCCCTGCCGGCCGGGTCGGATGGCACTGAGGTCGCCGGCTGCCCCTGCCGGCGCATGGGAGCATCACCGCGTGGTTGCTGACCCGCTCGCACCGCTCCAGCTGGTCGTCGGCGACGAGGAGCTGCTGGTCACCCGAGCGGTTTCCGCGGTGGCGGCAGCGGCCCGTGCCGCCGACGCGACGGCCGAGGTGCACGACGTGCCCGCCGCGGACCTCAGCGTCGGCGCGCTCGCGGAGCTGGTGAGCCCGTCGCTGTTCGGTGGCCGGCGGCTGGTGGTCCTGCGTGACGGTCAGGACGTCAACAAGGAGGTGGTGGCGGGGGTGCTCGCCCAGGCGGCCGACCTCGCCCCGGAGGTGACGTTGCTGGTCACCCACGCCGGCGGAGCCAAAGGAAAGGTGTTGGCCGACGGGCTGATCCGAGCCGGTGCGGTCGTGCAGAGCTGCGCCAAGCTGCGCCGGCCGAGCGAACGCCTGACCTTTGTCCGCGACGAGGTGCGCGCCGCAGGGGGCACCATCGACGAGGCCGCCGCTCAGGCCCTACTGGAGGCGGTCGGCACCGACCTCCGTGAGCTTGCCTCGGCCTGCGCACAGTTGGCCAGCGACAGCGGCGGGGTAGTCGACGTCGCCGCGGTCAGCCGCTACCACCGGGGTCGCGCCGAGGTAACCGGCTTCGCCGTCGCCGACAGCGCAATGGTCGGAGATGTCGCCGGCGCCCTGTCGACGCTGCGCTGGGCGTTGTCACTCGGTGTCGACCCGGTGCCCATCGCCGACGCGATCGCTGACGGGGTCCGGACCGTCTCCCGCGTTGCCGCGGCCGGCCGGGCGAATCCGTCGATGGTCGCCGGATACCTCAAGCTGCCGTCGTGGAAGGTGGAGCGGGCTCAGCGCCAGGGGCGGGGCTGGTCGGCGGAGGGGCTGGGCCGGGCCATGCAGCTGGCGGCCCGGCTCAATGCCGACGTCAAGGGCCAGGCTGATGACCCCGTTTACGCGCTGGAGCGGGCGGTGCTGGCGATTGCCGGCGAGCGGTCCTCTGCCCGCGACGAGGGCCCAGCGACGAGGGCCCGGTGAGCCAGGGGACGAGGGCCCGGTGACGAGGGCCCGGTGACGAGGGTCCGGTGACAAGAAGGCCGGTGACAAGAAGGCCGGTGACAAGAGGCCGGTGACGAGGGGTCGGTGACAAGAGGCCGGTGACCCAAGGCGACAGCTAGAGCGAGGCGGCCCGCTGGGCCATCGCCGACTTCTTGTTGGCGGCCTGGTTGGCGTGGATGACGCCCTTGCTGGCCGCCTTGTCCAACGCCCGCGACGCGGTCCGCAGCTCGGAGGTCGCGGTGTCCCGGTCGCCGGCGTCGGCAGCCGCGCGGAAACGGCGGACGGCCGTCTTGACCGCCGAGCGCACCGACTTGTTGCGGAGCCGGGCTACCTCGTTGGTGCGGTTGCGCTTTATCTGGGACTTGATGTTCGCCACGCGTGCGCCTCTGCATCAGGAAACCGACGGGAAGTTGGTCAGCGCGTCGCAGGTCGTCCAATGCGCGCGCGTCGTTGCGCACACGATAACAGGGCGAGCGCTTAGGCCCATCCCGTCCGCCGGCGCAACCAGTCCAGGACGACCCGCTCCTGCGCCCGTTGAAAGGCGCGCAGCGTCGGCAGGCCGGCCGGCGCCGGCTTGCGCGAGCCGGCGGCGAAGTAGCCGGCAAGCGCGCACAGCAGGGCATCCACGGCGTCGGCCGGCGCGCGGCGGCCCAGCGGGCGCGACAGCAGCAGCGCCTGCGGGTCGAAGCCGCCGAACAGCGCCGGGTTGACCAGGAAGGTCACCAGGTCGACCCACGCGGCGCCCGTGCACGGGCCGGACCAGTCCACGACGACGACCCGTCGTTCGGGGGTGACGATGAGGTTGTCCGCCCGCAGGTCCACGTGCAGCAGTGTGTCGCCCACAGATCCTGATACCCACCCGCTCTCCAGGTCCGCCAGCCGTTCGAGGTGGCGCGCGGACCACGAGTCGAGGTCAGGCGGCGGCGCGCCGACCAGCCGGCGCCAGCCGCTGAAGTCCTCACCAAGCTCCGCCGCTAGGGATGGGGCGGAACCCGGAGCCGGCGTGAGGGAGGCGGCCATGGCGCACAGCGTGTCCAGCACCAGATCGAGCTCGTCGACCCGCCACGGCAACGCCGGGTTGCTCCCCTCGACGTCTTCGTACGCCAGGAGCACCCACGACCCGTCGTCCAGCCAGAACTTCAAGCGTGGGGCAGGCACCTGCGACGGCAGGGACGCAGCCGCCTCGGCCTCCCGGCGGTAGATGACCGGGCTGAGGGGGTTCTGCGCGTCGGACACGGCTTTGACAAAGGCGCGGCTGCCGTCGGCGAGGACGAGGCGCGCCGCGGCGCCGGGGGAGAAGCCACCGGACTGACCGACTGCCGAGACCACCGGTGCGCCGAGCCGGGACTCGACCTCGGCGCGCAGGGAATCGGGGAGCTGGTCCCAGCGCAGTCGCACCCCGCCGCGTGGCACCTCCGATGTGTCCATGCCTTCAGGGTCGTCGATCGCACAACCGGTTTCGGCTGCGTGGGACCATGAACGCAATTCCCGACGCCGGAGAGAGACACGCCTACGTGCCCCACACCGATCCTGCCCGGATCCGGAACTTCTGCATCATCGCCCACATCGACCACGGCAAGTCGACGCTGGCCGACCGGATGCTGGAGCTGACCGGCGTCATCGATGCGCGCCAGATGCGGGCGCAGTACCTCGACCGGATGGACATCGAGCGCGAGCGCGGCATCACCATCAAGGCCCAGGCGGTGCGGCTGCCGTGGGCCGGCCACGTGCTCAACCTCATCGACACGCCCGGACACGTGGACTTCACCTACGAGGTCTCCCGGTCACTAGCCGCGTGTGAGGGCGCGGTCCTGCTGGTCGACGCCGCCCAGGGGATCGAGGCGCAGACGCTGGCCAACCTCTACCTCGCCTTGGAAAACGACCTGCAGGTCATCGCCGTCCTGAACAAGATCGACCTGCCGGCGGCGCAGCCCGACCGCTACGCCGAGGAGATCGCGCACGTCATCGGCTGCGAGCCCGGCGACGTGTTACGGGTGAGCGCCAAGACCGGCGCCGGCGTCACGGAGCTGCTCGACAAGATCGTGGCCGAGATACCCGCCCCCAGCGGCGATCCCGAGGCCCCGCTACGCGCCCTCATCTTCGACAGCGTCTACGACGCCTACCGCGGTGTCATCACCTATGTCCGCGTGGTGGACGGCTCGCTGACCACGCGCGACCGCGGCCTCATGATGTCCAGCCGCAACGCCCACGAAGTGCTCGAGGTCGGCGTGATCTCCCCGGAGCCCACGCCACGGGAGCTGCTCGGCGTCGGCGAGGTCGGCTACGTCATCCCCGGGGTGAAGAACGTCCGCCAAGCCCGCGTCGGCGACACGCTGACTACGGAGAAGGGGCCGGCGACGGTGCCCCTGGGCGGCTACCGTGACCCGCTGCCGATGGTCTACTCCGGCCTCTATCCGGTGGACGGGTCGGAATACCCGGAATTGCGCGACGCGCTCGACAAGCTGCAGCTCAACGATGCCGCCCTGGTCTACGAGCCCGAAACGTCGACGGCGCTGGGATTCGGCTTCCGCTGCGGCTTCCTCGGCCTGCTGCACATGGAGATCGTGCGGGAGCGGCTAGAACGGGAATTCGACCTCACGCTGATCTCCACCGCGCCCAACGTCGTCTACACAGTCGGCATGGAGGACGGCTCGGAGATCACCGTCACCAACCCCAGCGACTGGCCGGAGAGCAAGCTAACCGACGTACGCGAGCCGGTCGTCAAGGCAATGCTCATCGCGCCGAGCGAATATATCGGCGCCATCATGGAGCTGTGCCAGTCCCGACGCGGGGCGTTGCAGGGCATGGATTACCTGTCGGAGTCGCGGGTGGAGCTGCGTTACACCCTGCCGCTGGGCGAGATCATCTTCGACTTCTTTGACTCCCTGAAGTCTCGAACACGCGGCTACGCCAGCCTCGACTACGAGCCGGCCGGCGACGCGGTGGCCGACCTGGTGAAGGTCGACATCCTGCTCCAGGGCGAGGCCGTCGACGCGTTCAGCTCGATCGTGCACAAGGACAAGGCTTACGCGTACGGCACCGCCATGACGGCCAAGTTGCGCAAGCTGATTCCCCGCCAGCAGTTCGAGGTGCCGATCCAGGCAGCGATCGGCTCCAGGGTGATCGCCCGGGAGAACATCCGCGCCATCCGCAAGGATGTGCTCGCCAAGTGCTATGGCGGCGACATCACCCGCAAGCGCAAGCTGCTGGAAAAGCAGAAGGAGGGCAAGCGGCGGATGAAGACCATTGGCCGGGTCGAGGTGCCGCAGGAGGCCTTCATCGCCGCGCTGTCGACCGGGGACCTCGACACCCGATGACGGGCCGGCTGTTGTCGGTCAACGTCGCAGCAGGGACGCCGGCGCCGTACGGCAACCCACCCGACGGGCGCACCGCGATCGACAAGCGTCCGGCCGCCGGCCGGGTCGCCGCTGGACCGCTCGGGCTGGCCGGCGACGAGCAGGTCTATTCCGGCCACGGTGGCGTGGACAAGGCGGTGTACGCCTACGCCCGCGACGACGCGCTGTGGTGGGAGAACGAGCTCGGGCGGCCGTTGGGGCCGGGGGCGTTTGGGGAGAACCTCACCACTGATGGCCTCGACATGACCGACGCCGTGATAGGTGAGCGCTGGCGCATCGGCGACGTGGTTCTCGAGGTATCGGAGCCGCGGATCCCCTGCCGGACGTTCGCCGGCTTCTGGGATGTCCCACGGCTGGTGCGCCGGTTCACCGAGCGAGGTCGCCCCGGGTCCTACCTCAGGGTCGTCACGTCGGGCGACCTGGCGGCCGGCGACCCCATCGAGGTGGTGCACCGTCCCGAGCACGGGGTCACGGTGGGTGAGGCGTTCCGGGCGCGGACAGGGGAGCGCGAGCTGGTGCCTCGGCTGCTCGCCGCGCCGCAGCTGCCGCCGGCGTGGCACCAGTGGGCGCGCAAGGTGCTCGCCGCAGGCTGAGGTGTGCGCCCGGCGCCCGGGCCCCGCCGCCGGCCGGTCGGCAGGTCAGCCCGTCTGAGGCACCGGTGCGACGCGATAGCGCACCCGCCGGTCGGCTGTGCCGCCGGCCACCCACTTCCCGGTCGATGTTGACCACGTACGCCCGAGGTAGCTGACCTGCGCCAGCCGGTAGACCCGAGCGTGAGCCACCAGCCAGCCGGCCAGCGACCACCCCTGGACCGGGTCGGCAGTGGGATGCTCGGCGGCACCGGCCCCGAAGTCGGTGAGTATCGCCCGGCTCAAGGCTGCGGGGTCGCCCGATAAAGGGCGGATCGTGCAGGCGACCGCGGCGCCGGCCAGCCCGGTCAACGCGGTCGCCATCGAGCGGGCCTGATCTTCCCAGCCGGCGTACGCCGAGCCGTCGGCGCTGTGCTGCACCCGCTGCGCCGCTTCGGCGATTGGCAGCTCGGCCCAGCTCGGGATGACTGAGAGACGGGCGTAGAAGCGGCCGGCGGCGTACCGCGGGTCGAGGATCTGATCCGGGGTGCCCCACCCCTGGGACGGTCGCTGTTGGAACAGGCCCAGCGAGTCCCGGTCGCCGTAGCGAAGGTTGCGCAGCTTCGACTCCTGCAGCGCGGTTGCCAGAGCCACCGTGACGGCGTGCGCCGGCAGGCCGCGCCGGATGCCCACGGCGGCGATGACAGCGGCGTTGGCGGTCTGCTCCGGCTCCAGGGTGACCGAGCGGCCCAGCGCGGTCAGCGTGCAGGCATCCGGCGGGACGAGCGGCGCCGGCCGCAGCCAGTGCCCGAGGGCGATGCCGACGGCAGCTGTCGCCAGTAGGACCGAGAGGGTGACCAGGGCGACTGATCGATTACGGAGGAGGGGCCCCCGACGGGTCATGCCGGCATGGTGCCGGTCACCCACGCCGGGTCACGCTTGCCAGCGAAGGCCGCCATCCCCTCGCGCCCCTCGTCGCCAGTGAATTGCCGCGCCGACACGGCGGCCAGCTCCGGCAAGGACTCCGGATCGGGCGTCGGCCTCCGCCGCAGCAGGGCCTTGGTGGTGGCGAGAGCGCCTGGAGCGCCGCGCAGCAGCATGCCGACGTACCGGCTGACCTGCTCGTCGAGCTCGCCGGCCGGGACGGCGACGGTGACCAGGCCGATCGCCGCCGCCCGGGTCCCGTCGAAGACGTCCCCGGTGAGGAACAGCTCCTGAGCGGCCCGGGGGGCCAGGCGCGGCAGCACAGTGGCCGAGATGACCGCCGGCACAACGCCGAGGCGCACCTCGGTAAAGGCGAATGTCGCGTCGGCGGCGCAGACGACGATGTCGCACGCGGCCAGCAAGCCGAGGCCGCCGGCCCGCGCCGGCCCGGCGACGCGCGCCACCACCGGCTTGGGCGCTTCCCACACCGCGCGCAGCAGCGCCGGCATGCTGGCGGCCGGCTGCCCGGCGGCGTCGCTCGTCCGGGCTTCGCGCAGGTCGGCGCCGGAGCAGAACACCCGGCCGGACGACGCGAGCACAACGACCCGTGCCGACGGGTCGGCCATGGCCGCCACCAGCCCGTCGGTCAGCTCGGCCATCAGCTGCTTGGACAGCGCGTTGCGGTTGTGCGGGGAGTCCAGGGTCAGGGTGACGACGCCGGCCTCGACGCTGGTCCGGACCAGGGCAGGCATCCGCCCACCATAAGTCGGGGGAGCGACAGTGAGCGCCGGCCCGGTCGCTGCGACCCTCGCGATAGGTTGATTCGGTTCGCACGTTCCGGTGCGGCAGAAGGGGCCAGCGACGATGAGCAAGGCGTACGGCTACACCGCCTACGGCGGCGCGGAGACCGAGACGTGGTTCGACCGGCCGGTGCCGACGCCGGGCCCCAGTGAGCTGGTGATCGAGGTCCGCGCGGTGGGGGTCAATGCGATAGATCACAAGTTGCGCAGCGGCGCCATGGCCGGTCCGGACGCCGCGCCGAGCTTCCCGTTGGTGCTGGGAGTGGAGGCGTCGGGCATCGTGACTGCCGTCGGCCCGGACGTGCACGGCTTCGGCGAGGGCGACGCGGTGCTGGGCCGGGTCGCTCCCGACCACGGCAGCTACGCCGAACACGCGGTGCTCCTCGCGGCCGACACCACGCACAAGCCGCCTCAGCTGAGCTTCGTGGACGCCGCGGCCCTGCCGGTGGCGGCCGGGACCGCCTGGGACGTGCTGGAGCAGCTCGGCGTCGCCGAGGGCCAGACCCTGTTAATCAATGGTGTGGGCGGCGGCGTCGGGGTCATGGCGGCGCAGCTGGCCCGTGACCGCGGCCTGACCGTCTTCGGCGTGGGCAGCGAGAGCAAGCGGCAGCTGGCAGAGAGTGTCGGCGCGACGCTGGTGGCCTACGACGCCGGCGACGTCGTCGAGCAGATGCGGGCGCTCATGCCCGGCGGCGTCGATGCGGTCTTCGATGCGGTCGGCGGCGAGTCGATGCGCCAGGCCGCGCGGTTGGCCGGCGCGCCGCCGCGGATCGTCTCGATCGTCGACCCGGGCGTCGCCGAGGTCGGCGGCACCTTCCTGGTGTCGACCACGACCGGTGTGGCGAACGTCGCCGAGCTGATCGTCGAGGGCAAGGTCGATCCGAAGGTGATGCAGACCTACCCGTTCGACGAGGCTCCAGCGGCATTGCGGTCCATGGAGTCGGGCCACGTGCTGGGCAAACTCGTGATCGACGTGGGGCAGACCACCCACAGCTGATCCGTCGGGTGCGGGCGCCGGGGACCGACTCGCCCGAAATCGCCGGCAGCCATACTTCTGCCATGCGCTTCGGCATCTTTCTGCCGCCGTTCGGGGACTTGGCCGAGCCGGCGAGGGTTGCCGACCTCGCCGCAGCCGCAGAGGACGCCGGTTGGGACGGCGTGTTCCTCTGGGACCACATGCTCGCCGGCCCCGACGTGCCGGTCGCGGACCCATGGATCACCATGGCGGCTATGGCCGTGGCCACGAGCACGCTGCGGTTGGGCGCGCTGGTGACGCCGCTGGCCCGCCGGCGGCCGTGGGTGCTGGCTCGTCAGATGGCGACGTTGGATCGGCTGTCCGGAGGGCGGCTGGTGGCCGGCGTCGGCTTGGGCGACGACGGGTGGGGCGAGTTCAGCTCCTTCGGCGAGGTGGTCGACCCGGTGGCCCGCGCTGTCGTACTGGACGAGGCGCTGGAGGTCTTGCAGGCGCTGCTGTCGGGCGCACCGGTGAGCCATGCCGGCAGACACTTCGCGGTGGACACCACCGCGCTGCTGCCGGCGCCGCAGCAAAGTCCGCTGCCGTTCTGGGGGGCCTGCCGGTGGCCCCACCGCAAGCCGCTGGCCCGCGCTGCCAAGCTGCAGGGGTGCTTCCCGATCTTCGCCGGCTCCGGCTCGCCGGCCCCGGACCCGGCCGAGGTGGCTGCCGTGGCCGAAGCGCTGCGGGACCTGGGCGCTGCTGCCGATATCGACCTCATCCTTGCGTGCACGCTGTCGCTGGAGTCCCCCGCCGGCGTCGCCGGCACCGTCGCGCAGCTCGAACGGGCCGGCGCGACCTGGCTGCTGGACAGCTCGGGCCCGGGAGAGCCCGCCGCCATCGTCGAGGAGATCGTCAGGCAAGGGCCGCCGCGTGGCTGACTCCGCACCACAGCCAGGGAGGAGGACTGCATGAGCGGAGTGGCACGATCGACCATCCTGATCGACGACCACCGGGTCCGTGTCACGACGTGGAGCTTTGAATCCGACGGGGCCGCCACGGGTCAGCATGTGCATGAGTGGGACTACGTCGTCGTGCCGGTCACCGGTGGCACCTTCCTCATCACCGGCAGGGACGGCTCGATACGCGAGATGCTCCAGGTCGCCGGCTCTCCGTACGCAGGCGACGCCGGCACCGCGCACGACGTCGCCAGCTCCACTGCGCTGGAGGCGGTGTTCGTCGAGGTCGAGTTGAAGGGATGACTGCCGCCACCGAGGCGGCAACCATCGCCAACCCGTCACACTGACGCCATGCCCGCCCAGCCGCCCGACGGGGGCACCGCGCCAACAGACGGGTCGCTCCCGGACACGGCGTCGGTGGGTCGCCGGGGCTTCGGCATCTACGTCCACGTCCCGTTCTGCGCCACCCGCTGCGGCTACTGCGACTTCAACACCTACACCGCGACGGAGCTCGGCGGCGGCGCGTCCGCGGTGGCCTACGCCGGCACCGCCCTGGCCGAGCTGGCGCTGGCCCGGCGAGTGCTCGGCGCCGACGTTCCGCCGGTCGACACCGTCTTCGTCGGCGGCGGCACACCGACGCTGCTGCCGGCGGCAGACCTGGTTCGGCTGCTGCACGGGATCGACCGTGAGTTCGGGCTGGCCGCTGGCGCAGAGGTCACCACGGAGGCCAACCCTGAGTCGGTGGACGCCGGCTACCTGCAACGGCTGCGCGACGGCGGCTTCACCCGGCTGTCCCTCGGCATGCAGTCCGCCCGGCCGCACGTGCTGGCGGTGCTCGACCGCCGGCACACCCCGGGACGGCCCGCGCAGGTCGTCGCCGAGGCCCGGCGGGCCGGCTTCGACCACGTCAGCGTCGACCTGATCTATGGCACGCCCGGTGAGACCGAGCTGGACTGGCAGGCCTCCCTGGACGCGGCGGTGGCGACGGGCGTCGACCACGTCTCGGCGTACGCATTGATCGTCGAGGACGGCACCAGGCTGGCCCGACAGGTTGCGCGCGGCGACCTGCCGGAGCCTGACGACGACGTGCTGGCCGACCGCTACGAGCAGGCCGACGCGACCCTGGCCCGAGCCGGCCTGGGCTGGTACGAGGTGTCGAACTGGGCAACCGACGAGGCGGCCCGGTGCCGGCACAACGAGATCTACTGGCGCGGGGCCGACTGGTGGGGGATCGGCCCCGGTGCCCACAGCCACGTCGACGGCGTCCGGTGGTGGAACGTGCGGCACCCCGTTGCCTATGCCGACCGGCTGGCCGCTGGCCAGTCGCCGGCGCAGGCGCGCGAGGCGCTCGACGCTGCGACCCGCCGGACGGAGGACGTCCTGCTGGGGCTGCGGGTGCGCGAGGGGCTCGCCGTCGCTGGCCTTGCGCCGGCCGGCCGGGCCGCGGCGCGGCAGGCCAGCCGCGACGGCCTCCTCGACGAGGCTGCCCTGGCGCAAGGACGGGCCGTCCTGACGCTACGGGGGCGCCTGCTTGCGGACGCGGTCGTGCGCGACCTGGTCGACTAGGGCTGACAGCCTGGCGCCGGCGCCGGCAACCCCTCACGCGCGCGCACCGCGGCGAGCAGCGGGTAACCGTCGGGCGCCCGGATCTCCTCCGCGCACGGCGCCGGCCGGGGTGCCGGACCAGGCCGATCCGTCCGCGGCGTACCGCTCACCCCTAACCTATGCCGATGGAATACCGCCAGCTCGGCAAGTCCGGCTTGAAGGTCTCGGTCCTGACCATGGGCACCATGTCGTTCGGCGGCGGCGGCAAGTTCGCCAAGGTCGGCACGACGGGCGTCGAGGAAGGCCGCCGGCAGATCGACCTGTGCCTGGAAGCCGGCGTCAACCTCATCGACACCGCCGACGTCTATTCCGACGGGTTGTCGGAGGAGATCGTCGGCGAGGTGGTGCGTGGCCGCCGCGACCAGGTGCTGCTGGCGTCCAAGGTCAGGTTCCCGATGGGCGACGGTCCCAACGACGCCGGGCTGTCCCGGCACCACATCGTCGCGGGCTGCGAGGCCAGCCTGCGCCGGCTCGGCACCGACTACCTCGACCTCTACCAGCTGCATGAGTGGGACGGCCTGACGCCGCTCGAGGAGACCCTCGAGGCGCTGGATCTGCTGGTCGCCTCGGGCAAGGTCCGATACGTCGGTGCGTCCAACTTCTCCGCCTGGCACCTGATGAAGGCGCTCAGCATCTGCGAGCGGGACGGACTGCCCCGGCTGGTGTCCCAGCAGATCTACTACTCCCTTCACGGACGCGAAGCGGAGTACGAGCTGGTGCCGCTGGCGATCGACCAGGGTCTCGGCATCCTGGTCTGGAGCCCGCTGGCCGGTGGGCTCCTGTCGGGCAAGTACCGCCGCGGCGTGCCGCCGCCAGAGGGCTCGCGCCACCTGCAGGAGTGGAACGAGCCGCCGGTCTACGACCAGGAAGGGCTCTACGACACCATCGAGGTGCTGGTGAAGATCGCCGAGGGCCGGGGGGTGTCCGCTGCTCAGGTGGCGCTGGCCTACACGCTGGCCAAGCCGGGCGTCACCTCACTGGTCGTCGGCGCGCGGACGACCGAGCAGCTGCAGGACAACCTGGCCGCCGCCGACCTGGTCCTCGACGCCGCCGAGATCGAGGAGCTCGACACCATCAGCCGGCCGCCTCTGCTCTACCCGTACTGGCACCAGGCGGCGACCGCCGCTGACCGGCTGTCGCCCGCGGACCTCACGCTGCTCGCGCCGCACCTGGGCTGACCGGGTAGCCCCGGGTGGCGTACGACCGACTGGCCGAGAGCCTGCGGCTGATCGAGGTCGGCATCACCGACGACCCGCTCCGATTGAGCCGGCGCCGGCGGTTCGCTGCGGTGGCGGTGGACGTCGACGGCGACGTCGCCTGCACCTGGTTCGTCCGCTGCGGCGCGGGAGGTCCGCTCAGCGAGACCCACCTGCTGGCCCGGGAGCGCGGCGTCTGGCGGCTGCTCGGCGGCGGTGGTGGCGGCCACCTCGACGGCGGGCTGGCCGACCGGCAGCCGGCGGACGTGCTGGGGCACTACGTCGGGGTCCGGGGCGGGGGCGCCGTCGTCCGCAACGCCGATCGCCTGCTGCCCTGGGCCGGGCAGTGGGTACGCGACGCTGAGCTGAGCGTCAGCCGTGAGGTTGCCGGCGTCGAGGTGGTCGGTCGCCGAGCCCGCCCGCGGCGCCTGCGGGTCCCCCGCCACGGTCACCTGGTGGTGGTGTGGGCAACCCGGCGGCCCCCGGAGGTGGTGGCCTACGACGCCGACGGTCGCCGGCTCGCCACCGTCAGCGTCGCCGATGATGTCCGGATGCCGATCCGATATGGGTCACACTGGGGACATGGCCGCCCAGCCCCCAGGTGACGTCGTCGCCGGCCGGGGTCTGCAGCTGCCGCATCGGCAGCCGTCAGGCGGTCAGCACGGGGGCGGCGACCGCAACCCGCCACGCGCGCGCACGGCGGCGAGCAGCTGGTAACCGTCGGGCGCCCGGATCTCCTCCACGCACGGCGCCGGCCGGGGTGCCGGACCAGGTCGATCCGTCAGCGGCTCGGGGGTGCCGTGAGTCAGCACCTGCTCGGTGGCGCTGAGCTGGCGGATGACGACGGCACGCACCCGGCCCGCCGCGCCGGCCGCCGCCTCGTCATAGAGGTCGGGGTCGTGCTGGCCGTCGTCGCCGACGAGGACCCAGGTCAGCTGCGGCAGCTCGGCCAGCAGCCGTTGCAGCTGCGTGCGCTTGTGGACCTGGCCGGAGCGGAACCAGCTGTCCGGGGTCGGCCCCCAGTCGGTCATCAGCAGGGGCCCGGGTGGGAAGCGCAGCCGGGCCAGAAACCCGGCCAGGGCCGGCGCGACGTTCCACGGGCCGGTAGACAGGTAGACCGTGAACGTCTCCGGGTCGGTGGCGGCCAGCTCGCGGTAGAGGTCGGCCATCCCGGGCACCGGCCGGCGCAGGGTCTCGCGGCTGACGAACGTGTGCCAGAACGCCAGCAGTGGCCGGGGCAGGGCGGTGATCATGACGGTGTCGTCGATGTCGCTGACCAGGCCCAGGCGCGCGTCCGGCCCGACGATGTGCAGCGGCGCGTCGGTGTTGGGCGAGCCGTCGGCCGACAACGTGGCGGAGGTCCAGCCCGGCGGCAGCTCGGCGGGGAGTACGACGTCGACATAGCCGCCGCGTTGGCTGACCACTTCCTGGCAGCGCCCGGCCAGGTTGACCGTGACCACGACGCCGGCCGACGGGGCGGACAGGAAGCGTCTCCAGCCGCGGCCGCCCTCGAGGTCCTTGCGGCGGGTGCCGGGCGGAGTCAGCAGCACCCGCCCGAAGACCCGCACCCAGCCGTCGGTGCCGTACCCGGTGTACGGCAGGATCCGCGGCCGCCAACCGCGCCGGCGCAGCACCCGCTCGACGACGGCGTGCCAACGGTCTTCGACCCGGGCCGAGCGGTGCAGCCGCGGCGGTGCAAGAGCGCTCATTCGTCAGGCATACCGCATGTTCGGGCATCGGAACGCGGCCATCCACGCCGTATGCTTGGCACTCACAGACACAGAGTGCCAGAGCGCTCGATGGCCAGAGTGCCGAGCAGGTGTAGGAGGTGGCCGGATGCCCCTGGACGAGCGCAAGCTCGAGGTGCTGGGCGCCATCGTGGAGGACTATGTTTCCAGCCGCGAGCCGGTCGGCAGCAAGCTGCTGGCCGAGCGGCACTCTCTCGGGGTGTCCCCGGCGACGATCCGCAACGACATGGCGGTGTTGGAGGACGAGGGCTACATCACCCAGCCGCACACCAGCGCCGGCCGCATCCCCACCGACAAGGGCTACCGGTTGTTTGTCGACCGGATCTCGCAGGTCAAGCCGCTGTCAGCGCCCGAGCGCCGGGCGATCCAGGCGTTTCTCGACGGAGCGATCGACCTCGACGACGTCGTC
>JAABUK010006707.1_pt1 | contig 17035 bp, 13 predicted proteins | sample 5559141 | NCBI WGS metagenome assembly JAABUK01 (sample SAMN10711869, study PRJNA513367) | rock metagenome | isolation source: Antarctica rocks | place: Antarctica: Victoria Land, Pudding Butte nord | collected 2016-01-03
GCTGGATGATTCCATGTTTCCGAATGAGGTCCTATGCTGCTTGGGTGCATGGCGAATCGGTTGCTGAGTTCACTGCAAGGATGGAGAGGTTGGAAGCACTAACCTGCCCCACCGACAGCGACATTCCGTTCTTCAACGAGCATGCCGGCATCGCAGACCAGCATGGGCTGAGCTATCGGGAATCACTCGAGTTCATTATCTGCATGCGGAACGGCGGCTCGGATTAGATCTCCTCTCCCTTCGCCGCGTGGTTTGAGGCTCAAAGCATGGACGACTTGGTGCCTCTTAACGCCATGCCTGATTACCCTGACGGGGCTGGCGCAATCAGTTGCTCCTCGAGCTCCACTGCCTGCCCCCCGGACCCAGTCCGCTCCCATCCTGCTCTATGCTCCGCAGTCCAATCTCGAACGAAGCGAGTTGGAGATGCTCCGAAATGGCTAGGGTTTCGGTCGACGTTGCCATGTACAGCTTCACCGACAGGGAGCTGGCTAAGGAGCTGGCCCGCCTCGCTCGCAGCGGGGTACAAGTGCGCGTCTACCGCGATAGCGGTCAGTACCACCAGGAGAGTAAGCGGGGGCTTTCAACATTCGGAGATCCTCCTCGCGGCTGGAGTTCAGGTGAGGGTGGAGGAGTCGAGAGACCTGATGCACCTGAAGAGCTACGCTATCGACGGCGCTCTGTTGCGCACCGGATCGGCCAACTGGTCTCCGACAGGCTTGAAGCGGCAAGACAATGATCTGCGCTACGAGGTGGACCCCGCGCTCGTCAAGCTCTTCCAAGCTCGCTTCGCCGAGATGTGGGACCGGCCCAACAATCTCATCCCGTTACCTGCGGGAGGGTAATAGCCTTTTTTCTTCGCCTACACTTCGGCTATTGGTGGAGAGCTCGGAGTGGCTTTCGAGAGTGGGGGGAGATAGAGGATGAGCTATCGAGAGCCCACTTATAGACCCTGCTCCCGCAAAGCACGGTGGTAGTCCGTCTGGATGACGAACCCTGTTAGGTGAGTGTGCCCTGATGTTTGCTGGATTTGCGGCTCTCAAACTTCCGTCCCGTTCGTACCCGGCCTCGGGTGACCAAGGGAGGCCGGCGGGGACGAAAGTGCTAGGGATGGAGGCTCCAGCATCGCTACGCTGGTGAAGTAGCTCAATCAACGAAACTCCCAGGTCTCGTGAACTATTGCACCGGTTGAGCAATAGGGAACGACAGCCGATCTCTCAAAGAGGAGAAGGCGCAGAGAGTTCAGCCGTGCTTCGGGACGGTTTTGTTTTCCTCCGCGATCCAGCAGGAGCAGAACTTTGCACGAGGAAATCGGGATAAGATGACGCGATGTGCGGCCGCTATCTGCGTCGATCCGACAAGCAACGCATCGCTGAGGCGTTCCGGCTCGGTCACCTGCCCGAAGGTCTCGTTGTGCCTCCGGATTACAACGTCGCCCCGACCTCCACGCAGCCGGTAATCCGGCTCAAGCGAGACACCGGAGAACGAGAGCTGGTAATGATGCGTTGGGGTCTGATCCCCTATTACGCCAAGAGCGCGGCGGAATTCAGGGGCTTCTCCACCATCAATGCCAGGGCAGAGACGGTCGAAGACCGAGCGATGTGGCGTGGACCGTTCGAGCGACGCCGGTGTTTGGTGATTGCCGATGGGTACTACGAATGGTTGAAAGTCGATCCCAAGACGAAGAGGCCGTATGCGTATACGCTGACCGACGACCAGCCATTCGCCTTGCCGGTCTCTGGGATGCATGGAAGGACCCTGTAAACGGAGAGTGGCTCCAGACCTTCGCCATCATCACCACCGATGCGAACGATTTGGCTGCGAAAGTGCACAATCGCATGCCGGTCATCCTTCATCCGCGTGATTACGATCGTTGGCTCGAACGGGGCGAGACACACCAGCCGCCCATCGATCTACTCCGGCCCTACGAAGCTGACAGAATGAAGACGTCAGCCTGCAACCCTGCGGTGGGAAACGTCAAGAACAACGGCCCGGAGATGCTGAATAGCGCGTAACTCCACCGATAACCCTCAGTAGAACACTTCTGCTGTGGACGAGCCTCTACTGCTGTCGGCCTCGGCGTCGCTATTTGAGCAGCGGCAGACTTGAGAGCCGCTTACCTCCGGCTGAGGTCATCATGGCTCCCCGTCCGCGAGATGCCGTTCAATTTCTTCCCAGACTATGCGGACGAACTCGACGCAATCCCGGACCTGTTCGCGGATCGGAACCGTATTGGCGCTCATGTATCTTTGCTGCCGCAGACGAAAAGCGGCGATGCGGCAGGCGTTCTCGAGCCACCACTCTTTGGGTGGCTGCTTGTCACCGGGCGAGGTCATGGGCTCGCTCATGGGAGGTCCCTAGTGGAAGTCATGGGACTCCATGGGTGCGGCGGTGACACTCAACTCCTCGATGTGTTTGGCTCGGATGTGGATGACCTTGTCGATGTTCTGGAGCGCGCCTTCGATCAGCAGGAACTTGGCGTAGGTGACAAGGTTGCGGTTGGCCTCATAGAGATCGGGGTCGATGATGGCGTTGGCGATGCCGGTCTCATCCTCGATAGAGAGAAAGATGAAGCCATGGGCGGTGCCGGGCCGCTGGCGGGCGATGACCTGGCCGGCGATGCGGGCCTTCACGCCGTGCCGGAGCAGCTTCAGGTCACCTGCGCGGACGACGTTCAGGCTGTGGAGCCGGGTACGGCAGTGCGCCATCGGGTGCCGGCCCACGGTAACGCCGGTTCCGGCGTAGTCGGCGACCATGCGCTCTTCCGGATTCATCGGCTGGAGCGGCGAGGTCTGCTCTTCGTCGCCGTCCAATTCCCGGAGCAGAGGCCCGGCCTGACGGCCGGCGCGCTCAACCTGCCAGAGCGCATCGCGGCGGTGCACCTTTTCCCCCAGCGAGTTCAACGCTCCTGTTTCGGCGAGCGTTGAAAGGTCGGCTTGCGAGAGCGACGGCACACGTCGGGCAAGCTCTTCTATCGAACCGAACGGCCGCATGACGCGGACCCGCTCGATCTCCGCCGCAACGGTAGCACGCAGACCGCGCACATAGCGAAGTCCTAGTCGGAGCGATAGCGAGGCATCCTCTTCGCGCTCGAGGATGCAGTTCCAGTCGGAACGCAAGACATCGACCGGCTTTATGCGCAGTCCGTGGCGCTGCGCGTCCTTCACCAGCACGGCTGCCGAGTAGAAGCCCATCGGCTGGTTGTTGAGGATGGCTGCCGTGAACACGGCGAGATAGTGAAACTTTAGCCAGGCACTCGCGTAAGCGATCAGCGCAAAGCTGGCGGCATGGCTCTCCGGGAAGCCGTAGAGGGCGAAAGAGCTGATGGCGAGGATGATCTCTTCCTGCGCCTTGGGACCGACGCCGTTGGCGTTCATACCCGCGCGGAGTTTAATCTCGAGCGCCTTCATCTTGTCGGCGGAGCGGCGGCTGCCGAGTGCGCGGCGCAGCTCCTCGGCCTCGCCTCCGGTAAAGTTGGCGATCACCATGGCGATCCGCAGAAGCTGCTCTTGGAAGAGCGGCACACCCAGCGTGCGGCGCAGCACCGGCTCGAGCAGTGGATGTGGGTACTCGATCTCCTGGCGTCCCTGTCTTCGCTCCATATAGGGGTTCATCATCTGGCCGACGATGGGGCCGGGCCGGATGATTGCGACCTGCACAACCAAGTCATAGAACTTGTCGGGGTTGTTGCGGGGGAGAGAAGCCATCTGGGCGCGGCTCTCCACCTGAAAGAGGCCAATGGTGTCAGCTCTTCGCAAAGACTCGAACACCCTGGAATCGTCGTGTGGAATCTGCGCGATGTCGACCTGCTTGCCGTAGTGACGCGGGATGAGCTCGACGCAGTCCTTGAGCACGGCCATCATGCCCAGGCCCAGAAGGTCCACCTTGATCAGGCCCATGTCGGCGCAGTCCTCCTTGTCCCACTGCACGACGTTGCGTCCCGGCATGCTCGCCGGTTCGATAGGGACGACGGAGGCAAGCTGTCCCTGCGCGATGATCATGCCGCCCGAGTGCTGGCCGAGATGCCGTGGTAAGTCGAGCATGCGGATGGACAGCTCCAGGTACTTGGCGATGCGGGGATGGTGGAGGTCGAAGCCGGCCTGCCGGAAGTGATGCTCCATGGTGTCGGTCGGCCCTTTCCACTCGAAGGAGCCGACCAGGCGGGTGAGCCGGGTCTGCATGTCGGCATCGAAGCCGAGCGACTTGCCCACCTCGCGGGCTGCCGAGCGGCCGCGGTAGGTGATGACGTTGGCGCACATGGCCGCACCGAGCTGGCCGTAGCGCTCGTAGACGTACTGGATGGCACGCTCGCGGTCGTCTCCGGACGGCAGGTCGAGATCGATGTCGGGCCACTCGCCGCGCACCTCGGAGAGGAAGCGCTCGAAGAGCAGTTCCATGCCGACTGGATCGACAGCGGTGATGCCGAGTGAGTAGCAAACAGCTGAGTTGGCGGCGGAGCCGCGGCCCTGAACCAAGATGCCGTGCTTGCGGCAGAACTCCACGATGTCCCACACGATCAGGAAGTAGCCGGCGAGACCCAGCTTGGCGATGAGCGTAAGTTCGGTATCGACCTGTTTGTCGGCTTTGGCTCGCAGCTTCGCGCTGGCCTTGGCACCGTAGCGCCGGGCCACGCCCTCGTAGGTGCGCTTGCGGAGGAAGCTGTCCATGCTCTCGCCTTCCGGAATGGGATAACGGGGGAACTCGTAGCCCATGTCCTTCATCAGGAAAGTCAGCCGGTCGGAGAGCACGCCGGTCTGGGCGATCGCTTCGGGCACATCGCGGAAGAGGGCGCACATCGTCTCAGCCGAACGGAGGTGCCGTTTGCCGTTCTGCAGCAGCAATAGGCCAGCCTCGTCGAGCGAGCAGCCGTGCCGGATGCTGGTGAGCACGTCGAGGATCTCGCGCTCGAACTCGGTCGCCATGCTGACGCCGTTGGTCGCAAGCAGTGGAAGGTGGAACTCATGGGCCAGTGCAATTGCGGCCTGATTGCGGGCCTCCTGTTCGCAGATGCCGTGCCGCTGCAGCTCGACGTACACGTTCTTCGGGCCGAAGGTTTGGACCAGCTGTGTGAGCGTCTTGCGGCCCTCGTCCCTTCCTCCGCGCTCGAGAGCAGCGGCGAGCGGGCCTTCGTCGCCGCCAGTCATACAAACGAGACCTTCCGCGTACTGTTCGACGTTGCGGAATGAAGCGATGCCGTCGCCTTTGCTTCGTTGGGCCAGCTTGTAGCCGGAGATTAACATGGAAAGATTGCGGTAGCCGGTCTGCGACTCGCAGAGCAACGACAGTCGCACCGGGCGATCTGGAATGGTATGCGGCTGCCATGACGGAGGCCGCACCTGTGGGCCGAAGACATCGACCGACACTTCGGCTCCGATATGCGAACGCAGGCCCAGCTTCTTGGCTGTCGTGTAGAGCCGGGGAGAACCGTACAGGCCATCACGATCAAGGATGGCGAGGCCGGGCAGTTGGAGGTTCGCCGCCTGCTGCGTCATGGCTTCAGGCAGGGAAGCGCCTTCCAGAAAGCTGAAAGCTGATCGCGCGTGCAGCTCGACGTAGCGCTCAGTCATAGAGCCCCACCACGAACCATGCCTGGGAAGCATGGTCTTGCCGAAGCCGCAAGGCTTGTAACGGCTCGACCGTGACCACATCCCACAGGTCGTGGTCCCATGCCTGCCCGTTCCACCATGAACCCGAAGAGTGCCATGGCCCCGCAGCAGACACAATCGCAAGTCGGGCGCCCTGCCAAAACATCGTGCGAGGCTGATTACTCCAGCAGGTCACGCGTACCGCCAGTGGCGGCCGGAACACGCGAACAGCGATGCGGGAGGAAAGGGAACTCTCCCCTGAGCCGGTGTGGAGGCTCGGCCGGAACGGAGCCATGTTGAAGGAATCTGTGCCATGGCTGTTCTGCAGCTGTGGCGAGCCCACGTTGTCTGCTCCCACGATGGAGCGGAGACGTGCCAGCAACAGCGCCAGCTTGTCCGGTTCGGGGAACTGCGCTTGGAACAAGCCCCGTTGCGCCGTCTGCGGCTGGGTCGGTTCAGCCTCGAGTGTGACGCTCACGATGCCAGCCTGTGGAGGGCGTGCCTGCAGCTCCAGGTTGAGCAGCTTCAGCAACACTTCCCGATTCTGGGTCGGCGTCGCCGGGCGCACTTCGTCGGTGTGCGGCTCGGCTCGTTCCAGCACCAGGGTAAGCCGGACGGAGCGGAGCGCGTAGGCGTGGTTCATCGCCTTACGCAGGATCGCTTCCAGCATGGGCGAGAGCACAAAGAGCAGGGAATCGAGTAATTCCAAGGGCGAGTCGAGCGCTGTCGTCTCGGAAAGAGTGAACTCCGGTTTCTCCGGCACCAGCAAGTGGTCAGCTTCACCCCTTGCGAGCTGTTGCAGCCTGCGTCCTCCCTGTCCGAGACGGCTGATGAGCGCGGTCTCGGGAAGAGCTGCCAGCTCGCCCAGCGTGCGGATACCCCAGCGGTTCAGCACGGCCAGCGTCTTCGCTTCGCAGGGCAACTGGGAAGTGGGGAGCCGGGCAAGTTTGCCGCGCACGCTGTCCCGGTCGGCACAAACAACTCCCTGCGTGCTGCGTGCCAGCATGAGAGAGGCTTCCGCGTTCGGAGCCATACCGATCCCGGCTGGAAAGCCTGAGGCGCGCAGTTCCTGTTGGAGCTTGCGCGCGTAGCTCTCGGCCGAGCCGAAGAGCGTGCCGATCCCGGAGCTGTCGATCAGCAGTACAACGGCAAGCCGGTGGGCTTCCGCGTATGCGTTCAGCGGCGATGCGATGGCCTCGACACGGGGAGAAAAGCGCTCCGCGATCTCGAAAGCCCTTGCATAGGCCGCCCTCTCCTCTTCCATCTCCCGTGAGCGGAAGTGAGCCGTGGAGCCCGCCTCGGCCTGCACCTTGCTCATGCCATGCTCGATGCCTGCGGCTCTAGCTTTCCCGCAGCGCGAAACGACTTTCTCCTGCGGTGGAATGCCCTCCAGCACCACGCAAACGTGGGAACGCACAGCGGGAGAGCTGCGCTGCCATGCGGCAATGGGAAACTCCGGGATGTGGATCGCCGCGAACGACACGCTACCTCCCAGCCGCCCGCATCCATGCCGGTGCCGCATCCCAGCTTGTTACTCGTCCTGGTGCTTTCTTGCCAAACGCCGGCCCGGTCCGCTGGCGCGCGACCTCCGCGATACGCGGCATAGTTGTGAGCACGCCCTGGATCTTCGGCGACTCTGCGATAGAGCATTCGAGGACGCACGCCGCGCTCGATCGGGCGCATGGCTCACGTGTGAGCAGGAGCAGGATGGTGTTGCTCTCCTGCGCGGCACGCCGGTAACGGAACCACGTTGCGGACGGGATGCGCAGCGCTTCCTGTGTAGCGACGGAAGCTAGGTCCAGGACAATTACGCAAAAGCCGCCCGACTGCAGCACCTGGTCCGTTGCGCGTAGCGCCCGGTCCAGCCGGTCCCATGGCTTCCGTTCGCGTACCCTCGCGGAGACGATCGGGGCATTAGCACTAGCTCGCCGACGTGCGGCCTCCGCTGCTTCTCGATCCATCTGCCGCAAGGGATCGGTCTCATCGACCTTGCGCAGGTTCCAGCGCTCCCAATCCACCTGGTCCTCCGAGGCCGTGTGCAGGCCAAGCGGCTGGTTAAGATGGCCGGGCGTGCCCTCCATCTTTCGCCTGCGCCGCTCTTCCTTTTGGAACAGCATCTCTTTGAGCGCCGGAGCCAAGCCCTTCGTCTCGCCGCGTGGATGCGAGCTGCCGCAACCGCCATGGATCGGTCGATGGCTGCCGTTGTCTGCTTCGTACGATCTGGTAGGTGCGGACGGCGGTACAGAAGGAATCTGGCGCTGTGTAGCTGCTGCGAAGCGCACCCAGAGCAGGTTCGCCAGCTCGATCCCGGCTGCGGCCGCGCTCTGCGGCGAGAGCGTATCGCTTACGTCGATGTAGGCGCATGCGCCCTCCCGGGAAGCGCTTGCCAATAACGATAGCGCGAGCGAAGAACGCCCGGAGCAGTCCGGTCCGGTCAGCTCACAGACAGAGCCGAGCGGTAAGCCGCCTCCGAGTAGGCTGTCAATCCGGGCATTGCCGATGGGGTGCAGCCGAGGCGCTTGCTGCGCGATCGGCGAAAGCGCCGCTGGAATGCGGTTGGCCAGCTTCGCCTCGATCTCGCGCTTCAGAAGTGCCGCTTGCCCGTGCATCGTTTCTTCGCCTTCTATTCGCTTGTTGGATCCTTAGCCTAGCGCATCTTGGAGCGGAAAAGCGAATGTGAACCGAAGGTTGTGCAACGCGGAAGTACTGTGCTGAGCCGTGTCATCTCTAGACATACAGACGAGGTCGCAGCTGGCAAGAGACAAGCAGGCAGCCGATCCTGCCTGCTTTCTTTGCCTTAGCTAGCGCACGCTGTGCAATCGGTCAGCTTCCGTTCTAAATCGAGGCGGTACGCCGCACCGTAGCTCAGCTCCTGCTGGCACAGGAGGCGGGCATGATCCCATTGCGGGTCTCCTCCGTCGCTGCGAACAACCATCTCTGAGCCGAGGTGCCGTTGAGCGATGAGCAGAAAAGCAGTCAGGGCAAGATCGTAGGGTCGGAAAGCGGTCTTGCAAGCGCCACTGAAGATGGCGTTCTCATCAGCTTGTCCAGCGCTCATGCTGCGTTCGAACCATACCGACGCATAGGAACAATCGCCGTTGCAGGTTCAATGGGGCAGAGTGCCTCCCATACCTTCGTTATCGCCAATGCCACAAGCCTTCTCTGCAGGCCAAGGCAGGCTGACAGAAGGGTTCTTGGCATGACTTAGTTCTCCGCACCGTTGAAGCCGATGAACTCAGGCCCGATCTCAGGGAACTCCTTTCCGTACGGGTTAGCGAGCTGCACGCCAGTTCTGGTGAGGGCAGGCAGAAGCCTCCCGAAGTCGTTTGCGATGGCGTTGAAGGTCTCTGCTGCAATACCCTGCGGACGGTCCCAATTTGAGTGATCAAGGACGGAAAACTCTTGCCTACGAAGATCTTCGTTGACATATACGAATGCCTTCGTATACATTCCTTTCATGATTACGAAACGTGCCATTCCAAAGCCAACTGAGGGCGAACTCGAGCTGCTTGCGATTCTCTGGGACCGTGAGCAGGCGACTGTCCGGGAGGTCTTCGACGCGGTTAATGCGCAGCGGCCGGTCGTCTATACCGGCGTGCTGAAGCTGCTGCAGATTATGACCGACAAAGGGCTGGTCAAGCGCGATGAGACCGAACGAGCCCACGTGTACCGCGCAGCCGTCGCTCGCGAAGCGACGCAGCGGCAGTTTATGCGGGAGCTCAGCAACCGTTTTTTCGCCGGCAGCGCCGGGCAACTTGCGCTGCACGCGCTGGAGATGGAATCGGCCAGTGAAGAAGAACTCGACGAGATTCGGGCACTGCTGCAGCGCAGAAAGTAGGAGATGAGCATGGGAATCCTTAGCTGGACACGCGGCGGAGAGATGGTGGCGCTAGGTTGGACGCTGCTGCACTTCTGCTGGCAGGGCGCGCTGATCGCTGTGTTCTACGCGGTGCTCGACCGCATGACGATGCGAGCCGGGACGAAGGTCCGCTACGGCGTCGCGTTGCTGGCACTGTCGTTGATGCCGCTGGCGGCGCTGGCAACGTTTGTGGATCAGGCGCGCCTCGTCGTGCGGGTTCCGAGCGGCGGTAGCGAGGTGGTCGCATCGCAATTGGGCGCCATCCATACGACCCTAGTAAAGCAACTCCCGGTCGCAGCTCCCTTGGTCACCAGAAGCGAACTCTGGATCGCCGGCAACACCGGCCATATGCTTCCCTGGATCGACAGCGTCTGGCTAACCGGCGTCCTGCTGCTCATGCTGCGCGCCATGTGCGGATGGTGGTGGCTGCAACGTTTGCGCCGCGCTGCACGAGTGGCGGTTCCGGCGAGCGTTGAGGCCAGCTTTCTGCATGTTGCGCGGCAATTGAGCATGGGCCGCAGGGTCGCTCTGCGCATCTCGGATGAGGTGATCTCCCCACTTGCCATCGGGGTCTGGCATGCCACGGTCATCCTTCCCGTGTCTGCCATCCTGCAGCTTGCGCCGGCTCAACTGGAGGCCGTGCTGGCGCATGAACTCGCGCACATTCGGCGCTGGGACTTCCTCTGTAATCTCCTGCAGACAAGCATCGAGTGCCTGCTGTTCTTCCACCCAGCGATCTGGTGGATCAGCCGCCGCAGCCGCGACCTGCGCGAGATCTGCTGCGATGAAGTTGCCGCGCGTAGCGTGAAAGACCCCCTGATCTACGCCGAGGCTCTGCTCCGACTTGAAGAGAGGCGCTCGGAAAACCTGCACCTTGCCATGGCCCTAAAAGGACGTAACGGAAGCCTGTTGATACGTGTAAGACAAATTCTGGGAGAAGGAATGACAATGGAAAGCACAACGACAAGCGGTCTACGGATGGCAATATTGGGGGCGGTCGTTTTTGCGCTGCTCGTCGGATCCCGGGCAGCCGACGCGCTGAAACCGGTCCACTTCAAAGCACCGGCTCACGCGCTGGAACACACGGCAGTAACACCGGGCATCGAACCGAATCCGGCACCGGCCGTAGAGGCTATTGCCCACCCTCTTCCTCATCCCTCCCGTGCGATCGCGGCAGTTGCCGGTCCGGAGCCCGCGCCAGTCGCTGAGCCAACGCAGGCTAAAGCCGCTCGCACGCATGAGAGTGAGGTGAAAGGCTCGGGCACCGACTATCTCCAGCAGATGCGCGACGAAGGTTATCCACTCGACCTCGACAAAGATCTCGACCTGATCGTCTCGTTGCGCTCGCTCGGTGTTACGCCAGCCTATGCAAAGTCGATGGCTCAGACCGGCATAGGGACACCCACGCTGCATCAGTTGGTTAGCCTCAAGTCTCTCGGCGTGACTCCGGAGTACGTCACCGGACAGCGAAGCTCCGGCATCGCGCCGTCTAATTTTCAAGAGGTGCTATCGGAGAAAGGCGTAGGCGTAACCCCGGACTATGCGAAGTTCATCGCATCGCTGGGAATTGGCAGCCCGACACTCCATGAGCTGATCTCACTCAAGTCCCAGGGCGTCACGCCCGAGTATGTCGCGGCAATGAAGACCTCGGGCATTCCGCCAAAGAACCTACATGAACTCGCGAGCCTGCGGGCCCTTAATGTCACGCCGGAGTATGCCAAGGCTATGGCTGCCGCAGGGTTTCCTGGGCTGAATACTGAGAATCTGATCTCGCTTCGAGCCCAGGGCGTTACGCCGGAGTATGCACGCTGGCTGAGGCAGACCTTCGTCGATGCAGATCTGCACGGACTGGGCGAGGCATCCACCTTTCATATTGACGCGGATTTCATAGCTCGCGCCAAATCGCACGGCTTTACCGATACCAGCCTGGACAAGCTCGTCAAGCTGAAGATGACCGGCCTGCTCGACTAAACCCAACTCACATACCACGGAGGAACACATGAAGCACATAGGCGTTGCAATCCTGCTCGCTCTTTTTTCGTCGGCCGGTTATGCGGAAGTTCTTCAGGGACTCTGCATGGTCTCGGCGAGTCACAACAGCAAGTCCAACACAGCGACCGCGGATCTTATGCTGCACCGCTCGGATTGCGGCGACGAAACCCACGAGTGCGGAAGCTCGGAGAACTCCAATATCGCATGGTCGCGCTGGACTGGCGTCTCGGCTGAGTCGCTGAACCAGCAGGGCGCCCAACTCAACGGCCAGATGAACGGCGACGCGGGCGAACTGCGTTGCTCGGGCACCGTGCATGATGGTGTGCTCGCGGGGCGATACCAGTTCACGCCTAACCCTGCATTCGTTCAGAAGATGACCGCGATGGGATTCGACGGGGTAACCACCCGCAAGCAGGAAAGCTTCCTGATGCTCGACGTCACGACCGCATGGGTCGCGCAGATAAAAGACGCCGGCGTCACCGAACTCTCTACGAACAAGCTCATGGGACTGCGTGCGCTGCACGTAGACCTCGATTACATCCGCGGCATCTCCGGTGCTGGTTATCCCGAACTCCGCGCCAACAAGTTAACCGAGATGAAAGCAGTGGGCGTTACGCCCGAGAAGGCCAGAGAAGCCAGGGCGCTCGGCTTTCAACCCACCGAACAGCAACTGATCGAGATGAGCATCTTCAAGATCGACCGGCCCTTCGTAGAGCGAATGCGCGCCAGGGGGCTGCAGAACCTCACGCTGGAAAAGCTCATTAAGGTCAAGACATTCAAACTGGAAGACTGAGGCAAGCCATGAAAAGAACGGACGACCTCCTCATCGCATTGCTGATGTTGGCCGTTCTCGTACTTCTGGCCAATACGATCGGAGTCCGAAGCCTCCCGCCCCCCCAGGATCATGGAGTCGTATTCTCCGTGGATTTTAGGCTCGGACTCGGAAGCCAGACAATTGCGATCAAATATCATTCCCGCATCGAATGACGGCAGACTCGGTGATTGCACGTCACACAGGGACCTGCTCAAGCTGCAGCCATTGCTTCCCAAAAGCCGACCGGCGTCAGTCCTGAGGATAAGGTCAGTCACCTCGCCGATTTCTCTATGGTTCCGAAGTCGTTGCGCCGAACGCCAGGGTCTTTATCTGAGCCGCTGAAGCGGATTCGACCACCCTCCGCGAACTCTGTCATGGTCTGATGGACACGGCGGCCGGTCCAACGTATTGGCCTCTGGAAGAATATTTGATGGAGCTCTTCATATGAATCACGACCGTGTTGGGAATCGTCATCTCTCATTACTTGTCGCAGGAGCGCTAGCGGCGAATCCTGCTACTGCTGCATCGGGCAGCTCAGATGTCGGGAGCATCGTCGATCAGGCAGCAGCCTCTTTTTACCGCGCAATCCGCAGGCAGCCGGCGTCACCATCGGAGTTTACCGGGATGGGAGAACCTATTCCTATCGCTTCGGCTCCACTATGCCTAGCCGGCATAAAAATCTAAAAACGCGATGTACCTGATCGGCTCGATCACCAAAACCTTTCACAGGCACCCTTATGGCGCAGGCCGCGCTGGATGGCAAACTGAAACTTGATGACGATGTACGGAAGTATCTTCCAGGGCAATATCCAAATCTTGGCTTTTGGAGCAGTCCATCCACAGACCTGCGGGACCAAAGATCACTCAGTTGAGTATAAGGAGAGTGGGTGGCCGAGAATCCTCTTCCCGGTCAACGCTCACCGACTTGCGCTCGCTGCCTGAACTTGTCCTGACTGGTTTGCGGTGCCCGGTGTCGGAGAGTTGACCCGGACCGGTGCTCGCGCAGCATGCACCCGGGTCAATGCAGAGCCAAGCGTCAACCCTGTACCACTGACCTGGCTGCCGGGACCATGCGCCTGCTTCAAGGGAGCTGCAACCACGATCGCAGGCCCCTCAAACCGCCTGATCGACGCAACTGTCACCGTCTCAGCATCAGACCCGCTGCCAATCGTGATGGTCTGCCCGTTCCCAAACCCGAACGGACTCACTACGGAAATCGTTTTCTCCCCAGCTGCGACCTCCTTGCTCGTCGTCGTCGCGCCTCCAGTGCCCACGTTGGCAACCAGCCCGCGCTCGGCTTCGGCACCCGCGTCAATCAGCACCGTCTCGCCTGCACGGAACCCGGTAACATCGGCGACTTGTAGGATCGTGCTGCCTGCCTTCGACCCGAAGGGCAGCACAGTAGCCGGTGCCACAACAAAGTCCGTACAGTTGCTATCCGTATCGGCGCCATCTGGAAAGCGGCCTGCACTCCGGTCGATCACGCTCGCGCCGCCCATCCTCCCAAAACCTCCACCGGGCTCCGGAGAAGGGACAAAGCAGCCCTCGCTCCGTTCTCCGGACTCGGCCTGGTAGCCCTTGGCCGCCCAGGGATCGGACAAACCGCCGTAATTCAAGCTGTCCGCCACCACCCCTGAGGGATCCCGCAACACCAGGCTGCCCTCCTGCAAAGGAATCACTCGATCAAACAAGAGGTATCTCGTAGTCATCTCAGGCCCGCCAAACCACTGGTCTGGCTTGCGGTCTCCCTGATAGCCCGCCGTGGTCACCTTCTTGTCCCAGACCACCGCGTTGATCGCATGTCCCTTCGCCAGCGGCTGGTCCAGCGTCACCCCTGAGCCTTGCGCTTGAACAGGCTCATCGCTCACGTGCACAAACTTCGTCGCAGGCTCGAACGAGATGCCCGTGCCCCGGTCGCTGAAGGGCAGGTTCGCCGCATGGTTGAAGCGCAGCGGTGCCGCCAATTCAAGTCCCGTGCCCGGAGCCACGACCCACTCATCGCGGCCATGTTTTTTCGTGAACCCCGGCGCAAACGTGATCTCCGCCCCGTTCTGGCCCTCCCGCTGGACCGCGCTCACCGTGACCACTTCCTTGCTCGCAGGCGTACCCACCGTGATCTTGTTGCCTGCGGCGAATCCGTCCGCCCGGCGCACCCGGATTCGGGTCGCCCCTGCATTGACGTCCTCCGTCAGGTTTGTCTGGCTCGCCTTGGTGCCAACGCGCGTCACGGTCACCATCTCAATCCCATGCTCTTTGCTGTCGATATCCAGGCGGATCTTGTCCCCGGCTGAGATATCCGCCAAAGCCGTTACCTGGAGTGTGGAGGCTCCCGCAGGTGCATCCGCTGCCAGGTAAGCCTGTGTCCCCGGCTTACCCACTGCGGTCACCGTCGCCACCTCAAACTGCTCGGTGCTGTTGCCCCCAAACGGCACAGTCGACCCATACCCCAGCGCGATCTTCTCCCCTACCTTGAACCCGGCAACGCGCTGGACCGGAACATTGGTCGACCCTGCAGGCAGCGTGATCGGCCCGTCCGGCAGCGGCTGCCATAAAGTCGTGTGGTCGCTGGCCGCTGTCCCCACCGCCGTGATCTTGCGGCTCTCCGCATCCTTTCCAGTCCCGATCTCCACCGTGTCCCCGGCAGACATCCCCTTCACCTCGCGGACGCTCAGCGAAACGGCGCCCGCCTGCGCCTGCGCCGCCAGCCCAGAATTCGACAAACCGAGCAGGTAAAAGCCTTTCGCCTTTAGCTTGGTCCCGGCCGGGATCCGCACCGAAGAAAAGACCGTCTGCTGCGCCGGCCGCTCCGTCATGCTCCACCCGGAAAGATCCACCTCACTGTTGCCGCCGTTGTACAGCTCAACGAACGAGTCCGTCGCATTGTCGCCCGAACCGGACCCGATGCGGAACTCATTGATCCTTACCGGCGCGGCACTCCGCACCTTCTGGGCCATAGTGTCGGTCTGCTTCACGCCGTCCGCCTCGTTCGACCACGTGGCATCGGCAACGAAGTCGCCGTTGAACGCCTTTGGCCCCGCCGTCACCGCAAAGGTCGCACTCACGCTCGCTCCCGGCGCAACCGCGTCAGAGAACGTCTTAGACCGCTCCTTCGTCCCCTGGTCCACAGCCGTCCACTGCTTGCTCGGTACGGACAATTTCAGGACCAGCCCCTTCATGGGTGATCCAGTCGTGTTCGTAAATGTAACCGCGACGTCCTTCGTCGCACCAGGCGTAAACGTCTGAACGCCTGTTGCCCTCTTCGCCAAAGCCTGCGTCACACTCAGCCGCGGCACGTTGTACCCAGCCGCCACCACGTTCGCCTGCACCAGTTGATCCGTCGCGTCGCTCGGATAGGTCCCCGCCGCAGTCACAGCACCCTCATAAAACGTGCCCTGCGAGCTGTTGCTGTTATCTCCGCCGTTGCCGAGCAGGATCGCCCCCTGCTTCCGCATCGGATCATAACTCGAGTTCACCCGCTGGCCATCAAACATCACCGTCAGGGTACCCCGCTGCGCATCACCGCCCAGCGAAGCCCAGCGGTGCGGTGCACCCTTCGCCATCGCCGTTACAAATCGCCAGTGGATGTCCGGGAGATGCGCGCATAGTCTGGATCCGTCCGTATTCACGCAACCGACCAGGTTGTTCTCCTGGTCCGTCTCAATCCAAGGTCCCGGAGGGTTGCCATGGATCCAACCCGTGGTGTTCCCAAAGTACGCGGTTTCCATCGTGCCGTTGTCATCGTCACGGCTGTCGATCTCCGCATTGCCATAATCAAAGCAGCACCCGCCATTGAAATGATGTCCATTGATCACCCAGTACTGCCCTTCGGCCTGATCGTCGACCGCCGTACCCTTCACGTCATCAATGCGAAGGCCTGTCCCCGGCTCGATGAAGACGCCATACACCTTGTGCCCCATTACGGTCACTGGCGCCATATCCGCGAGCGGCAGATTGTTCAAGCCGCCCATCGCCGGTCCGCTGAAGCCGCCACGTGGCGCCTGCGACAGATCGTTGTGCTTCGGCGACTGGTCGTACACCTTGCTGATCCAGCAATAGGTGTTCGTGCAGAACGCATCCTGCGCCACCGCATCGGCATAGCCACCCGCATCGTGGCTCGGCGGGGCTCCCGGTTGGACGGCCTTGATATCCAGCATCTTGCCGTCAGACTGGCGAAGGAGCTGATACAGCGGCCCGTTGTACGACTGGTAAAGAGCTCTCGTCGTGCTGTGGGCGGCGACGCACGGATCTCCCGCCACCGCATAGATGTCACAGGGCCCCTGCGGGCGCGTCAAAGATCTCTCGTCGCGCTTCTTCCCCGTTTGCCCCAGCGCTGCCGCTACGAAGACGAGCGAGAGTATAGCGAAAAGCTTTGACGTCATTCCTCTGGGTCTCATGGGACTAAAATCCTCATCCGAACGGATTCGCTTCCACCGAAGGAAAGCGGTTACATTGCGGTGTGCACAACCTTAGCAGAGGGCGGGAGTTCGCTGCATGGCTCGGCATCATGTCGCAGCAGTACTCGACCGAAGGCAAGACGAACCTGCTCAGTATGGGCAAGCGCGATAACCTGTACCTGTGCAAGATCCTGATCCATGGCGCATGAGCAGCCGTACTGCGCATCAAGCGGGACAGAGCGCCCATAGGACTTGGCTTGATTGGCTGGATGCGCTAGGGAACCTCTGTACAGGTATGCGTTTTAGCTGAGGTTCGAGCGGTTGTGCTTGGTTGGTGAGCTATTTGCGTCACACCGGGCTTTGCGTGCTGGTTGAGCAGTCAACCGGCTGATTT
>JAABUK010006709.1_pt1 | contig 17029 bp, 17 predicted proteins | sample 5559141 | NCBI WGS metagenome assembly JAABUK01 (sample SAMN10711869, study PRJNA513367) | rock metagenome | isolation source: Antarctica rocks | place: Antarctica: Victoria Land, Pudding Butte nord | collected 2016-01-03
ACCAAGAACGAATGGCTGGGTCTCCTCGACGTCGCCGGCCTGCAGATTGAAGCTCTCTATGGCGGATTCGGCGGCGAACCGCTCGACGACAACAGCTCCGAGTACGTCTTCGTCGCCCGTCGCTAAGGCTAAGCGCCCAGCCTGGCCGTCACGAGAGCGCCGGCGAGATTCGAGAGGTGCTTGTCGGCCGGCAGCCGAGACTGTCCGCCGAAGCTCGTGATTCGCTGCGACGGATGAGTGCCGTTAGCCGCCAGTCAGAAGCGCTTGCTGCAACCCGGCAGGCTTGTCTCACAAACGGTCGTTTGCGGCGGCTAGTCCCCCAGCTCAAGCGGCGTCCGATAGGAAGGTCACATGCCGCAGCCGACCGGAGACCCGGTACAGACCTTTCTCGGAGCTGTTCGTCAGGTGCGCGCGTCGGGCCTGGGGACAGCGGAGCAGTCGTATTACCCGGCGGTCAACATGCTGCTGTCGCAGCTCGGTGCACAGGGGCGGCCTGCGCGCCAGGCCCTGGCGCATCCCGCCGGCGTCGACGGTGACTTCCCCGACGTCGCGCTGTACGAGCTGAGCAGCAACGTGCTGGTACTGCCCGTGGAGGTCAAGCCAGCCGACACGGACCTCGATCAGCTGATCAGGTCGGCTCAGGCCAGCAGGTACGCCCGGACCTTCGGCGGGGGCACGGTGCTGGTGACTAACCTGCGGGAGTTTGCCCTGGGCCGCCTCGACGCCAGCGGCAAGCTGCAGGCAACCGGCCGGGTCACGCTTGCACCGGACGCCGCAGCCCTCGACCGGCCGGCCGCCACCTACGACCGGGTAGCCCGCGAACTCCAGCTGCTGCTCGATGACGGCTGCCAGGTCCGTGGGGCGATCACGGATCCTGCTCTCGTCGCGCGCCTGCTGGCTTACCACGCCCGGCACATGCGCGACGCGATCACCGGCACCGGGGACGTCGATGCCCTGCTCGCGCCGATCAGCGCTGCCCTCCGCGACGGCCTGCAGATCGACCTGCCCGCGAACCTGCTCGCGCCGACCGTCGTGCAGACCCTCGTCTACGGCCTGTTCGCCGCGTGGCTGGAGTCCGACGAGCCGGGCGAGTTCAACTGGATGGACACCGCCTACCGGCTCGAGGTGCCCGTCTTCGCTGACGTGCTACACGCTGCGCTGCGCCCCCAGCTCGTGCGCGCCTCCCGGCTCACGGTCCACCTGGAGGCACTGGCCCGGGTGCTGGCCTGGACCGACCAGACCGCCTTCGCCGCCCGCTTCGACGGCGACGCCATCGAGTACTTCTACGAGCCCTTCCTAGCCGAGTTCGACCCAGCCCTGCGGGGCAAGCTCGGCGTCTGGTACACCCCGCGGGAGATCGCCGAGTACCAGGTCGCCCGCGCCGACCACCACCTCAAGCACGATCTCGGCCTCGCCGCTGGCCTGGCCGACCCCTCGGTGTACATCTTGGACCCGGCGTGCGGCACCGGAACCTACCTCGGCGCCGTCCTGCGCCACATCCACAGCGCGAATCTCGCGAACGGAGAGCCGGAAGCGGTTGCGGCCGAACGCGCACGCGAGGCGGCAGTGTCGCGGGTGCTGGGCTTCGAGATCCTGCCTGCGGCGTTCATCATCAGCCACCTGCACCTCGGACGGCTGCTGCACCGGCTCGGTGCCGCCCCGCTGGGCGCGGACCGGCTACGGGTCTACCTCACCAACGCACTCACCGGTTGGGACAGCGACGCCGCACCAGTCGGCGAGACCCTGTTTCCCGAGTTAGAGGAGGAGCTGCGCAGCGCCGATGCCGTCAAGCATCACGACCCGGTGCTTGTCGTGCTCGGCAACCCCCCCTACGAGGGCTATTCCACCGCCGAGACCGAGGAAGAGCGGCGGATGCTCGCTCCCTGGATCGAGCCGCTGTGGCCGCAGTGGCAGGTGCGCAAGCACCGGCTCAATGACCTCTACGTGCGGTTCTGGCGGGTGGCAATCGAGCGCATCGCGACCCTCACCGGGCGTGGCGTCGTCAGCTTCATCACCAACCGCAAGTGGCTCGCCGGCCGCTCTTACCCCGCCATGCGCGAGGCCGTCGTCACCAGCTTCCAGCACGTCCGCGTCGACGACCTGCACGGTTCCACCGACGACGTCACCCACCCCGGCGACCAGAGCATCTTTACCACCGGAGTCGCAGCCGGCATCAAGCGCGGCACCGCCATCGTCACGGCCATACGGACAGGTCCCCCGCCGGCCGAGCACATCGCCGAAGTCGCGGCGCGTGATCTGTGGGGGACAGCCACGGTCAAGCGAGCCGAACTCACCTCCACACCGTTGGACGACCGCTTCCAGCCGGTGCCCGTTACACGCAAGTCCTGGTGGCGGCTGACCACCACCGTCGCCGGAGACGACGCGCCCATCGACGACTACCTGACCTTCTACCGCTCCGGGATCCAGCCGGTCCGCGATGCTGCAGTACTCGACGTCGACGAGTCGGCATTGCGAGCCCGGATGCAGGACTATTTTGACGCCACCCTCACCCTCGAGCAGCTGGTCACGCGGCACCCCGGCTTCGGAGTTACCCGACAAGGCTACGAGCCGGCCCAGACGCGGCGGCGACTCCTTCAGGGGTCGTCCTACCGCCCGGAAAGGGTGGTGAAGGTGCTGTACCGACCCTTCGACGTCCGCTGGCTGTATTGGGAGCCTGACGCCAAGTTGCTCAACCGACCCCGGCCAGAGCTGATCCCGTTCTGGGCCAACGTGCCGCATCAGCGCTGCCTGGTGCTGCCACAGACGCCTCGCCGCGCTGGCGCCGTCCGGCCGGTGGTGTCTCGGGTGCCCGCCTACTTCGCTGCCGCCGAGCCCGATGCTCGGCTGTTCCCCCTGTACCGGCCGCCGTCTCTGTTGCTGGGTGAGACGGCGGGGGAGTTCGCACTGGACGTTCCGGCCGGCTCCGATGACGGGCGTGCCGAGACCCTGGTCTCACCCCCCTGGTGCGCCGCTGCTCGTCGCGCCCTCGATCTGCCCGACGACACCGCGGCAGGAGAGGCCGTCTTCTACGCCCTTGTCGCAGTCATGCACTCCCCCGCCTGGCTCGCTCGCCAGCCCACCGAGCTAGATGACTTCCCGGAGGTGCCCCTACCCCGCGATCCGGTCGCCCTGACCGCCGCAGTGGACCTGGGGCGGCGGATCGCCGACCTCACCGACCCTACGGTGGCGGTTCCGGGCGTTACGAGTGGCCAGATCGAGCCGTCCCTTGCCAGCATCGCGGTGCCGGACACCATCGCCGGTCCTGTGGTCCTGGCGTACGGCTCCTACGGCCAGCGCGGCGGTCAACGGAGCGGGCAAGACGTGCTGTGGGCCGAGGGCCGTGGCTGGCGAAATATCCCCCAGGAGACTTGGGCCTACAGCGCCTGTGGATTCGCGGTCCTACCCAAGTGGCTGTCCTATCGACTTGCCCCGCCGCCCGGGAACCCGCTGCACGGGACCGGACATGGCCTGCGTCCGTCGGATCGCCAGGACTTCATGCTCCTGGCCCGGCGGATCGCTGCCCTTCTCGCTGTCCAGGCCGACTGTGACGCGGCGTACGCCGCCGCGGTGATAGCTCCGCTGGAGCAGTGAGTTACGCGGCGGCGCCTTCCATGCCGCACCTCGCCTTTTCCCGGCGGCCGGTCGAACCGTTAGCGTTCAGGGGGAATGACCCTCGCCGAGCGTGTCACGGCGGCGAGCCGGAGTGGTGTCTTGCCCGACGATGCGGTTGCGCGGTTACTGACGAATTCATCGTGGTGGGCTTGCCCAGCCCCTGCAACCGCCCCGAACATTGGCCTGAGTCAGACGTGCGCGTCCTGACTCGTGGGATGAGGAGCCGAGTCGTCCCCAGGTGCCTCAGACGCCTCAGGCACCTGCGTCACCGCAACGTTGCTCATAGGCGAAAGCGAGCGCCCTCGTCGCGCAGCATTCGCCAAGGGGGCATCCAGGGCACCACCACGGCGTTGCAGGCGTCGGGGATTTTGATCCGCTTCTTGCCGAGGGGGGCCGGCTCTTCGTGAGTCACCACCGTGTACCCGAGCGACAGCGCCTGGCTGACGAGGAAAAAGTCTCCCGTTGCCAGGAACTGCGCCGCTGCGCCCTGGTCGTATTGAGCCGACCCGACCGCCCACTGGCTCACTCGCTGCAATGACTGCTGGTCGCTGCCCTTTGGCTTCAGTGAGAAGGTCGCCGGCTGAGCTGCCATCCAGGTAGCGAGTTCGTCGGCGCCTGCGACGACCTCATCTCGGCACGCCTCGACCGTGAATACCCGGCCTGCCTGGTGCGCTTGCACCAGCCAGTCCCACCACGCCGGCACGATGTCGAAGCCGTAGTGACGGTTCTTCGCCTGGATGAACACGTCCGAATCGAGCAGGTACATCAGGCGACCCCGAGACGGTGACCGAGTTCCTCGAAGGCTGAGAACTTCTTCGACCCGAGAAGCCGGAAGGCGTCTCGGTGTGATGTGCGTCCCTCTAGCGTGTCTGAAATCAGGGCACGGGCGAAGCGCTTGCTCACTCGAACCGGCGTGGTGTTGTAGAAGCTGCCCCCCGATGTGCGCTCCCCCGCCAGCTCGAGGACCCGCTGAAGCTCCTCGGCGTAGGCGCTGCGGTAGCGCTCACGGTCCATCAAGCCCGCATCGGCGATGCGTCGAAGTAGGACCAAGGTGCTGACTTTGTAGAACTTGGCCAGCCGGTCAAGCTCGGGTGCGAGGTCTGCAATCGGCTGGTAGGCGTCCTTGATCGACGACAGGGGCACCAGCAGCTCGGCCGCCACCTCGTTACACCAGCGCTCGGACCGGTTGCTGTCGTCGAGCTGGCCTAGGTCCGGTCGAGACACTGCCGACTCCCCCAAGCTCAGATGACACAGCTCATGGGCCAGCGTGAAGATTTGCGCTGCCTTCGTGTCGGCTCCGTTGACGAACACCACGGGCGCCAGGTCGTCGACGAGTGCGAAGCCCCTGAACTCGTCAGGGTTGAGAGGCCGATGCGTGTTGCTACCCACTACCCCGTTGGTCATGACCAAGACGCCGGCGTCCTCGGCGTGCTCACGCAGCCCGTCGAACGCCTGGCTCCAGTTCGAGAACCCGACGCGACGGTCGAGCCCGAAGCCAAGTTTGTCTCGCAGGACCTCGGCAGCCTCGTCCGCGGGAGTGTCTAGGCTCTGGCTCCCCACGAGGTCAACAGGGTCGCCACCGCTGGCCTCGGCATAGTCCCGGTACCAGGCCTGTCGCTGCTCGCAGGCGTAGATGGTGTCGAGCAGGTTGGGCGTGGGCGTTCGTACCGCCCTGTCGCCGAAGGTTCGGAAGTCCGGGATCGGCAGCTCCTCACGCGGCGGCTCCGTGAGAAACAGGAAGCCGACCGGCGTGTAGGTGGCCTTGGCAAAGTCCTCGAGTTGACGCATGGTGGGTTGGGTAGTCCCGGCCTCCCAGGCTGCGACCGGAAACTTCTTCAGGTCCTCTGCAGGGCGCCCAGACCTCTCCATCGCCCACCGGAGCATCCGGGGCGCGACAGCTACCCGACTCGCCATGTGCTGCAGCTCTCCCCGTCTAGTGAGAGGCCCGTACCCTGATCTACTGGCCCCAACTGCCCCTGCCGACCCGCGCTTCGACTCCTCCCATCAACAGCGTGACTTCTACCGGAGCCTGCCCCTGACCGGGAAAGGCTCGGCCCCGTTGTGCTTGGCCTTAGCCTCATCGAGCCAGGCCCTCACTGCCTCATCGAAGAGCTCCCCCAGTTGAACCCTTGGCCGCCCGTGCTCCGACAGGAACCACACGGCGTCCCTCATCTCATCAGCGAGCGAGCGTGCCACCTTGACGTGGTCCCGAGGCTCGGCTGAAACCGTTTGAGCGTGAGCACGAGCGGTACCTCGGTTACCTGAGTTTTTTCGGTTTGCTGCGGTGCCTGGGGTGTCTCGGGACCGTGAAGTGTCTTGGGACCCTGAGTTGTCTCGCGAGTCTGGGGTGTCTCGGGATCCTGAGGTATCTCGGGGCCCCGAGGTATCTGCTGAGCCAGGGTCAGTGAGGTCGTCAAGAACGTCAAGTACTGGCCGCTGATATCCCGCCGTCCCGCCGAGACGTTGCCGGGGATTAGCCGACATGGATGACCTCCCGCGTCTGCAGTTCGGCCAGAAGCGCTCGGTAATCCAAGTCACCCTTGCCGCCTGGGTCATACACCGCCATTGGCTGGCGGGCGGCCGGCGCCTCTCGGAACCGCATGTCGTCTCTGACGTAAGCCTCGAGCAGGTCACCTTCGGGGAAGTCCAGGCGCAGTTGCTCTCGCACCTCCCGGGCAAGAACGCTCGTGTGCTGGCCGTAGACCCGCACTTGCGTGAGCACGACACCCGCTATCACCAGCTCGGCGTTGAGTCGGGCCTGGACTTTGGCGATGGTTGCTTTGACCTTTGGAACTTCGTCGAGCTCCATAGCGCCAGCCGGGACGGGGACCAAGACGTCAGTTGCAGCCGTCAGTGTCATGATTGTGATAGGTCCGAGATCCCCGGGCGCGTCGAGGATTACCCAATCCCGCGCGCCGGCTTTGCTGAGGGCTTCCCGGAGCAGGTACTGGTTGCCAGGTTCTGAGGTCACCCGCTCGTGCTGTACGGCGACACTGGCCGGCACCAGCTCTAAGCCAGCGATGGATGTTGGCACCACGATTGCATCGAGCGCCAGTTCGCCTATGAGGGCCCGAACCAAACCGTCGTTGTCGGGGGAGTGGCCTAGCCACTGAGTGGCCGAACCCTGCTTGTCCATATCGACAAGCAGGACTTGCTTGCCCTCCAAGGCTGCGGCAGCGGCGAGGTTGACGGCCGTGGTCGTCTTGCCGGTACCGCCCTTTGGGTTAACGATCGCTGTGACCCTCAAGCTAGTTCCTCCATGGTCGGGTTGTCGCAGGTTACTGCGGTGACCGAGGTACCTGGGGGACCTTGGCGAGGGATGTCGTGGCCGACTGGATCGCAAACGTCCGCAGGCCGGCGCACGTCGCCCCCTCGCAGGCCAAGTTGAGGACCGCGCCTGCCAATCCAGCCCATCCGTCGACGCAGGATGTCGGTGTGCCCTTGTACCTGGTCGGCTGTCGCGGCGCTCTGCTGATCGGCTTGCCGTTCGGCTCGGGCTTGGTCGCGGCCGGCTCTCCGCCGCTCCTCATCGGCTAGTCGCTGGTGAGCTTGCAGAGTGGTGGGGCGGAGGGGTCCGTGTTGGCCGAACCAGTGGGTGATGCGCCAGGTGAGGAGTCCGGCGGGGTGGTGGAGGTGGGCGTGTCCGCCGAGGCGGTCGGGGCGGGCGGGCAGCGGGTGGCGGTTGAGGAGGTGGAGGTAGTCGGGGGTGGTCCATCCTTCGGTGTGGGCGTGGCGGATGGCGGAGGCGAGGGCGGCGGTGCTGGTGCCGGTGAACACCAGGGGGGCGGCGTTGCGGAGGGCTTCGGCGGCTTGGTGGCGGTGCCAGCGGCGGGTGCCGGGTCGGGGTGGTGGCCGCCGCTGGGTGCCTGGCGGTCCGGGCGCCCCTGCTCCTGTCGGTGCGGTGTCTCCGCCGGCCGTCAGGCCGGCGCTGTGTTCGCGCGCGACGGAAGTTTTGTTTCTTGAACTGAGAGACCGCGGTGGGGTGCATGAACGCACAGGCCCGAAGTTCGGGCCGGGCTGGTGCGGGGGTGGGGGAGGGGCCTGCGCCGGCCGGGCTGGCTGGTGGTCGGGGGGGTCTGGTTGGGGGTGGGCGAGGCGGTAGACGGCGGCGTTGCGGGTCCGGCCGGTGTGCAGCTGCTCGGTCAGGCTGGTGTGCCGGCCGCGTTGGACGCGGATGAGCAGGCCGGCGTCGATGAGCCGGGCTACGTGCGCCAGCAGGGTGCGGCGAGCCAGCCCGGTGCGGGCGCTGAGGTGTTCGAGGCCGGGGCGGGTGGTGCCGTCGTCGCGGTCGGCGTAGTGCAGCAGGGCGCGGGCGAGGACCAGGGTGGTGTCGGTCAGGCCGGGCACTGTTCGGCCGTCTATGGCGGTCTGGACGGCCGGCAGCCACCCGCTCAGGCCGCCCTGGCAGGGCCGGTGGGGGACCGGTGGGGTGTAGCGGGCCGGCATCCCGGCCCGCACCTGAGGGTGCGTCCGGTCCCGGCCCGTGGCGGAGACACACGGGGCTGGCCGGCCGCCGACACCCGGAAGGGAAATCGGCAGCACGACATGGCCCCGGGTGGGGGCCTGGGGTACGCTGGCCTCCTAGCTGAGCTTTGAAGACCTCGTCGCCCTCCGCCGCCAAGCAAGAGGGGCACGGGGTCTTCGGCTTTCCAGGCCGCGGTTGCGGCCCGTCTGCCCGGCCTGTCTGGCCGGGCACCTGCGGTCTTGCGACCGGTCCGCCGGTTACGGCGGCCGGAAGGGTCTGGCTAGCCGGCGGTCGGCAGCTCCTCTTTCTGGCGTGGCTTGGGGGGCCGGCCCATCCGCACCCGCGGCTTGGTCGCACCGAGCAAGCGCAGCTCGAACAGCTGCTGGACGGTCAGCCCGGACGCGGCGGCCTCCACCTTCAACCGGTCCCGGTCCTCCGCGGACATACGGAAGCAGTACCCGGCCGCGCGTTCGAGGGTGTTGGGTTCCAGTTCCATGCCTCGACATGCTGCCGGTGTTATCAACATATGACGGTGCGACACGCCGGAGCCTTGAGACCCGCGCCGATGGGCGGCCACAGCGCCGGTTCATCCGGCCCGTCCGGTTTGGTCGTCGTCGACCAGCCAGCGGCCGCCGTCGCGGCGCAGGACGAGCAGCGCCGGCTGCGGCGGGCCGGTGTAGGGCCACAGCCCGGGCAGGTCCTTGGCCGGGACGGGGCGGCCGGCCGGGTCGACGGTGCGGTCGGTGACCGCACACACGACGGTGGCCACGGTCAGAGTGGCCGGCGGGGCGTCGGGGTCGGTCCGGCAGGCCACGGTGGCTTGCACCGACCAGTGGTGCGTCCGGGCCGTGTCAGCAGGGAAGCCGCCGCGGTCGCCGAGGGCGGCCGCCAGCCGGGCCCACCCGGTCGGGGTCATCGCCGGCCGGGCCTGGCGCAGCCAGTCACGCGGGGCGGGGTGGGTGTAGCCGATGGCGTTCTCCCGGGCCTGCAGGTAGCGGACGGCCGCCGCGCTCAGGGCCGGCTCGGCCCCGGCCGGCAGAACGGGCGTACCGGCCGGACGCGGGCCGGCCGCGGGGGAGTGCGAGGCCGCCCCCGGCCGGGCCGGTGACACGGGCAGGCGCCCGCCGCCGCCGCTGCAGCCGGCCGCAGCCGTAGCGGCCACGGCGAGCGCGGCCAGCAGCCGGCGTAGGGGCGCTCGCTCGTCTCGGCCGGCTCGAGCGGCGCCGCGGGGGGTGGGATGCCGGGTCATGGCGAGGCCGGGGGAGTGTCGGACAGCGGGCGGGTGGCGGCGTAGAAGTCCCCGCCGTACACCGCGACCAGCTCGGCGGCCAGGCCAGGATGCGGCTCCTCCAGCAGCATCCCGCCGCCGGCGTAGAGCGCCACATGGTGGATCGACCCGGCCGAGGCCCCCCAGAACAGCATGTCCCCGGGCTGCAGCACGGCCAGGTCCGGCCCGCCGGACTCCACCGTCCGCCCGGCGGTGGCCGCGTACTGCTCGGCCGCCGTACGGGGCAGGGTCAGCCCGGCGCCCTGGAAGAAGGCGTAGCGGGTGTAGGAGGAGCAGTCGAACCCCACAATCCCGGCGCCGGCGCCGAAACCCTCACTCGGCCCCTCCAGGGTGCCCCCGCCCCAGGAGTACGGGGTGCCCAGCTGGCGCTGCGCCGCCGCGATCACCGCGCCCGCGGTGCCGCTGGCACCACCCGGCGGCAGCACCCCACCCGGCCCGCACAGCCCGTCCGCGCCGGTGAACCCGCCCGCCCCGCCGGCCGGGCTCCCCGCCGGCGGGTCCAGCAGCGCGACCGGGGCCGCGTCGGCGTTGGCCGCAGCCAGCTGCGCGGCCTCGGCCTCCCACCGGGCGTAGGCGTCTGGGTAGGCGCTGCGCTGCACCCGCTGCGCCGCCACGGTGACCGGCATCCCCTCCCAACCCGCCACGTCGAGCAGCCCCGGGTTGGCCGGCGGCACATCCGGGCCGCCGAAGAACGCCGTCGCCTCATACACCGGGGTCATCAGCTCCACCACCGTGCCCCAGCCCGACTGCGGGCGCTGCTGGAACAGCCCCAGGCTGTCGCGGTTGGCACCCGAGCCGTCCGACGTCATCGACAGGCTCTGCGGATAGGCCGGGTTGGACAAGTTCCGCAACCCCGACTCCTGCAACGCCACCGTCAGGGCGACAACCCAGCCTTTCGCCGGCACGCCCCGGGCCTTTCCCACCCCGATGATCGTGCGGACGTACGCCGTCTGCCCCGCCGCCACCGGCACCGTCCCCCCACCGGTCGTCACACCACAGCTCGCCTGAGCCTCCAGCACGGTGCCACCGCCGACGATGATCACGAAAAGCAGAACGACGGCCAGAACGGCCGACATGACGGCGGCGATGAGCCAACGCAGCGTGCCGGTCACGCTGCTCGCCTCGCCCCGACGGCAGAGGGAGCCTCAGGCGGACGGGTCGCCGCTAGCTCTTGTACATAAGTGGATGCTTTGATGAGTCGCATGGTACGTCAGTACACGCACCGAGCGCGAGCGCCGTTGTCGGTCTGGCTCTGGTCTGATCTGGCGCACGGCTGCGGGGGCTGCTGGTGGCGTTTGTCCGGCCGGCCTGCCGGCCACCGGCGTTTCGGGAGACTCGCCTACCTACTAACGTTCGACCTGTTGCAGGTGAACGGTGCCAACCTGTTGGTGGTGAGGACGGGAGCAACTCGCGTGGGCGAGGCGGACGCCCCATCTCCTCGGCGTTCTGTCGCGGAGAAGTTGGAGCACCTGTTCCACAGCGTCCGAGGACCGCGCGGGGAGTACAGCCTGGAGGAAGTCGCCGAAGGCATTCGCGACCGCGGCGGGCCGACGATCTCGGCCAGCTACATCTGGCAGCTCCGCAAGGGGGTCAAGGACAACCCCACGAAGAAGCACATGGAAGCGCTCGCCGACTTCTTCGGCGTCCCGGCCGCGTACTTCTTCGACGATGACGCCGCGGCGCGCATCGAGGCGGAGCTGTCCATGCTGGCGGCGCTGCGGGACGCTGGTGTGCGCCGGGTCGCCCTTCGAGCGGCGGGGCTTTCCCCCCGAAGCCTCGCGGCCATTCAGACGATCATCGAAAGCGCCCGCGACGTCGAGGGTCTGGCTGACTCACCTGCCCAGGCCCGGGGTGCCGTCCCAGCAGATGACGAGGACAGCCCCCAGTCAGAGACGACGACCGATGGCTCATGACTCGAGCAGGCGACAAGTGGAGGCCCTGCTGGCCGCGGTCCCGGTGCGGGTGCCCTTCGACCCGGCCGAGTTCTGCCAACGTGTCGCTGCCTGGCGAGGCCGGCCGATCCGACTCAAGGCGGTCGACACCGTCGCCGTAGGCCTCCCGAGCGGCACGTTCTACGAGCAGGACGCCGCCGACACGATCTTGTATGACGAGACGACAACCTTTCATCACCAGTGCGCGATCATCCTGCACGAGCTCTGGCACTTGGTAGCCGGCCACTATTCCGAACGCACAGTCGGTGAGGACGCCGCTGAGTTTCTGCTGCCGTTGATCGGTAGAGGGCAGTTACGGCGGTGGGCGGCCCGCGACTCCTACGCGGCAACTGAGGAGCGTGAGGCAGAGCGCTTCGCTCGCCGCGTCCTCGAGATCATCGGCCGACGCCAGGGCTCAGCACTCGCCGACCGGCTCGGCGAGACCTTCGGCGAGTAGCGGGTTGCTGACGCGCCCCGAGAGGTAGGAAGCGGTCATGGCGCAGGTCGCGCTGATCCTTGCCTGGGTGGCGGTGCTGTCCAAGGCGCGCAGTTCCTGGCGCTCTCCAGCAGCGCCCGCCCGGCGCGCCCTTTGGCTGGCGCTGCTGGCGCTGGCGCTTGGCTGGACCTTGAGAGTCCCAGCAGGCTACCGGGCACTCGACGTCGCTACGGCCACCCCCAACCTGGCCCAGCTGGTAGGTGACGGGCTCGCCCTCGCGACTGGTTGCGCCATTCTCGGCATGCTGCTCTACCAAAGCACCGGCGACTCGGCGGCGGCCGGCCGCCGGTTGCGGGCCCGCGTAGGAGCCCTGGTCGTGGTTCTCGCGGTGATGGCGATCAGCTTCTCGGTGGGCGACACCGGTGTCGAAACGACGAGCAACTTCGTCGCCTATCACTCCGCCCAGGGGTTCTACGTCGTCTACTCGTTGGCCTACCTGACGTACCTGGCTTATGTCTTCGTCGACCTCTTCCTGCTGTGCCGGCGCTACGCGGCAGCGTCCGAACGGCGGCCGCTTAGAGTCGGGCTGCGCTTGATCGAGGGGGCCGGGGCCTGCGGTGTGCTGTATGTGGTTCTGCGTGCCAGCTACCTGACTGGCGTGCACGAGGGCCGCGTGAACCAGCTTCGGGCATACGAGCCCATATCGAGGGTCTTGGTGGCGACGCTGAGCCTGTTGGCCATCGTCGGAGCGAGCTTGCCCGCGCTGGGTTCACGGATCGAGAGTTACCGGGCCTACCGGCAACTTCGCCCATTGTGGGCCGGGTTGAACCGAGCAACCCCCGGGATCGCTCTGGAGGCGCCGGAGTCGCGGCTCAGAGAGTTGCTGGGCCTTCGCGATCTGCGGTTCCGGCTTCAGAGCAGGATCATCGAGATCCGTGACGGGCGGCTGGCCCTGCGCCGGTATTTCCGGCGCGATGTGGCGGCGCGCGCCCAGCGGGCCGCGCGTCGGAGCGGAATGAGCCCGCCGGAAGAGATCGTCACGGTCGAGGCGGCCACGCTCGCCGCGGCTGTCGACGACAAGGTGAATCATCGACCCCCGCCCGCCCAAGCCGTCGCGGAGCCGGTGGCTCCGGGCGGGGCGGATCTTGAGGGAGAGTTGAGCTTCCTGCGACGCGTTACCCGCGCGTACATCCGGTCCCGCGTGGTCCGCGAGAGTGCGCGGCATGACGATCACTGACCCCCGCCGCAACCGCGCCGCCCGCGTCCTCACCGAAGTCGGCGCCCCTGTCGTCGTGCTCGTGGCCATGCCGCTCGTCATCGCGCTACATAGCGCCAACAGCACCGCCGCCGGACTAGGCATGGGCCTGCTGGCCGCCCTGTTCTTCGGCATCATTCCCTTCGGCTACGTGCTGCGCGGGGTGCGGCTCGGCCACTGGAAAGATCACCACATCGGTGCCCGCGAACAACGCAAGCCGGTGTTCCTGTTCTCGCTCGGCTCCATGCTCGCCGGCACCCTGATCCTCGTCCTCACCGGCGCGCCCCGGGATCTCATCGCGTTCTTGGTGACGCTGCTGGCCGAAGCCGCGCTTGCCCTCGCCGTAACCCTGGTCTGGAAGATCTCTCTGCACACCTGGGTGTCGACCATCGGCGCGACCGCCCTGGTCGTCGTCTACGGGTGGGGCGCTCTCGTGCTCTGGCCGATATTGGCCGGAATCGGCTGGTCACGGGTGGAGCTCAGGGACCATACGTTCGCTCAGGTGGCGGCCGGAGCCCTGCTCGGCATCGCATCAACCTCGGTCATCTTCCCAGGCCTCCGATAGCACCCAGCTTCGCCGCTTCCCGAGCCAGACATGCCGGTACCGGTGTTACGCCTCGCACTTGGTGGGCGTGCGGCTTGACAGGGTGTTGCCACGTAAGTCTATGGTTAGCCCAGCCATCTACACCTGCGTACTAGCCTCTAGATGCCCCGGTCGGTTACACGGAAGGCGACCATGCCTGCGGTTCAAACGATGCCACCGGGAGAGACCGGCGGGTTAGCCCCGCCCATCCGCTCTCCCTTCGAGACACCCGCTCCGGGCCTGGTCACATCGCCGCCTCTCGACCGTCGACTGCCCGCCTGGCCGGCGGACTCACGCCGGAACCGAGCGCGCGGAACGGCTCCGGCCGCCGACTGGTGGCTACTGGGGGCGCACGGTGGAGCTGGTGTGACGAGCCTTCGTCGCGCTGGTGTCGGCGGAGCCGACGCGGAGCGCAGGTGGCCAGGCCGCGGGCCGGTCGTCGTGGTTACCCGCCGCAGCGGCGTCGGCCTCGAGTGGGCGCGCGATACCGCCCGCCAGCACGCGTCCGGCGACACACCCGAGGACGTGGTCTTGGCCGGCCTCGTCGTCGTCGCCGATGCTCCCGGGCGCACACCTGCTCGGCTTGCACGGTTCCTGCAGTTGGTCACTGCGGCCTACCCGCGGGTGTGGGAGGTGCCGTGGGTGGAGGAGTGGCGGCTGGCCGGTCATGCCGAGCCGCTGCCGGCCCCGCCCGCGGTCCGGCAGCTGGGCGAGGACATGCAGGCGTTGATCGACGCCCGCACCGACCAGGAGAAGGAGTAGATCGACATGGCAGTCCTGCATGCGGCGGCCTCTTACGTGGCCGTCAAGGGCAACGCTGTAGTGCTGGCCGCAGGCAACATTCCTACCCCGACAGGCGTCCAGCCGCCTGGCACCACCGGGCTCACCACCGTCTTGAACTGGGTCTTTTGGGGTGTGACGTTCTTGTGCGTCGTCGGCGTGTTGATGGTCGCCGGGGCGATGGCGGTGGCGCACCGGCGCGGTGAGGGCGGGGAGCATCTGGCGAAGCTGGGCTGGGTGATGGGCGCGTGCGTGCTCGGCGCGGCCGGCTCTCAACTGGTCAACACGCTGGTCTAACCATGACCCTGGACCGCATGAGCGACATCGAGCCGGAGTCCGCATCGTCCCGCCGCGTACCCGGGTCGGGGCGGCAACGGCTCGGGCGAGCCTGGGCGATCGGCGCGGCGGTCATCGTCGCGCTGATCGTGCTCGCGGCTGTGGTCGTCATCTGGGCCACCCGGGGTGGCGGCACCCCGCCGGCGGCGACCCCAAGTCCGTCACCGCCGGCGTCACCGAGCATGGCCCCCAGTAGCTCGCCCAGCGGAGCGACAGTGCAGGACCAGGCGGTGCCCGTCACCCCACCTCAGGGCGTCACGTGGTCCCTCTTCCAGAGCGTGGCGTTGCCGTCCAGCCGGACCGCCGGCCCCACCCGGGTCGGCGGACCCGTCTACGCCGGCGATGCGCATACGCCGGCGGGCGCCCTGCTTGCAGCAGCGCAAATAGGGTCGCGCTATCTCATCAGCCCGGGCGGCGGCTGGCGTCAGGTCGTTGAGCAGCAGGTCGTCCCCGGCCCCGGCCGCGACGTGTACATCCAGAAGCGGGCCAAGGTCGACTCGACCTCAGTAGCCCCGGGGACCTACGGCCAGTTCGCCGGCTTCCGGTTCGTCACCTACGCGCCAGACACCGCGGTGATCCAGTACGTCACCCGGTTCTCCAACGGCAACCTGCAGGTCGCCACCGACACGGTCCACTGGTTCGACGGCGACTGGAAGCTCCAGCTGCAGCCCGACGGGTCAGCAACACCCACCGTGCAGAGCGTCAGCACCCTCGCCGGCTTTATCCCCTGGAGTGGTCTGTAGTGCCCGGACCCTGCGACGTCCCGGTTCTCGGCAGCCTGTGCGATGCCGCCGGCGGCGCGATCGGCGCGGCGGCCGGCAGCTTCTTCGACGCCGCGGCGCAGAAGCTGGCGGAGGGCCTGGCGGATGCCACCAAGGTGGTGATGACGTTCTGGACGGATCTGCCGATGCCGCAGCTGTCGACGGCCAGCGGCCCGGTGGCGGAGCTGCAGTCGATGACGTACTGGCTGTCGGGGTTCGTGGCGGTGTTGTCGCTGCTGATCGCGGCCGGGCAGATGGCCTGGTCGCGGTCGGGGCAGCCGGCGGGCCGGGCGGCGAAGGGGATTCTCACGCTGATCGTGGCGTCGGGCGCCGGCGTCGCCGCGGTCAACGCGCTGGGCTATTTCGGGGACCAGTACTCGCAGTGGATCTTGGACCGCTCCGCCGGCGGGGACCTGGGAGCGCGGCTCGGTCAGCTCGCCGCGATCACCGCCGTCCCCGGCCTGGGGTCGGGCTTGGTGCTGATCGTGGCCCTGGTCGCGATCTTGGCGTCGCTGGCGCAGATGGGGCTGATGCTGGTGCGGATCGGGGTGGTGACGATGCTGGCCGGGACTCTTCCGCTGTCGGCGGCCGGGACGTCGACCGCGGCCGGGCAGGCGTGGTTTGCCCGGGTGTGTGCCTGGCTGCTCGCGTTCGTCTTGTACAAGCCGGCGGCGGCGACGGTGTATGCGAGTGCGTTCCTGCTGGTCGGTAAGGGTCAGGACGCTGCCAGCGTGCTGTCGGGGCTGTTTTTGATGATTCTGGCGATCGTCGCCCTGCCGGCGTTGCTGCGGCTGATCACCCCGGCGGTCGCCGCCGCGACCAGTTCGGGGGCGGCCGGCGGCGCCGCCGCGGCGGCCGGGGTGACGGCGTTGGCGACCGGCGCGCGGATCCTCGCCGACCGCAGCAGCAGCTCCTCTGCGTCTCCGGCGGGAGGGCAGCAGCCCGGGCTGGTCCCCGGCTCGCCCGGAGGCGGCCCCAGTGGGGCGACGGGCGGGACCACGGGCGGGACCACGGTTCCCGGCCCGCGCGGCGGTGGCGGCGGGTCGGGGGCCGGCGGGGGAGCGGGCGCGGCCGGCTCGGGCGGAGGCGCCGCGGCGGCCGGGGGCGCTGCGGCCGCTACGGGCGGCGCCGCGCTGGCCGTGCAGGGCGTGGTGAAGGGCGCCCAGGCGGGTGTGGGCGGCGCGAAGTCCGCGGCGTCGCAGGCCACCGGCGACGACAACTCCTAGACCGCCCCACCGAAGGAGCAACGCGATGACGACGACGTCAGCGGACGAGCCGCGCACGTACGGCAACTGGCGCAAGCCGACCTCGCCGGGCCTGCCCCGGCTGGGCCTGTTCGGCACGGTGCTGGCGCTGGGCGGGCTGGTGCTGGTGATGTTCGTCCAGCTCGCCGCGGGGCTGCTCGCCGCCGCTGGGGCGGGGCTGGTGGTCGGGGTGTTGCTGGCCCCGTTGGCCTGGCGGAACCGGGCCGGGCGCAACGGCTGGCAGGTGCTGACCGCCAACGCGGCGTGGGCGGCGGGCCGCCGCCGTCGCCAGCACGTGTACCTGGCCGGGCTGGCCGGCCCGGTCGCGTTCGGCGCGG
>JAABUK010006711.1_pt1 | contig 17027 bp, 14 predicted proteins | sample 5559141 | NCBI WGS metagenome assembly JAABUK01 (sample SAMN10711869, study PRJNA513367) | rock metagenome | isolation source: Antarctica rocks | place: Antarctica: Victoria Land, Pudding Butte nord | collected 2016-01-03
CCGACGCCACCCGCCGCAACCTCACGGGCAAGATCAACGCCGTGTTCGAGGACGCCGGCCTGTGCATCATCGCGCAGAAGCGCCTGCACCTGTCCCAGGCGCAGGCGGAGGCGTTCTACGGCGCCCACCGCGAGCGCGGGTTCTTCAAGGACCTGGTCGGCTTCATGGTCAGCGGCCCCGTCGTGGTGCAGGTGCTGGAGGGCGAGGACGCCATCGCCCAGAACCGCAAGCTGATGGGCGCAACCAACCCGGTCAACGCCGACCCCGGCACCATACGCAAGCTGTTCGCCGAAAGCATCGAGGCCAACAGCGTCCACGGCTCCGACAGCCCGGACGCGGCGGCACAGGAAATCTCCTTCTTCTTCGCCGGCACGGAAATCGTCGGCTGACCCCAATGGCTCAGCGCATCGTCAGCTGGCGGCGCCTGGCGGTGCTGGCAGCCGCCGTCGGGCTCGCGGCCTGCCAGCAGCCAAAGTCCATCGTGCTGACTCCACAGGCGCCGCCGGCCAACGTGGACGGCCGTTACCGCGGCACCGTACGCATGGTCCGCGCCGAAGGCCCGTCCTGCCCCCGCAGCGGCCCGCGGGTGCTGGAGGTCAGCAACGGCAGCATCACCCTGTCCTACAGCGGCGACTCGCCCCGGTCCCGCATCCCGCTGACGGCCTCCATCGCCCCGGACGGGCGCATCCAGGCGAGTGACGGCGTCGGCGCCATGGATGGTCAGCTCAGCGACGGCCAACTCGGCATCACCATCAGCAGCCGCGCCTGCGAGCACCGCTGGACGCTGTATAAGGTCAAGTAGCCGCCGCCCCAGCGGTTACAGCCCGGCACCGGTTCCGCCGCGTGCCGGCGGCAGCTCTAGGACAGAGCGGCAGTACCCGGCAGCCAACAAATCTTGACCTGATAAGCGGCACGGCGCCGTCCCCAGGAGGTTGACAACCATGGGCGGCTACGCGTCCGCCAGCCCGGAGCCGTAGTCTGCAACCGCGGGGCGGCCTGTCCCTTCGGGCCGTTAATACTGATCGAACTTTTGGTCCTATTTCGGCAGTAGCCAGGAACTGCTGGCCCCGCAGCAGGTTGCTGCACTGATTCCAGGGTGGTGAAGGCCAGTACACCGCACCACCGGCCGCTTCCTGGCCCACCCAAAGGCGCCCATCGCACCCGTCCCATGCGGCAAACGCCGTCAAGGAAAAAAGGCGAAAGATTTGTCATCTTTTGTTTAATAACGAATTGACAATGTGTGTGAGGTTTCGTAAGAACTTTTAGGCGGTTTGTTGACCTGGCTGCCCCGTGACGGACCGAGCTTTCAAACTGGCGGACAGAGGTGGGATATGGACGGTAGGGACATCGGGCTGCACGCGGCGATGGCGGCGCCATCAACGGAACAGGCTGCCCTGCAGGCACTGTGCTTGTCGGAACGCCGGGCGCCCCGGAACACCTGCATCCTGCGCCCCAACGACACCGGCGCACGGCTGCGGACGCTGCAAACGGGATGGGCGGTTCGCTGCCGCATGTTCAGCGACGGCCGCCGCCAGATCATCGGCATCCTGCTGCCCGGCGACACCTTCGGCATCGAGACCCTGTTCGACGACACCCTCGACCACCTGGTCTGGTCAACCTCCGCCGTCACCTACTCCGTCCTGGACGGGGATGCCGCCATCAAGCTGTTCGACTCCGCCCACTGGTTCCGCCGCCGCCTGATGCGTACCCTCAGCGAGGAAAAGGCGGCGTCCGAGCGCTGGATGTCCCAGCTCGGCCGCTGCGACGCCGAGGAACGGACCGCCTCCCTGCTGCTGATGCTGCACGAACGCCTGTCCGTGCTGGGCCTGGCCACCCGCCGCCACTTCCGGCTGGAGCTGACCCAGCAGGACCTGGCCGACATGCTGGGCCTGCACCTGATCCACCTGAACCGCATCCTGTCCCGCCTGCGCGCCCGCAAGCTGATCCAGATGCAGGGCCAGGAGATCACCCTGTCGGACCTCGACGGACTGGCAGAGCTGGTGCCGGTCAGCAGCCACGCAATGCAGGCCGCCCGCCCAGTCTGACGCAGCCGGGCGGAACGGCCGACAAGAGCCGGCCGCCTCGCGAATTTCCAGCAACACCGGCACTACAGCGTAGGGCGGATAAGCGCGGCGCCATCCGCCGCGGATATGTGTCAGGTTCAGGCGGAAACCGCTCCGCCATATCGCCTTACCTGCCTGGACCCGGAAAGCCAGCCGTAATCCCCTGTAGGCGGGCAGTCAGTCTGCCTACCCCAAAGGCTCCGCCTGCAGCCCCATCGCCGCCGCCAGCCGGTCCAGCCGCCGCTGGATGCCCTCACCGGCGAACACTCCGCTCCCCTCTGCCAGCCGCAGCGACAGGCGGCCCGGCATCACCCGCAGGTTGGCGCCCGCCAACAGCGCCGGCGTGCCGGCCGACAAGGTATAGGCCAGGCGCAGCGCCGTCCCCAGCACCTCCGCCCGCGCCGCTGCCGCCGGGTCCAGCAGGCCGCGCGCCGGCTGCAAAAAGGCCGCATCCGCCTCCGCCTCATAACGAAGCGCCATCGTGAGCGCGAGCGCCGCCCGGTCCGGATGCGCCAGCGCAATGCCGGGTTGGCGCAGGATGCGCAGGAACGCCTGCTCCGCCCGATAGTCCGGGTGCTCGTGGCTGCCCACGTCGGACATCCAGCACGCGGCCTCCCGCAGGCGCGCCTCCGCCGGGGCCTCGCCAGGGAACAGCGGCGCCGTCCAGGCGACCAGGGCCGGCGGCAGGCAGGTGTCGCGCCCATAACGCCCGGCAATCTCGTGCCCCGCCGCCAGCACCGGGTCCTGCGCCCGGACCGCAGCCGGGACGTGCTGCATGAACCAGCCCTCGCGGATGCCGTTGGCGCTGAACACCACCCGGCGCGCCCCGGTCCCGCGCAGCAGGCGGCGCAGCACGGTGGCGGCATAGGGCAGATCCTCGACGCGGCGGCGCGGGGCGCCGGCGATCCGATCCGCCCCCCGGCGCGCCGGGGCGATCAGCGACGCCGCCAACTCCCGCGCGGCCTCGTTGCTCAGGGTGTAGTGGTGCACGATGGACAGGGGATAGCCGACCGCCTGCATGTGGACCCGGGCCAGCGCGCGCCAGGCGCCGCCCACGAGATACAGGTCCCGCCCGGCCCCGTCCGCCAGCCAGCCGACGCCGGCCAGGTCGCCCTCCGCCACCATGCGGGCGCGGTCCAGGTCGCCCTCCGCCCGGTCGGACAGGCGGATCACGCCCAGCCCGAGGCTGGCGGCGTAGCGGGCCTGCCCCCCCTCGATCCGCACCAGCTCCAGCGACCCGCCGCCAATGTCGGCGACGATGCCGTCCGCACCGGGGATGCCGCACAGCACCCCGGCGCAGGACAGGGCAGCCTCCTCCTGACCGGATAACACGCGTATGGGAACGCCGGGCATCCGGGCCTGCAGGCTGGCCACGAACTCCGGCCCATTGGCGGCGTCCCGCACGGCGGCGGTGGCGAGCACCTCGAACGGGTCGGCGCCCATCGCGCGCGCGATGGCGTTGTATCGGACCATGACACGCAGCGCCAACGCCACCCCGGCCTCGTTCAGCCGCCCGGTGGTCTGCAGCCCCCGCCCCAGCCGCAGCACCGCCTTCTCGTTGAAGATCGCGACAGGGTTCCGCCCCAGCCCCTCGAACACCACCAGGCGCACGGAGTTGGAGCCGAGGTCCACGATGGCCGAGCGCACGGCGGCGCCCGCCTTCACGTCGCGGTGGGGCAGGGTGTCGGGCATGGGCTGGTCAATCCTCGCTGATGCGGTCGGGCCTGCGGTGGGAATGCCCTGCCAGCGACCCGCCGTTCAGGGCGCTGCCCCGTCCGGACAGCGACGGGTTGGTCATGAAGTAGTCGTGCGCCGACACCGGACGGTCACCGGCGGCGACCCGGCGCCAGGCGCCGTCCGCGCCAAGCTCCCAGGATTGCAGCGTGTCGCGCAGGTTGACGACCATGATCTGGTCCAGCACCTGGGCGTGGACGGTGCGGTTGTGGATCGGCACCAGCGTTTCCACCCGCCACTCCATGTTGCGCGCCATCCAGTCGGCGCTGCTGATGAACAGCGTGGCATTATGACTGGGCAGCCGCCGGCCGTTGCCGAAGGCATAGATGCGGGCGTGCTCCAAGAAGCGCCCGACAATGCTCTTCACCCGGATGTTGTCCGACATGCCGGGCACCCCCGGCCGCAGGCAGCAGATGCCGCGGATGATGCACATCACCTTCACCCCGGCGCGCGACGCGTCATACAGCCGGTCAATCAGCCGGTCGTCCACCAGGCTGTTCATCTTGAGCCAGATCTCGGCGGGACGCCCAGCCTGCGCGTGGCCGATCTCGGCGTCTATCAGCCGCTCCAGCGTGCTGCGTGTGGTCAGCGGGCTGAACGCCAGGCTGTCCATCCGTTCGGGCTGGGCATAGCCGGTCATGTAGTTGAACAGCCGCGCGCTGTCCCGGCACAGATCCGGGTCGGAGGTGAAGAAGCTCAGGTCCGTGTAGATGCGCGCAGTGATCGGGTGGTAGTTGCCAGTGCCGAAATGCGCATAGGAGCGCATGGCGGCCCCCTCCCGCCGGACCACCAGGGACAGCTTGGCGTGGGTCTTCAGCTCCATGAAGCCATAGACGACCTGCACCCCGGCGGCCTCCATGCTGCGGGCCAGGCGTATGTTCGCCTCCTCGTCGAAGCGGGCGCGCAGCTCGATCATCGCCGTCACCGACTTGCCGGCCTCGGCGGCTTCTATGAGCGCCTTGACGATCGGACTGTCCCGGCTGGTGCGATACAGCGTCTGCTTAACCGCGACCACGTTGGGGTCGGCGGCAGCCTGGCGCAGGAACTGCACCACCACGTCGAAGCTCTCGAAGGGATGGTGGACGATGATGTCTTTGGCCCGTATGGCGGCGAAGCAGTCGCCGGCGAAGTCGCGTATCCGCTCGGGGAAGCGCGGGGTATAGGGCGGGAACAGCAGGTCTGGCCGGTCGTCCACGATCATCTGCTTGAAGTCGGCGGCGCCGAGCAATCCCTGCTGCACCACAACCTCTTCGCCGGGGATGCCCTGGTCGTCCACGTCCAGCTCGTCCACCACCAGGGCGCGCAGGTCCGCCGGCATCCCGGAGTCCACCGACAGGTGGATCGCCACCCCCCGGCGCCGGCGCTTCAACGCCGTCTCATAGGAGCGCACGAGGTCCTCGGCCTCCTCCTCGAACTCGACGCCGGTGTCGCGGATCAGCCGGAACATGCCCTTGGCGACGGTGCTGAAGCCGGGGAACAGGCGGCCCAGGAACAGGCTGACCAGGTCCTCCAGCAGCACGAAGCGGATGCGCGGCTCGGCGCCTCGGTCCACCATGGTCCGGGCGGGAAGCCGGATGAAGCGCTCGATCTGGCTGGGCAGCGGAATCAGGGCGTTCATGCTATGGTTGTCGCTGGCGCGGTGCAGCTTGAGGACCTTGACCAGCCCCATGTTGGGGATGAACGGGAACGGATGCGCCGGGTCAATGGCCAGGGGCGTCAGCACGGGGAACACCCGCTCCATGAACCAGGCATCGAGCCACGCATGGTCCTCGCCCGGCAGCGCGGCGGCGTCGCACAACTCGATCCCGGCGTCCTGCAACTGGCCGCGCAGCTCCAGCCAAGCCTGCTGCTGCTTGGCGATCAGCGCCTGGGCGCGCGGCTGCACCTCGCCAAGCTGCTGCGCGGGCGTGCGGCCATCGGCGCTCAGCGCCGTCACGCCCGCCTTCGCCTGTCCAATCAGCCCGGCGACGCGGACGCTGAAGAACTCGTCCAGGTTGGACGCGCTGATGGACACGAAGCGCAGCCGCTCCAGCAGCGGATGGCGGCGGTTCTCCGCCTCCTCGACAACCCGGTGGTTGAAGTCGAGCCACGACAGCTCGCGGTTGATGAACCGGTCGGGGCTGTCCGGGGTCAGGGCGGGGGCAGGGGCGGTGGGGCTGATCCGGGTCATGGCTGATGTCCTTGAGGCCGGTGCGGGCGAGGCTGGAACGGGCAAGCGGGCGGCGCGGCGGCGTGCGGCTCGGGGCACGTTTAGAACAGCCGAGGGCCGGACGGCCAGGGATCGGCGCCGTCGGTATCGGAAGTGTCATGAATGAGGTCAGCCAGCGCCCCCGCGGCCAGCCCCCGCGTAACTGGCGCCCCCGCCGCCAGCGCCGCCCGGTCCAGCCGCGCCGCAGCCTCCCGCATCGCGGCCGGCGTGCGGGGCAGGCGGGCCAGCAGCCAGTCCTGCATGGCGTCCGGAACCACAAGCTGCCGGTCCGACAGCAGCCGGACCAGCAACGTCCGCAAAAAGGCGTCGTCGGACGGTCGCAGCTCCACCGCCGCCGTCGCGCGCAGCCGGCTGGCCAGGTCCGGCAGCCGGGTGGGCCACCGCGCCGGAGGAGCCTGTGCCGCCAGCAGCACCGGATGGCGCCCCTCCGCGGCGGCATTCAGCAGGTGCAGCAGGGCGTGCTCGTCCGTCGCCAGGTCCGCGTCGTCCACCGCCACTGGGCCGCGCGGCCAGTGCGCCGTCACCGCGGGCAGCAAGGTGGCGCGGTGCTGCCCGGCCCAAACGTGCAGCAAATGCGTCTTGCCCGCCCCGGCCTCCCCCCACAGCACCAACCGGCCCGCGGGCCATCCCGCCGGCCGCGCCAGCCAAGCCAACGCCGCCCCAGCCCCCGGCGCCGGCAAAAAATCGGCGGCGGTGAACACAGGCGCATGCACGAACGGAAGTGCAAGCTGACGGACGGGTGTCATCCGCCTCCAGGGTGCATGACGGCCTGCCCTGCTCCCTCTCCCTCCGGGAGAGGGTCGGGGTGAGGGGGTCTTGGCTGCGGAGTGGGGAACCGCCAGCCCCAGCAGACCGTGGCCCGGCGCCGGAAAGGGCTGTACTCGAGAACCCCCTCACCCCAACCCTCTCCCGGTGAAAGCAGGAGCACCATCCCAACCACGCCCCTACCCCCCCGGCGGCGGGTCAAGATACAGCGGGCTAGCCAGATACCGCCGCAGCCAGAACCGCAGCAGCACGCCCAGCGCCGCCGCAACCGGCACCGCCATCAGTACGCCCAGGAATCCGAACGCAGCCCCCCCCGCGAACAGCGCAAAGATCACCCAAACCGCATGAAGCTCCACTCGGTCCCCAAGGAAGCGCGGGTAGATCACATACCCCTCCAGCACCTGCCCGGCCGCGAACACCCCGGCCACCGTCGCCACCCCGGTCCAGGTCGGAAACTGCGCCATCGCCAGCCCGATGCTGGCCACCCCGCCAGTAATACTGCCGACATAAGGGATAAAGGACAGCAGCCCGGCGCTCAGCCCAACGATCAGCCCGAGGTCCAGCCCCACCGCAGACAATGCCACGGCATAGAATATGGCCAGCACCACGCAGCACAGCGCCTGGCCCCGCAGCCAGGCCGACAGGATACGGTCCACCTCCCGCGCCTGCGCCCGCAGCACGCCGGCGTAGCGACGCGGCAGCCAGCTATCCACCCGCGCCACCGCCCGGCGCCAGTCGCGCAGCAGGTAGAACGCGACCACCGGCGTCACCACCACCAGCGACAGCACGTTGAACAGCGCGAACCCGCCGCCGACGATGCGGCTCAGCGCCCCTGCCACGAAGGCCAGCATCGCCCCGGCCTGGCCGCCTACCAGATCCCGCAGCTTCTCGTCCACATACTCGGACCCGAGCCGCTCCTGCAGGTGGCTGATGACCTCGCCGGCCCACAGCCGCACGGAATACACGTAGGATGGCACCCGGCCGATCAGCAGCCCGACCTGCGCCAGCAGCAGCGGATACAGCAGCAGCGCGAACAGCAGGCAGGCCGCGACCAGCGCCACCACCATCAGCAGCGCCGCCATCCCGCGCGGCATTCCCGCGCGGGTCAGCCGAGTGGTCGGCGGGTCCAGGAAATAGGCGATCCCCGCCGCCGCCACGAACGGCAGCAGGATCGAGGCGAACAAGTGCAGCACCAGGTAGGCCGCCACCAGCAGCCCAGCCAGCAGCCCCAGCCGCTGCGCCCGCGACGCAGTCCGCGTCGGCGGCGGCAGCACGGCAGGCGGCGGAGCAGGCAGGGGCGGCGTGGGGCGCGGCAGGTCGAGCGTCGTCATCGTGGCCCCTGTATCTCCTCATGCCCCGGCGCACGCGACGCCCGCCACACATACATCGCGCCCGACGACACCGTGGACGCCGCAGCCGCCCACAGCAGCACCATCCGCAGCCCCGGCGCACGCACGCCAAGGGACTCGAGCGCCATTATCACGCAGACCAGCAGGATTTGCACCGCCGTGTTGAGCTTGCCCAGCAGCAGCGGCTTTATGCGAATCGGCCAGCGCCGCCACCGCATCGCGGCGATCCCGCACAGGATCACCAGGTCCCGCCAAACCACCAGCGCCGCCATCCAGACCGGCATCAGCCCGACCGCGGCCAGCGCCACGAACATCCCGACCAGCAGCGCCTTGTCGGCGGCCGGGTCCATCCAGGCGCCCAGCACCGTGCCGCCGCGCCTGCGGGCCAGCCAGCCATCCAGCGCGTCCGAAGCGCCCGCCGCGGCGAACACCCCCAGCGCCCAGGCCATCCGGCCCTCCAGCACCAGCCAGACCGCGAACGGCACGGCGCACAGCCGCGCAAAGGTGATGGCGTTCGGCAGGTTCAGCACCTCGCCGCCCCACGCAAGACGGCGCGGCGTTGCCGTGACGGGACCGCTGTGGTTGTGTCCGCCGATCTGTTCCGGACGCTGCATGGCCCGGACCCTACCGCATCCGCGCCGGCAACGCACCCGGCTGACCCACGAGGAACCCCCCGCATGACCGTGCCGCCAAACGGCGTGACCTATCGCCAGGCCGGCGTGGACATCAAGGCCGGCGACGCCCTGGTGGAGCGCATCAAGCCCCTGGCCCGCGCGACCAGCCGCCCCGGCGTAATGGGCGGTCTCGGCGGCTTCGGCGCGCTGTTCGACCTGCGCGCCGCCGGGTTCACCGACCCCGTGCTGGTCAGCAGCACCGACGGCGTCGGCACCAAGCTGCGCCTGGCCATCGAGACCGGCCGCCACAACACCGTCGGCATTGACCTCGTCGCCATGTGCGTCAACGACCTGGTGGTGCAGGGGGCGGAGCCGCTGTTCTTCCTGGACTACTTCGCCACCGGCGGCCTGGACGTGAATCAGGCGGCCTCCGTCGTCGCCGGCATCGCCGAGGGCTGCCGCCAGGCCGGCTGCGCCCTGGTCGGCGGCGAGACAGCGGAGATGCCGGGCATGTATGCGCCCGGCGACTACGACCTCGCCGGATTCAGCGTCGGCGCCGCCGAACGGGGCGCGCTGCTGCCGTCCGGCGTGCAGGCGGGGGACGCCCTGATCGGCCTGCCAAGCAGCGGGGTCCACAGCAACGGGTTCTCCCTGGTCCGGCGGGTGATCGCGATGTCGGGCGCATCCCTGGACGCCCCGGCGCCCTTCGCACCCGGCATGACGCTGGGCGAGGCCCTGATGGCGCCGACCCGCATCTACGTGGCGCCGCTGCTGGCGCTGCACCGGGCCGGGCTGCTGCACGCAGCGGCGCACATCACCGGCGGCGGCCTGCCCGGCAACGTGCCGCGCGTGCTGCCGGACGGGCTGCACGCCACCCTGGACGCCGGCGCCTGGCCGCTGCCGCCAGTGTTCCGTTGGCTTGCGCACACCGGCGGCATCGCCGCCGGAGAGATGCTGCGGGTGTTCAACTGCGGCCTCGGCATGGTGCTGGCGGTATCCGACCAAAACGCCGCGCTGGCGTTGCTGGCCGCGCAGGGAGAGCCGGCGCACCTCGTAGGCCGCATCGAGGCCGGCGACGGCCCGTCAAAGGCGCGAATCACGGCCCCCGGCGGCTGGCTGGCGTAGTGGCACCCGCCTGCCTTCTCCCTCTCCCTTCGGGAGAGGGCCGGGGTGAGGGGGTCTTGGCTGCGGAGCGGCGCACCCCTGGTCCCGGCGGAACCAGGTTCCGTGCCGGCAGAAACAGTGCCAGCCCACCCCCGCACCCCAACCCTCTCCCGAAGGAAGGTGAAGCAGAAGGCGCCCCGCCACTCTCCCAGATCGTACGCAATGCCGGGACGGGACGCATGGCATGACCCCCCCCGTCCGCACCGCCATCCTCATCAGCGGACGCGGCAGCAACATGGCGGCACTGCTGGACGCCGCCGCCGAACCGGGCTACCCGGCCGAGGTCGCGCTGGTCCTGTCCAACCGTCCCGATGCCGCCGGCCTGGACCACGCCCGCGCGCACGGGATCGAGGCCATGTGCGTGGACCACCGCCCCTATGGCCGAAACCGCGCCGCGCACGAGGCCGCCATCCACGCCGAGCTGCAGGCCCGCGGCATCGGCCTGGTCTGCCTGGCCGGCTACATGCGGCTGCTGACGCCGTTCCTCGTGAATGCCTGGGCTGGCCGGATGCTGAATATCCACCCCAGCCTGCTGCCGGCCTTCCCCGGACTGGACACTCATGCCCGCGCGCTGGCCGCCGGCTGCAAGCTGCACGGCTGCACCGTCCACCTGGTCACGGAGGCAATGGACGAAGGCCCCATCCTCGCCCAGGCCGCCGTGCCCGTGCTGCCCGGCGACGACGCCGGCACCCTGGCCGCCCGCGTGCTGCGCCAGGAGCACATGCTGTATCCCCTGGCCCTGCGCATGATGGCAGCGGGGCTGCCCGGCTGGTCCGACCCGGACGCAAGCCTGAGCAACCCCCAAGCTGAGCAACCCCCGGCCTATGAGGCCCGGCTGCCCTTGCCCACCTCCGCCGCCGGGACGTAGAACCGCGCAACACCACGAGGCGCATCATGGCAACCACAGATCCCGCAACCGCGGGCACCCAGCCGAACCCCCGCCAGAACTTCTCCGCCGACGCCCCCCCGGCCCCGGTCAGCACCGCGAACACCGAGGTCACGGAGGCCGGCATTGACGCGGCCTTCGTCGCCGACCGGCAGATGTTCTGGTCGCGCTTCACCAGCTTCACGACCTGGGCGGTAATCGCCGTGGTGCTTCTGCTGATCGCGATGGCGATATTCCTGGTGTAGCCGCCCTGCATCGTCCGGCATCCCACAGGGATGTTCCGGCCGTCTTGCTCTTTAACATCTCTTGACTTGACAGGGTCCGGCGTCGTTTCGTTCGGCAACGGCAGCGCAGAGGCTGACGAAATCGGAGGAATGCTTATGAACCGTTTGCTTGCGACATTTGTGATGTTCGGGTTGGGCGCGCCCGGCCTGGCACTGGCCCAGTCATCTGGCGCCCCCACCATGACCGACGGCAATGCCCGGTCCGCCATGATGGACTACGGCTGCACCGCCATCAGCGGCCTGAGCGTCCGGCCCGACGGCCAGTTCCAGGGGCAGTGTACCAAGAGCGGCAAGGTCGTCAACGTGTCCATGGACAAGACCGGCAAGGTGAGCGAAGTCGCAAGCCTCAACCACGTCACCGACGGCCAGGCGCGCTATGCCCTGACCCAATTCGGCTGTAACAACATCTCCAACCTGGGCACCGGCCCCGGCGGCACCTGGCACGGCCAGTGCAGCAAGGGCGGCGCGGCCACTGACGTGATGGTGGACGCCAAGGGCGTGGCCTCGGCCGCGAAGGCCCCGCATGTGACCGAGGCTGCCGCCCGCTCCATGCTGACCGGATACGGCTGCAACAATATCTCCACCCTGACGATGAGCGGGGACGGCTCCTGGTACGGCCAGTGCGCCAAGGGCGGCAAGACGCAGAACGTGACTGTGGACAGCACCGGGAAGATGGCCGCCAATTAGCCTAATCCGCTTCCGGCCGGAACCCTGTGCGGGTCCGGCCGGGTGTTGGCAGCAAAGCATCACGGGATCATTCAAACGAATGATCCCGTGATGCCCACAGTATCACAAGCAGAGCGTTAGAGCAGATTGTAGCCAGGTCCGGGCTGCATACCTTCCGGACCTGGATCTGCAAGCCCCTGCTCGCAAAGAAAATAGCTAGACCGGTTTGCTTCCAGTTTGGACGCAAACCGGCCTATTCGCCGTTCGCACGCTCACCAGGCTCGGACCTCTCGAACAGGCCCGGCAACGCCCGAGTGCCCTCGATCCTGACCGCCTGCAGCTCGGATGGCGAGAATCCGAGCACCCGCAGGATCGTCGGCGCAATCTGCGTGGTGGCGACGGTCCGACCTTCCACTTTGCCCTCCAGCCCCCTGCCGCTCACCAGCAGCGCCACGTGGCGGTCATCCTCGGCACCGCCGCCATGCTCGGCGAGCTTGCTGCCCTTGGTGTAGATGACGCCCTTCTGCGAGATGACGAAGAAGTCCGGGGTGCGGCTGCTGCTGAACGGATCGCCAAACAGCGGCGTCAGCTCGGGGCGCGTCAGGATGCGCTGGATGCCAAGCGCCGCCGCATTCGCCTGCAAGTCGGCCAGGGCCGCCGCGTAGTCCTGCTTCTGCAGCGCCGGGTCCAGCCAAACGAGGCTGACGTCATCGGCGATGTTGAAGGCGTAGCTGTGCTTGACCGCTGTCGAGTAGGTGTCCGGGATGGCCCGGCGCAGGGTCCGGTCAATCGGCGACTGACCATGCTTGGCGCTGATGATGACCACCGTCTGCTCGAACAGGCCGCGGGCCCTGAGCTCGGCCACCATGCGGCCGACCGACTGGTCCACGAAGCCAAGCTGCTGCGTCAGCGCATCGCCCGGCGTCCCACTGGCGTCCGCATAACCCCCCACCAGGCCCGGCGTGTCGCCGAACCCGGACTTCGCCAGCTTCTGCCCGACGCTGACCGCCTGGAAGTTCATCCCAAAGATCGCCGGCGCCGGCCGCCGCGTGCGGCCCGTGCTGTCGAGGCCGTCAATCTGGCGGATGACAGCGTCCACCTTGATCCCGTCGTAGTTGCGCGTGCCGGCAAAGCTCGTGGTGTTGTCCTGGCCGGCCGGCGCGCCGGGCAGGTGCGAGTTGATCTCCGGCGTAAACAGGTCCTCGATCCCCAATCCTGACGGGCCATTCAGGATGTCGTAGGCCGGGTGCTTGTCCGACCATGCAGTGTGGCCGCCATGCGCCCGGATCACCTCGAAGATCGTGTTCACGCGGTTGAACTGATGCGGATACACCCGCACGCATCCCGCCTGCGTCTTGGCCAGCGGCAGGTTGGCCGGATCAATCTGCGTCAGCGGCTTGCCGAGCGTGCCGCCGCCAGTGACGTCGGCCAAGCTGCGGTCGAGGTTCTCCGCAAATTGCGTCTCGGTCCCAGGCGCCCCGGCGCAGCCGGAGCCCGGTGCATAAAGCGTCCGGTCATAGCTGTCGTCATAGAACACCCCAGTCGAGAGGGGATTGCCTCCGGTAACCTGCGCCAGCATCCCAGGGAAGCTGTCCGACGGCAGCGTCGTATAGGCTTGCGAGTACGTCATTCCCCGGCGGGCCAGCTCGGCCAGGGCGCCGCCGGGATGGGACGCCACCCACAGGCGTAGGTCCACCTCGTGCATGCCATCCACGCTGAGCAGCAGAACGTGCTGCGGCCCGGCCTCACGGTCGTCCTCCGCCCGTGCGCCAGACACGAGGCTCAACGCCGCGGCTCCGGCCAGCAAGAGATATCTCAGGGATGACATGGTGCGCTCCTGGTTCGATGTGCCCTTCTCATCGGGGGCCGCCCTTGTAGGCGCGATCCAGCGCAGGTGGCGCGTTACACGTTGATGAACGTTGCCCGTAACGGCCTTTGGCGCGGAGGTAAGGCCCGCCGCTACACCCGCACCAGCTTGATCCGCTTGCCGTCCACCCCCAGCGTGATCCCGCCGGACTTCAGCAGCAGCGCGTCGGCGCCGAACACGTCGCGGCGCCATCCTTGTAGGGCAGGCACGTCCGGCTCGTCTTCCGAGGCCAGGCGGTCCAGGTCGGCGCCGCTGGCCAGCAGCTTGGGCGCGACATTATGCGCCTCGCACTTCGCTGCCAGTAGCACCTTCAGCAGCGACACCAGCGCCGGCGACGGCCGGGGCCCGTCATGGCGGCCCGGCGCCTCCGGCAACGCGTCGTCCGGCAGCCCCGCCGCGTCCTGCAGCGCCGCCAGCAGCCCGGCGCCGCTCTTGCCCTCGGCAAAGCCGCGCGTCACCCCCCGGACCCGGGACAGCGCCTCCGCCGTCCCAGGGGCGACCGCGGCAATCTCCAGCAGGCTCTCATCCTTCAGCAGCCGCCCCCGGGGAATGTTGACGCGCTGGGCCTCGCGCTCCCGCCAGGCAGCGGCGGCACGCAGCATCCCCAGCATCCGCCGGTTGCCGCTACGCGGGCGCAGCCGTTCCCAGATGCCGTCAGGGTCCGGCCGGTAGGTTTCGGGCAGGGCCAGCACCGCCATCTCCTCGGCCACCCACTCGGCCCGGCCGTCCCGCGCCAGCCGCTCCCGCAGCCGCTCATACACTCCGCGGAGATAGGTGACGTCGGCGGCGGCATAGGTAACCTGGGCCGCGGACAGCGGACGCGCCGACCAGTCGCTGAACCGGTGCGCCTTATCTATGTACCCGCCCGTCAGGCTGGACACCAGCGCGTCATAGCCGACCTGGTCGCCAAAGCCCGCGACCATCGCCGCGACCTGGGTGTCGAAGATCGGCGCCGGGACCTGGCCGAACAGGTGCAGGAAGATCTCCACATCCTGCCTGGCGGCGTGGAACACCTTCACAACCCCCGTGTCCGCCAGCAGCCCGGCCAGCGGCGCCAGGTCCATGCCCGCGGCCTCGGCGTCAATCACCGCCACGTCGGACAACCCGGCCAGTTGCACCACGCACAGCTCGGGGAAGTAGGTGCGCTCCCGCATGAACTCGGTGTCTATGGTGACATACGGCTCGGCCCGCAGGCGGCTGCACAGGGCGGCGAGGGTGTCGGTGCTGGTAATAAGAACTGGATCGGCGAAGCTATGGGTCGGGTGGGGCATGACGGGTTCTACCCGGCGCCGCTTGACACCGCAAACCCCCGCGGTTTGTGTGCGCCCTTGGCAAAGGACGCCCCAGACATGCACGCCTACCGCACCCATACCTGCGGCGCCCTGCGCGCCAGCGACGCCGGCCAGGAAGCCCGGCTGTCCGGTTGGATCCACAGCAAGCGCGACCACGGCGGCCTGCTGTTCCTAGACCTGCGCGACCACTACGGCATCACCCAATGCGTGCTGCCGGCAGGCTCCGCCGGCTTCGCCACTGCGGACGAGCTGCGAGTGGAAAGCGTCGTCACCGTCACCGGCCAAGTCGTCCCGCGCAGCCCCGCCACCATAAACCCCCGCCTGCCCACCGGCGAGATCGAGCTGCAGGTGCAATCCCTGGAGGTGCAGTCCGCCGCCGACACCCTGCCGATGCAGGTCGCCGGCGACGAGAAGTTCCCCGACGAGATACGCCTCAAATACCGCTTCATTGACCTGCGCCGCGACAAGGTCCACCGCAACATGATGCTGCGCGCCGGCGTCATCGCCAGCCTGCGCCGCCGCATGATCGCCGAGGGCTTCACCGAGTTCCAAACGCCGATCCTGACCGCCAGCAGCCCCGAGGGCGCCCGCGACTTCCTGGTGCCGTCGCGCAACCATCCCGGCACCTTCTACGCCCTGCCGCAGGCGCCGCAGCAGTTCAAGCAGCTCGCGATGGTCGCCGGCTTCGACCGCTACTTCCAGATCGCGCCATGCTTCCGCGACGAGGCCAGCCGGGCCGACCGCAGCCCCGGCGAGTTCTACCAGCTCGACTTCGAGATGAGCTTCGTCACCCAGGAGGACGTGTTCGCGACGCTGGAGCCGGTGATGGCCGGCGTGTTCGAGGAGTTCGGCGGCGGCCGCACCGTCACCCCCGCCCCGTTCCCGCGCATCCCTTACGACGAGGCCATGCTGTCCTACGGCTCGGACAAGCCGGACCTGCGCAACCCGCTGCGCATCGCCGACGTGACCGCGGCCTATGCCGGATCGGGCTTCGGCCTGTTCGCCCGCATCGCGGCATCCGGCGGCATCGTCCGCGCCATTCCCGCCCCAGGCGCCGGAAGCCGGCCGCGCGGCTTCTTCGACAAGCTGAACGAGTGGGCGCGCGAGCAGGGCGCCGGCGGCCTCGGCTACATCATCGTCGAGGAGGATGGCGGCCGCGGCCCCATCGCCAAGAACCTGGAGTCCGAGCGGATCGAGGCCATACGCACCGCCTGCGGCCTGCAGCCCGGCGACGCCGTGTTCTTCGCCGCAGGCCAGCCGGAGGAAGCCGCGAAGTTCGCCGGCCTGGTCCGCACCCGTCTGGGCCAGGAGCTGGGCCTGATCGAGGAGAACAGCTTCCGCTTCTGCTGGATCACCGACTTCCCGATGTACGAGCGCGAGGAGGAAACCGGCCGCATAGACTTCAGCCACAACCCGTTCTCGATGCCCCAGGGCGGCCTGGAGGCGCTCGACACCCAGGACCCCCTGACCATCAAGGCGTTCCAGTACGACATCGTCTGCAACGGCATCGAGCTGTCGTCCGGCGCCATCCGCAACCATCGCCCGGAGGTGATGATCCGCGCCTTCGAGATCGCCGGCTACTCCGCCGCCGACGTCGAGGCGCGGTTCGGCGGCATGCTGGCCGCCTTCCGCTACGGCGCCCCGCCGCATGGCGGCTCTGCACCCGGCATAGACCGCATGGTGATGCTCCTGGCCGACGAGCCGAACATCCGCGAGGTCATCCTGTTCCCGCTGAACCAGCAGGGCGAGGACCTAATGATGGGCGCCCCAGCCCCGGTCGACGCAGCCCGGCTAAAGGAGCTGTCCCTACGCCTAGACCTCCCGCCAAAGCGCAAGGTGGGATAGGAACCTCTTCCCCCTCTCCCTCCGGGAGAGGGCCGGGGTGAGGGAAGGGCCACAAGCGCAAACCTCCCTCAGTGCAGAAAAGTCAGCCCACTTTTGGCCGGGTATGCCCGGCTAGGCCTCCCTCAACCCAATCCTCTGGGAAGAGAGGGAGCAGCCACTGCAGCAGCAATTCTAAGTGGGCCTCCGGCGCGGGTGTCACTTGGTGACCTGGGCTTCGATGTTGGGCGGTGGTTTTGAGTCGATCAGGGTCTGCATGAGGGTGGTCCAGTCTGGGAAGACCAGGTAGGCG
>JAABUK010006714.1_pt1 | contig 17021 bp, 15 predicted proteins | sample 5559141 | NCBI WGS metagenome assembly JAABUK01 (sample SAMN10711869, study PRJNA513367) | rock metagenome | isolation source: Antarctica rocks | place: Antarctica: Victoria Land, Pudding Butte nord | collected 2016-01-03
CCAAGAGTCCCTGCCAAACAGCCCCCCCAGAAATCCCCCATTCACCTTCTTCGCCGCCTTCGTAGCGACACTCTTCCCAACCCTTCCTTCCCTGACCTTCTCCCTCTCCTCCAACCTCCCCTTAGCATAATAATTGATGGCGCTTCTCCTGCCACCTTGAGCCTTCCTCACCATCTCCTTCTCTTGTTCCACGGCCCCTCGCTCCGTGACACCCGTCGCGCTCATAGTGGCGCCGGCCTCGGAGTTAAGGCTCGAATTTGTGGTTGCGCGACGGATGAGGTTTGGGACCCTTTGGAAGGAGGAGGTGTTTTCTGAGGAGGTGGATTTAAAGGAGAAGAAGGCAAGTTTGGAGCCGCCGGTGTGATGAGTGCTGCTGCTTCCGGATGAGGAGGAGGAAGCCTGGCGGAGGAGAGTGAGGCGATCAACCACGTTAGGTTTGGTTCTGCGCTCGGTGGGGGGAGCTCGCGTGGTGGGGAGTTGGGGTTTCTTGAAAGCGGGTCTTTCGTCATCGACGATGAAGTCGGCTAGGCCTTCGTCTGGGTATTCGTTTTCTTCGTCTGCATTGTGCAGGTGCCGGTCAAGATCGACATAAGCTACTGGTTCGACAGCTTCGTCGTCTGAGGAGTTGGGGTCGGGTGTGCCGCTTTGAGAGTCGGGTTCTTCGACGAGGAACAAGACGTGTTCGCGGATTTGGGCGAGGGTTGATGGTTTGCGGTGGACAGGCCCGGCTTTGTGGCCAGTGCGGCGCAGAGCTGGTGGTGGACGGTTTGTGATATCAGCTGCGGAGGGTTCAAGAGGTCGTTTGGGATGAGCTCGACTTTCTGGTGTAGGAGTTTTAGTCAGGATGGTGGTCTCCCCAGCAGGTTGTGGTTGTGATTTCGTGTCATTCTCCATGTTTTCCTCTTCATGGAAGGCCATATCTTCATCTTCTACCTCATCGCGGTCTTCAATGCTCTTCAGAAAAGCCTGTTTCTTTTTATCTTCAGCGATCTTACCCACAGCTTCATCTTTCAACAGTTCGCGTCTCATCCGAGCGAATTCTCGTCTCTTAGCCTCTCGACGTCTGACATTGGCATCTTCTTCGTCAGAGAGATCAAGGTCGTTAGCAGCGCCACGTTTGCGCCGAAGAGCACCAGTGGTAATGTCTTTGAACAATTTAGAGACTACAGCTTCGTCCTGTTTTCGCTCTTTGTCACTACCGCACGATTAGGAAATTGTCATCATTTAACAGCATATCAAAGACTTACGCATGAAAGCCTGCCAGCCTGCCTTCGTCGCCCTGGCCGAGAGTCTCATCATGGTCGATAATTCGTTTGTCCGCTTCGTCCTCTTCGCCTTCATCGTCGTCACTTGCACCACCTAGGCCGGCGTACTCATCCTCTGATTCCTCGGCAGCTTCTTCGACAAGTTCTTTCGAGTGCAATTTCGACTTTTCAAACGCGGTCTGTTGGTCGACTCTCTTAGCTGCACGCTGCATGACTGCAAAGGCAGACTTGTCCAGTCCAAATCCAGTCAGGCTACCTTGGCCGTCTTCTGCTTCGTCGTGTGAGTTGACAGTTGCCCTCCCCCTTCGGAGTCTGCCTTTACGTTGCAAAATCGGAGACTGTTCATCTTGAGGAAGAATAATAGTGTCAATGGTAGAGTGTGGTGCATGAAGTGGTGTATCGAATCGACTCTCCTCGAACGGGCTCATGACGTATCCTACATCCTGCGTGGGCATGAAGGAAAATTGTGTAGAAGACATATCCGCTGGAGATTGAGGACAGGTTTGCGTCCGCATTATCGAGAGGTCAAGGTCGAATGGTTGCATCTGAGTAGCAGGCTGGCTATCTGCAATGATATCGAGCGATTCGAATCGGTTGAGAGAAGGGATAGCATTGAAGTGTGGGGAAGGAAGATCACGGGTCAACGTCAGGGAGTCTTGCTCTTGTGTAGCAGTCCCTTCATCTTCGCTTCCAGAATCTGCCATGGTTGCCGCAAACGCTTGTGTAAGACCGATTGGCAGATCATCAGACATCTGCAAGCCTGGGATGATCTTTCTTGCCGAACGTAGGACAGATTGTGGAGTCTTTGCATTCTGCGGTGACGAAGCATGTTGGGCAACGTCCTCTTCGTCATCCTCTTCATCACTAAGGACCAGTTTTCGTCGGCTGCGACCAGGACTTCGAGACAGCGGAATATCCTCAGGCTTGTCGTCATCTTCATCTCCTGATTGCCCGTCCTCCGAACCCTCCTCTGATTCCGCTTCGTCGGCCTCCTGATCGATCATGCCTGCCTCTTCCGAATTGGCTGAATCGCCTACTCTTTCGATGCCACCTTCTGGATCGTCCCCACGATCCTCGTCGATTTCTTCCTCGGACCCGGACACGTGACCATAAATATCCTCATTCTCATCCTCGAAGTCAGCATCATCTTCATCATCACTCTCATCATCATCCAACTCGTCTTTGACAAACGTCCTGTCTTTCTTCGCCTTTTCTTTTTCCCGTCGATGGATTTCTGCCCCTTCCACACGGGCTTTGTCGACTAAATCCTCAACTTCCTGCTGCTCTTTCTGCCTTTCTTCGGCAGTTTGACAGAAGATACCCCTCGATTTCAGCTCCTCAAGCTTCTCTTCCCTTTCTCTCTGGACTTGGATTCTGGCAGCTCTCCTCAACTGCGCTTCCATTTGCGCAGCATTTTTGTAAGTATGCTTGTCGTTTGGGATACTTGTCCGAATGTGGGCAAGAGAACGAAGAATAAGATGAGAATTTGTTTCTCGAGATCTTCGCTGGGGCAGCGTTTCAAACGCAGCGAACTTTTTGGATTTGGATTTGGATGTTACAATCTCGAGATCAGAGTCGGAGTCCGCTCCTCTTGCAATAATCGCATCCTGTTTTGACCATCGGACTTGGATTGGACGTGCTCGTGGTTTGTTCGTTGTCTTGATAGGCTGTGTTGCTGCTTGGGTAGGTTCATCTACTGGAGTCGCGTTGGACTTACCTTTGTCCAACGCAGTAAGCTGCGAAGTGAGCAAGTCTCCCATTGCAGGGAATTCTCGATCTTTCGTATCCACTAAAGCACCCAGGGGCTCGGCAGATGTCGGTGCTTCAGGGGCTAGCTGTTTGTCTTTCTCGAACGCCAAAGGACTCGTGGGTGGCGTTATTTGTTCCTTTGCTTCCTCACGGTCCGACCCAGGAGCAGAACTGGCCGTCTGAGAAGCATGGCCGGTTTCTGCTCGTTGACTAACACCAGATGCTGGTGTGATAAAATTAAACCTTGCCAGCAAACTCTCCTTTGTGATTTTCTTCTTCGTCCTGGCTTGATGAGCTAATTGCATGCTGCGGCTCATCCGTTGAGTCTCTCGATTCATTTCCTCAAGTGCCTTCTTAGTAGCTTTTCTAGTAGGTCGAGCTTGCTGCGTCAGTCGTTTCCCAACGTCTGCATCTGAAACATCGCTGTCGTCTGATGGACCATTAAATGTGGCCGTACCGACGTTTGGAGATCCCCGGGATCCAGTTCTCTTCAATTGTTCTAATCGCTCCGCTCGCTTGGCCTCTCCTGCTGCTTCCCTAGCAACCCTTTGCTTTCGGTGCTTCTCTACCAGAGCAAGAAACTTTGATCCACTTTGCTTCAGGGGATCCTCTGGGATTTCCTCAGAGTCCGAGTCATGCTGAGAGTTGTGTCCCGAAGGAGCGTTTCCGGGAAACTTTGTAGCTGAAGGGGATGGGAAGAATAGGGGTGATGGCGAACGGGTCCCTTGACGCGAAATTCGGTCTCCAGCAGCAACACTCTTCCTCTGTAGCAGTCGCCTCCTTGGAGCGGCACTTTGCAATTCGTCCCCACTTCTCCCGGAACTTGTAGCCTCTAGAGCCGTCGCTTTCGACTTCGATATTTGCGCAATTCGGTCCTGGATACGGGCATAAGCTTTAGCCCCAGAATCTTCTTCGGATGGCTCTGAATGATCGTCGGCTGCAGCTGCTTGCATCCGTGCAGCTAAACGGCCTCGGGGTTCCCGTTGAAGTTCTTCATCATCCGAGGCTTGATCTTCTGATCTGGATGCGCCCGGGCTTTCAGTATGGAGTCGAGCATTGCTGCGGTTTAGCACGCTTTTCTTGAGGTTGTGAAAGGCTGTTTTTACGTTCTTCCCAGGTATACTTCGGTCGGAATCCGAATCGTCGAACTGAGCCAATAGGGCTTTGACCTTTCGGCTAGGTGTAGTGAAAGTGTCATCGTGCTCATCATGTTGTGGTGACGCAGAAGAAGAGAGTGAAGCAGTCGTTGACAGCGCCATGATCTCTATCTAGACGTAAAATATGACAACCGTGGACGTTAACCTGGTGGTTCGTACTGCAAAGAAAGCTCCGTGATGGAAGACGCGACGCCAAGACTTCCTCACGCGTTGAATCACGCTAGGAAGTCATTAGTCAGCACTCCCCATCGACAAACCAATCTACCCCAAACGCTGCTTCTTATTACAACGTGGACCATACTAATTATGAAGGCTAGGTATCTAATCTACAAAGCGTCACTGGTACAACACGATGTTGAGTAAAGCCTCTGCTAAGTCTTTAGATGTTTGGGACTGCTATTTTATTTGCGAACACGAACGGCACCGCAGACCGCCTTGGAGATTCGTTAGGAGAGCACCAGCCAACCGTCCCTGGCGAGTTTGATACATCTTCGTCTCCGCATAGCGGATCCACGCATGGGTCGATCAAAGGTGGCGCCTGATGTGGTTTGCATAGACTCCCAAGTGGAGAGTCGCATACGCGACCCATGATTAACTACGCTGCGAAAGTGCCCTGAAGGGCCAAGTTGGATACAGAATGCAAACCTTTCGATTGGCTTCCATGAGACGTGTTCCTCCGTACGATGTCTCTATGTTTTACTGCAATGAGCCTTGCAATACTGTATTTCTCTTCCTTGATCTTTGCCTGCACACTTTTTCACTGGCAAGAACCACCAAGATCTTCATTGGCTGCAGCTGTGAAAAGAAGGAGCCTAGGAAGGAGTCCGGAGGCTGTAGGATTTAGCTTGTTCAGTGATCGGGTGCTTACTCCTACTGCCCTATACCATCGCCATCATCTTGGCGATCACTCCGCTTTTACACAGAGCTTCTTGACAACGGCTATCCTAAGTAGGTTGAAGCATACATACTTCCGGACGGGATCTAGGCGCGGATAATGAAGAGAAGTCTCTTACGATCTTATGTTATTCTATTATCAAGTTGAGATCCTTTTTACTCTAGCGCCAGCGACCGAACGGCTATGTTAGCGAATACTCAGGGATGGGGAGTTGGAGTGGCTTCAAACCATGATCACGACACCATCTCGATTCGAATATGAAAGTCGCGTCGCTTCAACTCTGGCCGGGTGCTGCAGTGAGCTGACAGTTCCTCGTGAAGCATTTCCAGCGCCCAACCTGATGCTTTCCGTAGCATTTTACCCGGATTGCGCCTCTGCTTCTCGTAAAGCATCTGGCTGTTTGCTGTTCGTTATCTGCTTGGTCTTCTTTACCGGTACAGCTTTTTGCGAACGGCCACCATCTCTAGCCTTGGCATCTTCCCTGCTGCTCAAGCGGCGTTGTGCCTCTTCTTCGGGTAGAGTATCTGGCCGACTGTTCGAGACGGCAATTGCCAGCGCTTTCATTCGACGTCGCTTCGGATCATTGGTGAACATTGGCGTGGACATTATTTTCCCGTTAAAATCCTTAGACTCGAAGGGCTCCTCCGCGGATCGATCTTGCGGCGCCCTTGGGAACTCCCCTCGGTTGGAGGCAGTGTCGATTTCTGTTTCCACTCTTTCTGTAGCACCAGGGACTCCTGTGTTCTCTGAGAGCGTGGCCAAGATTTGCTTGTGGCAATCCCGTAAGAACTGTTCGCTCGGACCCGATACTTGGTCTGTATCTTCGTCTAAAAACTCGACTGCCTGAAACTCATCTGTCGCCGTTGTTGCCTCCATTTTGTACCTCTGCAAGCGGCCACTACGAGTTCCAATCCGCTTGTGTTACCCCTTGAGCGGGTATGAACCTGTGAAATATGCAGTAAAGTTGTTGTACCACCATTTGCTTGAAGACGCCTTGCCGGCGTTCATGATCGACAAGCATTCCACGGCTCTTCTCAATGTCCTATCGCAATCTCTCGATTATCCGTTGATGAAACTCGTCTAATCGGGATTGGGAGAAGTTACCATACGCAGACCCATGTTGTTTGAGTTTGACCAGACCGTCGTCGTGAACCATAACCATCTTCTTGCCCGTCAAGGCATCATGAAGAATAGGACAGGCTATGTCTTTGAGACGTCTTGTGACGACTTTGGGAATCTTGTGAATTTTCCTGGCCAAGCCGAGGCCGATTGACTTGGGTAAGCCATCTGTACGAGTAAATCGTTAGTGATCAGACCAACAATAGAAAAGGCAACATGAAAGCCCACCTCTCAAGAAACGCCAGTTCCATTCGGAAAGAAAAGGCTGATACAATGATGTACTCCGCTTCTCATTGTTGCCGTCGAAGTTTCTGCAGCGAGCTCGGCTGAACGTTGCTCGTAGCTCAACGGGGCATATCAAGCGGGCATTGTGCGAGACTTGAGCCCAATCTAATTTTGGTGCATCCAGCTTGTACACTCCGTTGAATGGTCCTGTAACAATGCCGGTATCCTCCGCGTGTCGGATCAATGCTACCCATAAGATGGTATAGCTCTCAAGGGGGTTCTGGCCCAGTCTCTTGTACTAGAAGCCGTCTTCGCCAAGGATGGATTCGTACATCTGGATCAGACGGTGTCTGTTCAGCGTGGAAGTAGCTCTGTTGGTCTGCTCCAAGAATCGTGTCTGGTCGTCGTACTCCAGACGGAGGGCGCGTGTTCCTTGCCAATGATGTCGTAGATTACTCTCAGCTGCATCCCAGTCTGCACTCCCTGTCAACAAAGACAGGGCAGGACGGAGAATTTTTATCAAAGGCAACACTTTGTTAGCACGGTGGCCTGGCAGATCTGGCAAGTCCGTCGGCCGAAGATGGATTGCTAGTCGACTGGACCATCTCGCTCCCTCCTTGATAAGTTTTGATGACCTCCGAACGGACTTGCCTGGTGTAGGTAGGCAAACACCTAATATGATATTGGTGATATTCTCTGAAGCCAGAGCCAGACATTGAGTTTTTGCGAAGATGGGGCCAATTGTCAAGGGGTACCGGTTTATGCTGATGGAGAAAGAGGTTGCTCCTGGACCGGTCATCTTCTCATACTCCCATAATGAATGTCTCTCCGTCGACGGTTGCTTGATCTCTTCGTGTCCTTTATTCAGAACAATCCGATGATCTCGCATTCTTTTCCGTTCTCCGCCCATTCTAAGGATCTTCCCCGATCGAGGCTGAGGAGCTCCTGTCGCGCTGCCGTTGTAAAACCATGACTCCCGCTTGCCGTCCAGCGGTAAGTGAGCAACGGCAATGTAGCTGATTGGGTCATCACTCAAGCTTTGCCACTTGTTGAGATCAATTCGGGGATGATAGTTGAACATGTCGGTAGTCTAGCAATCCTGACCAAGGACGTACTGAGACCCTAGATCCAGTACCTCTGGCTGTGTGAGCAGGCGCAGAAGTCTATCTCTGCACTCTTTCGACGCGTTCGCGATAAGAACCAAAACCCAACCATACAGGTTGCATAGCACTGGTCCGACAAGTCTGTCCCGCTTTCCACAACGAGCATAAACTTTGCCTACCGGTTGATGACCGCTAGGTACGCTGACCGACATTTTTGAATCGAACCCTGGGCTGTGTCCTCCGTCGCGCCTAGCCGTGTATTAGCACTCGCTCATTTGCGCACGGGACGGTTAATTTACCTGAGACTGCTGGCATCTTAGCCAGATCCAGAATCCTTGCTTCGTCTTCCGCGGTAAGCATGAGACGCTGTCTTTCATTGGGACTCAAAGCTGATGCGATTCGTTCCTCGATTTCATCCTCGTTCTCCAAGTCGATCTTCTCCGTGTCCGCAAGCAGATCCTTCAGGTTTAGAAGTGTGAAGACCTGTTCATCCTGGTTGCTCTTTGAGTCAACATCGACAGAGCAAAGCTCAACATCCGAATTTACCACATCAGACTCTTGGTCTGGAATGGCCAGCCTGATTTTCCGCAAGAAGTCCTCAGGCAACGGGCCAAAACCTCTCTGGTGGTAGCTAAACAGGCTACAAGCCCGCACGCGGGCGGCAATCCGCAAGATCTTCCTGCTTAGGAAGAATTGCCTCCGGCATGCCAGACTTGTCGTGCTTCAGAAAGCAGAATCCCAGAAGCTCGCCGAGTCCTCGAAATCTGGACGTCGCACCCCTTATCGCCCTGTCTAGTAGAACGACTCCAACATCTTCTAGACTTCTGTGGAATCCCGTATCTATGACTGGTTAGAGAAACCGGCTCCAGGCATAATCGACCTGGCCCATTTCAGGAGTGAAAATGGTTTGGAAGACCTTTTTCATGAATGTTTGCAGCCGGAGGATGGATCCCTGGGTTCCTAGTAGCAGAGAGCTGCAGATAGACGATTCTAATTATCGAACAAAGAGCAATTGCATCGGGATATTCCACATTCGGAGGAAGCAAGCGTACTATCCTCGAACGACCAGATGGTTCACTGGGAGTCTGCCGAAAGTAAAATGCAATCTTCTTAGCACTCTCCTTGCTCGGATCTCGATCAAATGCGTCAATCAAGCCAAGTGGCACAGCATCATGAGTCTCGACGACCCTTATGGCTGCTTGCTGGAGTACGTGATACATCGTGACACAGGTGTGAGGCCGGCCTCTGAGGAACGCCATGACGTCTTCCACTGTGACACCCTCCCCACACTGCTTTCGGATCTTTCCAGCTGCGGCAAGACAAATAACAAACTCGAGAAAATCGGCGTTGATGACCAAGTCGTTTGGACGAGCTTCCTTAAGAGGCTGCAAAATGTCAGAGTAATCTCCATCGAAGATGCTCTCAATCGTTTGGATCTGAATTTCTCTTCCGCCGTATCCGTGGTCTCGATAATCATGTCGGAGATTTTGCTGGGGACCACTATTATCGTCATCACTCTCCGAGGAGTCCGACAACAACGCCTTTAATGGGTCCGAGGCGTAGCTCTTACCCCTCGTGCTACGTCGCCTCTTTCGGTCAGCAGCGAGAAGGGATAAACGATGGGAATCTGAGAGCTGCTAGCCTCGCTCGAGGATGGCTATTTGCTCAGTAGTTGGTTCTTCGAGATCCAAGGCCAGGCGCCATGCTAAATCCGATTGCCTTCCTCGAGGTTCTAGAATACGGTTCAAGAAACTTGATGGAAGGACCATCAGAGCAAGCCACACATCATCTGCGAAAAGATAGCCAGCTGTTCGACAGGCATCTAATGCACGACAAGCTCTCATCAAATCTGGATCTGGCGCAAAGTACTTCACATTGCTTGGAAGTTCTACTCCCAGGCGGCCCTTGCGTTTCCCCTCCCAAGGTCGGTCGTAGGGTCGGATGTTGTTCCAGACTTGTTCGGAACAACCCCGGGCGGATTTCGAAATGGGTCCTGCGATAGACGTCCGTCTCAGGCGTACATATGTTCTGTACGCAGTGGTGTCCTGGACCAAAAACTGGCTACCGACGTTCTCGAGAAGCCAGTCTAAGCACAAATATTGAGCCTTCAACCCCTTTCCTTGTTCGCTCTCCATGGCGACAACTGGACATTGGCGAATAATCTTAACAAGCATCTCTTTCCCCACTAATAAGGAACTTCAAAAGCTCCCCCTGGCAGAATCAACCCAGCTCTTCGAGGGCTCCAAATTGCATCGAATTCGAGAATTCGGTGAGTTCTGGTGAGACGCGAATGAATCGAGCTGATTTAACGGGTGGTGCCCCCACATCTTGGTTGGCTCCGAAGGGGTTTCTGTTGGAGTATTCGCTGTGACGAGGTACATAACGTTGCGATAGCACGGGCTATTGCGGTTTCGCCATTAGCCCAACAGATTAGCTCCATCAGTTTCGTGACAAAGCTTGGGCTACGTCCCAATCTCAGTACAACATTCTTGGCTTTCCAGGTCGCGTCTTTTAAGATCGATAAGTCCACCAGTCCAATCACAGAACCAGGAAATTGTCTTTGCTATAGCTTCACGCAAAAGCAAAACAACCACTTTGGAGTCGTTTCTGAGTTTTGTTCAGAGATTGGTCGAGCCGTTTTCGAGGAAGTCTCAGCTTCTCCAGAGGCGTCCTTAGCAGATAGCGCACGCAAGGAGTTGAAGACTCCCAGAGCCTGCCGGAGAGCTTGGCTTTTGACGGCACGGGCCGTGGCGCATCTATTCTAACTAATTAGTGGGGCAGGCTATTGTTTTCTGTGGAAGATCGAAAAGTTTTTCACCTTGCCCATCCCGATTTCGAATTTTTGTACCGTCGCTAGGGAAATTCACACTACGACTACTCTATTGAGCTAACTGATGTGTTCCCTAGAGTTCAAGATGGCAGACGACAACCAGGATGCTCAGAAACAAAGTGTGGAGCTGCAGCAGGAGCTTCAACGCACCAGAGCTCAAGGGAATCAGCATTTCGATACATACCAGACGTCTCTGACTACCCGCTACTGCAGCGCCGCAATGTCAAATCTCTTCAGTCAGCGTTCAAGATGTTCGACATGGCGAAGGCTATGGTTACATCTCGCCGAGAGTGAAAGAGCGCTCGGAATCGAGACTATCACTCTCGAAGCCCTAGACGAGATGAGGGCTCACCTCCACGTTACCGACTCAGATTTCGAGGTCGCCCGTGTTGAAGAGAAGCGACGTAGACATGTACGTCCAATCCAGTCCAGAGCTAGCCCATAATATGTTTAATACTGACTAGCCATGTCGTAGGATGTCATGGCTGTAAGCTTCATCTCGCTTTTCTTCTCCTTTACCCTGACTAATGCTAGAGTAGCACGTCCACGCATTTGGCGTCGTTGCCCCATCTGCGGCGGGTATCATTCACTACGGAGCAACGAGCTGCTTTGTAACTGACAATGCTGAGCTGATCATCATGCGGGATGCCATGGATCTGCTGCTCAATAGAGTAGCCAAAGTCATTTGGAACCTATCCTCATTCGCTATCAAGTGGAAAGGTGAGAATTCTGACCTCGTTTCCTCCTTTCTCTGCGGGAATGCAAGCACGATTTGAGAGGGTAGAGAGGAAGGGCGCGTACCTTCCAGTTGTATGCAGCCTTCTCCTCACTCTGTGGTGGCGTGGATTGAGGACACTCCTCCGCTTGGTCTTACTCACGCTCCATCTTGCCTTCATGGCACGGGCGAATCGGACGGTCTTTGGCTTGAATTTGGTCTTGTGATGGTTTGAGGAGGTCTAGGGCGGGCGAATGAGTCGGTCTCTCTTTCGTACCGGGGTACATCATTCCATCCAGTTCACCGATTCGTCCGCGCACAACCTTTTCTTTCTGTTTCGCATACAGGCGTTCGTCTCGCCGTCTGTACCCCAGTGACATGATCCTTTTATAAACCGCCACGAGCCAAAACAAGCCAAAGAGCTTCCAATTCGACCCAAAGCAATAAAGATTCGCCCGATGGATTGTGTGTTCGACTAAGTGGAAGAGGGTCTCCAAACTACACAAACCTAGACGGGGCACAAAGACAAGCAGATGGATATCCTCGGGACGCGTATGGACCTTATTTGCAGACAACCTCCATGGGACGGTGTCAACGCCAATCGTCAACATGTGGACTGTCGCTTTGAGCTCATTACCCTATCTAGGGTAATTGGGTTCAGCGCCATAAGACATTAGGGTAAACCAGATGCCACGTGCGAGAGTGGGATCTCTTTGAGACGACTTCTTCCATCACACTTCTAGAGGCGTCGCTTTTGCAGCATCGGGATAGTCTATTTGTCAATATGTGCCCTTGCTGACCTTCCTACAGAGGAACCGACTCTCGCCTACACTCATCTTCAACCTGCTCAATTGATTACTGTTGGAAAGCGAGGTAAGCCCCAAGAGTTTCGAATTGGATTCTGTGAGAGATGACTGACACTTGAGTAGCGGCTCAGTGGGTACAAGACCTCATGGTACGTCAATGCTGCTTGCTTTCTGGTGCCAAGCCTTGCCCAATGCCCAGAGGCGAATACTCACCTAAGATGCACTGTCATCACCAGACCTTCTAACTCGCGGTTACAGCTCGACCTTCATAGCATCGAGCAAGTTCGGAGTGAACTCAAATTTCGAGGCGCACAAGGTATGCAAATTGAAAATCTACTCTTCAGGACGGATCTGGCAGCCTTACGGGTTCAGAAGACTCGGGCAGGTTTTGGAGCTACCTGTTTTAGTCTTGCAACAGTGATGGTCATGTTCTGGTGTCTAACGGTAATGTAGGGACCACTGGAACGATGGCCTCATTCTTGGAAATGTGAGTAGACCGCGTTCCTAATCTTCGCAGCAATTACGCTTGTGGGACATGTGAAGTTCGAATGAGCAATGCTAATCTCTAAAGTTGCAGCTTTCAAAGAGATGCTTCCAAATGTGATAAGCTTAACGAGCTGCTCTGCCAGAAGTCTGGATTCCCAGGTTACTACGTAAGTCAAATCTCTGTAAATTGCGCGCCTAGGTGGCGTCCAAACTTAATATTCTCGACACCATGACTCTCTGAATATCACCATCCTGAACTGCCATCCCGAAAACGAGACTCGCTAACATTGAGCAGGACGTGTCCACGCAGACATAGTAAGACTTTCACCCTTTCGATCTGCGCCCCATTTATTCTATCTTCAGCTGCCCATCCTTCGAGACCGAGTCAATCTTCAGTCCCAGAGCGGAACGGGGGTGTTCGCTAACCCGATGACAAAGCACACGCAAAGTGGACTTGATCATGGCCAATGCCGTCGCGGGCCTTGGTGCCACGGCACAGAAGATTTGTGGAGACATCAGACACTTGGCATCGTGGAAGGAGATTGAGGAACCGTTTGAAGAATCTCAAATAGGATCTTCTGCCATGGTGTGTATGCCTAATGACTATTTTGTGAGGTCGCTAACTTGAAACCTCTGCAGGCGTACAAGAGGAACCCAGTTAGTGCCCTCTCTCTCCTGTCCTGCCGTTCTCACCTCTGAAACAGATGCGCTCTGAAAGAGTGTACAGTTTGTCGCGGGAGTTGATGTCCAAGCCCGCAAGCTTCGCCAATACTTTCTCTGACCAGTGGGCTGAGCGGACGCTTGACGACTCTGCTATTCGCAGAATTGACATTCCGGAAACATTCTTACTTGCTGAGGCGATACTCCTTGGACTCGATAATATCTCAGACGGATTGGTGGTATACCCGAAACGAATCCAAAGTCGCGTTCAAGAAGAGCTTCCCTTCATGATTACAGAGAGCGTGAGTCATCTTGCCTGTGCAAGTCTTGGTGAAGAGAGCAGCATTTTCTTTTCCACAACGAGCCGTTTTTTTATTCGTTGGCATAGCATGTTTGATCTTTGCTACTCTTTCATTCCCTCCTTCCCAAAACCTCGGAGGTTGAGAAGGGTATTCGCTAACCTTTTACTACCGTGGATAATGATGAAGATGGTTGCGCAAGGAGCATCCAGACAAGAGTCAGTACTCCACATCTACGCTGTGGGTTAATACTGAGTCTACTAGGGCACACGAACAGATCCGCGTTCTTTCGCAGCAAGCTGGAAATGTTGTGAAGAACGAGGTGCGAAGACCCTTATGTCCTTCACCCTATTCTTCTTCCATTTTTTGGCTGTGCACACCTCGTAAAACCGTTCAGATCGCGGGAATAATAACAGTCATTATTATAGGGCAAGCCAAATGACCTAGTCTCGCGAATCCGGAGCACTGATTTCTTCAGGCCCATCTGGGCCGAACTGGATCACATGCTCAAGCCCGAACTGTAAGCAGTCCCTTCACCAACATGACCCCTTTAGATGTTCTGTTGGGGCGCGCTGCCTACAAATTTCCTAGTGATAAACTACATTGAGAGTACAGGACTAACTCGTCTACCGCAGCTACATTGGCCGCAGCGTAGAGATAGTGGAGAGGTATTGCGGTACCGGGGGTCCTGTGGAGAAGAATCTGGCGCCGTACATGAAGCATATTATGGAATCTAGCACTGCGCAGCTCAATGTCTAGATGGGCTCCTATAGTAGTTAGCCTAGAATATTACAGATATCAAACATGCAGATCCTATATTTTCTATATCATCTCTGGTGAAAGTAAACGACTAACGAGGGGGATTTGATCCGTCGGAGAAAATTATTTGCTATTACCGCATATTTAAGAGTGACACTTGAGTATGTCAAAGTAAGAAGAAGAAAGATTAATATAATCGCAGATAATAGAAAGGTAATAAAGAATTATAAGTGTTAAGATCGTGACCGTTAGTTCTTATGAAACTGTAGACGGGTGTGATCAGTAATTACCGCGTCAAGATCATAATAGGATAAGTCTTTTCAAAGTTATCTGCAGTCTTGACAGGTTAATAATTACTATGCTCAATAAGACAGCTCGCTGCACAACCTAACCAATCAAAAAGATGATTCACGCGGGTAAAATTATTAGCTCTATCTGATTCATATTTAATCACAACGCTCTATTTGATTCTTGGCGTGGCTCTACTTTATAGGAATGTTAAATTTCAGTTGTAGGTCCTCCTTGGCGGCTTACTCAGCACAGGCCTATTTCCTTCTTCCTTGCTAGTTTGCGTAGATAGCTTCTTCTCTTCATACACTCATTCATCAATTTCCAACTGACTAATTATACAAATATTCTTAACTAGTCCAGTGATAATATTTCAACATACTCATCACTCAGATATGTTCTACTGATTGTCATTTGCCATTCTTCGCCCCCGCCAACCTTTGGTTGCCGCCGAACGCTGCACGGAATCCGCCAACGATGCTTCCTCAGACCGCTAATTAGGAATGATTTTTTCTGATCCTCATCCATATCAATAGACAGGAAAGTGGTACTGTTGGGGCCTGCGCTTGTTTAGTTTCCTTTCGTGGATCAACTTTTGTAATTCTTACCATGGGCCAGGGGGTGAATGAGTGTATTTCATTCAAGGCGAACAGTTCCTTGAGGATGGTCGGCATTGCGCTGGAGGCTCCAATGCTTTGAAAGCCCTGGGGTAAAGGGCAGTAGCTTCGCAAGAGCCTTCGTCCGATATATGACCTGGTCGACAAGAAGAAGCTCCAGCGTGCCGAGTGCTCGATCCCATGTGACCGGTAAAGGCTGCCCTGGGAAGGTGCTGTTTCCCAATCGATTGTGCACCTTGTCGACATGCCTGCACTCGATCTCGATCCAATGCCACCAGCAGTAGCTCAACACCTCTGTATAGATGTGAGACGCGAGCAAGCTGCCAGCCTCAGCGTTTCGCGCCCTCTTGTAGATTTCGGTGTTAAGAAGGATCTTAGTATGCCTCCGCATATACGCTGCGTCGCACTGCAAGCACCACAGATGATCGCCCATCACGTCGAGCCGGGTCTTTGCCAGCGACAAGAGGTAGTGTCAAGCAAATCGCTGGAATAGGCAGAAATGCTTGTATTGAATCAAATGAATCGAATTGAATTGGCTGCATCGACTGTCTAAAAGCTATATAGAATGCCCCAGGGGATGGGGCTAAATATGAAGGAAACGAGGCTCAATTTGGCTCAATTTGGCCGATGGAGAGCCTGAGGCGCAGGCTGTCTGACAAGTCTTCAGGAATCACGCACAGATAGACTTATAGAGCTCAGTCACGGGTAGAAAGCAGTGAGATATGATTTCTAACATCAACATTGTACGGTAAAGTAAGGGAAAGGCCGAGGTGCATTGTCTAATCCTTTCGTGCTTACAGCCATGCGAAGAACTCTCCCGATATCCACAGCTATCAGCCGCTCTACCCACTGCCACACAGCTCCTCTCATTTAGATAACCAACTCCGCTTTTTCGAGCTGGGCTCTTGAGCCGGAACAGTCGTCTTCTTTGCTTTTCCCGCCGGCTCCCTCGTCGTGGGTGCTGTTCCCTTCGATCTCATCGTCTGATCCGCGTTTGAGGTTGCATGCGTCTCCGCAGACGGCGGAAATAATTCGTCCAGCGTACGACTTATACCTTCTAACTGGTTCCCAAGCTCCGCCCGCCTTGCCTTATGTTTCGTGGAAAATGACATTCTCTTCGTTATTGGAGGTTGAGCTGATGAACACTTGACGGGTATTAGAAGTGCTATTTATCTATTGCGAGTGAAGTGATCTCTAAAGTGATGAATTGATTCGTTGATATGATGTGTAGATGCTTAGCAGAAAGAGTGATGTATAATGCTTATGGAAAGATTTTGTTGACCGGCAATAAACTGTTGGCAGTGGGATGCACTCCTTTATAACAAGATCGTTGGACGCTTGTTCCGCAGGGATTATTATTAAGCTTAGCAAAGTCAGGCAAATAAGTTGAGAAATTTTCATTTATATCTACGGCTGATGTCTTGATGGAAACCTGAGGCAGTGCCCGCTTCAGGAGAGAGCTAGAACGCAGCCTGTTACGACCCTGTTTCTGCGCTGTTTGAACTGACTGAGCTGGTGAAGTTGGCTGAGCTGTTAGAGCTGACTGAGCTATTAGAGCAAATTAAGCTATTAAAGGTGCGATCCTGATGAATGAGTGTATGAAGGAAGAAGCTATCTACGCAAACTAGCAAGGAAGAAGGAAATAGGCCTGTGCTGAGTAAGCCGCCAAGGAGGACCTACAACAGATCCTCGCCCCCTTGATTCATTTAAACAGCGGCTTGAAAGTGCTCAACTCCTTTGATAATGTCAAACAGCCTACGCCTCAGAGCGTCCATTGAGCAGGTTTTGGCTAGCCTGCGCCCTGTCCAACAGGCTCTTTTGAGCGATTCTCTTGAGTATCCCTTATGTCACTGAATTGGTGTATTACGCTATTGGGAATAGCATTGCCGCGTTTTAGCGTCAAAATCTTACTGCAGTCTTGGCATAAGGAACTCCACAATTTTGAGGATAAATATGTTTAAAATAATATTAATAAGATACATTAATGTAATTTATAATCACCATCTGGTCTCAAACCTAATAAAATCATGGCAGCCAGCGAACCGGCG
>JAABUK010006715.1_pt1 | contig 17020 bp, 17 predicted proteins | sample 5559141 | NCBI WGS metagenome assembly JAABUK01 (sample SAMN10711869, study PRJNA513367) | rock metagenome | isolation source: Antarctica rocks | place: Antarctica: Victoria Land, Pudding Butte nord | collected 2016-01-03
TTCGGACATCAAACAGCACTTACAGTAGCTCAAACCCTGGGATATTAATGGCTCCCTGCTTTGTGTGGAGGTGAGTCTTGCCAGAACATGTTCCATCCGCGAACTTCTGTTCAGGCGTACAACTTCTCAGTGCACAATCACCTGTCTTTGGGCCCCTTTTCAAGCGCTACAGCAATAACCCTTTCAGTTCAATATCATGTGACTTTGCATACCCTTTTTGCAAGGCTGCGGTACAAGGGGTTCCATGAGACAAGGCTGCCTCATGAAGCTGTGAGTGCGTTGCCTCAACATTGACATATCTGACTGCACTGCTTGTTTGGCTGAGAGACTGCTAGTCCTGTCTAGCTTTCAGATGCTGTGCAGAACTTCAGCCCAAATGAATACAGAAAGTGTTTGCCTTTCACTGCCTTTCACTGAATGCATTTGACACTGACATGCATTTGAACGGTGCTCCCACAGTTGCGACATGACCACAGACCATACCTGCAATCTGCACTGCTACAAATATGATATGCCCCAACTTTGTCTTCTTTCACCATTGACGTCAACACTGCTTTGCATTTGGAGGGTGGGCAGTGTCAGCTCTGCCCCTGACAAGGCAGAATCCTAGGCCTGTGCATGCTGCGAATTGGCAGGTGCATGTCAACCAATTGGCAGGTGCATGCATGAACATATGTCAACACATGCCAGGTAGGCTATTCATGAGCCTGAATGCTGCAGCAGATTCACATCCAAGCTGAAACCCTGAAGGCAGGAGGTCTTCAAGGCCACACCTGAGCAAGTCAGCTGCTGCTTGCTTTCAGCATTGCTAGGACATCCTAGCATCAATATTGCATTTCTGACGACATGCAAGCTGAAGTTTATCAATAACCAGGTCAACAGCTGACAGTCAAGAGCAACACACTTTGCCTTTGCCAAGTGCAGAAGATGGGCTGACAAGCTATCACCGTGGCTCATCTGTGCAGTTTAGTAAGTTGGGCTGAGGGTCTTAGCCCTTCCTTCAGCCCTTCCTTCATACTTTGTCTTTGAGGCGGAAATGTCCGTCGTTCGCACCAGCATTTCCAAATTGCATTGTGCACTTCAGTCGACTGATCTCTCACAGGACATTTCAGCTCTGAATGCATACGCTTCTCTGGCGTTCTGGTGGGTCGCGAGGATTTGATTTGACAAGCCTGCTGTCTACTGCATGAGTGGCACTGCTATAGTTGGCTGCCGATCGTGAGCGAGGCCGTGATCTGTGACAGCTGCTTGCAGCAGTAGCATGCAGAGCTGGATGTAGAGCCTGGGGTGTGACATCAGGCAGGTCTAATTTTGCAAGGCAACGTCTTCGAGGCATTATGCATTAAATGGTAAGACTTTGACTTCTCGTTTGCGGTGTTGGTGTTTGGCATCAGTTTCGAATCTTTGACCTAACGACTGAGCGTGGTGCAGGAGGACGTACATGCTGGTAAGCCTTACGTGTCAGCTTCTCGCGTGGCCTTCAGTCACGGTCACGAGTAAGAGGTCGTTTCTGCCTACCTCACCTGTGGGGCCTTTAGCCCTTGTTTGTGCACCGCTGATCACAACCTGTGGGTCACCTATTCCTTGCGCCAAACCAGGAAATGTATCTGTGTTGAATATCAAAAATCCTGCTGTTCTCATGCGCAGTGTCCCTGCTCAAGCTGAACGCTTTGCAAACTACAAACTGCTGCCCATTTTAGCGCCACTATCAGCAACCCCATATCTGATTACCCTGCAGGGCAGCCAGGAGTGTCAGCGTCCTGCTCTCATCTTGCCACTGGCACTGGACCCTGCTCACCGCGCACCTTGATGAGCATCTTTTGGTTGAAAGGCCACGACACAAGCAGCAGATGCATGATCATCAAGGCAGACGTGGGTGTGAGTGTGCGGCAGCTCAAGAGTCTGACTTTCTTCTACACCACAGACACACCTGTGTGACAACACCAGGTGATGAGACTGAAAGCATCTGGTCACATTGACCTTGCATGATGCATCTTCTTTCATCACGCAATGAACAACTGTTCGTCATGATCACCCTGCTTGCCCTAGAATTGTAAAAAGGCTTGCCACACTCAAAGCACCTACATCCAGAGCAAAATTCAAATCTACGCATGCCCAGCATACTGGCTACCTCATGGTCATGTACTGCGCAGTGTCACCGCTAGCCACTTTGGCACCTGGGTACTGATGACAGCATCATGCAGGGACAGATAATCCATGGCTGGTGTTGGGGCCGTTGCCTCAGACAGACTGAGTGGCAGATGGGTGTGGACTCCTGACTGGAATTGTCATGCTCACCTCTACTAGGTCAAGACGCATTGTGGGATTGCAAAGACACTGACATTTGTGGACATTGGTAGGTTCTTGCTCTGATTGCGCTCTGTCCTGTGATCTGACTCTATCATGTTTGCTTTAACAACACCTAGATGACATCTAGTGGGGTGTGGGTGTGGGTGTGGGTGTGGGTGTGGGTATGGGTGTGGGTGTGATGTGCAGTACTGGTTGTCAGCATATGGTCCGGACTTGCTTGTTGTCAAAGGCTCTGGAGCAGCTGCACTGATTCACAAGTAGATTGGGCACTGCATGATGCACAGTGTTTGCACTATGTGCATGTAATGTACACAATGGTTTTTCATGAATACCATACACTTTACATTGTACACATTTCTGATCATTATTATAAAAAGCCGTACTGTATGTAGCCCAAGCAAGAGCGCATGCAAAGCATTATTGGGGTTGATTTTTGTTCCACAAAATACGCACTTGCATCAAATGTTGATCCATCTCTTTTGAGGCTCTTGACAAGTGGTGATGCTTTGCAGGGAACTATATCCATGAACGCGGCCTTGGCATCCTGTCTCCTGGAGACATGGAGACAGAGTGGCCGGCAAGCTTGGTCGCCTCTTGAGATGGGCATGTTGATAAGGATCACTCCTGTGGAGCATGCCAAAGTAGACGGTGGGTTTCTGCTGGCCCAAAGAATGCTCAACCTGCGTAACTACATTACATTGCACAGCATGTGCTCATATTCCACAGGAGGAATACCAGAAACCAAACAGTGCACGCAGTATGCATTGAAGACCCTGGAAGCCTGTGTGGATCTCTTGGGGTATGCAAGGCTGCCAAATTACTAGGCTGGCAAGGCAGGGTATGTAAGTGCTTTAAGGCCAGGTGTGAACTGAGGTGCAGTTGACAACACTAGAGATTGCAACTGAGCCTCAGCTCAGTCCTTCCCTTGAAGTACCAAGACATCCAGTCATTTTCAACTACAGTCTTTAAGCTTGGGCTTCTTGCAAAATTCTGACAGCAGCATTAGCTCATTTATATTTGTGTTTAGAGCTGCACAACACATGGCAGTCCTAAGAAACCACTCTGCCTCATCAGCCCCATCTAGTTGTGCTCCACCTCTCATCCTGCTCTCTGCAGACCTAAAAGAAGTCTGATGCTTACTAAAAGGGCATCTGAGTCATGTTGCCCTTCTTGTACGCATCCGGCTCACTGGGCTGCAGAGCACCAGGTGTCAGGTGCAGCCCAGTGAGCTGTGAGATCCTACTAGGCTATGCACCGCTCAAACAATACAAACTAGCAAGCAAGCAGGCTTGTTGCGCTTGACAATGTCATGCGGCTGCAACATGCTCTCACTTCGTGGAAGGGCTTTATAATCAGGCAACATGTGGGAGGTATAGCAGGACATTCTCTCAGGCAGGATGTGCAGAAGTTGTTCTCGAGCTGAAGATTGCATGCAACGTTGACTTGTCACCTTGATGGAGGCAATGCATGGTAAAATGTTCAATGTGCAAAACAACATTGCATGCCATTGACAAGCGCTGAAGGCTGGGCTGCTGCCAATAGCTTGCGCTGGAGCAGTAGCAAAAGGGCGCATTCTTGCAAGACTGCGCCCATGAGCTCGTCCTCAGCACAATCGGAAAGGCTGGATCTGGGATCACAAGCTTTTGATGACTCCATTCCATTGTGAGTACCTGATCCAATCCCAGCCATCTGCAACAGGGAGAAGGCCGCCTGCATGTGTATATGTCTGTATATATCATATATAGCTGAACAGCACCCGGTATTAACATGCAAGAGAACATCAGTGAACTTTCTAAACTCAATGGTGAGTGACTTTCCAATATTGATTAATCGCAATGCAAAATGCTCAAGGGTGTGTGCAACTTCTTCAATTTGAGTCAAAGCAAGGTGAGCATCTTTATAGGCAGTTATATGTGTCTTGTAATACCTCGGCTTTCACAAAGGTTGCTAGATCACCAACAACAATCAAACTGCTTTGTGTTGGCTCACAGCGTACCAGTCAGCTTAGAGTCTAGCTTACACTGGCAGGCTGATACCAACACATATCAGCCTGCCGATGTTAGCTGGACTCTAAGCTGGCCACTTGATTTGAGTTCAAACATGCGCATGCGGATTGTTGTGCCCAAATGTGCTGACCTGGGCAACAAAGGTGAAATGTGCAGAATGATGCAGTGCAGACAGGTGCAACAATTGCGCTGGGAAAGCACTGTGACAATGAAAGCTTCAACATAAAAAAAACAAAGGAAACAACGCTCTGATTGACGTGATCTTAGCATACTATGTAGTCAGCAGCAGGTGAAATAGCTCCATTTCTGGTTCGCTACTGCGTTATGTTGTGATGAGTTGTTTCACACTTCCATCAGGATTTTTATCAGGGAGCTTTTGTTCAAGCGTCCATAACTGGATGCTTGAGCAGTAGCGCTTGATGGAAGTCCTGATGGTACCTATTGTCTTGTGCAGCCACCTGTCTTCAGGCACACATATAATGCCTGTCTTGGGACCGCAACAAGCTTGGTTTCTCACTGACTTTGCATATTTGCAAGACTGCAGTACTGCAGCATTGCAGTAGTACACACGTGTTGTGCACGTGCAGTGCAAAGATGCCTGATGAAGCTGTGAGTACCTTGCCTCAGAATTGACTCGTCTGATGAACATTGCTTAATTGCCTGGAGCCTGCCAGTCCCAGACTGGTTTGTCTAGCTTTAGGTATCTCTGTTGAGTTCTGCTTATGTTCAAGGGGAAGGAAAGAGCATTGTGACTGCACAGACTCAATTGCCTTTAACTGCTCTACAGCCAAAATTTACCAAAGGTCAGTATGAGCCACCACATGTGCTGGCTTGTGCTGACCTGCAGAAAAGCTTGGCTGTCAAACTGTTGCAATTCTGCATGGTGTATCAATGCCGAATTGCACTCCCCCCCACCCTGCTCTACCTAATGGAAGTCATGGTAGAGAGAAGGTCTCTGCTTATAAGCAACTGCTGTACAGCAGTAGTACGTGAAGGCGCCCCATGGTTGTTGAGCTTGCGCTCGGCAGCAGCTCAACCTGCTGCTTTGAACTCAGCAAAATGAACGTCACCTGATATACTGCCTCTGCCTAACAGACTGCCTCTTCAAACTGCCTCAGCCTGCAAGTTGTCCTAAAGCGAGCTTTGCCTCCATCACTGTGACAAGTTGACTTTGCATGCAACTTTCAGCTCATCACAACTGTTGTTACAGAGTCTGCGGCCGCGTCCACAGGACCTAGGACAAGCCTGTTTGAGAGAAACTTGATATTAGAAGTGCACTTTGATCAGTGGACCAAGCACTAGAACTTCACTGGGTACGGTGTCTTGGCAGATGTATCGGAGGTGAATGAAGTGAGAGTGTGTACTCACACTTCATCCCCTCTGTGACCTTCGCCATTACATTCATCACCATACACTTGCAGTAGCCCGCCAAAGTGACAGTGTGTGCTGGGTGACTTGCAGTAGGAATGCACTTGTCTTGGAATCGTAGACTAAGGTATCCTCCTAGGAAAAACCCTTGGTTGACGATCTGAGTCAAGTGCTTTCCCACTGCAGGCCTGGCCCACATGCCCCTTCTACGTAGGCATCCGATTCCTCCGTGTCTGCAGAGCTCTATGTGTGAGATGCAGCATGGTGAGCTGTGATGACCTGTGCAGCACTTCAAATAATTGTATAACTATATAATTATATAATTAGTAAACATCAAAATTCCATAATAACTATATACCTAATAATTATACCAGACAGAGCAAGAAACAAAGCAGGAGGCAAACGCCCTTGTTACATCAATGATTTAAAGCAGCTGCAGCATGCATCTAAGGTGTGGCAGGGTCTGTGAACAGGCAGCACACGTCAAGTTTATATAAGTCAGGTATGGCAGCACTTTCTGTGAGGCAGGATATGGATGTGGGTGCAGATGTCGGACAAATACGAAGGTCGCATGCACAGCCATTATGTCATAGCGATAGAGACAATGCCAGGCAAACTCTCGAAACTGAGTTAGACTTGACAGCATGTCAAAGATGTACAATATCTTTGTAAGCCTTGCAAAAATATTGTATACCACTTGTAAAGATACCGAACATGTTTGACATGCTGTCGAGGCTGGGCTATACTGCCGACGTTTTGCAGTCAGGACCTTGTCAAGTCACAACCTTGGAAACGCCGAGTCCGGGCTTGCATGCATCTCCATCATCTTGAATAGTGTTGCCTGGTCCAAGCCCGGCCACTCGCGACGGCAAGAAACGCACATACCAGGCAGCCTGGGGTAGACAGGCTGGGCTACTGCCAATGTGACATGAGTCAGGGTTTAGTATACATTAGTAGTACGACATGATGGAGATGCTTGCCAGCCCAGACTTGACGTTTCCAAGATTTGTCAAGTCGAAATCTTGGAATCGCGTTCTGTGTAGCTTGATGGTGAATGGTACCTTGCTTAGTCACACTCTGCATGCAATGCATGACCCTTCTGATAGGTATGCTTGACTTGCAGGTCTTAAGCTTGCAAGCATACCAGCGCATTGGGGGTTGCCTTCGCCTTTTTTGCCAATTGGGAGAACCAGGTGAAGCAGCTGCTTTATTGTTGACATGAATGACGAGGATCATGCACCAGCTGATGTCTCAGCTGAGCAAAGATTTGACATCATGAGCATGCTGAGCAGGATTAGGCACCATATAATGAAGCAGTGCATGTGTGTCTGAGCATAGTCTAGTGCTTTGGAAGCAGGGATGACTCATATGTGTTTTGAACCTATTGAATGTGTAAAGTCTCAAACCTGAGCCTCAGAAACTTCACTTTGTCACACGCGAATGGGATTGCTCGTGTCATGGTGCTGCATTCTGGCTTTCTGCATCTGGACACATGGTTTGTGTTTGCGCTGTTTCCTCAATGAGTCTCATGACTGGCAGAGACACTACAGAAAACAGTGCTTTGCACGCAGCTGTATAGGTCACCACAGCGTCAGCTCTTACCTTGCAATGCATTCCTGCTCATGCTGCTTGCTCAGTCTCCCATAGTTTCTTGCTGATGCTGCCAGGGAGTTGACTAGACTTATGGACCTGCGGCGCTAGCGCTGAACGTGTTCCTTGGGGTCAGCACCAACCCCAGCTCTTTGGGTTCCCCTTGAGCTACTCGAGTACCTGAGGAGGGGGGGGGGTCATTGGGTTGTCATCTGTGACAATGCTTCCAATCATGATGTACAACGCTGAACAAGCCTTGCTGAGCATGATGAGCCAACTCAGGATTCCACCCTGCTGAGTCAGCTCAGGGACAGCCTTGAAGAGAAACTCAGGTACTGTGTATGTGCTTATGTCATGCCTGAGCTGTGATCCGTTTGCACAATCACGTTGAGTGCCAAGTAGGTTGCACTGCACTCAATCTGCAACTCTATGTATGAGTCAGTCCTGCTAGCATTTCTTGCAAACCTGCTCTTGCACTGCCAAGTCAGCATTTCTGGATCATTGATGACTTGCATTTGAGTCTCACTTGAGCAAGAAGCTGTGCTTGTGAGTCACGCATTGAGTCAGGGTTTGTTACAGCAGCTGAGCCTTGGTCTCAGCATCTCCAGCTGCAGCTGTTGCACTTGAACATGCAGGATGTGGTCATGGGGTGTGTATTCACAGAGTAGAGCACAAGGGGGACAGCACCCAGAGGAGCCTCAGTCCCGAGCATCGGCTTGCTGAGTTTGAGCACAGAGCATCCAGTCCAAAAGTTGAGCCCACTGAGCCTGAGCTCAACTTGGGTACTCAATTGAAGCCTTCGGGTGCAGCAGCTGACGTCGCCCCTGTACTACAACATCTGGGCGAGATGCTTACAGCTGTACTACAACATCTGGGTGAGCTGCCTACATCTCTTTTCAATTCTGAAACGTCTATTTCATTCAAAAACGTCATCCCTACACTGGAATTCTACACTCAGAAAAGCCTGGGTACTGTCGAAACGCGTTTCTACATTGGGGAGATGTTTTAGCTGTACTACAACATGTACATCTGGGTGAGCTGCCTACAGCTGTACTACAACGTCTGGGTGAGCTGCCTACAGAGCTGCCTATACACCTCAGCGACGTCTGCTGCCTGCATCACCTCCCTACGTTCTCTCTACAACGTGTGCTTGACTATTTGGTGTTGATCACGTGATCAACAACAACATGTCAACAACGGCTCACATGTTGGTGTTGGGTCATGTGATCAACTGGCCAGGTCCATTGGAATTTTCAAGTGTGTTACGGGTTCAACTTCAGAGAACACGCACAGGTCAAAGTATGCAGAACTTGGCACTGAACCACAGGCCTTTTGCTCACAAGCTAACAGCCATTCACCATCAAGCTAAATTGGCCCAAATGATGTGTTAGCTCATTTCGGTGGCCCATAGGTTGTCACAGCTCATCCTGCTGCATCTTACACCCTATCTTGGCAGACCCACAAGAGGTCAGATGCATACAACAAGACTCAGATGCCCCTTCTTGTGAGCACCTGTCCACTTGTGTGTTTGCAGAGCACCAGGTGTGAGGTGCAGCACAGTAAGCTGTGAGGTCCTTTGTGTACTACACAGCCCTTTTAAAGCATGATCTCATCACAGCCAGAATCTCACAATCTGCAATGGTATTCAGCTGCATAATTTAGCAAGGGTGTGGACCAGCAGATGCAGCTGAATACCATTGCAGATTGTGATATTCTGGCTGTGATGCCATCATGCTTTCTAAAACAGTACAAACTAGAAAGCAAGCAGGCTTGCAACGCTGATAGCGTCATGCGCCTGCATCATGCATCCACTTCATGAATGGCTGCATAAGCTTAAGCAGGCAACATGTGAGAGGTATAGCAGGACTTTCTCTTAGGCAGGATGTGGATGTGACGACAGAAGTTGCTCTAAGTTACATGCAAGGTCGCATTTTCACCTTGATGGAGGCAATGCAAGGCAAAATATCATAACTTGCAGTACAATGTTGCATACCATATGACACCAATGGCATTGACAAGCTCTGCAGGTGGGGCTGCGGCCAGAAGCTTGTGCTGAGGCAGAGGCAGTGTGCGCACTCTTGCAAGACTGCGCTCATATGAGCTCGTCCTCAGCGCAATTGCAAAGGCTGGATCTGTGATTACAAGCATTTAGGCCATTGTGAGTACCCGACAGTGCCTGATCCAAGCACAGTCATCTGCAACAGGGAGAAGGGCGCCTGTATGGATATATGTAAATATTATATATATAACACTCGGTATTCAAATGCAAGAGAAAATCAGTGGACCTTCTAACCTCAACAGTGAGTGAGTCTCTAATCGCAATGCAAGATGGGCGTGTGCAACATATTTAACTTTCAGTCAAAGTACACAGCCAAGGTAACTGAAAATTCATTGTTACCATCATTCAGAGGCAGTTACAGGTCCCTCATAGCAAACTGGATTTCATAACGGTTGTTAGATCAGCAACAACAATCAAACTCCTTTGTGTTGGCTCACAGCGTGCCAGTCAGCTTAGAATCTGGCTCACTCAGTTGATATCAACCTGTCAGTATTACCTAGACTCTAAGCTGGCCACTTGTCTTGAGTTCAAACATGCGCATGCGGATCATTGTGCCCAAACTGAGTATGATGAGGTGGACTATAGTCCTTGATCTGATGCAACGCTGAGCGCTTGCTCAAGGCATCCACATGGGTTCTAAGAGATCCACAAAAGAATGTTGTTTAGCCCTGCAAAACATGCAAGCTGCTCTTGCATCCAATGAGAAGCTGAATTTGCCATCTACATTTCCAGCTTCGGACACTTGCTCACTTGTTCACACCACTGAGATTCAGCACAATGCACAAGCCAACATGCCTGAGCGACCAATATGCAGACTTCATGATGCTGGGCAAGAGGTGCCAACTGATCAAGGATGGTCAATCGTCCTGAATCATTTGGTAGCTCTTGCACATCATAACGCATGTTTATGTGCCATGCATGACGCATCTGCCATGTGCCAATTGAATTATGGTGCTGCAGCCATTTCACTCACAAATGTTGTCCAGCAAGCCATGGCCATGTCTGCAGGTGATGCAGGCTCGTCACCTGTAGACATTGCCATGGCTTGCTGCTGCACTCTCAGAGGCTCTGCTGAATCCATCCCTGAATGCACATTGGCTGCATCATTGTCTGCTAGGTGCAACAGCGTTATGCGCATCACAGCATCATCAATCAGAGCTCCAGCCTGGTGCCTCAAGGGGCTCCGTTTCTGATGTCTGAAAAGCTCAAACTTTTTATTCAAACAACAACATGGACTAGAGATTATTTTCTGCTGATAGTCCAGCAGTACCAGTGTCACACTAGTATTTCTTTTCATGATCAACCAAAGAAATTTTGCTGGATTGCCTGCAGAGCTTGTTAGACGCACAAGCCTAGTGCGCCTGTTGCATGTCTTGAGTTCAGACCTTTATCTAAAGATCCTGTCGAAGCTTCACAAGGCTGGTTTGGTATCCATACACAGCCTATTAGGCCTTAGTAAGCTTGTGTGCTGACCTGGGCAACAAAGGTGAATGTGCAATATATCATCAGCTGCAACAGTTGTGGTGAGAGAACCCATTGACAATCAAAGGTTCCACATACCTGACTGGAAACCATGCTCTGTTTGCCCTGATCAGGTCATGACCTTAGAATAGTTAGCAGCATGTGAAGTGCTGCTACGTGTGTCAGTAATGGTCCTAGTTTTGGACCATTACTGGATACATGCTTTATGTTGTAGTAGCGAGTTGTTTCATGCCTTCATCAGGACTTTGATCAAGTTTCTGCTCAAGCAGCCATACATGGATGCTGAAGCACTTGCTTTTGATCAAAGTCCTGATGATATCTATTGTCCTATACGGTCACATCTACATCCTGTTTGAGAGAAACTCAATATTAGGAAATCACTCCAGTCAGTGGACCAAGCATTTAATGTCTACTTGGTACAGTGGACCAAGCACTTTACTCCACTCAAAACAGTGTCATGGCAAGTGTGCCATAAGGTGAATGGCGAAGGTCATATAAGGTGAATGAAGTGAGAGTGTGTACTCACATTCCATCCATGACCTTCGCCATTATGTTCATTACCATACCTATACAGTTGCAGTAGCCAGCCAATTTGAAAGTGACGGTGTGCTGGGCATCTCGCAGTGGGAAAGCACTGGTCTCAGCATCATAGACCAAGGTGTCCTCCTAGCAAAAATCCTTGGTTTGTGATCTGAGTCAAGTGCTTTCCCACTGCAGGCCTGGCCCAGATGCCCCTTCATGTATGCATCCAACTTCTTCCGTGTCTGCTGCGCTGAGATGCAGCATCATGAGCTGTAATGACCTATGCAGCACTCAAAAGCAACAAAGCAGATGGCAAACGCCCTTGTTAGGTCAACAATGCAAAGGAGCTGCAGCGTGACAGGGTGTGTGAACAGGCAGCATGCGGCAGGCATGGCAGGATTTTCTGTAAGGCAGGATGTGGATGTGGTTGCAGATGTCGCTGGGACTAATTCCAAGGTCGCATGCATAGCCAATAAGTCATACTGGTAGAGACAATGCCAGGCAAACTCTCGAAGCTCAGTTTGCCTCGACAGCATGTCTAAGCCTTACAAAGATATTGTATATCACTTGTACAAGTATATCACATGTGGGGATAATGTAAAGCTTTGACATGCTGTCCAGGCTGGGCTACTGCCAACATCTTGCTGTCAGGACCTTGTCAAGTCATAACCTTGGCTCGCACGCATCTCCATCATCTTGAATAGAGTTGCCTAGTCCAAGCCCGGCCACTTGCGACAGCACAAAGCCCATATACTAGGCAGCCTGCATTGCACCCTGCAAGAAGTTCGGTATTGTAACTAAGCTGCAATGCACAAGGTTGACTGTCATATCAGCGGCAACGAACCAAGTGCCTCGCACTGGTCTGCTTACGGTGGCAGGCAAATGTCTGATGTCGCAAACTTTATGTTGCAAATCAATGGTGGGTTGCTGTCTTCCTACCCACACAGACCCCTAAGGGTAGTGCTGTGCACACTCTGCCCTGTGTACATGTAGTATGGCCAGTGCTTTTAAGCATTTGGTTTACTTTTCTTGCTTCTGGCAACAGTTATGGCACTGCATACTCACTAGTTGGTAGCACAATGTTGTCCCATCGCAGTGCACTGGTGCACTGAGATTGGACAACATTGTTCTACCAACTGGTGAGAATGCAGCCCCATGTCTCTTGCCAGAATTAAGTCTGCAGGCTGGGGCAGTGCTGCACTTGCTGCCAGATATCACCAAGAACAAGAAAAGTAAAGCATGAAGGCAGGTAGCTGCATCAAAACCCCTGAGGCATGACTGTCACAGCAGGCTGTACAGCATGTCATTTTGCAGCAAGAGCATCTGCTGGTGCGGGTCTGTGCACGTGCTACTTCTGTTGCAGATCTGAAGGCACGCTTTAGAGTAGCAGCTGCATCTCACCCTCTGTCAACGACAATGCCCCTTCAGGCATACATATAATATCTATCTTGGGACTGCAGCATATTTGGTTTTGCATTGAATTTGCATACAGTTGTGTAGCGAGGCTGCGGTACGTATGTTATGCAATGCAAAGATGCCTTGTAAAATTGTGAGTGGCTTGCCTCAGAATGGACTTGCCACATGTGCATTGCTTCATTGACTGGAGACTGCCAGTCCCAGACTGGAGACTGCCAGTCACAGACTGGTTAGACCTGCCTGATTTGCAACTGTCCAGCTTTAAGTGTCTCTGTTGAGTTCGGCTTAAGTTCAAGTGGATGAAAAAGAGCATTGTGAGTGTAGACACTGAACTGCCTTGTAACGTTGATGCCAAGCACCAGAATTCTTCGAACCCCACTCGGTACGGTGTTATGGCAAATGTGTCAGAGGTGAATGCAGTGAGAGTGTGCAGTCACACTTCATGCTCCTCCTTGACCTTCACCACTATAACATCCACCTAGCATGATTAATGATGAGTCAATAGCAGCAACAATGACGTAAAGTGCACTGTGCTGAACCTGGATGGTTATCATGGTGTGCCTGTCTCAAATGCTGGATCCATGACCAGCATTTAAGATAGGCACACCATGGTACCCCCTTACTCATTTACTGCATATGTATATTGTATTGTATATATTTTGTATATTGGACCTGTACGTATATTGTATACCTAAATTGTATTAGACTGTATATTGAACATTTTTTGGTGTTGCTATGCCATTCAGCTTTAAACAAAGCACACACATTTTTGCATTTGGGTTGCTTCAACAAGTATCAGGTATAAGAATGGTGATTAGCAACAATGGTCATTAGCAGCATTGTCTTCCTGCGGTTTTGGCTCCTGCAGCTCTATTCCTGCCAACCTTGCTGCCGGTCTCACTACACTTTGCCCTTTGTCACGCTGTCACATCTAATTTAATTTCTGGAAAATGCTGTGTCATGTGCCTCTGCAGAAGAGGCATTGTCAATGCTGATCCCATCAGGACAGTTTTCATGGTCATGGTCCAAACAAGTCACACTTGTAGTGTTTTGCCTGATTTTACAACCTTGTACAACATGTTGATCTCCACAGAGCATGTGTCAACCTTCTGAAGCATGTGCCTGACTTGCAGGCCTCCTGGATTTAAGAAGAAGTATGCGCATGCCAATAGGCAGCTTGAGGTCTGAACAAATTTGCTTTGCTCACAAAAAACCAGTGGGTTGTGTCGGAGACGATGGCCATCATGATGGGCAGCAGGAATCAGCTGAGCATATGCTGACCAGGTGTGACTCAGCTAGCTGGGAAAAGCCTTTCTATGAATATGTTCTAATAGCACATGACATGTCGCACAAAGCATGCATACTTGTTTGAAACAATGTGCGTGCATCTCATCATCTGTGCACAAAATTTGTATTCGAGATGCATCCTATCATGCGTGTGTATGTGATAGTCCATGTCGGTCTGCATTCTGACCTTCTGCATCCCTAAATCTGACTTCTGATTGCATAATGCAATTTGGAGCTGATTAGCAATGCAATTTGAAGCTGCCAGATCTGAGTAAGGGAAGGAGTGTTACCTTGACCACTGCATTGTATGCATGTATACACAGTCACATGCATTGTCTCGCATAAGACACACCCCTGAAAACAGTGCGCTATAACTGCTATTGTTGTTTGCAGGATGTTCAATGCACCTGGAAGCTTTATTGCACCTCAATATATCGATGCAGGCTTGATGATCATCATGAGGCCATTGTGCACACCAGCACAGCAATAGTCTTGTGTAACATAGCTGGAGTGCCTGAGAAGCTGCTGAATGTTCAGACAGATGCAGGTGCATACGTCTTGCAAGACTGAAACACCATGACCGCATGACACACAGGCTATACTGCATTAGCCTGTATGGCATGGTCTGTCATTGGAGCAACATTCTTTTTAAACTACCAGCACAGGCGTGGCAGCACCCCACATTGAGACTGCCTTGCTTGTTCATGTATGATCTGGCAGACAGGTGATCCTGGCTGACATACAACACCGATCTTGGCAATGAAGTGTGCTGCAATATGCAAAGACTGCGTAGAGATTCGACTGATAGGTCAGACGCTGAGCACAAAAGCTACCTTGCGACCTGCAAATTGTTGCAACCGTATGCCAACTGAGACATCTCGGGGCAATCTACTGCCAGTGCCAACACCTCCCACTGCACTTCATCCAGTGCTGCTTTTACCTGCACAAGCTTTGACTTGTTTGACCTAATGCGTTTACCCTGCCAGGTGCTCTGCTGCGAACGTGCTGTGCCAACGATCATGCATTCGGCCAATTGCCACTGCGCACTGCAATCCATTCATCAAACTGTGTGAATTAGGCCGACACTGGTCGGCAAGGCTGAGAAGCCGTCGATCAGTACTCTGATCGTTACCAAAGGAGAGAAGACTCGCTAGCGCACGCGGCAATAACAGCTGTCAATGAAATCAAATCTGTCGGTGCGCATTAACAGCAAATCCGCAGGCGCCCAGGGCGTTGGACGCCAGCACGGTGCTGCTGCATATGCTTTGTTGTCAGCAGCAGCAACAGATGTGGACAGCAAGAAGCATAAAAAGAATCCTTTTCACGAACGCTATGTGCAGCTATGTCTCACTGAGTTCGGGCAGGTTGGCAAGCGCTATGCTTTGCTTGAAACGAACAGCAGCACTGACTATCGAAGTCCATTCAGCCATGCTGACACAGCTGCAGGGTGACAAGGCACAGCAGGAGAATCGCAGTGATGGTGCAGTGGTTGATGAGGTGGCAGAGAACTTACACGTTCGAATGGAGGTAAAAGCATGTGTTGTTTTTTACTTAGCATTGCATACAGCACTCGAGCTTCGTAATTGTGCAGCTCATAAAAAACATGAAGCAATCCCTGATGAAGCAAACCAGCAACGCCATCAAGAGCTTTCACAGCCAACCACAAAGCAACAAGCAGGTCCCAAGAAAGCAGACCAACCAGACAAAGCATGTGATGGAAGAAACACACACGGACGATGTCAGCGGTGAGCGTTTCCATAATCACTTCAGGTTTCCAGTCATCAACACCGCCAAACACATCTAAGAGGCAGGCTGGTAAATATGTCATTGACTGTTTGTTGCAGCAGACACATTGTATTGCTGTAGACGTGCTTATGATAACAGCCTTTGGTATGCTAATTTTGTGACTTGCGATTTGCACACAAGACCGCAAAGGTGATGCTTGTGTCCATATGTCATGAATAAAGACACAAAAGTCCTGAAGGCGGTGTGTCGCAAACAGCATGTCACCAAAGCAGACCAAATTTGAGGGGACCACCAGGTGATTTACTCAGAAGTCCTATCTGCCCTAGAGATCTAGAGATCCAGAGATCTAGAGATCTAGAGATTTGTCTGGCTTGCAGGGGCATTCTTCAGACCTGAGGTGTGTGCCAACTACTTCAAGCTGCTGCAAGAGGAACCTGTGAGTGATCAGGATGCTCAGAAGCTTAAGGTACTGTTCTTGCGCCTTACGCCATTTACCTTACTGTACCATAATTTCTTGGCTTTCTTTGCTGCCAGGTTACGGATCAACCCAGCTCCACCATAAGCAGAGCTGTGTGATGCTGACTGATTGCATGAGGTGCATGAATGTGTCAACTGCTTGGCCGCTGTAAGTGGTCATCAAGGCATTGAGCATGAGATCCATGACTCGCAGTCAGAAAGCCTGTTCAACAGCAGCGTCAAATGCAAACCATGTCATGACTTGTGCTGTCTGCATCGATCAGCCTTTTGCGCTCAGTTGCTGCACATGCTGTCAGGCTTGCAATTGTTTGGAAGCAAGTTCCACACACCTACAGCTTCATTACTCCAAGGTCTAGACTGATGCACATTGTTCAGAAGCCTAAGCTGATGCACATTGTTCCGAGGTCTAGGCTGATGCACATTGTTCAGAAGCCTAGGCTGATGCACATGATAGCTGTGGGGCTATTCTCTGCTTGTATTGCTATGCAGGAGCAGCTGTCAGGACACAATCCCAACATGCGCCCAGACAGTGAGCTATGCTTTGACATGAGCAAGCAAATCAGTGCAGCCAGTTTTGACACAATTTTGTCCAGGTATGGTAGGCATAGCCTTCCTTGAATAACATCAAACTCCTATGCTGAAGCATGGCAATGGTTTCATTGCGTATGTTCTGTGTACATATACATCCACTATGCTGCATCTCTGCCTCTAGCTAAAGCTGTCCGTAGGCAGAATCCCAAGCTTGACATCTTTGCCT
>JAABUK010006716.1_pt1 | contig 17020 bp, 24 predicted proteins | sample 5559141 | NCBI WGS metagenome assembly JAABUK01 (sample SAMN10711869, study PRJNA513367) | rock metagenome | isolation source: Antarctica rocks | place: Antarctica: Victoria Land, Pudding Butte nord | collected 2016-01-03
GCATGACCACAAATATATGTGACAGCATCTGGACCCAGGGTATCGTATAGTGGCACAGATGTCATGGAGTAGGCTGCACAAGCAGCATCCACCAACAGCCAACCTGCAAATGCAGCAGCCAATCTGATGGCAGTTTTGTGCACATCAACAATAGCTGGCTATACATGTGGCATAAGCAAGAGCCTTTGAGTTCCATTGAACCTGTATATACCTGTGTGATTGACTGAGTAGAGTCCAACTGTGGATCCAGGCTTGATGCCAAGGTGCAGCAAGCCAGACCCAATATGCGTGCGCGTCTCAGCTACCTGCAGAGTTGAAGTAGGTATGCTAAGCCAGAGGACTCAATGAAGAGCTGGTGTGGCATGTCTGTGATCAAACCTGAGCATATGTCATCCAGGTGTATGGGCCGGGCTTGCCTTTGCTATCTGTTGTCCGTGTCCCCAAGTAGTTTATCTGACAAAACAAGAATACCTTGGCATCTGGGGCAGAACTTGGTTATAGTGATGTTTGAGTGAGCAATGGTATTAAAAGTACCTCAGGATGTCGCTGGACGGTATGTTCAAGAACATCATACAGTGTCCTAATATGATCATCAGGTGAGGGGTATGTTGTAGCCAGTTCCTTTGGGCATGCTGCACTCCTAAAACAAGTAAAATATTCAGCCTGGACTCCGTCTCTGTCATTGACAATGCATGCCCTTATTACCTTCGCACAGTCCATGGCCCGGTGTCAGACAACCTTTCCGGAAGTACAACGCTGTACTCCTGGGTGCTGTCGGTGACGCTGGCAGCCGTTTCCTGCATCTCCAAAATGGGACCAGCATGCTGACCTGAAGCCTGCAGATGAGATTGCAGGACCTGCAGTCTCCTATCAGACGACTCCGTCATAATCACTTAGTCGCAGCTGCCAATTCGCAACTTTTCGGAACTTGGGACTTATTTCACTTTGGTTCCAGCAATGAGTACAGATGAGAGGCAACCAAACATGCAGGCCCGGCACCGTAGCAGTTGCTATGCGCTTCGGTATCGCTCCAGGTCAGCTCCAACAGGCTGTGCTACATGCACGTGAATCAGCAAGCTGAGCTGGCAGATAGTAAGGGTGTAAGTTTAGACTTCGAAGCAACAAACTGTAATCAACGTGTTGTTGAGCAAGCATTGCATCGGCACACACAATGTCATTATGCTTGTTGCCACAGCATGCGACACATACATGGATTAATCCGATATTGGAAATAAGAGCCAAATTTGACTTTTGCGGCCAATTGGCCAGTTGTAACTGCGATGTGGCCCAATCAAAGTCAGCACCATGAAGCACGCATGCTTGCTGTCAGCAAGTTGCTGATAGTTTGCCAGAGGAAGCTGCGTGTTTACAGTCAAAAGGTCACCGGCAACATTTCTGTTAATGTAAACTTAGCTCATGCAGCCAGCTGCATGCAGCCACAAGTGTGTCTGTGAGTCCGAACCATCATCAGCCACGTAACGTGCATCACTGCGCGACTGGCCTTTGCAGCGATTGCAGCGCACAACTTGTCCGGAAGCTCTGATAAGCTCTTGTTGGCTTTCATACAGCGATGGGTACGGCGGACGAGTTGCTAAACAAGTTTAAGGGACCTCTCGTCCAAAAGGAATGCTGATCAACTGATCCCCCACCTGCAGCAGGAGGCCAAATTGGTTATGAGAACGTCTGACAAGAGTGGCGCTCGCGTTAACTATTTCTTGGCATCTATAGTCGTGACGGAAATGCCTCACCTGGTTGAAGACCCAGATGTGGTCCATTTTCTCGTTCTGGATGTGCTCGTTGCTGAGGGTCCCAGCGTCTGGGAAACATCCCAGGGCCTGCACAACGTCTTACACGACAACCTCCTAGATCTGCGCCTCTGTTCCTCAGACTTGAAAGCACAGCTGTTCTGTGAGGACCTTCTACAGGCTTACCACAGCCCAAGCACACAAACAGTCAGGCTGTGCAGGTTGCTGGAGCAAGGCAACACCTTGTCAGAGGCGTTTATCGCCAGCCAATTGCCTGAAATTGAGGATCAAGTACCGCCAGGCACTTGCGTGCTGTGTGAAAGACTTATGCCTTTGACTTGGCACCACCTGTACCCAAAAGAGATGCAAAAGAAGTTTCTCAGAAGAGGCTTAATGACAGAGCAAGACAGAAACAGTGGCATCAGGATATGCCGACAATGTCACAATGCAATACATCGCTTTTTTGATAATGAAATGCTTGCCGAAAAGCTACATTGTGTTGAGAGTTTGATGCAACAAGAGAGCATGCAGAAGTGGGTGGCGTATGCTAGCAAACAGAAAGCACGAGCAGTAATTGGTCACAGGGTTTCAAGATGACTTAAGCTTGCTGTGTGAATGTGTCGTCATGAGTATGTTGTGTTACAGTGTCTCTGCAGTCTAAGCCAGTGTAGGGGTATTACAAATACTGCAGATGAGTTTTAGTACAGGTATCTCGTATGTACTAATATGGTACATTATGCATTCGTGAAAGTGAAGCTCGACTGCAAATCTGCAGCAGGGTCTATGAGGGTGCTTGTGATGGCTACCCCACGTGACCCTCATGTGACTGCAGGCTGGCCGTCAGTGGATTGGGAAATAATTATTTTATACAAGATCTTCAGGTTGCAGCTGTTTGAATAAGGACCTGATTCTGATCTGGACCTGGTCCAGACACCTATCTGTCATGCAGTATACAGATGTGTTGATTACTGTAGTTATGTCGAACCTGGATTTTGATCTTGTCATTGACATGGTGCTGCTCATTGCTGCAAGCAGTTGAATGTGACATCGTCTGTTGAGCTGTAAAGACAGACTGAAATCAGAAAATGCAGCGCCTGTACATGCATGCAACAGTTGACCTGACAGTTGACGCATGCTGTGCTGACAAAAGGATTTGGTGTCTGTTGCGCTGCAGCTAAAGCTGCTTGGACTGTGGTTGTTGTTATCGTGGTTGGTAATGACTGCTCTGGATCCTTCTGCCGGCATTGATTGGGCTGCAGGCGTTGTTATCACCGGCACAGGTATCTTCGGCAGCTCTGATCATATACTGATCACTTGGTGTCCACGATTGCGATGGGTGCTCACTCGCTGCTCCATTTGCAGGCTTTTTTGGCCGTCACAGACAGCATATCAGGCACTTGGTGCAGAGCTCAGGCGGCACGTACAGTGGCGACCTACTGATGGACTTTACCACACACCTGGTGTACAAAGATCTTAACGTAGCAGAACAGGGCGAGAAGTACGCCACAGCAAAGTCATGGGGCATCCCAGTGCTGCCGTTTTCATGGCTACAGGACAGCGCTGAAGGCAAGAAGCTTCTTCCCAGCACGTACAGGCTATGCACAGCACAGCAAGAGGCAGCTTGCCCTGCGTTTAAGCTGCAGCAGCTCTGCTTACAAGATCATATATCAAGCACAGTTGTCATAGCACAAATGCCTCTGCATATCAGCCTCTGCCCCAGCACAGGCCAGGATGACTCTGAGTCTGTCAAAGTGCCGCAAGATGCCAGCTCGCAAGTGCGGGGGCTTAGCATGCTACACAGCACAGATCAACAGCCTTCACATGGGCCTCAGCCTGAGGCCTCAAACCTGATGAACTGCCATGGGAGCTTTGAACATGCAGAGCCTGAGCCATCTTTGAGCAATGCTCAAGATGCGGATGGTTCTGAAACCTGCAGCAATCGCAGTGACCTTGCTGACTGTGAGGCTGCGCATCAAGCTTCTGACCCTGATGCACCTATTGAGGATCAGCCACCAACAACCAGTGATGATCTCATCATACCAGACTCGCAGCCAGATGATTCCTTGCCATCCTGTGCAAACCAGGCTGTCACAGCCTTAATAGCTAAGGCCCAGAGTGCTGGGGCTGAGCCTGCTGATAGAAGTCAAGGGCAAGCCACATCATCTATCCCAGACAGTCCCCGAGACTTCTCAGCTGCATGCGGCTCCAGAGCAGAGTATGAGCAGATGCGCAGCTCAACCTGCAGCACTGCTGCCGAGGCATGTTGCTCTCCTGACAGCTCAGATCAGCAACAATTCCTAGAACAGTCTGCACTCGATGCGTCTGCACCATCCCCTTCTAACAGCTGTGAAGCAGTTCCTGACAGAGAGCTACAAACATCACCATCAATGAGCATCCCAGCCCAGCTCAGTTTACCTGAGGTGCCAGGAACAAGCAGCAGCTGCATTGTGGATTGCATGTCAGCGTCCGGCCTCTCTGACCTGGACTCACAACACGCCCAGCAGCAAAGTGAGCACAAGCAGCGACAGCAGCAGAAGCCACAGCAACAGGAGGAGCAGCAGCAGGTGCATGAGCAGTTGCAACCGCATGTGCGCCAGCAGCAGCTTCAGCCGTCTCAGTCAGTCTGTTCGAGCTCAACAAATTCACCAGGCACCTCATATGCCTCTCGAGCCTTTGTCATTGAGGATTCAGACTCTGAGAGTGACTTTCAGCCACTTAAGCCTGCCAGGCCCAGCACAAGCAGCTTCCACAGCAGCGCACAGACTACCTGCAGGCCTGGTGGACATCACATGCTGCAACTTGGTGGACATCACATGCTGCAACCTGGTGGACATCACATACTGCAACTTGGTAAGACAGGGGACTCCACAGTGGCGCCCCTGAAGCTGATGTCACGCTATCCCAGGGGAACAACTGTGAAGGAGCGCCATGGCCTGGCCAGCCTCAAGGGTGTCCAGTTTGCAGAACAGCTGCAGGTGTGATCATGCAAGCACATCAGCAATGAACTGGGCCTACTTGCATTTGACAGCACTGTAGAGCAGCTGCAAGTATTGTCTTACAAGCATCAGCAGCGCACTCCACATAAGTGCATCTGAACAGCACCTGCATGACGCGCTGCTGCGTGAACACTGCATTGCAGACAAGCACAGTTGTGGTATAGCTGCAGATAACACATGATACCATGTACAAAGCAATATCAGATGCGTCTTGGTTGTGTCACAGGTGCGTGGTGTTTTGTTGAGCACCAAGGACAAGAAGGTTTGTGCAGTCGTGAGTCAGGATGCTGATCAAGCTGACCAAGAGAATCTTGGGGGCAGGGAGGGTACCATGGTTGCTGAAGTGCAAGCATTGTATCAGCTTTCAGCAGGTACACAATCATGAGCAGCACACACATCATGTGTAAGCTAGAATGCATGTACAACGCAAAAGGCATGATGTATACTGTGCCGAGTAAGATTGAAAAGCCTTTGCTGCAGCACAGTATGCAGCAAGCACGCTGCTGGGATAGTGATTCAGCATTGTTCTCACTTCTGTGAACCAAAGGACACATGTCAGCTCGACACTGCAATCACGTGCATTCGGTAGACTGTGGTGATAACTGCAGGAGACTGGTACATTGAGTACCTGCCATTCTTCAGTGCAAGTCAGGTTCAGGCTGCTCAGGCCACCATTGGGTGCCCTGCCCTTCCCTCAGGGACAGATCCCCAGCAGGAGTTGTTCAGAGGAGTCCACCGGCTGCATGCCAAGATTGGTGCAGTCAAAGGTGAGAAGCATTCTTGATGTGTGCATGGCTCTGGCGCTTTGCATTTACTCAGTTTGGGAAGTTGTGTTGGAAGCTTGTCCTGCTGTGATGTTTGAGTAGATGTTGGACAGATTTCTGGATGCTTTAGCAGGCACCTGAACAAGCACTCTGCATGCTGCTTCATGTGACTAGCTCAGCTTGCAAGAATGTAATGGTGGGCAGCGCTTGCAGGGGCTGCATGACTGTGAAAGCCAATGCAGGCTGAGATCTGCAGCTTAGCAAATGATGCAGGTGCTCTCAGACATGGTCTGGAAACCAGAGTGGTTGTTTTTGCAGGAAGTAGTGCAGTCCGAAGGAGCAAAGTGTTTGGTCCAGTCAAGAAGAGCAAGACCACAACAGGATCTTTCTGGAGGGCTTCTTTTGACACCGCGAGCTTGCAGATAGTCTCTGATAGACCTGTTACAGATTTTGTAGAGTAGCGTTGTACTCAGTCTCAAACGTTCGGTCTGGAACACACTACAGCCGATACTTTGTACTTATATGCTGGCTAGTGCATCAGCTCTCATAATCCTCAATGTACACATTTGTCAAGCACACAGTCAAAGCTTCAAGTCCTATCAAAAGATTTTCAATGAAATGAGCTCTAAATCATCACCATAGCAATAGCAAACAAATAAAGAATACTGCTGACCAAAGGATCCTCTGCTGACTAAAAGCAACATCTTCAGCTTGCGCGTATCTAAACCTCGCAGTGTTCTGAGTCACAGTCTTCCTCAATCCTGAACAGCTCCCCTGCACTCATCTTAGATAAGGCTGCCTGTGATGCTTCATGCTTTGCCTGTTCAGGGCTGTCCAGACTGTTACGCCATCGCCGATACCGCACTGCAAGCTTATCATAGGACACTGGATGCTGCCAAATGTCTGCACCTCTGATCATGCGGTCCTGTTGGCCCTTCACCAACACCAGATCCTCACCCAGCACCTATAAACCACATGGAGAGACATGCTCAAGAATAGTGTAAAAGGTGGCATCACACGCTTTGTGTTCAGCAACAAACCCAGAGAGATCAGACACAGAGCCAACAGGAATGTTTGCTAACATGCTTTTGTGGCCTGAGCTTTTGAATATCACACCAGAAACTCACAAGGGCATCTGCATCTGCAAAGCAGACGGCTTAATGCAAACAACAGCAGCCAGCAAGAACACACAAGCGCAATTAGCCAAGAGCAGCTACCTGTCCAGCAATGTTCTGCCAGAAGTTCTGAATGCCTGGAACCCAGCGGACCCACTGCATGAAGTCCATTGACATTCTGTATAGCAGACGAGTGTGGCCTGGCTTGCTGGGCAGGCAGACATGCAGCTGATGCAGATGGTTCTTGCATGCATCTGCTCTCTGACCACGCAAAATCTTGCCAGGCTGCGCCAACCCAATGGTAGACTGTACACAGCAGGGGGGCTGAAACGTCATGTCAATTGGGTAGGGTTCCCAATTTCCTCCCAGGTATTCAGCTGCCTTGAACTTGACTGAGTCTGGAATGGGCCAGCCTTTGGCAAAGGTGGTGGTGTGTGTGAAGGGCGCATGTGCTAGGTCTAGCAAATTCTCCATCAGCAGACCATGCTCAACCTCTACCTCCACCTGCACGTGCAAGCACTGATGTTATGCTTGCTGTGGCAGACAATGTGCAGTGCTTGCATGACCATCAAGCATCCACATCATGAGAAGATTTAGGCAACCATATACCCTAGAGGTGCATGCACATAGGGCTTGCAAAAATCTATTCCTCAAAGGGCATACATGAGCAGCACGGGGGAGCACAGCTTTGCACATTGCCTATTTGCCTCAGCATTATGATCTTTCTCTTGAGTGTACAGTGACACGTATGTGATGCATGATTACCCTGGTGTGCACAGGCTACAAAGCAAATCTGGACCAGGTTGAAGCCTGAGCTGCTGCAAATCACAAGCACTCTTGCTGCCATATGCAGAATACCCTGGTGAGAATACCTCAATCTCTGCATGTATTTGGAAGCCATCAGGAGGTGCCAAATTAGGCACTGCAGGCTGGGGCCCCTGCCCTGGCCACACTAGCACAAACCCAGCCTCTTCCTTACATGCCATGGAGCTGACACCAATGTTGGGACAGGCAGCAGTCGAGGGCATGCTGACACACTGCCCTTGCTGGTTGTACTGCCAGCCATGATACGCACATTGGATGTTGCCATCTATGACTTTGCCCAGGGAAAGTGGGCAAGCTCTGTGTGCACATTCGTCCCTTACACATGCTGGCTCGCCTGCTTTGTTTCTGAAGAGGACCCAGGGTTGACCAAAGAGATCAAAGGACACTGGGGTGTCCTGGTGCAGCTGACTGGCAAATGCTGCTGGGTACCAGAAGTTCTTCAGGCCTTCCTCGATTTCAAGACTGGACTGCAAGCCACGCTGACGCGCTGTGACTCGTTTTCTCTGCTGCGGTGCAGCTGGCCTGACTGCCGTGGTGCTTGAAGATGCCTGTGGCGCGGACTGGGTCTGTGTTGCAGCAGCAGCAGAAGTGGAAGCAGACTGATGAGCCAGAGCACGCTCAACATCTTGGCTGCGCTCAGTGGCTGTTTCAGCTACTCCTGGTGCAGGCTCATCTGCTGCTGGCATTTGGCGCATGAGCTCCAGCTGTACTGCCTCTGACTTGAGCTCAGCTACGCGCTGGACGTTTTGATGTACGCGTGCTTGAGTAAGGTGAAGCTGCTTATGAGCTGCGCTGACCTCTGCTTGGAGGTCCACTAGCTGATGCTGTAGGTCTGCCACACTTGTTCGCTCCTGAGCTTCTTCGCTCAGAAGCTCCTGGACCTGATGCATGTCAAAGAGTATCAAGTCAGCCAGACAGGATGCACTGCAGGAAAGTTGCAGCAGTGCGCTCTTCCTAAAATCGAAGTGCTGCTCCACTAGCTTGCAGCCATCAAAAACCTTACCTTGGTGTTGGCTTCTTCTATTCGAGCAAGTGTGGCAGTTGCATCCAGCTTTGTAACATACTCGTAGATCAACTCCCAATTTTTCCGTTTTGATTTGAGGTGCTCAAGCTTCTGCCTGATCTCCCAGCTTTCCTTCCCAGCTAGACGTTCATTGACGAGGGCAAGCTCCGCCAGAAGAGACTTTTGACGATCCGACGATTGCCTCATCCTAATTCGGGGCACAGTGCCCATCAGTTCGTTGAAGTCGAGGCTGTACTTGCCGCCGAAGTGTGCTCCGTAGCGCTTGAACTTGGCTTCGGGGTCGACTGCAAGGTGTTCAGCCTCAGTCGCTCTATTCTGGCAGACGTGAGAGTCTGCACTGTGATGCTGACGCCAGCGTTTTGACCTAGCAAGTGGTCTAAGCAGCTGCGCATTGCCTACAGCAGGCGCATGCGTCAAGAACTGATTGCTGGGAGACGGCAGCACGTTCATAGCTATAGGGGGTACGACAAATTGAACGTCAATATCAGCGTGATTGTATCACATTCACAAAATAGTAGATAGCATCAACGCTGCTGCGCCTCAAATTCGGCCTCACACATGCCTTTGTTGTGCAGCACGAGCTTTTGATTGGAGAAGATCTGGTAGACTAATAGGGGCGCTTTCACTCCCGATGAGGCTGGCAGGGCAAAAAAGCGCTGGAAGCCCTCTGAATCTGCCCTCACGCACAGCGTGACACTCTCCGCTGCTCCTAAGCAAACGACATGAAACTGGCTTATACAATTGACTTTGCGAACGTCGCTCGCTCATTATACACTGGAAGCATTGCTGTGCAGCATTCGACAGCATTCGGATTGCCTCGGCTCTGCTTCCTTGTTCAGAAATTCGCAGTCGCGATTTCCAACTCTTGTCGATCAACTATTGCGACCTGCATTTGCTGGGACACGCTTCGTGTTGCGCTGTGATTCGTCCTGCCGCTTTTGGAAAGCGCGCCGCAACCATCATATGGTCCGTGCACGCCCTAGTTGCTAGCATTCAGTGCAAGCTGCTGCCAATGGTTCACCGCTCTTGACGCAACATGCTGCTCAAGATTGGCATATTTGCAGCATTGGGAGGTTTTTTATACGGGTAAGTCTCTTGCAAGTTCGCGTGATGCCCACCGACTGCAACTTTTTGCCGTGTGAATCGCCTGAAAGCAACATAGACCTTGCAGTGTTATGACACCGGTCACTTGTGTTCACAGCTATGACCTCGGGCTCATTGGTGGAGCGTTGTTCAACATCAGGGATGAATTTCATTTGTCGAAGGCTGCTGAGGAATGGGTTGTCGGGTCAGCCAAAATCGGTGCTTTCTTTGGCACCTTTCTTGGAGGGGCCATGATGCTTCATTATGGCCGGCGGAAGACAATTGCCATTGACAGTCTCTTCTACATGGCTGGGCCGATTGTTATGGCAGCATCATACAACTTCACGTAAGCCAGCTTCACAAGCCTTGACATTGCTGTGCTACTTGGCCCTACAACACAGCCAAAGTCACGCCTGTACATGTCACACAGCAGCTCAGATGCGCAAGTATGGTTCCAGTAACCAAGCATCCATCACCCAGCATGTATTTCACGCACTCTTCCATCAGAACTTGTGTTCTCTATGTTTGCAGGCTGTTGTGTCTGGGCCGCTTTCTTGTGGGACTTGGCATTGGCATATCTGCCGTGGTAGTCCCTGTGTATTTGGGAGAAGTTGCTCCTGCTCAGGTGGGTTGGCAAGCACACTATGCATTGGCTGCAAGCTCTACACATCAGCAAACATCGCATCTGCACAGCTTACATGGTGCTTCAGCGTCAAAAGTCAATTGCTACAGCACATGCATGCAAAGCCATTGACAAGCCAGCAGCTCCTCTCTGAGGCTCCTGTCTTCTTCTGCACATCAGCTGCTTGCCCTGTGTCTACTGCCACACAATATTGAAAATTGGCTGCTGTAGGTACGAGGCAGACTGGTCCTGCTGTACGAGCTTCTGTTGTGTGGGGGCATGCTTGGATCCCTGTTGGCAGATGTGGCGCTCATGCACCTGCCAGACAACTGGCGCTGGATGGTTGGCCTGCCTGTCTTGCCTGCCGCTGTGCTAGCAGGTATGCACACCAAAAAGGCTTGTACAGGCTTCAAGGTTACAATGTCTGTCAACAGCTGGCAATGAGCTGATAATTTTAACAGATGCTGATAAGTTCTTGCTGGAGATCAGCAGCCACACGCAGTCAAGTCTCCAGCATGCTGTGGCAATCAACCAGGCAGCACGATGCTTCACAGCTTGTCATTGCTTGCTTGAACTGTTCACGCCCTTCCTGCTGCAATGCTCACAACATCCATCACAAGCTGCAGGCAATGCTGAGCAGACGCACTGCAGTGTTCACCAGGACACCCATGGCATTCCCCTAATCATGCATCTGCTGCTCTTCATTGTCAATTTGCATGTGCCTAGCTCATCATGAGCTGGAAAGCGTAAAAGTTGTTAAACTTTTATTACACCTGCTGCCTGCAGCTTCTCTCTTCATCTTGCCAGAGTCACCCCGATGGCTGGTGGTGAATGGCCACTTGGACATGGCCCTGGCAGTCATCCACAGGGTGTACATTGGGAGTGTCCTGCCAGCAGGTCAGCTTGCTGTGTCTGCTTTCATGCTGCTTCGCTGCAAAGCCCACACAGCAAGGCATACCACTGCTGCTTAGTCATGCTAGATGATGTGCAATTTGCTCTCTTGGTTCCAATTCTGCGTCTTGCTGTATGTCATGAAGTTGTGCCCAGCTACACAGCCCGCTACTGAGCCTTTGCCTGGCGTTGAAAAAAAACCCAAAAAGGGATCCAGACAGTTTGTCATCTGCACAACCGTTGTTTTGTGCAGCAAAGCCAGCCAGCAAAGTTGTATGCCCTAATAGCAAACAACACATGGGATGGAGACAAGTTCAGCAATACAGTAGTCATTCTAACAGCAATGTTGATAGATTTGTCACTGTCCCGTGCATCAGCTTATAATAGGGCACACAGTTTTGCTCGCGGGCTTCGCAGGATAAACTGTTGTTCAGCCACAATCTTGCCATATGTACTCATGCTTGATCACATCAGGGCATGCTTGGTGGGCAAATGCTACTAGCAGCATAGCAAACCCACATGAGCAAAACTGGTGTGCAAAGTGCTGCAGAGCAGGACAACGTCTGCAGATCCCTTGCATATGCAGCAACCTTGCATGGATTTGAACAGTATCTTGGATTGCGAAACCATCTCAGTGATGGAACAGAGCTCACATAACTGCTAGGCACTTAGCTCAGCCAGCAAGCAAGCTAGGCTGTCATGAGTGCAGGTGCCCACAGCAGCACAGCAGAAGTGGAGCATGAGCTGATGGACCTGTGGAATGGTGTGGAGAAGGACAAGGTGGTGCAGGCCGCCCGGCGGGCTGCTGCAGCACGCAACAGAACCCGCATGGAGCCTGCACAGCCTCCCCTCAAGAAGGTAACAATTGCAGTCATCATGGCAGCAGTGCCTGAAGTAGAAGTAGGTCTATGCACAGCAGCAGCATGAGAAGCACCAAACAGAAGGGTATGCTGCCTAGATGAGCTAGCTGCAGGCAGCATCAGTCTTGCCTGTTGCTTGCTCTGGAGGGTTCACTCAGCATGGCTAACATCACACATCTTCAGACAGGGGTTCACAGGGCTTTCTGCCAGATGCTGCATGGCAGCGTCAGTTCTTGCAGGTCCCTATAGCGTCAGCATGGAGCCTGCAAAGTACTCCTTCAAAAACTGTTATAAGTCTTGCCTTGCTGATTGCATCGCTGTCGTGATTCAGTGTTCGCTCAGCACATTGTCTCGGCGCAACAATGTGTGTGCCTGATGCAAAAGCATCTTTGGGCTATGTTTCAGCCTTGTCTTGGCGCCTTTAAGACAGTGCTTGTCACACAAAGAAGAAAGAACCAACTTTGGCGGCATGCATCAGCTGTACTATGTTACATTTGCCCAGTCATGCAATCAGCCTGAATCATCTCTGTAGTCCATGGCTACTCAGTCCATGGCTACACAGTCCATGGCTACTGCAGTCCATGCACACTCAGGCCAATGTTGTCCTGGACAGGCTGCAAGGCTATTTGGCAAGGCGCCTCCCAAGTTTCACACCCTGGAGTATGGGGCGCAAGCCCTAGAAGAGCCTCAGATAGATGTGCCAAAGGAATTGCAGGAAGGCCCTGCGCCCCTTGAGGAACCTACGGCCAGTAGGGCACAAGAACACAGATTGCCTGAAGCTGGAAACAATCAGGCTGAGATCCAAGCAGGACCAGAGGTAGGTGTACAACCACTGCGTGATGAAATGGGTTGGGCTAAGCTGCATCTGTCCTACTGCCTTGGCATGTGCTGCGCTGGGCTGTGCTGTGCTGTGCTATGCTGTGCTGTGCTGTGCTGTGCTGTGCTGTGCTGTGCTGTGCTGTGCTGTGCTGGACATCATCATGTTTTCCCAGGCACGTGCTGTGCTGAGCTGTGCTGTGCTATGCTGCCATAATGCCATGGGAGATCGTGCTGACCATGCTGTGATGTCTGATAAAGCAGCCTGTTGTTATCTCGCTTCTTTGGCCCTTTGTATAGCTGACAGGCTAGCTGATAAGTTTGTTGTCATGCAGGGCCAAGCAGGAACAGGCAGCAGCAGACAAGAGCCAGGCTTGCAGCATGAAGCCACTACAGCTGCTGTGCAAGCGCATACTGCTGCAGCAGAGATGCAGGCAAGGGGGGATGCAGGGGGGGTGGTGAGACCCTTGGGGGGAGAGGGGTGGCAGGGCCCATCAGATGAAGACCCTGTATCTCCTACTGGCTCCTCTGGCAGTGCTCTGGATCCACAACTCTACAGGTGGGCATTTGCATGGGTAAATGTCTGTGCTAGGATGCTTGCAAGAAACCTTACCCTTGCAAGAAAAAAACACCATGGCATACAATGCTGTCCTTATTCTGCTAAAACAGTCTTGGGGTTCAGCAGATGTTGGATGGCATGTCAGTAGCTTGACAGTACAGCCTGGCTTGTATCATGCAAGTGCAATGTATGGGCTTGGAACTATGCCACTATCATCCCAGCACAGTTTTCTCCTTTGCATGTCTGTGCAATTGTCAGCTGGTGAGCAGTCAAAGCTGGTATGAAAGCCGTATGGTGTCACAAGTGTGGCACCATTTTAAACGGAATTATATATAGTATGATTCAACATTCAGGAGCTTAAGTGAGGTGCCACAGGGGCTGCGACCTATTCGTACAACCTCTGGTCGAATAACTGGAGTCACCAGCGAGGATGACAACCAGCTGAAGGGCTTTGCAGCTCGCCTGCGGTGGGCACGCCAGCAGTGTCTGCGACAGAGTGGCAACCCTCAGGCTGCCCACCCCACCCCAGCAAGGGTGAGCTGCCTTGCCCCCCTGGCAATGTCAACATGCTCATTCCTCCCCACATGTTCTGTCTACTTGCAATATGTTTGCCTGGTTGCGTATCTACTGGGGGTTACACATTTGCCTGTTGCTGACTGGTGGGCGCCTTGAGGTATAACACACAGGAAGAGCAACATGGTGCCTGCAAACAAAGGTATTGCTGATGGTGCTGATTACATGTTTCACACACAATGGACCGCAGTTTGCATCATACAGCATCATCAATCATCTGATCATGTATGACCATGGAAACCCATTGTTCCTTGCATGTGTAGGACGAGCAGCTGGGATTCTGGAACACCCTCTGGGTGATGCTACTGGACATCTACGTGGTGCTGACTGGACCTGAGAAGAGGGCAGTCAGAATGGCCCTATGGCTGGCATTCTTTGACCAGGGCTGTGCCTCCACTGCCATCATCAATTATGCCCCACAGGTGCTGGAAATGGCGGGAATCAGAGATTATAGTGATGCCACACTGTGGAGCTCAGCCATCACAGCAGCCAAGGTATGCCTCAAGCACTGTATAAGCACTGTATAATACTGGGCTTCTCATCAAATTGACGCCGAAAGGCATAGTCTTTTCTTTTCTTTTCTATGCCTCAAGCTGCAGCCTCTGCTGAGTTCTCTGTTTGATCATGTAGTTTGAGGTTGCCAGCATTGGTAATGATGCTGTGATGTCACTACATGTGACTACTTGTGGGCAGGTGATCACACGATAACATGCTGCATTCTCATTGTTGCTCATGACATCATGGCCACGTATGAACTCACATGAGCACGTGAACACCTGTTCAAGTCAACAGCCTGTCTGTGTTATGCGTGTCAGCAAATCCCTTCGTGTCTTGCTCATCGCCTTTTACCTGGACCATTGCAGCAGAGATACTAGCTGTCATGCCCTGACCAGCTGTGCGCAAGCAGGTGTCTATGATACACAATATGTACGATACAGTGACTACACCCAAATGGGCAGTGACTCAGGCTGTAACAAATGGCAGAAGCTGGGGATTGGAAAGCTACTCACAAAAGCTACTGACAGACAGCAATGTTTCATGCAGATTGTGGGGGTGTGCTTGTCTGTGTACCTCATTGACACAGCAGGCCGGCGGCCTCTTCTCATATGGGGGGGCAGCATTTCAGCCCTGGCCATGGTGCTGCTTGCAGTGGCAGACTACCTAGTCCGGCCGTTGCTTGTGGTCATAGCCATGTGCTTGTTCATTGCGGCATTCAGTATGTCCTATGCTGGTGTCTTCTGGGTTTTAGTCAGTGAGATCTTCAGCATGAGTACTAAATCCCCTGCAGCATCAGCAGCCACAGCAATGCTGTTCCTAGCTGGAGCTGTGGCAAATCTGGTGTTTCTGACGCTGCATGACTGTTTTGGGTCGGCAAGCTTTTTGGTGTTTGGTGGTGTTGCGGCGGTAGGTGCAGTGTATTGCTATATCAATGTCCCAGAGACAATGGGGAAGACACTGGCTGAGATTCAGCACATGCTGGGTAGTGAAGTGCAAGCTGGTGATCCCACTGTTGCTTCTGTTGAGACCTTGCCACGAACACAATTGCCTGATGCTGTGCCACGAACATCAATTGAGGTCCAACTGCAAGACCAAGATCAGTCAAGGATGGAGTCTGGGCTCCTGCAGGACATTGCAGAAAGGTCTGCTCCTTTGGCTACACAAACAGAACTGCGGCCCATTGATGAAGAGTCTGTGAGTCTGCGTGATAGGTTGCGGTTGCAGTGGTTCAATTGGTCAGGCTATAGGCGGTATCAGGCAGACCCTGCTGTAGATTCGTAGTCTATAATTTTGTACCAAAAGTTTTGGATTTTGATGCGTCTCATTGAGTGTGTCTCTTGTACTGCTTGCTACAGACACTTGGTTTGTGTTAGTTTGCATGAGTATATTCCTGGTTGTGCAAAGTTGTTCTGGTTAGTCACAGCCTAATTTTGATTGGTAAAGTAGCTTTCAGTGTACCATCATTCACGCAGAAAAGTGAGCAAGCGGTTTGACATGCCGAAGCTTAGTAAGAGGCGAAGCTGTATACAATCCAAGCCATGAAGTGTGTTTGATTGTCATCGTAGGCTTATGCCTACATAGGCTTGATATTGCTAATCTGTTTACATTCATCTGTGCCATCACAATGTGCACACACAAAAGACAGCTGCGTGGTTGACTGGCTATACATTGTGCATTGCCTGCAGCAGCATCCAAAAAATTTGTCGGTCTGGCACAGATTGCAAGCTGACTAGCAGCGTATTCCTTGCAAGACGTCATAGTCTTTGCTGGCTGCAGCATGTACTGTTGTCTCATGCACAGCAGCCACAGAACTCAACATGTACACTGTCTACAAACTATTCTAAATAAAACGCGGCTATCTCTACAAGAATGATCAGCATCCTACTGAAATGCTGGGCAGACAAAGACCTACACAGAAACAGATTGGGCAGAAGCGTGAATACAAAGCGGGGCCAGCAAGTGTAACTAAACTAACAGCGGTCATCCTCAGCCATAGGTCACCAATGTGGTGTCATTGCTGTTGCTAGGAGAAGCAGGTGTTGCTTCTGACACTGGACTGCTGGTTTCAGCAACAGGCGAAGTTCCAGTGGAGATTGTGCTAGCTGGCTGACAGTCCCACCACTTGATTCTAGGACATGCAAAGCCATCACACCAGCTGCATTCCTGCCCCACATGACTCCTTACACTCAGACCTACTATGGCAATTGCCAGCATGCCAATGAGCAACACAGCAGCTACCAGCTGGAGTATCAACTGCCACCCTACACGGCGTCGCGGGGACCCATCAGCCTGCAGCAATTGAAAATACCCTCTTCAGATCAAAACTAGAGAGGGTGATGTCAGCAAAACACAGTTGTGAGAATTGCAACCCTTCAAGAAGACATTGGCGTTAGAGCAAGGACATGTGTGCGTGCAGGCTGCTGCCGCTGATAGAGCATGGCACAAAACAAAGGCACTCTGCCCAACAATGCTCGATTGAATTCTCCAATGGGAGGCAAGCAGCAAAGTGTCTCTTTGAGGCAGTGCAAGCCAGAGCCAGCAGCAGACTCACTCGTCTGTTCAGCAGAGCAATGGAGCATGCCAGGAAGCCCGCCACAAAGCCAGCAATGTGGGCAAAGTTGTTCATCAGGGGAACCAAGCCCAATATGG